>Ga0265798_10004461_pt1 | contig 19274 bp, 13 predicted proteins | sample P3T30metagenome_FD_192430 | JGI IMG/M metagenome (GOLD analysis project Ga0265798, IMG submission 192430) | Plant litter microbial communities from East Loma Ridge, Irvine, California - P3 T30 | ecosystem: Environmental > Terrestrial > Plant litter > Unclassified | place: USA: California... | reverse complement strand
AATATCGGCGCGATCGTGCGCATGAGCGAAAACGACTTTTACATGGCCGAGTGTTTTGATCCGGACGGCGCGGCGTGCGGCCTGGTCGAGGCGTGCGGCCTGAAAGGCATACTGAGCCGAGCTACGGCTGCCTTTCTGGCGGAACTCGACGGCCATACGCTCGCCACCCTGTTGCCCGAGCCGACGCCGCGCGAACGGCCGATCACGCTGCAGCGGCGCGCAGCAATCTGATTGTCGGGACTAACGGCTATGAACCTTTAAATTGGGTATTTTAAGGGGATCTCAGGGGAACCTCTCATAGTAGAGAGTACCCTGCAGCGCCCCCTCATTCCCCCTGTTTTTCCCCGGAATCGTTCCCTGAAAAACTGGCTAGTCGGCGACTGCAATGTCAAAACTAAGCACTACATGCACGATCTTTACGTTTACAGACTAACAGTGCCGACTCGCTGGAACAGCTGCAACGCGTAATGTGGGTTGCCCATAATCCCACCGCCCGGTCATTGGTGTCGTTGGCAACCCTGCTATCCATGTCCGTCTTGACACCTTGGCGTTTGAATACACAGTCAAGCGCAGCTCGCCTCTAACGACGTATTCATATGCTTTGAGCGAAATATCAGTCAGGGTAATTAGGTGGTCAGGTGTTGAATCTAATTTGCGAGAAATAATCAGGAAAATCGTTAAGAACTTGCTCTAAAATATCTGGATTATTGCGCAATATCCTATAATCCAGTTCTTCAGTTTTTATACCTGCCGCATCATAAGCCAAACGTACGGCTTTACATAGCTCACGATCAACGAAACCTTTGCTATAAAGCCAATGTTCAAAATCACTTCCCAATCCAATTTTTAGACATTGCTGCAATTTTCGCAGAAGTATTGCAAGATCAGCATTATCAAATGTATTTTCCACAATATCTGCTAACGCTCCGACAACTAGCATTGCATCATAAGCTAGGGCACCATCGGTAAAATCTACAACGTGCGACATCTTGACTGCCCTCTGACTCTTCGGCGTCTCGATATAACTATTCTGCGCAACGAACTTACCAAGAATATGAGCGTATGATTTCCCGTCGATCCAACCCAGCGCTGCAGAAAGTAAAGTGTTTTGAGGCTTTATTTTAAATATAATATCGCTAGTAGCTAGTTCTCCAAGAAGAGGCCAGCAAACCTGCAATAGCTCGCTCGGCTTATCGCAAATATTGAGCTCAAAATTTTTTTCCTGAGCCCAGTTTTCGATGATTTTTAATTGGCGAATCCCTAAGAGCGCCTTTCCATAGTAAGAAACCTTTTCAGGCTCCACACTTAGCACATGCAATGCGATAGCATGAAAGCTCTTTTCCAATAGATCTCTTTCGACCTCCGAAGCCAAATGATAGGCTAAAGTTTCATTAGCAAGGCTAGCAAAGCGATCGACATCACGAAGGTCAGGATTGTCTTTTAAGACTGATAGCATAAAGCTTTCAATTTTTTGAACAATAGCCTCCACTTCTTTCATCTGTTCAAATACAGTATTCAGGGCGCCTGGTTGATTTACTAAGCTTTGGACTACTTTTTTTCTATACTCATCCGGATCACGTATAAAATCCAACACATCCCAGTACCAATCAATGCTACGCCCAGGGCTGACCAACTCTTTTAGACTGCTAACGCACTCATCCGAATCGCTCATGTCTAAGAGGTTTAGCGTCCGCTCCCATTTCCATTTTCCCTTACCGCTGTGCCTCTTCTCAAAAAGTTCCAAATCAGAAAAGATCACGCTCCCTTCGGTATGGTATCCGGATCTCCCCGCTCTTCCAATAAGGTTATGAAAATCGCGTCGTTTTATTTCCTCTCCAGCCTGCCATATGCTAGTAACAATAAGATATTTAATCGGAAGATTTACACCTTGGCTTAATGTTGAAGTGCAAATAACTAGACGAGCACTATTATTGCTCATAGCCCATTCTATAGATACACGCAACCCATTAGGTATTGCCTTGCTATGAGGAAGCACCCCGATTTTAATGGCGCGAGTAACCGTGTCGTCCGAGCCGAAATGCAGTTGAGCCAAATTCGAAAGTTTTTCAATCTCTTTTATGTCTGACTTTGCTGACGGCTTATCCAGTAGCAACCCACGTTCATAATATTTAATAATACGATCACAGATAGAATTTACACTGGTCTTTGTACCACAAAAAACCGCCACTGGGCCTAACTGACTAAATTTGAGTCCTAGATAAGCTGGAACCGTTGGCGGATCTTTCTTGTCCGGAAAAAACCTATCGACTTTCTCATTCTTATTCCGCCCAACATTAATATGGCTGATTATTTTCGGAACTACGAAATCGCGTTCGGCTACCGACTCGCTATCAACGTAATTTAGTTGACCATGTTCGCCTTCCCAACTCGCAAACGCAACAGAGCGCACAGTAGGCAAGCAGTGCGTGCCTTGAATTTCGATTCCTTTCTCACCGTACAACCATTCACCGATCGATTTCGCGTTTCCCATTACGGCTGAAATCAACACTGTCTGCGTGTCTTCTAGTACGGCTGACCTCAACGCTCCGACCAATAGCTCATACGTTACGCCTCGAAGGCCGGTGTCGAACTGGTGACCTTCGTCAAAAATTAACAGCCCGATCTTTTCAGCGAGCTCTGGCTTATGCCTAAGCAAATAAACCATCTTTTCTGGCGTTGATACCATTACCGTCATACGCGTCTTCGGGTCGCGAAACTTGTCACCCATTAAAAACCTTAGGAAGTCGAGATCCCGGTCATCGACCTGCGGCGTGTCCGCCAACTCATTAATTAGAACGTTTTCATCGCGAAAAGACACCTTAAAAGAATCACTAATTTCGCGACATAGCGCCCTAAAAGGTGCAATAATTACCGCAAGTTTTGCCCGACCACTAAGGAACGCACTGCGTATAATTAATTCAGTGGATTTTGTTTTGCCCGCACTTGTCGGCATCTGCACTACTGCCGACACACCTTTGAAAATATCCTTCTCGCCTAATAGCGTTTGCGCGGGCCAAAACTCGCGTATAAAATTTGGCTTGGAAAGAACCGGCGCCCATTGCTCTATAGGAATATCGGTAAATTGTGGCAAGCAATTCCTTGAGGAATTTATAAGTCGGCGCTTCGCTACAGCTATAAGAATATCTATGAAAAATAGTTCCCTGTCATCTCCATGTTGGTAAATATGTTTTTCCGCTGCCTTGCAAGTCAAGTCGACTTCTTCAATCGTACCAGTTCCATTTATAAATCTCACATACGAAAAAACTATTTCGTTTACTACGTCAGTGTCCGAATATGACATCGTGCCACTCATTACGGACGATGCACACAGCATCCAAATTAAGGGGCCTTCAATATTTTTGGGGGTCAGCCCATATCGTCTATCCGTAAATCCTTTTGATAGAACAGATGAACTGCCAGGCATCTCTGCCAAGTAATAGGCTGACGCACCTACAAGCCTCAAATAAGCTGACTTATCATCGTCGAAAGATATTTGATCTAACGCGTCAAAATACTGAGCTACAAGAATTAGTTGATTCTTTAGCTCCGCATATTCACTGCCAGCATTTTCCACAAATAATGGCCGACGTCGCTCTAACGACGCTAGCTGCCCTAGTATCCCAATACTCAGGATAATCAAGTTATCAGGATTTCCCGCCAGAGTATTGTGGTTTGCCTCTTCTAATTTAAATTCATACTGTTTTGCTTTAGACTTGGTAACGGCGAGTACACGTTTCGAATTATGTTCAAGCCTCATCGGCAGCTTTCTCGTATAAATGATGGACGAGATCCATCATTTCCGCCCCTTGTATAACCATAAGATCAAGGCTGTCTTTATTGCTGTGCTTAAGCGTTGAAGTTTCACTAAGTTTATTTTTATCAAAAACTTTTTTGGTCACTACTGCCGCAGCACCATACCTCAATGGATAAGGATTATCTTCAGGATTTTGAAACCGAATGACTTTTTCAGATTCTTCAGTATATCCGGTCCAATTCAACCGCTGGCGAATCGCGTTTAACGATTCAGCGAGGCGGCGTTTATCCTTATCAGAATGATCCACTGCATCTTGCAATCTGTTTATAGGCGACCCAGTGAACTTTGCCTTTACCTCATAGACAATCAATTCGTTTCGAGTTGCGCCATATTCGGTTAGCAACATGCCCACAACATCGCTTCCTTGATCGCTGCTATTCGGATTTACTTTAAATGAATAGCGGACCCGAGGCACCCAGTATTTAAAATGATATGTAAGAACATCTGATACTAGTATCTCTGCGAAATCGCCTGCTCGCGTTGCCGGGCCATGTTTCTGCTCCTTATAAATTATCTTTTTTACTGGAAATTTGTAATTTTCCAAATAGGCTTTCCGACTGATTTTCATCGGCAAGCATAAGGAATCTATTTCATTGTCGCTACAGTAGTGGTTTCGAAAATGCTTCGCCCATGCAGACATCGTTATAGAGTCTGCCATATCGTACGAAAAATCATATACTTTCACAGAGCGTCCGCACGATGTGGTAACGACGGCTGTACTATCTGTCATCCAAGCTAAATGTTTGCCGGTCCAAGGCATTAATTTCTCGCAGTCCTAAATTATGTTGCGTATGAACATCATTGGAATTGCCGTGTTATCGCATTTGGGTCAAAAAAAGCCCACGGTGAGTTGCGTTCAGTCGGTCAGCGGTTCGCTCCCTGACATAGAGTCAGAAGCCATTAAGCTTCGATCTCAGATTCGCTATTTTCGTTAGGAAACACGGGTTGATGACTAAGATCAAAGCCCGCTTGCGACGGTACTTGCATGACCCGCGACATTAAGTCCGCGCCAGAAACATGCTCATACCGTGCGGGGATCTTCTCTCTGAGCTTGAAGAGCCGCTGGCTTGCACTTCGAGTCAGCTGGCCATACGTCGTCGCCACGACCTTGCCACGAACAACGCCCTCCTCCACGATAAGTTTCTCCTTTGTGGTCTTCGATGAGATCCGGTGGCCGACCACAAACGCTCGGATCAACGGAGTGCCATCCATGGCGCCACTTTGGAGAAAGTCTTGGACATATCCATCCGCTTGAGTCATTTCGGGGCGTCCGATGGACGATTCGCCCTTCTTGAGTTCGATGATCAACACGTTTTGGATGCGGGTCAACATGGTCTCGAAGCTGTCGTAGCCTTCGGTGCCAACGATCGAAAACGTAGCGTCGGCGAGGACGACGATGTCAGGACGCTGCGTCGGATTCAAGAAATTGCCTGGCTCGACGCTATGTCCAAAGATCTTGCCAGCGACGGTCCTCAGGGTCACGTTCGAGGTGTATTCGTGACTGTCAAACTCCGGTCCAAAAAGCCAGCGGGCCTGAGTCACCAAGGGGTGCAGGGTGTGGAGCTCGTCGGTGGCCGGGTCACCCGCCAGCTTGTCGATCGCTTCGATGACGCTAAGCCTCATGTCGATCTCGTCCAGTACCGACAGCGCGTCTCGCACTGACCACTGTCCTAACATGCGGTCGAGGGCCTCTACGTCTGCTTCCTCCAGTTTAGTGAGCTTTTCGAGCAGCGCGACTCCGCTACGCGACTTTTCCAAATTAATCACCGCTTCGACCGCAATGGCCAGCGTCTCGGTATTAATGCCAGGATTGCGCTTGACCAGCTCTCGGGTGAAGCTTGCCACCTCGATTCGCGCTAAGGTGGACAGGTGCTTGAATGACTCACGGTTGCGCACTAGGGCGTCTTGAGAGCTGTCGTCGACGAACTCCTCTGAGAGCCTCGCGAATACCTGCGCCGCGTAAGTCGCCACTGCCGAGTTCATCGCGCGGACAGCATTGGTTGGCCTAAACCTAGTCCAATCGGGCTCAATATCGACGATCCACTCGGGGCCGCCCTGCACCACGATTGTGTATCGCTTCGCGAACCGGCTGCGTCCATCCAACACGACAGCATTGCCGACGACCCAGCTCGGCGTGCCAACAAGGCGCCCGTTAACCCAAAATGCCACCCCCTGATACAAGGTCGACTTCGCACTGCGTGTAGTGTCGACCACGAAGGCCTCGATCGACCTGCCTGCCCAGATCTCCAAAGTAGCCTTCTCCACCAATCCAGTATGCTCAGGCAGCGCGATGGACGCACCATTCACCCGAACGACGAACTGTGGATCATGCAAGAAGCGCGCGGAGAGGATGTCACGGATACGATCTGGGTCAGGCAGATGTCGCCCGACCTTCGTGATGAGCTTCGTGCCGTGACCTGCGCGCTCTAACGGCATCTCGCTATCCACTTTGAACGGGGTCGCCTGACTATGAGTGCTCACAACGAAGGAGGCGCCCTTCCCCTCTCGCCAAGTTTGAACCTCGTAGACGTCTGCAAAGCACAGCATGCCATGACGCCCAACCCCGTTGTGACCATAGGCGCGCCGAACCCATCCTGCGCGCTCTGGAGGGAACTCCACATCTTGGCTTTGGTGCTTGATGCGATCATAGGATAGCTTCATCCAACGCGCCTTGAACTGCGCGGAGCTCATGCCATGACCGTCATCTTGTACGATGAGGTTGCCGTTTAGCTCGCTCGGGATGGCGATATCGACTGAGGACGCGCCGGCGTCCCAGGCGTTGGCGACAAGCTCAGTAAGCGCGACTTCAGGATCATGCGCGATCTGACCCAGATTTCGAATCAGGTAGTCCTCTTCGAAGAGCGAGCCAAAGCTTTGATCCGTTTTGTTCGTACCCTGCACCCTTGCCGTCCTTATTTCTAGCCTAAGCCATACGCTTTGGGAATTACAAACACCCTCAGCGAGGCTAGTACGCATCCCAACGTGATCCATGACCGTATAACTAGCATCATATTCCCTTCTGTCATTGGCTTCAATCACGACAAAATGGGAAGTTTGTGTGCTGATATTCCAGCTCGAATTTGATTCGCCCCTCTTGGAGCAGGCGAGCTACCTTCATTGGACGGCGCATGCCTTGATCTGAGACATTCATGACAAGAAATTGACCAGAATGGCCAAAAATCTCGCGCCGCTCACGACGATCGATCTCGACACCATTCATGCGCGTTTTGACAACACGAACGCGCAATCTAACCTCCAACGTAGCTGTATGCGCGTACAGTGCATCAGCAGATTCCTTAGCATTTGAGCTGTCTATAGAAGACTATAATTGCCTGTAATCCCGCTCCCAAGTGACCCCTATCATGTAATACGACTCCGCAATGCTCGACCGGGGTACGGTAGCAATATCTCCCAGTGCAATGTAATCGCTGCGGTCGTAGACGGTGTTTGGTAAGTCTATGTGTTGAGTTATAGTCCATCCAGTAGGCCGGCACGAGTGGCAAAACCTTGTTCGCAACGGACCCGAAACTCCCTCACCAACATGCGTAGAATGAACTACCATACGTAGCGGGCGTGCGGCCCTTTGAAACATTCGCTGTCCGCTAGGCCGTGCGCTATCACGTTGCGCAGGTTGGGGCCTGGTTCCGCGCACATTAGCGCGCGGAAGGCAAACGTTCGGTCTTCGCCGAACACCTCGACCATTTCCGCGCGCTCGGTCAAGCGCGACAAACCGATCTCCATGTCGAGCTCATCCTCCGGTGTATGTGTCGTCGTCAGTGCATCGGCAATTTTGAGCTGTTCTCGTACCAAATGTTCGAATTGCGGCAAGAGCACATGGAGCGTGTGCTCCAAGTCGTTCTGGTAGCCGGCGTGCAGGGCCTTACCCACCAAAGCCGCGCGGTCAGGAGGAACGATGCCGCTGCGCTCGGCAAGCGCCCTGAAGTCGTTCACTGTGAACACGTGGTCGAGGTGCAGCTGTTCGAGGGCCGGGCCTATCAGAGCGTAGCCGATCATGCCCGCATCATTGGCGAAGTCCTGCATTGCACGCGCTTCGACGTGCTGCGCTGGCGCCTCGGCGCTGGCGTCGACGCCACGGGTACGCGCAACCACGCGGCCATCGTCCGCATAGTGCGCAACGCCCATCATCCACATCAGCACCTCACTTTCCAAATGCTGTGCGGCCTCGCGCAAATATTTCTGCTTCAACGGCAATCGATGCACTGTGCAAAAGGCGAACAATGCGGCAAGAGGTTCGGCTTTGCGAACATACTCGACGGCCTGCTCCGCAAGGGAGTCATGTTGATTTCTGGTCCCTGGAAGAGAACCATCTCGCCGACGGCGTCGCGCCCGGCCTGTTCGTATTTGCGCCGCACTCCCTGCAACGCAGCCTCGATGCCGAGGGATACGCGATAGGCCGCAGGAACAGTGCAATAGGCGCGGATCGCATCCTCGTAAAACGCGTGGAGGATCGCCGCTTCGGGTGCAGCATCAGCGTGGTTCTCCCAGGCGCAAGCCAGCAGCTGTGTTTGCATTTCGGCTGCACAGTCGGGGCGGCGGGCGCGGATGAACCAGGCTTTTGTCGCCTTAAAAAAACCTTCAGCTTCGAAGGCGTTTCACGCTGCGACAGCGTCGCGCCCTCGCCGCTCCAGTACCTCGAGAATGCGTTTGGCGTGGCGCGCTCCCAAGCGCTCGTCGGTCAGCGGCTATAGTAGTTGCAGCGCATCGAATCCTTGTGCATGGTCCTCCGCCTCAAATCGCTCGACGGAGGTACAGCTCACCTTAGCGAAAGGCAAGCTTCGGTTAGGTTAGCTGACCTGTTCGTCAAGCGCATCTATGACCACGCGAGACTTGACAATTAGACAACCAAGTGGAGACTGAACTTTAGCCGGCTTTCTCAGAGTAGCGAAAGCTCATTGGCCTGACGGCCAACCTTGAGGCCGCCTACCGGCTGCACAAGGTGGCTAATCCGCTCATCCACGGCGCGACTGGAAGCGGTCGGCGCGTAAACTTTTTCATGGTTGTGTACTCGAGATTGGAAAACTCTCAGCGTTTCCCAAATCGTACACATCTCAGACAAGATTTTTTGAGGGTGCTATAAGCAGCCTACAGAAAGAAATGACCGATCGATTACACCTGTCAAATGTAGTGATCCGAAAATCTCAGGTGTAAGCTGAGCTACTTTTGGCAACTATTGCCAGTATTTAAGTAGCTCAGCCTAGATTTTATTTATTATTATGGATTATCTTCATCCGTGTAATATTCATCTTGCTCAACTTGTTCAGGCTGAAAAGGACCTGGAGGGTATTTCAAGGTTCCACGATAACCCGTCTTAAAATTCCCCCAAGGATCACTACCGCCGCTAATTTGGTCGAGTTCGCCAAATGGGATTTCATGGCCAATCGTACGGCCCAGAATACGAACTGATGTGTCGTTTTTTTTCATAATAGCTCATTCAATTTAATTCAGCCATTTACCTTAGAAAACCCCCGGCTGTATAGGGTTATACTTATACTAGACTATTTAATAATCTTTTACAACGCTATTGTTATTTGATTTTCGCATCATGGCATGAAATTTCCATTCTTTAAAGTCAATTGATTGATCAAAAGCGGCAAGACTTATTTCTTTTGATTCGGCTTCATTGGCTGTCCTTCCGCTCAAAAATTCGCAAAATTTTAGAAGTGCATTAATATTCGGGTCACAGTCCTCGAGCCAAAGAAACTGACCAGCTTGATTTACTTCTAAGAAAATAAACTCGTCATCGCTATTAACGATTAAGTCAATACAACCAAACTCCAGTCCGAGATGCCTGCACAGCTTGACACAACGAGCTGAAATTTCATTAGGTAGATCATATTGAGACAACGGAATTTTATCCTGTTCAAGATCATATCTCCAATCAACCCGAGGTCCATTATTCTGACTATCAATTCGCCCGCATAAAACAAAATCACCCATAACAGTCGCCCGAACCTCAAACTTTTTAACTACTAGTTCTTGATAGATTCCAGGGCAGTTTTTAAAAGTGTCAGGTTGATCAAACGCCGTGGTTGGTACAAGCGCAGTCTTAAGAGTAGTATAACTTCCATCAGCTTTCACCCAGGTTGCAGATCTGAACCCCTTATAAATAATCTTTTCTTTTTGTTCGTCGAAAAATCTTCTGACTTTTTCGAAATCATTGGTTACAAGAGTTTTCGGAATTTTAAACCCCACTTTCTTTGCACTCTCTAGCTGAAGTACTTTGTCTCCTGCAATAACACCATCATCATACCTGTTTACCCATCTTGCGTTGGAATGGCCCCATGTTCTAATTAATGAGGTTGTGTATGATTGCGATTCTCTAAATATAATAGGATGATCAGAACTTGCTGAGTTCAATGGCGCTACTGGCTTCGAGACTCTCCGATTCCAAATAACGTCAAAATTTTCACTGGAATTATAATTTTCGTCTGAAATCTCAAAATTTAAAGAAGTTTCGTTAGCGAGAGAAATAAAGCTAGTACTTTTGCTGGGGAAGTTCATGCAACTCCAAATTACTGGAGCATACCCCATTTTTTTTAGTCCCCAATTTACGGCAGCAATATGGGCATCTGCTTGATCACCAATCAAAAGTATTTTCATAAATTTTCTCATTCAATTATTGACTGGGAGGAAATTATTTCCACGACTGTATCGTTGCTCAAACAACTCAAAGACCTCTTTCGGAATTTTTCCGTTATCGAACGATTTTTTCAGTAATGCCGCATACTTAGTTTGATATTCATATGAAGCGTGATGAACTATTAGAAAAGCGGCTTCAAGAGAAGAATTGAAAAAATTATCGCTGTCAGGCCAACCACATTTTTTTACAAGTTCGTCTAGAATCTTTTGATTCTGCAGATCACTAGCTAGTAATTGGTCTCTAATTTCGCTTAAGTCTTTCTTATTTAGCGAAGGAATTTGCGATCTTAACTGTTGATCGCTTTTTAATATATTCGCATAGATCGCCTTTGTTTCCTCGGTAGCACACTCTATTTCCAATTTTTGTCCGAAACAGATTTGTGCCCAGGGTAACAGCGATAGAAGCAAGAGTATCTGGACTCGGCCTTTACGGTATTTCATGTATACTCTCATGCAAATAGTAATTGATGATTACGTTAAATTTATTGATGCACTGCTACTGTAAACGTATAAATGTGTGAATGAAACGGAGTGCCATTCAAGAAAGGCTATGGAGATAATGCCACCCTGTCTGTGTGTTTTTCTGTAACTGGACCACTTGATTTTCCGTCCTTTTTCCGTTGCGATACCAATTCGGTAAGCTGTCCATTTGCAAGTTGAAATATCCGATCTGCGTGTTCTATCAGTGCAGAACGATGTGCAACAACAATTTTTGTGATATTTAAATTTGCTAAATGAGTTGCAATTAAGCCTTCGTTATTGGCATCTAAGTTCGCGGTTCCTTCATCTAACAGTAATATTCTTGGATTACGATATAAAGCACGAGCAAGTAAAACTCTTTGTTTCTGGCCACCAGAAAGAGTCGATCCCATATCACCAATCAATGTACGATATTGCATCGGCTTTCTCAGTATTTCTTCATGAATTTGGGCAGATTTGGCTGCATTTATAACGTTGTCCATATTCAGCTCAGGATCGAAAAAAGCAATGTTATCTGCGATTGTCCCTGAAAGAAGCTTATCGTCCTGTACGACAACGCCAGCCTGGCCACGCCAGGATCGCCACACGTCATGGCTGGCAATAGCTCCATCTAACAGCACTTCTCCTTCACTGGGAGCATATAATCCCAGTAAAATTTTCATTAGCGTTGATTTACCCCCACCGGATGGCCCGACAATAGCAATGAACTCTCCTGGATCTACGGATAAGTTTATGTTGTTAAGAACTGGTTGATCAGAAATACCATACTGAAAGCTCACCCTACGGAGTTGTATTCCTCCTTCAACGGTAGTCCCAGCGGCATTAGATATTGTAGAATCGGGTTTCTGCAGAATAATGTCGCCAAGTCGATCTAGATGGACGCGGAGTAATCGCATTTGATTTATCTGCTCTAGAAAATTCGTAGCCCTATCGGAAAAAGTCTGCCGGAATGATAAAAACGCAATCAACATACCGACCGAAAATCCGGCCGAGCTGATAATCATCAATGCTCCGTAATAAATTATCGACGTGTATTGAGCAGCAGTAATCGTAGTTCGAACAAAGGTAAGCACGGTATTAAATCGGGAAACTTGAAGACTCAAGTTGGTGGCATCAATAAAGTCGTTTCTCCAACTTGCCTCTCGTTCAGCTTCTCGCCCAAGCAGTTTAATTGTTGTCGTTGCTCTGATCATTTCCATCAAGATCGACTGCTCTTTAGCACTTGCAGCAAGTTGTTCTTCTGTGCGGGATCGAATAAGAGGAAAAATTAGGAAATTTATTATTGTTAATAGAGCGAATGCGGAAACTGCGATCAGGCCTAGTGGTATGGAATACAGAAATAAGCATGCAGCTGCAACTAGTGCCATGAGGCCATCTATCAATGAAGATATCAAGCCTCGAGTGAAGGTGTCTTGGATTACACGAGTCGATTGCATACGGCTCAATACATCGCCGAGATGACGTTTTTCAAAGTATGAGCTAGGCAGAGTGAGTAAATGGTTTACTAAGTTTCCTACGACCTGAAAGATGAATTGTTGCCCCAATAACTGCAAGAGCCAATTTCTAACCGCCTCTATTGTTGCATGCAAGATGTATAAGCTGAAAAAAGTTAATACAATTATAAGCAAAAGTTCTCTATCCGAATTGGCAAGAGCTTCATCAACAATGAACTGCATTTGGAGCGGCAGTACGAAGGTAACTATCTGAAACGTTAATGATAGTGCGATAATCTGAATTATTGCGCTTGGTAGGCCATGAATTTTCTGCCATAACATCGAGAATCGCACAGGTGCGCGCAATTCGATAGCCTCAAATGAACCTTTAGGGATGATTTCAAGAGCAATTCCAGTGAAATTTTTTGACAACTGGCTGAGCGGTACTTTAACTTTTCCTTTTGACGGGTCATGAATGGTGGCAGATTTTCTGTTGATTTTATCTAGCACAACAAAATGGTTGGCCCCCCAGTGTAGGATAGCTGGTACTTTGATGCCATCCAGTTCCTCCAGATCTACTCGGATAGGACGAGCGCTAAGGTGTAATTCACTGGAAAACTCAATTAAATGTCGTAATGTTGTGCCTGAGAGAGATATATTAAATCTTTGCCTTAATCCATTCAAATCTACTTTGTGTCCATGGTATTGAGAAATCATAGCTAAACAGGCTAAACCGCATTCCGCTGCTTCAGCTTGTAAAACGACAGGTAGAGTTCGGCGCTTGGAAAAGTACAAATAGGATGGAAACATTAAGAGCGCTCCCTAACTGCCATTAATGGATCCATTAATATATCGAAAAGACTCCTTCGGGCAAGTACGACATTTGCATTAAGTAACATCCCGGACTGAAGTGGAATATCTTCATTGTAGGCTTTAATTTTCTGACTCGATAACCGTACTCTTACTCTAAATACAGGTTCGGCTAGACTTTGGCCCGGCATAGAGACTTCTGCAGGTGATAATACAGTCTTAGAAATCGAGGCAACCTTGCCTTTTCCGGTTCCATATCTTTGGTAAGGGAATGCCTGATAATAGATGGATACTAACTGATCATGTCGAATAAAACCAATAGATCTCGATGGGAGAAATAACTCGGCTTCTAATTGCTGACCTCTTGGTGTCATCAGCGCTACTGCTCCCCCAGGTGCCAGACTCTGTCCAATAGCAACTGGCAATGCCGCTACTACTCCAGCGATCGGAGCAGTCATTACCTCCGACGCCTGAGCTTCTAGCTGAATAAACTTTTGTGTAAATGCTGCCTTTTGAGCGTTACTCTTTGCATTTAATTCCGCTATTTTTCTGGGGATTGAAAGAGCACGATCGGTTAACTCAGTCAATTTACTTTCAATCGAATTTATCGCATTAAAATTCTCTAAAGTTGATTGCTCCAGAAGAAGCAAATCTCCCTTTTTGCTATCAATAGCAGTGCTTGTCAAATATCCACTTGCTACAAGCGACCGAATTCTATCAAACTCGCTATGCATTAACTTTTCCCGAGACTTCAAATTAATGCTGAGTTGAAGTTTATTTTCTATTTCTTTTTTAAGAAACTGTTGCTGCCTGTAAATACTGTCTTTTTCTGCTTCCAATAGACTTATTGTTGCAACATGTTCGCGATTCGCAGATTCAAGCTCGATATTAGTTGCGTCACGCAATGTATTTCCAACGTTGCCACTTGAAATTTCTGTAGTTAAACTAAGGCGGGCCAAAACTTGTCCTTTTTCTACAGCTTGTCCTTCTTCTACCTCGATTGAAGTAATTACGCCTCCATTACGGGATACTGCGCGAACAATCCCGCCGTTATGAACTAACCATCCATTGACCCGCTCATGCTTTGGAAAGTCGACGGTTGCAGCAAAAACTACCGTACAAAGAACTACGCATATAATGGAGAGCGCAAACCACTTTATTGCCGAAGGAGCACCGAGCCATACCTCTCCAAAGATGCCTTGTGATTGCTGCTCTAAGAACTCTTCTCGAAATAGCGAATCGGAGGATTTTCGAGTCGTCATAAGACTTTTCTCTATTTCTAAAAATTTCGAATGCTTAAGATGTGAGAAGGCAATGTATCGAAATGAGGTCTTGACTAAGCTAGTCTTTATAAAAACTATTCCGCCAATTTTATTTTGATACGGCCTTTCAATTCTTCACTCAAAAGCTCGATGAATTTCGATAATTGCATTGAAAATATTTGTTTATTCTAATGAGCACCCAAAGTATTTAGTCCATCTTTGACTTAAGATATGCCGTAATAACCGATATCTTCTATAGAAAAAAAGTGTATTTTCTATATATCGACCAAATAACTAAAGTATCATGGTCTAATCGTTTAAATCTCACAAATAGTAACAATTCCCACAGAATTAGTGATTTTATGAATAGAGGGTGAGTTTCCATAAGCCTTGGCGATGTCCGCAAAGGGCAGTGCTGACCCTGCGAAGTTAGTAGAGGTCAAGGCGCCCAAGATGTCGTGTTACGAATCCTGAACAGAAAGGCGCGAGGTAAGAAGGAGACACTATGACAGGCTGTCGCGCATGCTTCATGTACCGATCCACATGGGGAACGTGGCAGTCAGGCTACATCCAAGGCGATTGCTCTCATGGTTGGCACAAACCCGGTCGTTGTTTGTCGCACCATTGCGGTATTAAAGCATGCCGGGCCAGTTACTTCGACGGTGGTGCCAGCGGCGGCTGGTCGCTTGCTCGTGCAATCCATGGCATCAATGTGCGTGACGTCTAAAAGGCGCTGGGCTCTCCTGCTGCCTTAGCGATCAATGTAGCCGTCGACCACAAGAAGTGTCCAGTTGAGTAAGCTATGGTAGCTAGCCTAGGCGCTGTATTCCAGCGAACAGAGTATTTCATGTTTGGCCGGATGCGAGAGCTAACGCTCGGCGCTGGCCGAGCATGTCATTTAGTCGAACAAATAGCCGGGGCATGTTCGGTTTGCGGCGATGACAGTCAGGCGCGACAGTCCATGACTTTTCTAGCTCGGCCACCTATTATGCTGAGTCACACGGCGGCATATGGCTAGAGGCGGACATCCAGTTCTCGAAACGGCTTGAAGCGCCGACTTTCTGCAACCCGTGTTCCAATAGCGACGGCTGAGCTCGCCAAACTCCCATCGAACTCACGGCTGCCGGGGCTGCGCCCGTCGAATCGCGGCCAGTAGCCAATTCATTAACTATCCTACTTAGCTGATGCGTAACGAACAAAGCATCCAAAGATGCGGGAGTGCGATCACGCGCGCGGCGCCAAAGCCCATCGCATCTTCCTCAGCCCTATCCTCGTCCCTCAATGCTGTCGGAACTTCATTTCCGCAGGTAAAATTGCATTTATTACTATTGGCTCCGTTTATTATGCGCCCTCGTCCTTGCGCTACACTGCTGCTCCCGGTTGCCCTCGTGCTCGGCGCGTGCGGCAGTAAAGAAAATCCATCTGCACTAACCGCCCACACGGCGGCGGCTGACAAGGCACCGGCCTGCCAACATTCACTCGCGCGCGGAGATGCTTTCAAGTTGCCCTTTGGCGAGGTCGAAGTTGCTGTTTACGAAGAAGGAAGCCTGGGCAGCCCGTGGACCACGGCGTCGTTCATCCTGAAGGATCATGAGCTGCGGCTGACCGAGGCCGAGGCCCGCGATGCGCTTGCGATGACGCTTGAGCGAATCGAGAAGACCTGCCGTCACGAGCCGGTAGAGCGGGCGCGGCTTTTTCTGTATCCGGCGGGCGCAATCGCCGGGCAGAGTAGTGCTTGGATCGCACGACTCGAGAAGAACAAGGGCACCGACGTCGACATCCGCTGGCACTTCCTTAAGGATTCGCGGAATGACCGCTACGCCTGCCTCACTGAAATGGAACCAGGCCGCAGCCTGGACATAGGCACGCGCCTGCCGCCCGTGCAACAGCGCGAAATCGTTGGCACTTGGGCAAAGCCGGAATTCGGCTTGACGATGAGCATTGAACGTGTCGGCAAGAAGGCCTACCGCGTGTACCGCAGCTCACATTGCGCGAGCGGTGACCGTGGCGACCGCCTTCGTGAAAATGCAGGCCATTTCTATGTCGTGGGCAGCAACCACGGCGACTATTACCAAGTGCAACCGTCGGGCGAACTGGTCATTTTCGACAAAGAAGGGCGCATCGACGTGATGCCAAAACACTTCGCGTTACACCCCACTTCCGGCCCGGAGTAGACCAGTAAGTATTTCTGGTCCACGCTAGCGGTCCTGTCCTCGGCCTTTGCCGCTGAAAGTTAATTGAAACTCGAAATCCTAGCGCGGGAAGCAGGTCGGCACGGAAACGAAGGTGCGACTGTAGTCCGCAACCGGCCAAAACCGGCCATTCATCGGTTAACAATGTGAACAGTTAGTCAAATATTTATGTATTGTTTAATTTTATTATAAGAAAATAATGGCAAAGAATGGCTACGAAGTAAAAGAGTTTGTGGAGCCAAACTCGACAAAGACGCATAGAATTTACACATATAACGGCAAGCCATGTCGTCGCGTCATCATGGACACCAGGCTATGTAAACAACTTGCTGGTTATGCTTTAATGGAGAAAGATTTACGCAGCGCGACGGTTTGGTTTTCGGAGATTGATGAACTTCGCAAGGGGGAAGCGGAATTTAAGGGCGGGAAAGTTTCTCGTGACCGAAAAACTTATAATATCGTAAAGGGGCTCTTCGTGGCCGCCCTGACGTTTTATGGAAAATGCTTTTCTAAATGTGAAGGTAGGCCCGTCAAACTTGAACGAAATCAACTAGAAGAACGTTTTCGGATAGTTCACGACGAGTTAATCAAGCTGAGGCACAACTTTGCCGCTCACAGCGGAGATGAACGCGTCGAATTCGTCGAGATTGCACTTGTTGTACCCCGAGCAAAAAATCCTTTAGTACTCCCTAACCTATATCGGGAACTTTTTCAGCCAGACTTGATGATTGTTAAGCCAGGTGATATAAGTCTGCTTGATGCGGTTGAACATGCTCGACAAGTAACGCTCAAAAAAATAGAATTTTTGAGTAAGAAAATTTTGGAAGAAGAAGTTTTTCCGAAAGGTCGTGAGTATTGGTTGAAAAAGTAATTATTTAGTAAAATGGCACCAAGACTGGTTTTTTTGTAGATTTAATCGTCAATCGGCAAACTGGCTTATCAAATACGACAGTCCGCTTTGGGTCGATAACGGACATACGCTGGTCCAGTCAGCGCACGAACATGACGTCCGTGTTTGTATACTGCATCATGAATTCCTTAACGATACAACTACAGTGGGTGCTAATACCCGTGTTCTGTCAAGTTACAGGTTATTCCGAAAAAGCAGTTCGTCGGAAGCTCGAAGAGGGAGTTTGGATTCAAGGAAAACATTTCCGCAAGGCTCCAGACGGCCGCATTACAATGAATATTCAGGAATATTATCGATGGGTCGAACAGAAAAACTAGATTTAACTGGGATTGAAGTACGCGAAAAGAGTATTCGAATTCGCTTCAAGTATCAGGGGAAGATACGGAAGGAGACTATTTGCGTTGACGATGTTCCACTGCCACCCACTAGTCCTAATTTAAAGTATGCGATACGTCAACTTAAAACTATCAATAAAGCCATTCTGAAAGATGATTTCAATTATTCTGATTACTTTCCTCATTCGGTGCATATTGAGGAACGAGAAGAAGGAGTGTCGATGCTTTTTGACATAATGGATAAGTGGATCAGTCTATTCGACGGTAAATCATCGACAAAAGCGCAGTACCAAAATCGTTTGAACAATTTTTGGAAGAAAGCATTGAAAAATCAACCCATTGCGAAGGTCAGCTATTCTGATATTTTGACTGCCCTGAGTTCTGGGACATGGAAAAGCGGTAAGAGCAGGAATAACGAGCTTTCCCTCATCAGGGGTGTATTTGATTTCGCGCGCAAGGACAAACTTATCAAAGAGAATCCTTGTGACGAAATCAAGCGTGCAGGTTATCAAAAGCCGCCACCGGATCCATTTGAATTGCAGGAAGTTCACACGATCCTTGCGCATTTGGAAAGGCATCGCCCTGAGCAGATATGGAACTTTGTCCAAATGATGTTTTTTACTGGACTACGAACTTCGGAAGGGCTTGCACTGAGGTGGACAGATATCGATTTCAAGAAGCTCGAGGCTATGATTGATGGAGCAAATGTGTACGATGAAGAGACAGACGAGACAAAAACTTATGAGTCCCGGGTCGTTAAACTGAATGCGATGGCGATGGAAGCATTGCAGCGGCAGAAAGCACACACCCTGCTATCAAATGAGCACGTTTTCCATGATCCAAAAACTGGAGCTCCTTGGCTCTATCGTCAAATTACGGATGTACGAACCTTCTGGAAGGCAACTTTGGTTAAGACTGGAATCCGGTACCGCCGTCCATACAACATGCGTCACACATACGCAACTGTTGGGTTGATGAGCGGAGTAACTCCTGCCTTCATGGCGGCCCAGCTTGGACATAGTCTACGTACGTTCTTCCAAGACTACGCAAAATGGATCAACAGCACCCAAAACCAATGGGAAATGGAAAAAATTGAAGCAGCGATCGCTCAAAGTTCCCCAGAAATTCCCCAAGGTCAACGATGGGGATAAGCAGCCTGACCTAGAGGCGAAAAATCCCTTAGAAATTAGAGACTTAGAATTCTGGCGAAGAGAAGGGGATTCGAACCCCCGATAGGCTTATAACCTATCCCGGTAGGTTCTTATCGTGCCCCGCCCTTGCGCCAGCAAGGCCACGAAGCGCTGCGCCGCCGGCCCCAGCGCTCGCGCGTTGGCCCACACCACGTCCACCCACAGCCGCACCAGGTTGCTGAAATTCT
>Ga0265798_10004460_pt1 | contig 19276 bp, 24 predicted proteins | sample P3T30metagenome_FD_192430 | JGI IMG/M metagenome (GOLD analysis project Ga0265798, IMG submission 192430) | Plant litter microbial communities from East Loma Ridge, Irvine, California - P3 T30 | ecosystem: Environmental > Terrestrial > Plant litter > Unclassified | place: USA: California... | reverse complement strand
TGCTGTTGTTGCTGCTGCTGTCGGGGCGGCGACAGGAGGGAGCCAGGGCGAGCCCACTCAGGGACCGGAGGAGGAGACCGGGACCGAGCACGCGCAAGAGCTCGACGCTCTCGGCGCGGCAGCGAAGAGGAAGGCGAAGATGGGGCGGTATGCGGACCAGCCGCAGGGACCGAAGAAGAAGAAGAGGAAGGGGGAGAAGCCCAGAAGTCATCATGCTCGCAAGCGAGCCACCCCAGGAGAGTAAAGACGGCGAGGAAGAAGAGGAATGCCATTTTGGCAAAGATATGTGATGGTATGTATGTGTGTGTTGGAAATGTGTGGGCTGGAGAAAGAAGAGAGGGGACGGGGGAAATCGCTCTTTATATATTGGACATCTGGGAGCTGCAAAGCTGGGAAGAACGGTACAATAGCTATCTTTCTATTGTGAGGTGGATTGACAAGTCGAGGTGACTGCTGGAGACGACAATAGGAAAAAAGTGGAGAAGTGAAGGTGGAAAATGTACCTATCGTGTTCGCCTTCACCTCGGATTTCTGAGTGGGTGTAAGACACATGAGACAGCGGGGAGGTACTCACGTCGCCAGCGGGCTTTACAAGCTTCATACAGGCGTATGCGTATATCTCCAGGCCAACCCATGACGTCTCTGTTCATGAAGCAAAAGTATGCTACAAACCTCCAGGCCTCTTCGTGATGCCTGCATCCACACACTGCCAATGCGATGTAGACTCAACGCCCTACCACTCCCTAACCTCCCCTCCCGGCCCAATAAACCCCGGACTAACCCAAGCCTTCGCATCCCTACTCTCGCGTCTAACCATCTCCTCATCAACCTCAATCCCCAGCCCCGGTCCCTTCATCAGCTCAATGTACCCCTCCTTCACATCCCACACCTCAGGATTCTTTGTGTAAGACGTGAGATCCTGGCTGCCTGCATTATAATGTATACCCAAACTCATTTCTTGGATCGCGAAATTAGGTAGCGTGCAATCTACCTGAACACATGCGGCAAGGGCGATGGGACCTAAAGGGCAGTGCGGCGCGATGGCTACGTCGTAGGTTTCTGCGGCGGAAGCTATACGGCGCATTTCTGATATACCGCCTATGTGCGAGATATCTGGTTGGAGGATGTCGACGCAGCCGGCTTCGAGGAAGGGACGGACGTCCCAGCGAGAATGGAGGCGCTCACCTAGGGCTATGGGTATGGAGGTCTGGTTGTGCAAGGATGTGATACCCGTGATGTGTTCGGAGAGTAAGGGTTCTTCGATGAAGAGTGGGTGGTGTGGTTCTAGGGCTCGCGCGAATTGCTTGACCATGGGCTTGTGGATGCGCCCGTGGAAGTCCATGCCGGCGTCCATTCCGAGGTCTTTGACTGTTTTGAGACGGTCGACGGCGGATTGGAGGACTGATGGGGAGTCTAGCCAGCCGATATCTTCTGTTGCGTTCATTTTTACGGCGTGGAAGCCTTGGGCTTTGCGGACGAGACTGTATGAGACGTTTAGTAGCGCTATAATCTCATTACTTCGAGATACTTACGCTTGCTCTTTGACATCATTTGGTCGGTCTCCGCCTATCCATGCATACACTCTGAGCTTGTCGCGTAATTTGCCTCCGAGCAGTTGGTAGATTGGCACATTGAGTTTCCGAGCCTTGAGGTCCCAGAGAGCAATGTCGATGCCAGCTAGTGCGCTCATAAAGACTGGCCCGCCACGGTAGAAGCTGGTACGCCAGCACATTTGCCATATGTGCTCGATGTCACTGTTATGTCGTCAGTATTGATACCGCTTCGTGTACTAGGAATTGTCTCACTCTGCTTCGAAGCCGACGTAACGCTCAGCCCAAGCGTCTAAGCATCCTTCGACTGCTTGTGTATGGCCTTCTAGTGATGCTTCACCCCAACCATAATTTCCATCTGCATCGGTGATCTTGACGAACAGCCAACGCGGTGGAACGCGAAAGTATTCGATCGTTGCTATTTTGCCCATGGCTTACGCTCTTCGCTTTTGTATTCTACTATCTCTGTTGACGTTCGGGGTTGTCGATGCCAAGTTACTGTTAGAATCTCAAGCATGTTCTTCACTTGGAACATGGCATTGCCATCTGGGTCTACATAACTCCTAGATTGGCCAATGAGCACAATGCCGCCGCCATGTCCCCTTCGCGGTAAGCCGAACGGCGGCGCGGGGTCAAAAGGGCCAGAAGGGCTCCACCGCGGGGCGCATAGCTTCGGCAGCTGGAGTAAAGCAACCCGAGGAACGGCTGATCAAGACTTGCAATAAAACTCGCGGTACTCGCTGCGCGTGATAGCTGCTGCTTAACATTTGACTCCAAGAAGAAGAAGAAACGCATCACCAAGCGACAAGAACGCGATTCTACGCACGAGTCACAAGGATGACATCATCACCACCAACCGGCGTCTTCGTCCCCGTCCCGACCTTCTTCAAACCCCAATCCGAATCCAAATCGCTGCAACCCGCTGTCGACGTGCAGACTCAAGTCGAGCACTCTGTGTTTCTTGCCAAAAATGGCGTGCGCGGCCTCGTCCTGCTCGGCTCCACAGGCGAAGCGATTCACATGTCGCGACAGGAGCGCATCGACCTTGTCACTGGTGTGAGAAAGGGGCTCCACGAGGCGGGCTTCGAGCACTACCCGATCATGGCCGGTACATTAATCAACAGCGTGGATGAGACGCTTGAGTGGCTACAAGACTTCAAGCAAGCGGGTGCGCAATGGGGACTTGTCCTTGCGCCGGGCTACTTCGGAGCCGCGGCGAGCCAGGAAGGCATCAGAGAATGGTATACCGTTGTCGCGGACAAGAGCCCGTTGCCCGTACTTATGTGAGTCTCAACCACGTGAAGTTGTTGTATCGTACTAACGAGACGATAGCTACAACTACCCCGGTGTAACCAACGGCGTCATGGTCACCCCCGAAACCTACCGCATCCTCGCCCAACACCCCAACATCGTCGGTTGCAAGATGTCGCACGCCGTCGTCTCATGGCACAACCAAGTCTCCCTAGACCCCAAGATCGACCACAACAAATTCCGCGTCTACTCTGGCCTCGGCCAACAACTCGGTCCCATCGTCATCTTCGATGCCGCAGGTGTCATCGATGGTCTCGCAGCCATATATCCCAAGACCGTTTGCTCGTTGATGAAGCTGGCGGAGACAAGACCCATCACCGATGAGAACCTCAAGAAGATGAAGGAGCTGCAATACACCGTTAGTACTGCGGAGGAGTTCATCGGCAAGTATGGGATTGTAGGCATCAAAGAAGCAGTCAAGAGGGTCACCGGTTTTGGCACAATGGAGGGCGGAAGGCTGCCCCTCAAGGGTAAGCTTCCTGATGGCGAATGGGAGAAGTGGAGTGAAACTTGGGAAAGGATACAGAAGATGGAGGATTCGTTGGGCGAGAAGGACTTCAAGTAGAGTAGGCTTTGTCAATCTAAGCGGCCGTATTGACTCAGCTTTAGATGTCCTCATGTCTGGCGTAACATTGTTTTAATCTCTTCCATAGGAGTCAACGTCATCACATCGGCTAATCCAACACAGTGGCCCCCTTCTGTCAGCGCCAGATCAATGCAGAAGTTCACAACGTTGACTAACAAAGCATGGACCGTGTACAGAGACGGCGACCAAGATGTCTACTACATACACAAGTCTAACGAAATCCCAGTCGAACTGATCCTAATCTCACGCTTTACCACTCTCGAGCCTGCTGCGGGCAGTGCACCACGTCAGAATGGCTAAGTTGGATGACCTGCCGGATGAGCTGATACTCAACATACTCCACAGGATTACCTCCGATAAAGCTGACCAGACTGCTCTAGCAGGTTTCACACGTGTTGCAAAGAAATGGCGACCCATCGCCGAGGAGGTTCTTTACCATGCGCCTATCCTTCCCATCGGATTGGATCATCATGGTGCTGTCATGCAATTCCTGCGTGCATTGATCAAGAACGCGAAACTTGCGAACTTCGTGCATCATCTCGTCCTTCCAGTCACGAAGCGACTGCACAACGACGAGTCAGAATGTCAAGATCAACAATGCGTGCACGGTCTGGAGGACCTCAAAGCTGATATAGATCGCCTAGTGGGCTTCGATTATAAGCTTTGCACTCAAGTTGAGGGTGAGAGAGAGATTTCCATCGACGGAAAGATCGACGGACAAACGATGCCTGCATGTTATTTCGAGCCGTCACTCGGTGGCCTTATCCTCGGTCTGCTACCCAACCTGAAAACGCTCGACATGCAAACCTACCAAGAGCCGTTTGGCCCGGATGAGCATGGTAAGCTACCGCCAAGAATCACTGAGACAACGGTCCAGGACTGGTTCAGTGCTCAAAGCAGTCAGGTTGGCGACAACGCCGTTAGTGGTCTTGCTGGTTTGCAACACCTGACTTGTGAAGAAATCACGGACTTTGATTTCTTTCGAGGGCCGAATCTAACGTCATTGGAACTAAAATGGGACACTTACTTGGGAGCAAACCCCATCGCAGCCCCGGTACCCGCAGTCATTTCTACAAGCATCACTTCTATACATCTTGAGATGACCATTCAAATGCTCGATGGCAGGAGGTGCATAAGAAGCGAGTATCTACACGCTCTTTTGCAGGGTTTGCCAGCGCTTCGAGAGATATCAGTATTTCTCTCCTACCCTGAACGGCACTCTCACCTTGACTTTGAGGATAGAGACGACCTGGGTTGGGATAGTATCATCGAAGCTCTGAAACACGCAGCACCAACGCTTGAAGAGTTGTTTATCGATGTAGAGGTACCCTTTACAGATGAGAGCGTATCGACACGGGCCCGGTCCATTGCCACTTCACTGCGGGATTACAAGTTCGATAGATTGAAGCGGCTACGCATCCCGAATGAAGCGCTATGCAGCGTACAAATGAGTCATAGAGTTGATACGGTCGACGCGCTTCCCTTGGGCTTAGAAACGATTGAGGTCGTAGACCCTGATTACCGTACCTTGGTTTGGGTGGATGCTCTCACAGTTCGTAAATGTGAGGGGAATCATACCGCACTGCGCGCAGTTGCGTTGAGACAGCGAGATTTTGTTGAGGCCGCGCAAGTCTGGTCAGATGCGGAAGAGGAGGGCATTTCGATTATTAGAGCCGTCTTGCCCACTCACTAGCTGCTAGAATATTGTAGCTAATAAGTCCTTAAGGGCGTTTTCATAAAGGACCAATGTATCACAAGCAACACCATGATGAAAATGATGAGATTGAATGAAGTGCAATGGTGAGTAGCTGTGATGAAGCGCGCCGAGGTCGGACGCGACGCGCACGCGCCTAGCAGCTGATCTAGATCAAGATAAGATAAGATCAAGCGAACTCATATTGGATGTTCTCCACCCGAACATCGAACCACGCGCAAATTTTCGCCAGCCACAACACGACTTTCTTCTGTGGCCGTCAGCCGCAAAGTCGCCTCTAACAGATTATTTGCGGATGTAAAGCTCGTAGCACCGGAAAAGAGCCGCAGATGGGGTTCAAGCCGTGTCTGGACCCGCTGAAGTGACCCATCTGATAAGATTATCCCATCAACACCATGCTTCGAAAGGCTAGTACTCCTTCAATGCGTACCCATCATGGCTAAGGCCTTACCCAACATCTCGTGTTCGCCGTTCAGTTTTGCTGTCGCGACGTCGTGGTCAAGCTCCGGGACAAGCTCTAGTTCAAGGCGTCCAGCGGAAGAAGCTTTGGCTTAGGTGTGTCGGCCCACATGAGTATCATGCCTAGCTGCTGCTGCCGTGTAGGACCCAGAGTTGCGGCAATGTATTTGAGCTTTGGTGCCCTTCGCGGTAGGAAGATTGCGATGCGTTCAGTTCGTCCAGACAAATCATCAGATCGTTGAGACACGCCTACAACCATGGATTCTATCGCTGCTGTTCAGCCTGGCACCGAGCCTACGAGGCAGAAGAGCATTGACGTTGTCGATATCGACGAAGAAGATGCGATTCGCAAGGTTGAGGAAGCCAACATGCCTTCTGTCTCTGCGCAGGAGGGTGTTAGGGAAGTCGAAGCTGTGACTTTGGCGTGGACCAAGACATCTCTAGCATGCGCATTCTTATGGTACGTCGCTCGAACTTCCAAGTACATGTCGATGATGAGGCTGACACAACTCCAAGCATGTGGCTCTTGTACCTCACGAACGCGTTCCAGTCATCCATTACCTCGAACCTCACACCCTACGTGACATCCGGATTCGAAGAACACTCCCTTATCACGGTCATTACCATCGTCTCGAACTCTATGGCTGCAGCCGTATACATCCCGACCGCTAAGCTACTCGATCTCTGGGGTCGCGCCGAAGGTTTCGCTACGATGGTGTGCTTTGCTACTCTCGGTCTGATCATCATGGCTGCATCTACAAATCTAGCGACGTACTGTGCTGCGCAAGTCTTCTACACAATTGGATTCGGTGGTATGACTTACTGTGTGGACGTCATCACAGCGGATTCGAGTAGTCTGAAACACCGAGGTCTGGCTTTCGCATTCACGTCTTCGCCATACATTATCACAGCGTTTGCTGGTCCAAAGGCGGCGGAGGGTTTCTACAACAACATCAACTGGCGTTGGGGTTTCGGCACTTTCGCTATCATCCTTCCCTTTGTCGCCGCACCACTGTTCTTGCTGCTGAAGCTCAACCTGCGGAAGGCGAGAAGAAACGGCGTCCTCGAAAGAGAGGCGAGTGGCAGGAGCCTTTTGCAGAGCGTCGTCTTCCATATCCGCGAATTTGATGGTCAGTGTCTCCTACTGTTGAGAATTGTGATGAAGGCAGGCTAACAGCTCTGTAGTCCCGGGAGCCTTTCTACTAGCCGCCGGTCTCGTCATCTTCCTCCTTCCCTTCACTCTCGCCGACTCAGCACCCAACGGATGGTCTACGGGATACATCATCGCGATGTTAGTCATTGGCTTCGTGCTTCTGATACTGTTCGGTCTCCACGAGCGCTTCACAGCCGGAAAGCCCTTCCTGCCCTTCGATCTCTTGACCAGCCGCTCCGTCCTCGGCGCTTGTCTCCTCTCTTTTACATACCAGATCTCGTACTACGCTTGGAACTCATACTTCACCTCCTTCTTGCAGGTCGTCACAAACCTCACAATCGCAGAAGCAGGCTACGTCGCTTCCACATTCGACGTCCTCTCCGGTGTATTACTCTTGTCAGTCGGTCTTGTCATCAGTAAGACTGGCTACTTCCGCTGGCTTCTTTTCATCGCCGTACCAATCTATATCCTCGGTCAAGGTCTCATGATCTACTTCCGCCACCCGAACACCAGTGTAGGCTACCTAGTCATGTGCCAAGTCTTCATCGCGATCGGCGGTTCCATCATCATCCTTTGCGAGCAGATCGCCGTCATGGCCGCCGCGGACCACCAACACGTCGCCTCTGTTCTTGCACTTCTCAATATCTTTGGATGGCTAGGCGGCGCGGTAGGATCCACCATCTCCGGAGCGATCTGGACAAATTCCTTCCCTCAGGCACTCATGGATCTACTGCCAGCTGAGGCCATGGAGAACTTCGATCTCATCTACGGTAGCTTAGATGAGCAATTGAGCTATGCGAAGGGTAGTGCGACGAGGTTGGCGATTGAGGAAGCATATGGTATTGCACAGAAGAGGATGCTGATCGCGGGTACGGCGATCATGGGACTCTGTTTGGTGTGGGTTTTCTTGATCAAGAACTTCAATGTGGCGAAGATGCAACAGACGAAGGGACGCGTATTTTAGGCGGCAGAATGGATACAGCGCAAGTTTGCTGCAGGTGAGAGAGAAATCACGGTGAGAGGGAAGGCTTACGTGGAGGGACTCCTCTGCCTGCAAACGAAAGTCGCGACTCTACCACCTTCCTGTATGTACATAAAATTCTGATCTCTGTGTCCACAACGATCGTAAAGCTGTTACTGGCGTTTTTATTCTGGGTTGCATGCAAGATTTGAGTCTCGCCATCACGATGTCTCATGAACATTGGCTTTCCTCCGCATACCAATACCAAGTACTGCCCTACTACCACGCCAACTCCAACACAAAATCTTCCGCTCCCTCGAACACCCCAGTTTATCTTGCGGTACCCAAGCGCACTCGTAGGATCCAGTCACCACCAACCCCGCCAATATCCAAGGCCCAGCGCCTTAGTCGCGAGATCGAGATCAGGAAAAGAACAGGCTGGCTCGAAGTACTGGGAGCGCGAAAAGCACGACTACAAGCCGTTCAAAGTGGCTTATCAACAACTGTCCCGGAACCACTATTTGGCTTGAGACGCGAACTCATGGTGAGAATACTGGCGCTATATGGCATCGAGTAACCTGGCTAAAGTAACATTAGAACAAAGACGCCGTTGGTCGAGATATACTGCGTCAAATTGACTTGATCGATGACGGTATCGAGGGGATCATCGAAAGGCGCAAGATGGAGGAGGCTGCGATGGCGCTCGTGCAGATGTCGAGAACGAGGGCTTGTTGCGCTTGTGTGCATGATATTCGAAACTCTGGAAACTCGAGATCCGAATGATGAAGTCAACGAGAAGGTCATAAGGCCGGCATCTTGGACGGAAGGCGGAAGTAATTGTAATGAGGGTGGCGAAACGAAAGCTCGACCTGCTAGAGGTGACATTTTACCTTGTGCCACAATAATGGATGGAGTTCAAGGTTTGGAAAGCATAATTTGTATTTCGGCAACCACTGTCGGTCGCCCCCATGTACTTGCAAATCTTCAAAACATGTAGATCTAGACCCAAGTTTTATCCAGACCTAAGTAGCGTGCAAAAGTCACATCACATAGCTCGGTCTACACGATGTCTCTTTCCACCCAGTCTTTCCGATGATTTGTGAACCATAAAAACTTCTGAGAACGCCACTAAGCCCCGTGCCACTTGTGGTGTCCTCCAACTCCTCTCCATCGAGCTGGAGGCCGCAAGTGGCTCACCAAAACGCAAATGAAGAAAAGTAGACAAATGGTAGGCAGCATCCAGTTGCTCTCCATGTAATGCTTCTGGCTCGGCTTGCTTGTATTGATGAGGCATATAAGGCAGACAGCGAAACCGATGAGGACGATGGTGAGGAGGCGCACGTATTGACGTAGATGGCGCTTCGCGGGTGTTAGGGAGACAAAGGCAATGATGGCCATGAAAGTAAGTGCGAGTCCAGCCTAGTGTGTGTCAGTAAAGACTAAGAGAGAAGGAGCGAGACTTAACTTACGGATAGGAAAACGTAGTCGAATACAAGCTCGAAGCGCGTTTCGTACTTCTGGAGGAGCGCGGCCTTGTCGAAGAACTTTCTCTTAGGCTCTTCTACCGTCTTCGGGGCAGTCTTCGGTACCGAGATGGACAAGCTATCGAACAGGGTCTGGATCGCCATGCTTTCTGCGGTGTTCAAGCTTTTGGTGATCATGTCCACAGCTGTCAAGTTCCGCTCGTCCGTCAGGTGATTATCGAAGCTCTGCGCCAGGACGATCAGAGTGCTGTTCCAGGTCTCGAGTGCTTTGCTCGCATCAACGCCCTTAGGGATTGTGTTCCACAGGTAGACGTCGATCTTGCGACGGAGCGCGTCGGCGAAGAAGGTGCCGTTGGCATAGGCACCAGTCAAGCTGAGTCCTTCAATTTCGCGGAACTTCTCATCGACACGGTCCATTCGAATGAGGGCCACAACCCACATGATGAGGTAAGAGACGCCCTGGAGGACGAGGACGAGCATGATGTGGAGGAAGAAGTGGAGTGAAGCCCAGACTTGCTGCTTGATCGTACCAAAGTGTTCCTCGTGCATGCGGTCAAAGTATAGCATGTATAGAAGATCTGAAAGGTATTAGCGGGACGCTCGAGAAGCCAGGTCGATGGTTGGTATCTTACAGATTATCAACACCGAAGAGACGATCTGGCCAGTTAGCTGAGTATCGAACTGAGATCCATTCTTGACGATCTTCGATATTGCTTTGCAGACAACGATGATTCCCTCTCCCAGGATGATCAAGGTAAGTAGCGACATGCGCTGTACGATGTGGGTACCCTTGAATGAGATAACGCGCCAGTAGCACGAGATGCCAACAGTGATGACGATTTCTGCAGCGCTGATAATGTACCATGCGTAATGTACTTTAGTCGTGAACTGCTTGCAGACACCTAACTCCAGGTTGCACGTCTCCTTGGGTAGAGCACCAGTAATGCTTCCGTACATTAGTGCCGCGATGAGCGTCGAGCCGATAACGAGCGATAGCGGCAGGACAGTCCTTTTGTGTTTGCGCACGAAGAACAAAGTGACGCTATACTGAGCCGCGAGTACTAGACGAGACACCATGAGGATGAATGAAAGCACTTGGTACTTCTGGAGTGAGCTTGTAGGTTTTCCAGGTTCCCAGGCAGGACCGACGACAGCGAACCCGACCATAACACCGAAGTGGAGGGCTTTGGCGATTCGCTCGAAGATGCAATCGGCAGTGAAGCGAACGTCATAGAGCGAGTTCGAGTACCAGGTGAGCCAGAGCAAGGCGAAGAACCCGACGTAGGCGCGCAGGGAGGCACTGTCGTTGATCTCCTTCAACGAAGTGAACGTGGTCAAGTTGGCGACGAAAACTGAAGGATGGCGTCGTTAGCAAGAAACATTCAAACTGTAGAAAGGTCTGAATGCTTACAGAGATCGAAGAACAGCTCTTGATTCGTGGCTTCGGCATGGCGCTTGAAAGATGGCATGTCACGCAGCTCCTGCGTGCACACCTCGACCTCGAGCTGAAGACCAGCTTCGGCATTAGGATCGTGAAACTCGCTATCGAGGACCGACTGTGTATTCTCTCGGGTCATGGCTGGGCTTTGATGTTCCTTCTCGCCGTCGTCTTTGACATGGTCTTCGACTAAAGGCGAAGCAAACCACTTCAAAGGCTTCTTTTCTTCGCTATGATGGTGGTACGTGTTGCCCATCTTGAGCTTGGAGATATATGAAAGAGTGCAGAAAGTGATGCAGTCTCTATGAGTCACCGGTATGAGTTATAAATGGCGAGTGTCCTCGACCTAGGTGATGGAGAGTGATGATGCCAGAGCTTATATGCAAGCAGGGCCGACTGTCTGTTATTGCGTGATTGCGTGCTACTGTGATAGTGTGGAGTCACGGGTAGCATGGGAATAACTCTGGAGATCTATGAATGTGACGCGTCAATATATTGGGGTAACTGTGAGTACCGAGTGCTGTTTGGTTGTAGACGTACAAACGCTGTTTGCACGTGCCGTGGTATGTGGAGATACAGCAGCGGATGTTGCGGTGACGATATCAGGAGCTGTGTCATATCTTCTTATCTCCGGTCCGTTACTTCACCGATTCATTCTGAGAATGCAGGCGATGCGACAGTGGTGTTGTTTGTGGAGTCTTGTGAAGTAGGCTGGTTGTAATATTGATAACGTCACCTTATCGTAACAGTAAACATCGCATTTACACCAACTTCAACTCGAAGTTCTTAACCATGACCTCCCCACCCAGCTTGCTTGTGGCAAAGTTGAACACACCGAATCGGTATCCTGTGAAGAACTGCCATGTATTCGCCATGTTGTACGCAGGACCGAGCTGCACGAATTTGGTGCCGTCAGTGCTGTACCAGAAGGTTGTTTGCCGTACCGCATTAGTGTTAGAGAAAGCTGGTGTGATATCCGACTGAACACGGAACCACAAATCAGTCGTGCCGGCAGCAAGACTAGGTCCCGTGGCAGCAACAGTACCGGTGGACTTCGTCGTTCGGTCTGCATTCAATTCCAAGCCGTTGACCATCACCAACTTTGCCACAGAGCCTTCCTTATGTATACCAATGTATGCTCCGGTGTCACGGAAAAGTACAGCGCCAGCACGGTCGCCACTGGCCATTTTGCTGATGTCGATCTTGAAAGTCCCCGATGACTTCGGGCCAAGGATACGGTGTGTCAGCGTATTGCGCGCCGCGTAGAGGTCGTTCGTAACAGAAGCAGTCTGTAACTTGATGCCACCAGCCCCGCCTACTAGGCTCCACTTGCTGGTATCAGGGTTGTGGTTGAATTCCCATTCCGCGCTCAAAGCTGTTCCAGTAAATTTGTCCAAGCCGGTGGGTGGGGGGACGGTCTTAGTGGTTGTGACTGGCATAGGGTATGTCTTGCCCCATTCACCATTCACTTTCTCAACTTCCGGCCATCCATCCGCCGTCCACTTCAAAGGCGCAGCGACAGGAATGCGTCCGCCAGGGTATGAGTCCATAAACGCAACATAATACCACTTCCCATCTTTCGTATCGACTACGCCGCCTTGGTGGCTGTTGCCTGCGTTGGGCAAAGGTCCTGCAATGCTGTCGACGAGGATGCGCGCCTCATATGGGCCCCAGGGACTCTTTGACTTCAACACCCACTCGTCATCGGCCGGCTTGGTAGCAAAGATGTAGTATGTGCCGTTGATCTTGTACATGCGTGAACCTTCGAGGTATAGGCCATTTGGATCTTCATAGACTTGTTGACTCCTGACTTCCGCTGTGCCGTCGGCGTTCAATTGGGCCACCTTGAGCTGGTACTTGTCGTACACGATGTACATGGTGTCATCATCGTCAATAAAGATCCCGTTGTCGTAATAGCACTTGGGGAATGAGCCCGCAGCAGTCCAATTCCAGCTCGACACTTCGCCATTGTTGGCGGCTGCATTGTTCCCGTCGGCAGTCCAGATGTACGACTTCCCGGTGGATTGAACACAACCAATCCAAATGAACTTGTCGGACGATTCGCGGTATCTCAGTGAGCTGGCCCAGATGCCCTTGACGTAAGCATGGCCTGCTGTGTTATCGAGGTCGTATATCGAGCCGAAGTTAAGTCTTGGTACGCTATGAGTTACTGGTGTCCAATTAACGAGGTCGTAGGACTTTAGGACCGGAGCTCCTGGCGAGAAGGCGAAAGTCGACGAGGAGTAGTAGAAAACATCGCCTATCCGGAAGACGTCGAGGTCGGGATAGTCTTGCCACAAGACTGGATTGTTGAACGTTGTAGCCCGACTGGTAAGCTCGTTGCTGGCGAGTGGGCTTCCCACGGCCGACCGAGACAATAAGCTGACGAGCGCAATAGCTGAAGAGAAGCGCATGATGGCTGGCGTATGCAATGAATGTGCTTGTAAATCGAGTGACGATGCCCCGGAGGATTTATACCAGCAATGGGCATTGCGCTATTTCGAGTGGCGCATGTCATCTCTGGAGAACCTTGTCTACTGTAACATGTTCATCAATTACCCCACATAGCCCTCTCAGGAAGTGCGCTATCGCTCAAGACGCCGTATTTACATTGGAAACCCGGGGTAATCACCGCACCAAGTTTGGGGTCATCGGACCGGCTTCGCAACGCTCTTCCCCATTGGTGCAGCTCGGCTTGAGTTCTTCCGACTGGACACAGGCTGAGTGATCGACGTCGTCATTGCCGGTGGCTATGCGTGGTGTTGTGAGTTTTACCGAGCATGAAGAGCTGCGAGAATGTCGTATACATAAGATGAGATGCGAGGGGAGATGACATCGAGCATGAGATAGAGGACGCAGGGGTAGATGTCAAAGCAAGAGGGCCCGAGCGTCAACCGTGTTTCGTCCGAGCTTCAAGACACGTTCCTTTAGACCCTGCACCAGCCTCGCTGCGGCGACGAACATAGCGCAGACGTCTACCTGCTCCAATCCAGTCCGGCTGGTGTGCTTCCAACAATGCGACCCCTCAGAATGACGTCAAAAGTGTTGCTGTTCGTGCCATGACAGCTTTCCAACCAGAGTCCGTTCCCAGAGTCGGCATAACCTTTCTCCGATCGCCTTAACCTGTATGTATGTCATCTTCGCCCTGCACGTCACTTGGATCGTCACACAGATGGACATGATCGGTGTGAAGAAAGAGCGACATTGCTTGTCTGCGCATATACGTAGACTGCTTCCCCGATTCGGCAATTTGTACAAACATAGAGTGCAGACACGGGATGCACAATGCACATGCCAAGAGCAGATAGGACTCTCTGGAAGACGAAGCAGACAACTGATGAGAGGACTTGATCGGTTTGTTTTTCACGTATTGCCTGGCGGGGAATCCATCTTGCCCGTGATTGCCACGGTAGACTCGATATGGTACGAGAACGGACACTACAGGCAAAGTTGGCTGGCTTCACGAGACCAATTGCTTCGATGCCTTTTCGCTGCACGGCGATCGGACATAAGCCTTCGCCCCCACCCTTCAACTACATGAACATTTGCTAACGCTCATTATAAATCACGGCTACCTTGTCTTGTGGCTTGGAATGCGATATGAATGCTAGTCAACGAAGGATGGTGGCCTAATAGCAACTGCATAAATAGTTGTCGTCATCTTACCAGGACGAAACGCCCACACAACAACTCGAACTCCTCGAAGATTACTGTAGCGGCCACTCGACCAAGATTGTTTGCTTCTACTCCTTTTCAATGGACGCATTTGAGAAATACCTCGAGAAGGCGACTGCCAAAGGCTCCGACATTGTGCCCGGAGCGGTGATGGTTGTCGTCGATAAGGATGGTACCTTCCCCATACTATCTCCAAATATACGTATCTCACACGTGCTGCAGGCAAATTCATCTACAAGAAGACCGCAGGTTACAATGGCGTCACTGAAGATGCGGAGCCTATGGACTTCGATCAAACCTTCTTCATTGCATCCTGCACAAAGCTCATCACCGCTATTGCTGCCCTGCAAAGCGTTCAACACGGTTTAGTCACGCTAGATGAACCAGTCGATCAGTACCTACCAGAACTGGCTTCCCAGCCCATCGTTCAGATGGAAGGCTCCGAGATCAAAGTGCGTCCAGCCACGAAGTCTATCACGCTGCGTCAACTTATCACGCATTCCAGTGGCACGACGTACGGTAAGTGTTTCTAGACGGACAGCACACAGCATGGACTGATTTCGCCAACTTGTAGACTGGGCTTCTCCAAGTCTTTACGCGTGGCGAGCCTCACGCGGCGAGCTACCCGCTCTGATAACCGATGGCAACGTGGCTAAGAAGTATGCCTATCCACGGACCTTCGAAGCTGGAGAAGGATGGGAATACAGCGGTGGTTTCGATTGGACCAGTTTGCTCATCACGCGTTTGACCAACATGAGCTTCGAAGAATATGTCGAAACCAACATCGCGAAGCCTCTCGGTATAACTTCATTTACCTGGCATCTCAATCGCAAGCCCGCAGTGGAAGAAAAGCTGATGCGCACGAGCACTCGGCAAGACGACGGCAGTCTCACAGATGGCCCAACACCCTTTTGGTCTGGCGATCCTGTTGGAGAAGGTGGTGGAGCGGGCTTGTACGCCAATGTGTACGACTACACGCGCGTGCTTTCCGATCTCCTCAAACCATCGCCTACCATCCTCTCCAAAACCATGGTCGACGCCATGTTCAGCCCGCAGTTCCCCAAAGACAGTCTCGCAGCCAAGGCACTCGTCGATAACGCTGAGCTCGCTTATACTTGCACGCTGGACGCCAGTATGGAAGGCGTCAAACCGAACTTCGGACTGGGTAGCCTGTTGTTGATGGAAGATGTGGATCGAGAGGACTACTTCAAGCCAAAGGGTACATTATGCTGGTCAGGACTTCCGAATCTACAATGGAGCGTCAACCGTGAGAGGGGGATCGCGCTTTTCTTTGCCACGCAGGTGTCACCTTGGGCAGATCGCAAGACTTTCGATCTCGTCGCAAGATTTGAGACGGCTGTTTGGCGAAACCTGAAAGCGTAGAGTTGGCGGCAGTTTATAATTCGTAAGATGACTGATTTCTTCGCAGTGTACTTTTGCTATGCATGCATTGGTGTCTCTCACTTCAACGCTCGCGCTTATATAATTGAGTCTGTGCGCTACTGCGGTGGTCGAGGTGAGCGTGGAGATGACTACCTAGGTAAGTTTCCGGTGGCGCTAGTTCTCAGACTCGCACACCCGTCCTGCCTCGTCACCGATACTACACCACGGCCGACCCACCAACATCGCAATGGCTGCCAAAACACCAAACATGTCACTCACTGAAATCGGCTTGCCGGAGGATCCTGCTGCTCCAGGTACCGATGCAGATCAGCCTTCTGTTACGAACAAAAATCTCCTTAATATGGTATGTTTTAAGAATGTTAATTGGGTTCTTGCATTGCTAACTATCGGGAGGTTTGCGACGAGACCAGCGATGCCCACTACTGCTCCTCTACGCACCCATCGAAAGAAAAGAACACACACCAAACAACTTCACCCTCACCCGACGACACCGACAAGCAGTCGCATGCTGCGCATGACCATATGAAGGCCTCAGTCACCAGCAATACTGGATCCAACACCTTTCCGTTCATGCGATTACCCGCCGATATACGTCTTTGCGTCTATGATCAGCTGGTGGCCATGCCCGTAACTCGATTACTTGCCGGACCTCGCCTGCAAATATACCATACAAAGCCTTCTGTGGGAATACTGAGAGCCAGTCGACTAGTTCGCGAGGAAGCCTACTCTATCATAGAGCGTGGTTGTTTGGAGATACATCCATCAATTACCGTCGATGTTTCTGCGAACAGCAGCCCAGTCGATTTGTCACAGCACCTGAATCGGACCGAATATCTGTTAAATGATCTCATGTACTGGTTTGGGGTAGCTCAGCAGGAAGATAAACTACACAGTTGCAGTTCTGGCGAAATGCATCGATCGACTCTGCTTAGTCTCAATCAGTGGATCGAGTGCCAGTTCATCAATGACTGGGAAGATGCTCCGACACACTGCGACAACAAGGCTGTCACATTCGAGTTCATGAAGCGGGCAATACTTTCTCTGCGAAAAGGAACGTTTGTTATGCATCTCATATTGAACGACAGCAATCTCTTCTTGGCTCACCACGGCGATGACTGGTCCTCCCTTATCGGAACCTTGATCGAAATTTCAGCCGCGTGTCCCTCTTCTGTTCCCGGCATGCTTCGAATCTCGGTAACAGCAGATTGCACTGCTCGCATGCTAGACGTTCTCAGTAGTCCTGGCCTCTATGAAAGACGCCTGTCTCCTAAGATGTGGAGAGTTGATGTGGTTCAAGACGCCACTCAACTACTGGAGAGCTCATGAGCAGTGGCTGGAAGAAGTAATCTAGAAGGCCTTTCACTGGCGATGGGTTCCTCTCGGATTGCTTTCCGTCATGGTCGTTTTTCGTGGTGGCTATTTGGCAAGGGCTTACCATAGCAGTCAAGTCATACTTTGACTAATATGAACTGTATAAATGTATACTTGACTACTACAGACCTTGGCATCGACGTCGCGTCTTCCTCTAAACCTGCGGGAGGACCTTCTTCAACACCTCAACCAATCCCTTGATCTCCTCCTCTGTGTTATAATGCACCATACTGACTCTGGTCACTCCCTCCGGCTCCAGCTTCAGCAACTCATCGCAAAGTCTCTTTGAGTAGAAATGTCCCCACCTAAACCCGTAGTTACTAATCTTCTCCGCCTCAGCCACGATCGCCTTGCTGCTTATGCCCTTGACCGTGAACGAGATCGTTGGTACTCTTTCCTTGCTATCGCTCGAGGTAGAACCCAGGACCGTGACATCTGGTCGTGAGTTCAGGAAGTCGAGAAGAATAGCCTGCAGCTTTCCCTCATGCTCAGTGATGGCGGGGAAAGCGTCGGTGAGGTAAGCCGTGATGGTCGGAATGGACTGCACGCACTCGTAGTTTGAGCCTGCGAATCCGATCTTATCTTCGAGGGTCTTCGTGGGGTTGAAGAAGTGGGCCAATGGTTTCATGTGCTGTTGGGCTGAGTTGCTTGCGTAGAGAGCGGCGACATGTGGGCCGTAGACCTGTGTCATTTTGTCAGTACCCGCTGACAAGGAAGTAGAGTAGATGCCGGACGAACCTTGTACCAACTGAATGCGTAGAAATCGACTCCAAAATCCTTCACATCAATCGCACGATGCGGCGCGTAGCTAACTCCATCCACGCAGAACAGCGCGCCAACCGAATGCACCGCCTCTGCAATAGATTTCACATCATGGATCGTCCCCAGAATGTTGCTCACGTGCGTGCATGCTACGAACTTCACTTTGTCGCTCAACAGCGGCTTGAGGTTCTCGGCTGTGAGTTTGAGACCATCCTCCTTTGGAGACGCCCACCACTTCACAGTCAAACCGAGGCGCTCGGCCATGAAGAGCCAGGGCTTCGCATTAGTCTCGTGCTCCATCTTCGAGAGGATGATCTCAGAGCCGGAAGGAAATTGCAGGGATGAGCCGAGGTTCATAAAGAGCTGGGTTGTTGAAGCACCAAGAACTGGTGGTCGTTAGCAAAGGAGTGTGAATGAGCTAGAGGCTACGTTACCAATCTCATCGCGCCCAGCATTCATGTACTTTGCAGCTGCCTGGTAGCCCTCCTCGTACTTCGTATTCGACTGGGTGCCAGTATGGTATGAAGCGCCGAGCTGAACGTTGGTCTTGGAGAGGTATTGCACTATCCTAGGCTCATATCAGTTTTTCTATGTACCCACGATATGAAAATCAACTGACGAGTCAATCGCATCACCCAATGCCTGACTGCCGCCGGCATTGTCGAGGAAGACCTGATCTTGCTGAAGTGCGGGGAAGCGCTCCCGAGCTTTCGAGATATCGAACGTCATGATGCTAATGTCGGATTATCAAGAGCGACGTGAATTGAAGATACAGTATTGAGGATTTCAGGACTTTTGCTAAGATGTTGTATACCTATGATAGCCGCCGGCACGCCCTATGCAGATAGTGCGGGGCTTTGCTCAATGCAGCAGGTGCTAACATCAACCAGTGACGGCATTGCCTGCCCCACGTTACGCCAGTAACTACAATGCGCATTCTCGAGACCAGAAAACCATTTCGTGAAATGAGTAAGATGAAATACCGAGAAGGATGTCCATGCGACAGGCCGCCACGCACTTGCAAGGCCATGTTACCCCAGGTGTCGACAAGCCCGATAGCTCCACCACGTTCGGCCCTTTTCCCGGAGCGACCGACTCTCAGTCCGCATCGGAGCGCACCTCGATGATATTTGGATGGGAGAATCCTTTGCCGAACCTCTTCCTATCAAGATAAACGGTACCTTGCGCCTGGAAGAACGCCAACAGAGTAGCCAAAGCCGACGTGTCAAGATCGCAGGATCCTCCCTCACCAGACTCGAACTCATCGTCAAGCTCAATGCCATTCTCGTAGCCGTGGGCTAGAAAAGGTCCACGGAAGTAGTTGCCTGCAGCTGGGCCCAGCGATTTGGTCAAACTCGGAGTGGTGGGCAGGTTCTCGTTCATGTAGTTGTCATGATAGTAGATACCG
>Ga0265798_10004459_pt1 | contig 19279 bp, 19 predicted proteins | sample P3T30metagenome_FD_192430 | JGI IMG/M metagenome (GOLD analysis project Ga0265798, IMG submission 192430) | Plant litter microbial communities from East Loma Ridge, Irvine, California - P3 T30 | ecosystem: Environmental > Terrestrial > Plant litter > Unclassified | place: USA: California... | reverse complement strand
ACTCAACAAGCGCTCATTATTTTGCCACGGACAAGCAGGGAAGGCAAGCATGAGCCTCTTCGCTTCCATATTCTGTTCGGAAATTATATAGAACAAAATTAGAACATTAATGATAGTTGCATTGGCGCGTCAGGTTTCATATATGCGTCATCATGTGCAGTCATACGTATATAAACACAGCCAAAGCCGAACGTATCAAGATAACAAGCCGGCGCATGGCAGCAGGCGAGTAACAAAACGAAATAAAAGAAAAAAGCAAGCGGCGCAAACAAAAATGAGGGGCAAAAGTGCGTCATACTCATCATACTCGAAATACAGACTTAACGTCGCACAATATATCTTTTACGACACTAATACTATTAATCAAAGATGAATGCTCATACGTCTACATATACTATGAATAGAGGAGTCTCCGGCACAAACGTATGAATACGCACTATTGCCGTGTCGTTCACGCTGCATGTTTCCTTACACATATGTTCCTTTAAGCATATGTGGTCTTTTTAGGTTCCTTAGGCATACGAATCCGTCTATATACACGTATCATACGGCGTGATTTGACGAAGAGTAAAAAACATATTAGAACATATAGTTTTCCACACCTGCCAAATATCAACGGATCATTAAGCTTTCTTCCATATCATACGCCTACTCCCTCACTGCCCCGCTCCTCTCGTTTTTTGACTTTTTGCTATTTATATATTTTTATATACTTTTTTAAGTATTTGGAACATTTATAATGATAGAACAAAAATAGAACATCGTTCCCGGAGGATAGAGGAGTGGTGGGGGTATACTTTTTACACCAACTGTCAGCCGTGAGCCGCGAGTGCCAGTGCGTACCGTGTGCAACGACCGTGCCGTTTACTTGTACGCCGCTCTGTTTTCAACGCGTACGTCAACGTACTGCGGAGAAATGTTTTTTGATTTCAAATAATTCAACGCACGGATCATATCTTCGACTTGCTCCCCTGCTCCCCTGTCGATCGAGAGTTTGACGAGCGGCACGACGCCCTCAAGCTTGATGTCCAGCTGTCGGGTGGTTCCTGTCGGGAGAATTGCCTGGGTGACGACGTAACTCCCCTGCCCGCTCAAGGATACAACGCGTCCGACGAAACTCAGCAGGCGGGCACTGGCAACCACGCTCCCCTGCTCGGGCGATACGCCGCTTTGGTCGATGATCTGTACCGAAGGGTTGGCATAATAGTTGGATTGAAAGACAACGCCCGAATCATCAACGTAGTACTGGCGGCCGTTGATCTGCCAGCCGGCAACCGGTTTGCGGAACGTCAAGGTAAAGTCAGATTCGACGACGTTGCTGGTACCTGAAAGCTTCACGTACGATACTTCGGGCATACGGTCTGAAACGTAACTGCTCAGCGCGTCCTGGTTCAAGGAAAAGCGCAGTCGTTCAACTGGGTGAATGGCAAGATATTCGGTAATGATTTTTTCGTACGGAGAAGGCTGGACGGCACGGTTCAAAGCGGCGCTCGAACCGGTCACGTTGACCTTGCCGGTAAATTGGCTGAGCAACGCGCCGAGCACGACAATGGCGATGATGACCAAGGTGAAAATTGCGCTGACATTTCGGCGGCGCTTGGCGAGACGGTGCATGCGCGAGCGCTCCGATACGGGTTCGCTTTCACGTTTGACGCCGCTCAAGGTCTGGTTACGGCGGAACTGCGAATTCTGCTCGACAGACGCGGCAGGGCGCACGAACTCAGCATTTTGACGACGCTTGGGTACGTCGTGTTTCGCGGCGGAACGGAATTTTATCATGATTACGCTTATTATAGCGTATTTTTTACGACGAGCGGCGGGAACGAACGGCTTTCAAGATCATATCGGCCATGTTTTTCGCAGCGTCCGGTTTGCTGAAGGCATGGAAGGCGCGGGCCATTTCTTCGCGCTTCGTATCATCCGCTAATAGTGCGGCAATCGTTTTCGAAAGCAGCGTCATATCGTCATCGAGTATATTCTCGTCAAGCACGATGACGGCATCAGCCGCTTGGTATACAGCAGCATTCTTCAATTGGTGTCCGCCAGTCAGTTTTCCGTTCGGAATCAGGATGGTCGGCTTCTGAAGCGCAGCCAGTTCGAGGATAGTGGTTGCTCCGGCACGGGTCACTACCACATCGGCAGCACCAAGCAAGCTGTGCATGTTCGTGACGAACGGATACAACTGGAACGTATCGCTGTTTGCCGGCATGGCGGCGCGCAGTTCGTCATATTGCCCTGCGCCGGCCACCAATACGACCGAACCCAGCTGCTGCATATCCGTCAGCGTTTCTTTCACGACGTTGTTGATCCGTGAAGCACCCAGACCGCCGCCTGTGACCACTGTCAACGGCTTCGAAGGGTCGACCCCCCACTCCGTTTTGGCGGCACGTTGCAGTTCAGGCGTGTACGGATGGAAGTTCGATGAAATCGGAATGCCGACGTACTGCGATTTGGCTTTCGGATAATGGTAATACTCAAGCGGCGCACCGGTTGCGATTGCCGTCGCCCAGCGGGCCAGAATGCGGTTCGTCAGGCCCGGATGCGCGTCGGAGTCATGAATGACCAACGGAATACGCAAGACGCGTGCGGCCAGCCCCACGGGCAAACACACGTAGCCGCCCTTGGTAAAGACGACGTCAGGACGCCAGAAGATCAGTTTTAAGAAACTTTGCACGAACCCGGTTGCGACTTTGAAGATATCAGCGAAATTCTGCGCCACCAATGACGGCCACGTCAATTGCTGAAATAAGGTCAAATGATGATAGCGGCGCAGCTTGCCGGCGACGATCGTCTGTATGGGAATCGTCGCGTCGAATGCCTGGACGGTTGCCCGCGCTTGTGGCGCAAACGGTTTGTCGCACCAGAAACGCAACACTGCGTCCGGTTGCAGGGCGCGAAACTCTTTAAGAACTGCGACGACTGGCGTAACGTGTCCGCCCGACCCGCCGCCTACTGCCAGAATCTTCATACGTATTGTCTCCTTGCTTTGGTAATCGTGACGAATGCACCGTGTAACGTGAAATTTGGAATACCAGCCCCAGCGCCGCGGCGAGGAAGATCATGCTGGTTCCGCCGAAGCTCAGCAGCGGCAGCGTGATGCCGGTTAACGGGAATACCCCGATGATCGCCGATATATTAAGAATAACATGCGCCCCGAACCAGCCAAAGACTCCCGCGACGAGCAGCTTCAAACGGATGTCGACCAAGTGGTCCATAATGCGGAGCAGCCGCATCAGCAAGCCGAACAGAATCATCAGGATGATCATCAGTCCTACGAACCCGAAGATCTCGCCCATGATGGCAAATACCGAGTCATTGGTCGCTTCAGGCAAGTACCCGCTTGCCTGCACGCTGTTGCCAATACCGACACCGAACAGCCCGCCCGTACCGATCGCAATCAAAGCGTTGTCGATCTGGTAACTGCTGCCGCCTTCTTCGTCCGACCCGCCCACATACGTGACGATACGTTCGATACGGTGCGGCGCAATGATAATCGCGAGGATACCGAGTACAGCCAACCCGATAAGCGCAATCGCGCCGATCTTTTTGTTGACACCGGCCACCATCATCATGGCCGCGACGATGGCCGTAATGGCAACGCCGGTTCCGAGGTCTTTTTGCAGTACCACGACGAAGAACAAAGATGCCAGCGCAACGATGCCGACCGGAATCAGCGTCTTGTCACGGTGATTGATCAGCCCCTGTTTGGCACGCAGTCCGATGAAGCCGCCGAGGAAAATGAGGAGGCCGAACTTCAACATTTCAGCCGGCTGGATACTCCCGAGCGCGCCTAATTGGAACCAGCGAACGGCCCCGAGGGTCGCAGGCGCGAACGGCAAATGCGCCGCTCCGGCGAGAAACAGTGCCGCACACAAGCCCAAGCCTATCCAGAGCAAGGCCTTCCCGCGTTTGAGCACCCATTCGTAGGGAATGGTCGAAAACGCGACGAACCCCGCCAAAGCAATGACGAGGCTGATGATCTGCTTGATGAAGAAATACGTCGAACTGTAATTGCTGCCGTACGAATTATTCAGCACGTTGGCGCGTTGCGGCCCGATGGCATACAACGTCACCAGTCCGATCAGCATCAGCAATCCCATGCAGAGCACGATGAGGTAATCAGGCCGGTGCCTGCGCACGGTTACGCCGCCTTCCCTCGAACTCATGTTCGAGCGGTACGCGTGTCGCCCACCGGGAGTCGCCATGCTAGATGTTGCCCCCTGCGACCGCCAACATGACGCCGAAGAATGCCGCGACGGCTGCGATGACCCAGAAACGCATGGTCACTTTGGTTTCAGGCCAGCCGATGGCCTCCAAATGGTGGTGAATCGGCGCGGAAATGAATATTTTTCGCTTGAAGACGCGCTTGCTGAAAATCTGAATCAGGCTGGAACCGGCTTCGATCACGAAGACGATGCCGATGACCGGAAGAAGGAACAGCGTATTGGTCAGCATCGCGACCACGCCGAGCGACGTGCCGAGTGCGAAACTTCCCACGTCCCCCATGAAGAACCGTGCCGGGTGAATGTTAAACCACAAGTAACTGAGCAGTGCGCCCGTCACCGTAAAGCAGAAGCCTGCAATAACCGGCGTTCCCTGCAACAGCGCGATCGTGCCGAAAGCACCGAAGGCAATGACCGCCAAGCCGCCGGCGAGGCCGTCGAGGCCGTCCGAAATGTTCACGGCGTTGCCGGCCGCGACGACCGCGAAGGCGAACAGCGGCACGATGAACCAGCCGAGGGCCAAGTCACCGACGAATGGCACGTGGACGGCGTCGATACCGAGTTTGGCATAGAAGAACCAGCCGAGCCCGAGCCCGATAACCGTGATCATCATGAACTTCAAACTCGAACGCAACCCGGCGACGCCCTGGCCGCTGCCGCGAAGGTTAATAATGTCATCGAGCAAGCCGACGGCCGCGCCGCCGAGCAGCGCTGCAAGCGGCAACCATGTCCCCTGCCTGTCCAGGTTGAACGCAACAGTCACGACGGTAATCGCAAGGACGAAAATCGCGCCTGCCATCGTCGGAATGTTTCGTTTGAATTTGTTAGCATGCAATTTGTTGAAAACCGTCAGCGCTTCGCCGGTCGTACTGGCTGTTCGTTGCTTCTTCCAGAATTTGTAACGGTACGCGACGAAGGTGTATACCGGCGTCAAAAACATCGCCAGCAAAAATGCACCGACACTCAAGATGAATGTTCGTGTCAGTTCGCTCGTCAAAATCTGGATCGTTAAGTTCATGTGTTTTTTAGCCTTTCGGTTGTACGTTTAAATAGCCGAGCATCCAGTTGGAAATATCGGTGAAGATCGGCAATGCGTCCTTGGCTCCCCCGAGCTCTTGGCCTGTACCCGATACTTGCACCATTATGACATACTGCGGCGAATCGATACTACCTCCGCCGTACCCCAGATACGTTCCGACTGTTTCGTTGTTGCTGTACTGCCCGTTGACGATGACCTGCGAGGTGCCGGTCTTGCCGCCGATGTAATAGCCCGGCTTGTCCGTCGAGCCGAACGACGAGGCGCGGGCGGTGTGCGTCGCGGCCTTCACTTGGTCAGAAGTGGCTTTGGCGACGACGCCGCTGCGTGTCGGCTGCGGCGCAGGGTTTTGCTCGTAGCCGTCATCAGTCATGTAGCCGTTGATGACCGTCGGCTTGTAATAATTACCGCCGTTGATAATGGAACTGAAACCGGCCGCAACCTGGATAAGGGTCGCGTCGAGCCCCTGGCCGAATGACATGTTGGAATAACGCACCGCGTTCCCCTGGACTTCATCCGGTGAAATGACCGTGCCCTTGGCTTCGTTCGCCAGTTCGACGCCTGTTAAGCTGCCGAGTCCGAAACGGTTATGGAAGTAATCGTACATGACGTCGCGGGCACTCTTTGTAATGTTCGTGCCGTCGCCCAAACGCTGCGCGATCGTGACGAAGCCGGTGTTCAACGACCAGGTCAACGCGGTTTGGAACGTAATATTCCCGGTGTGTCCGAGCGTCGCGTTCGAGACGACGATATCGTTCACCTTGATCTTGTCAGTATTGTAATAAGTGTCGCTCGCCTTCACGACGCCTTTGTCGATGCCGGCTGCCAACGTGTACGTTTTTACGTCGGAACCCGGTTCGTACGGAGCGGAAATCGTATCGTTGTTGAAGGCCGCGATATCCGTCACTTGGTTATATTCGGCCGGATTGTACGTCGGCAAATTCGCCATGGCGAGAATCTTGCCGTTGGTCGGGTTCATCACCAGCACGCTCCCCTTCTTGGCTCCGTTCTTCTTCAAGCCGTTTCCTAGCGCGCTTTCAACGTACGACTGCACGTTGCGGTCTACTGACATCACGATATTTTTGCCGTTTTGCGCCGGCTTGTTGATGTTGTCGTTCCCAATGGTAAGCGGGACGCTGTTGACGTCCGTCACGGCTTTCAAATACCCGTCGACGCCTTTGAGCGCGTCATTCTCATACCCTTCAAGGCCGTATTGTCCGTTGCCGGTCGTATCGACGAAGCCGAGGATCTGGCCGCCCAGTCCGCCTTCCGGGTACACGCGCTGGCTGACTTCCTGGAAGCCGATGCCGTTCAAGTCGGCGTCTTTGATTTTGTCCGCCTGGGTACGAGTGACTTTGGTTGCCAAAATCTGGTAGCGCGATTCTTTGTTATCGAGCAGCGACGCGAAATTATCGCGGACGTTGCCACCGGCGATTTGCTTCAACGTATCGACGACTTTGTCTTTGTTGGTAACGGTCGCCGGGTCGGCAAACACGGTATAGACCTTTTCGTTCATGACCATCTGCACGGGTTGGTCGCCGCTCATGGCATAGATTTCGCCGCGGCTGGCAGGAATTGCGAAACGGCTTTCCTGTTTGGTCTTCGCGATATTAATATAATGGCCGTGCTGCATGACCTGCAGATAAAAAAGCCGGACGACAAAAATCGCCAAAATGCCGAGGATGATCACGGCAAGTATGCGGGTGCGGCTCCCTTTCAGCAGATCTAAGTTCATCAGTACCCTATATTATATAGCCTTTCGTACTATTTTGGCGCTTTATGCACAAGCATTTTATTGCTGTACGTATTCGGTGTTTGCAGGAGCGGTCATCGTTTTGGCGACAGCGCTGTCCTTCACCGTTGAAAGTGCGGTCAAGCGGGCGTTTTCCACCTGCAGATCGCTTTTTTGGTTGTTGAGGTCGGCAATTTGGCTTTCGATCTTCTGCGACTGGTAGTCGTAGCCGGTCGTGCGCGTTGCCTGCGTCAAGTAAATGAGCCCGAGAACAGTGATCATCAGAGCGACCAAGACAGTATGTGCTACTGGTCCTAGTTTGACGGATGATACGAAACGGGTAGTGTTCTGGTTGCGTGACCAATTCTGCTGCCGGCGGCTCGTGTAATAATTGTTTTGATAGTGTGACATTGTGGTGGTGGTTGTTTATGTTTGTGTGGTGTTTTTCAGTGCGGTTTCGCGGCGCTTGCGTGTACGCAAACATGGTTCCCCGCCCCGGCGCACCGCCGGGGCAAAGGATGTTTCGGTTACTTTACGCGGACTGCAACTGCTTGCGGTTGGTCGACGTATTGTACGGTGATGTGAATTGGCATGGTGTTTTGCCCTTTCGATTTTTTTGTTTTATTTTTTCACTGCTACCCGTAGCTTTGCGCTGCGGGATCGCGGATTGTGAACATCTTCAGTGGCTCCCGGAATTGGTTTCTTCGTGACCGGCGCGAGTTCGGCTTCGAGGCCGTTTTCGAACTGTCCTTTGAAAAAACGCTTTACGAGACGATCTTCGAGGCTGTGGAAACTGATCACCCCTACTCTTCCGCCTTTGTTCAAAAGCTTTGGAAGAAGCGGCAGCGTTCGTTCTACTTGCCCGAGTTCGTCGTTGACGGCGATACGGAGCGCTTGGAAAGTACGCGTGGCAGGATGGATTCTGGTCCGCTTGCCACGATGGTTTTCAGCCAATAAGGTCGCGAGTGCTGCGGTCGTCTTAAACGGTCGGTTATCAACGATTGCCTGTGCGGTTCGTTCCGCCAGCCTGTACGGTTCTTCGCCGTACTCGTGAATAATCCGCGTCAGTTCTTTATGCGATGCGCCGTTTACCAGATCGTGTGCAGACATTAACTGCCTGCGATCCATGCGCATGTCCAAAGGACCGTCGTGCGTGAAAGAAAACCCTCGTTCGCCCTGATCGAGCTGCGGTGACGATACCCCCAGATCAATCAGGATAAGGTCGAATGCCTGCCCTTCTTCGGCGAGCTGCGTGGCAGCCGCTTCAAAATCGGTGTGCATCAGACGAACGCCTTTGGCTTTCAGCTCGGACAAATGCTCGATGGCATAGTCGTCGCGGTCGACCAGGACGCTTCCTGTATAGTTTTCCGTTCTTTTCAGTACTTCCCCGGCGTGTCCGCCGTATCCGGCAGTCAAATCAAGATATGATTCGCCCGCTTTCGGATCCAGCTGTGCCAGAGTCGCGTCGAGAAGAACAGGAATATGATGTGGTGGATATTCTTTACTCATTACTTCACAGTATAGCATTCTACTTTTAGGAGTAAAAATACCGTACTTTGAAGCATCTTCGAGATATGCAAGCATATCGCGAAGCGATTTCTCAGGTAACCAGAAAAATAAAGAACTTTATTTTTCTGTTTCTCATTCGAAATCTTTCGAGATCACCTAACTGATAGTGAAGCTTTTTGTTTTTGTAGTTGTTTTTGTTTTTGAAAAGTCGCGTCCAATCCTATAGGGGGTCGCCAATAGTGTGACTCATACCCTGATTGGAACGTGTTGAGAGACTTATGTGAGGTGGAGTTTGGGAGGTGTGTTTTTTAAGAAAGGTGCGCTGGCTTAGTTAATGTGTTGCCAGAATCCACGCCTCACTACCAGATAGTTGATCTCGAGAGTGTTTCTTCGATGTTTTGAATTTTTAAAGAACCGACACAAATTACAGTCAAAACTATGGAGCCATCAGGCGCCAATACTTTCCGGCACGAACGGCAACGACGTCACGATCTAATCGGGCATACTCCAAAAGGTGTTGCTCTACAGTGATACGTCCCTGCTTTTGATCGAGTTCAGCTTCGGTTTTCCCCCGTCGGAACTGCACGTTCACGTCCGCAATCTTCTCATCGAGAATGCTGCTGCCGTCATTAAGCGCACTTTCCACTTCTCCGTCCCAAATTGCTTTCGGGTACAGATGGAGGTATTGACCGAATCCTCGGGTCAGAACGACGCCCGTTTCAAACTCTTCACGAAGTTCTGCTGGGATCGTCAAACGTCGTTTGTCGTCCAGTCTTCGCTCGAAATAATCTACGGTTGCCACTTTTTTGTTCTTCTCCTCGATGGTTCGATGGATGTTTGTATAGGTTGTTTTTTAATGTGATTGTTTGTCTTAGTGGGCTCTTTTTGCTTTCCACTTGGACTCATCATACAACCCACGATTACCCACCACAACCCCCTTTTTTGACAATGCTTTCCTTATCTGTTCATTTATCCACAGATATGTGGGAAACTCTTGTGCTTAAAGCGCCTTGTAAGGGGTAAAACAAAAACCACGCTTGTCGAAATTTTCTTTCGAAAAGCGTGGTCATTTCGTCTCCTGTGGAAAAGCCCTTATCCGCAGGAAATCATTCGTTCTTCCCTATCGGTTGAACAGGAAGGTGTATACTTGCGCGTCATAGACGGTCGTTACTTGCATGACGATCCATGCGATGAAGAAGAAAGCGTTGATCGTCAACGAAACGATAATCAGCGCGTTCTTGGTGTCGTTCAGCGTACTCGCTTCACGGACGCCGGGAAACCAATCGTTCGCAGTAATCGCGTGTCCGGCGACAGCGGCGGTTTTTTTGTGTGCTGTGTTTGTTTTCTTTTTTGTCATGGTTTTACTATTGCATACTGCTTATGTTTTGTCAATAGTCTGCAGGGGTCAGAAAAGATACTATCCCCTATTTACAGATACGAATCAAGCTTTTGAACGGTCGCTGCTTAAGAATTTCTCAACCGTTTAATAACCTTGCCGAACCACTCGGCGCTTGGCCGGAGCGTGCGTTTGCCAGTCTTGTAGTCGATGGCGACCAATCCGAAACGCGGCCATTTGCCGTATGCCCATTCGAAGTTGTCCATCAGGCTCCAGTGCAGATAGCCGATGACGTCGGCGCCGCTGCGGAGCGCTTTCTGCAAGCCAATGATCGTCTCTTTGATCCACCATTCCCGCTGGTCGTCCTTGGCGTCGGCCAAGCCGTTTTCTGTAATCATGATCGGCAGATGGTATGTGCGGGTCAAACGCTCGATGGCATACTGAATATCCGCCGGGTGCAAATCCCAGTGCAGGTCGCTGAGCTTTATGTCGGGGTTATGAATGCGGTAACCGTACACGCGGCTGCTGAAGTAATAGTTCATGCCTAAGAAATCACACGATTTGATGAACTTCTTAATAACGAAATCATCCTGGAAATACTGGAAAAGGTTCGCGCTCAAGCGGCTGAGCCAGGCGTTGTCACCCGGGTAGATATAGTTCGAGTTCTTGGCGATCGACACTTTGAATTTGCGGTTCATGTCGTGAATGATTTTTGCCGCGCCCTTGTGCGCATAGGCCATGTTGTTCAGGACTTTGTTGTACATCCAGATGCTGTTTTTATTCGGCGGCCAATCCTGCAGGTAGTAACTTTCAAACGCGTAGACTTCGGGTTCGTTGATCGTAATGATGTAGCGCATGTTCGAACCGAGTTCAGCGACGACCTTCTCGGCGAAGCGGATGAAATATTTCGCGTTGGCGCGCTTTTCAAACCCGCCCAGTTCCGCGAACCAGACCGGCAAAGTAAAATGGAACAGCGTCACGACTGGTTCGATGTCACGGCGCTTCAACGCCGCAAGATAGGCTTTGTAATGGTTGATCGCCTCGACGTTCCATGCCCCTTCTCTTGGTTCGACGCGCGACCATTCGATACTGAACCGATAGGCGTTCATGTTCATCTTGGTGAGGAAGTCGAAATCTTCTTCGTAACGGTTGTAATGGTCGGCAAGCTCGCCTGAGACGTAGTTGTCGGGCGTTTTGGCGTCTTTTTTGATAAATTCCCAGCTCGGGTAGTCATCGTAGTGGTATTCGGCCTGAGCAGCCTTCGCCTTGGCATTCTCGAGCTCCCATACGGACCATTGGTTGTGATTGTTGCCCTCTACCTGGTGCGCAGCGGTTGAGGCTCCCCATAGAAACTGCTTTGGAAATTGGCGTTGCTTTCGTTCAGTCATAGACTCTTATTGTACTACGTCTTCGCCGAAGTGTTTTTGCAGGCGCATCTTGACGGAGCCTTCGTGGCGCCCCAGTATCTTGCTGAGCTCCTGCACGTTCTTCCCCTGAGTGAAGCCCTGTTTCAGCTCGGCATCCTGAGGTGGTTCCCATGGACGATAGGCGTTCGGATACGTCTCGCGCATTTTGGCGATTTTTTCGTTCCAACCGGTCTTCTTGTTCTTTGAAACGTCGGGCACCTCGCCTTTTTCAGCGCGGGCTTCGGCCTTTTCTTGCAAGGCGGCGAAACGCTTGGCGTCAGCGGCGGCTTTTGATCGAAGGATGCCGTCAATGGTTTGCGCGTCTTCACTCACCCGCAAAGCCATTTGGTTAATACCGGTCAGATACAAGTTTTCCAAGTTCTTCACGCGGCTGAGCGCGACGTAACCCATGCCTTCCACGAATGCTTTTCGGAGGTCGATACGCGCAGCGTCGAGCGTCATGCCTTGGGATTTGTGAATCGTGATAGCGTATGCCAATCGGAGCGGAATCTGGCTGATGCTGGCGCGCTTTTTGTCGCCGTCACGAAGCTCCCAGGTGTCCGGGACCATGGACACTTCTTTGCCGTTATGGAACTGAACGATCGGGTAATCTGTGTACGGTTCGAAATCAATGACCATGCCGATGCTGCCGTTGACGTACTTGCGCTCCGGGCTGTTCTTGACGGCCATGACCAGCGCGCCCTTCTTCACCTTCAAGGCGGAAGGTGCCAAAACGGACCGTTGCAGGTTTTCGACGTAATTGTCGGACCCGGTGGTGACCTGGCTGTACGTAATTTCATCACCGTCCAGCGTGGCCAGTTTGGCTTCGTTGATGCGGTCAACGTCGATGTTCACGGTATGCAGCTCAGTCAGTTGTTCAACGTCGTCAGGAAAAACCTCTGAACGCGACAGCAAGGTTTCGGCATGGTGGCGGCGGATGTCGCCGGCACGCATGGCGTTGAGAATGTCGAGGAGTTTCTCGTCGTCTTGACGGTGCTGTTCCTGCAAATAGCAAATAACCGGGTCGAGTTCTTTCCAGACTTCGGAATTGACGACGAAGCCGCCGGCACGCGAGTCGCCGCGGTTGATTGGCGGCAGCTGGAAGAAGTCGCCCGACATGATGATTTGAATGCCGCCGAACGGCTCGTCTTTCTTGCGAACCAAACGACAGACTTCATCCACCATGTCCAAACGGAAATCGTGGAGCATACTGATCTCATCGATGATGAGCACGTCGGTGCGTTCGATGATTTCGATGCGGCCCTTCGCCATGTGTTGGACGAAATTGTCACCGACGCTGTCGTAGACGCCGATGCCGGCCCAACTGTGAATGGTCGTGCCGCCGAGGTGCGTCGCCGCCAGCCCCGTGGTTGCCGTTACCGACACGTGTTTGCCCTCGTACTTTGCCAGCTTGATAAACTGGTTCAACACGAACGTCTTCCCCGCCCCTGCCGGACCGGTCAATAAAACGCTCTGCCCCGAGAGCATGATCTCTAATGCTAACCCCTGATTCATTTCTTTTATTATACCAGCCCTTATCTTAAATAGTCATAAACGAAGTAAAGCCCGCTCCCGCGGAAGGAGCTGGGCTCAACTTCGCGCGGTGCGGGCAGTCGGAAGCAGGTCAGGCAGCCGAACGCACCGCTTCCACGGAGGTTCCGGCCGCTTCGTACTGCGGCAACACGACGATCGGCTTGTGCGACCCGGTGATCACGGTGGATACCGGAATAGTTATCGGCGAATCGATCGCCCGCTCTTCTTCCAATACGGATGAAACGAACGGAACAACCGGCTCGGCCGTACCGTCTTCCGCCACCTCGTGCAGCATGAGCCCCCGGTAGTCGAGGTGCTCCTGCTGGAGGGCGACGAAATCCATCGTCATGTAACGCGGCACGATCACCTTCAAGCGGACCATGCCGCCCATCCGGTACACGCGGTACTCCACATTGCTTTTCTTCAGGATTCGCTTGAACAGCCGACGAAGTTCCTTCAGGTTGTACGTGCTTTCATGTGCGCGTTCAACATCAAAAAACTTGGTTTCATTCGACACGGATAGACCGTCCTCTGTGTTTTGTGCACGGCGATTTGCCGCTTCCTACCTCTTATTTAATCATCGTCGCTATACGTTTACAAGTTTCCTGGCGGCAAATCCGTTGTGCTTTTTAAACAAAAAACCCGGGCGACATACCCGGGTTTTTTGTTCGGCATTAACCGCGCGGCGGTTCCCCTTCCGGGTCGTCCAGCAGGCGTTTGCCTTTGATTTCATAGCGGCGGCCGGTAATTTCGTTCGTGATGTAATCCTCGTTGATGAGGTTGACGAACATGTCGAGGTCGTTTCCGTCCATGATGATGATGGCGCCTTCGTCATCGGTCATGAGTTCGAGCTGCATGGTGTCGGCGTATTCGATCGCCTGTTCCTGGGTCACGACGCCCACTTCCAGCTTCTGCAGCTTGTTGACGACCTTCTTGCGCTCCATGACTGCGGTTTGCAGGTCCATGCCGTCAGGGAAGCTGAGCTTGTAAAGCTTTTCGATTTCGGCGACCTTCTGGTCGGCCAGCAACTGCTTTTTGTATTCGTAGTTGAACAGGCGTTCGAATTTGCTCTGCGCAAAAATGAAGATGTCACCGTTCACAACGAGTACTTGGTTGTCCGTCGGGACCTTCCAGCCCAGGTCTGCTTTGAAAGCTTCGAAACGGCCGTCGCGGAATTCCCACGAGTTGACGCCCTTGAGCGCTTGCCCGCTGCTCACCTGCTTGATGACGTAGAATATTTTCTTTTTGTCCTTGCTGGTAAACCGCGCCACGATCCCCTTGATGCGTTTGAATTCGTGTTCTTCTTCGGAGAATTCGACGATGTCGCCCCGTTCGTGTTCGATAAGGTGGATCAGCGTGTTAGCGCGGCCGACTTTTTCGAGGTCCGTACGCAGCAGCGTGTTCTCTTCTTTTTCTGACATTTCGTAGTCGCGGACCGCCAGGCCGGTGCCCGCACCGAGGTTCACCTGGTTGACCAGGTCGTAAAGGAAGACAGGTTTAATTTGCGTGTCGAGATCATTGCCGAGCGTCGTCGTGTACGGCGTGTAATTGCGGTTGAAGAGGAAGAATTCAACGTCGAGCTCATTCTTGATCGCATCGATCGCATTGGCCCACTGGAAAATGTCCGTCTTGTCGCCGTCATCCGCGACCGTTTCGATCTTCTCGACGTGCTGCGCAGCTTCGGTCGGCACGTTGACGGCGCCGAACGCCTCGACTTCCGTGTCGATATCGGGCACGTCAGAAATGTCGGTCTGCTCTACCGTTTCTTCCGTCGTTTCTTGGACGACTTCTTCGACAGGAGTCGCAACGGCTTCGATATCAGGAGTTTCGGGTGTTTCGGGCTTTTCTTCCATATGTCTCTTTCATTAAACTAACGCGTTTTACTATAGCCGTGAGCGGGTTGCGCGGTCAAATGGAAATGCAAAAACTACAACTGTTTCACGTTTTCGCGCGGACGGGCGAATTCTTTGATGGGAAATATGTCCTGCAAAAGCAGGCTGAGCATGCCGAGTGCGCGTTCTCTGTGTTCCTCGGGTGTCATCGAACCGATTTCAACTGCATCCGTCGCATCGGTCCTGGTCAAGAATGACTCCCATTTCCATTCTTCTTCAAGTTCGCGCGCTTCCCTGTTGATTGCGGCCTCATTGATCAGCCCCAGCACGACCGGGCGAAGTTCTTCGGCCCTGTCGTCATCATCATCCGTCAGCGGAACAAACCGTTCGGCACGCATTTCACGTGATTGTTCGGTATCATAGGAAGCCCCGTGCACGTCTTCGTCATTGAAGTAATACGTATGATCGATTCTGTACGTATCGATTTCGCCATCCTGATCAATGCCGTACTGTACGAACAGTTCGCGTTCTATTTCTATATCATCCAAATTTTCACGCGTCGCATATTCCATGACCGAATCTTCTTCACGCGCATTCAATTGGGAATGTTCGTCCTCCGATTCTCCATAATCCTCAAATATCTCATCCAGAATACGCTCCGGAATTTCCGACGCTTGGACACTTTGACGCACGGAAGTAGAAAGCTGATACCGAACAAAATCCAGAGGCTTGTCATGCATATCTAAACGCGTCTCTTTGACACCGTAAAAATTAACGCGCGTCGTATGGAACGTCGGCTCTGCTTTCAACGGCTCCTTTTCAAGAGGGTCAGTCTCAGTATCGTTCGATGTTTGGTGTGCGACTGTCTCGACTATTCGGCGGTTGCTCGGTTCCTCGCCTATGATTCGATCAATAATTTCGCGCCCGAACTCGACATTGCGCACACGTGCCTGATTCCATTTTTCACCACTGAGTCGAAACGCCAAATTGACGCAGATATTCCCGAGCGCCTGCGGATCACGGAGGATTTTTTTCGGGAGTCTTTCGACGTTGATTGGGTTCATCCTATGCAGCCTTCCTTCGCCGCGGCAGTTTGTCGGCGCGCTGCAAAGCACCGACGACGTAGCTGATATCTTGCGCTGTTAACTGCAGCTCGAAGCTTCTCCGCTGCGAATCGATAATCTCGCGCGTCATGTTGCCGAACACATCCCTTTCGACCCTTGCCGTATTACGGGCGATCGTCACTTTTCGCGAAGCGCGCGTCACCTGTTCGTCCTGCACGTCCACTTCGTACAAAACGCTCCTGGCACGGTCCAACGAACCGTCTCGTTCCGCAATGCCTTCCCGGAACAGCACTTGGCTGTGCCACGAATCAGGGCTTATGCTTTCGTCATGCAGAAACACAGATAACCTGTATCCGCTGTGCGTGTGGCGTCCTTCTTCTGGCGTGACCGCAAAAGGATCGTGATCCAAAGTTATGAGCTGCCCTTTTTTTGTCGCGACGGGTGCCGTGTCTGCCAATGCGATGACGGACGTTCGGAACTCCCATGCCTCATCCAAGCTGATGCGAGACTCATCGGTACGCCCTCTCACTTCCAGGTTTTCATATTCACTCATGCTACTTCTCCTTCTTTCTCCCGCCCGACTGCGACGCCTTTTCTGAGCGCCGTCATGACTGCCAATTGCCTGTTAAATTCTTCGAAATCGTATGGTGTCATGTCGCGTTCGTTCGGCTGATCTTTTTCAATGTGATCGCGCACTGCAATTGTTGCGTGAACAAGATCGTTGCGATAGCGTTCGAAAACATATCGGGTCATAAAATAAGTGTTTCGGCCTTCGATCGTTTCATGTGCCGTCAACTCCGCAACCTCTTGCAGGTGATCGTTGTTTTGAACACCGTAAAAAGTATTGGTTTCGAGCGTTAAAGATACCGTCAAAGGAACATATTGCAAGACACGGGAATACAAGGTGTTGTCCCCAACGAACCACACCGGTTCTTCCTCGTCATGAGAATGCACGGTGGAGAGATGCCTGGTCGCAACTCCGCCGTGTGCCGAATACCACATGCCCGAATGGCCAACAGTCCGTTGGATTGCCATGACTTCTTCAATAGATTCGAAAGCCTGCCGTTTCAAGTATTCGCGCTCAGCCCCGTCGGAAAAATGATAGTCTGATCGATTATCAAAGTCTCCCTGAATCGTCTGTCGGGGCTGCCGCTCTGCCATGTGTTGAATATACGCTTCGTTCAAAGGGTTGTACAGCCTGAAAAACGAAAAACCGGAAGATCGTTACATCTTCCGGCTGTCGTAGGCCCAATGCAGGAGCGCTTGGCGCTGCCCTCTTCGGCAATCCAGCTCGCCCGGGCGGCAATACTTTTTCACCTGCCCGATATGGCGGGTCATATTTTTCCAGCGTTTGATTTGGCGTTTGTCCTCTTCGGGAATACGTCGTCCCATGTAGTACCGGCAGTACCACTGGAACCAGCCGCGCGGGTCTTCATCGTAGATCCAACCTTTGCGGCGCCACTCCGCCAACGACTGGCTGGCTTTCACTTCGAAAAAGTTCAGTTTGGGGTCGCTTTTGTCTGCGGCGAACCTGGCGTGCGCAAACCAGCTATCCGGGAATTCGTCGGTGCAATCACGCAGGTAGCGGCCGCCGAACACGCCCAGTTCCAGCATTTCTTTCGGCGTCAATTCCGGTTTGAATTCCTCGTCGAAATTGCGGCCGGCCGGTTCGGTCAGCGCGTACGTATAACCCTGCTGCATCTTATCGTTGACGGTAATTTTCTTGTGTTCGGCCATTGTTTACGCCTCCGTTTCGATGTAGCCTTCCAGCCGTTTTTCACGGGCGATGTTCGCCCATTTGTCGGCCATTTCGTTGCCGGGGTCGCCTTCGTGCCCGCGGACCCAGGTCAGGATCGCTTGCGACGATGTGTGCAGTGCGTACGCTTCTTTCACGATTTCCAAGTTTTTGATTTCGCCGCCCCGCTTAACCCAGTTTTTGGCTTGCCAGCCTGGCGCCCATTTGGTGATGACGTTGATCCAAAACTCACTGTCCGTGTAGATCTGACATTCCTGTCCGCCGGCGTCTTTCATGGCAGCGATCAGCGCCTGGCCTTCCATGCGGATGTTGGTTGAATTCGCTTCGTGTCCCGCGATGCACGGTTGCATTTCTTTGATGACCGCGAACCCACCGGGACCGGGGTTCGGGCTGCAGCTTCCATCTGTATAGTACGTAATCATTACGTCTTATTTTACCAGACGGGAGGCTGCCTGCCCGCGAAAGCGCTCAAACTAATCGTCGTAGGTATAAACACGGATCTCCGTCGCCGTTATCGTATCGCCGTCTTTGGTACCGACGATGACGACGGTATCGTTCACCGCAGGTTTCTCGTTGTCCATGTAAGTCGTGTCGCCATTCGTCTTGATGACCTGCGTTTTGCCGCCCCCTGCGACCGTAATGCTGTCGCCGCTAACTGCCGTGACGACACCCTGAGTCTGCGTATATGTCTGGTTCGTCGTCGTGGTCGTCAAACCGTCAGACGTGCTGTGGCGGACCGTATAGGTTTGTTCGCCGTTGAAGCGCGGCGTGCCGTTCAACTGGCGCATCGTCGACGTGCCGCCATACATGTTTGAGCGCCTGTCTTCAACCGCTTTGTAGATCGTCAAGCCGATCATAATTGCCGCGATATAGAGCACGATGATACCGCCGATAAGCACGATGACGAAGGTGCGTTTTTTATTTGCCGCAGTCGCCGCCGATCCGTCGTGAGCCGCACCAGCATTTTTTACGTCCGTACCAGGCCTTTCCTGCACCGTCTTTTCAGGCGTCACCTTCGTCGCTTTCGGTTCATTCGTATCGTTATTCACTTCTTTATCAGCCATTGTTCATGAATCTCCTTTTGAAAACATCGTACCGCTTCATTCTGAAAAGCCGCTTATAAAAATACCCGCCAGGAATGGCGGGCATGTTATTTGTATGCAAGGTTATTCGGAGACTTCGATGCCGTTCCAGAATGCGACGTAGTTCGTGTAGTCGTTTTTGACGCGTTCGATGGATCCGTCTTTCGGTTCCGGGTAGTACCAGGCACCGAACTCGTTGAGCGCCCCGTCGACGGTAACGTCGTAATAGCTTGCTTCACCCTTCCAGACGCACGTCGTGTGATGGTCGCTGTCGTCGAAGTATTCGCGGCGCAATGACGTCGGCGGGAAATACCAGTTCCCTTCAATGCGGATCAATTCCTTTTTCGGTGCTTCTGCGATGACCTGGTCGTTCCAAAGTGCTTTCATGAATTCTCCTCGTCGCTTCTTAGACGGTTAATTATTTGATGAGCTCGTGAATTGTTACGCGGCGCTGTTCGGTCGTGTCGCGGTCGCGGACGGTAATCGTGTTGTCTTCCAACGTGTCGAAGTCGATGACCACGCAGTGCGGAGTACCGATTTCGTCCTGGCGACGGTAGCGTTTGCCGATGTTGCCGTTGTCGTCCCACATGACGGCGCCGTGTTTGGCTTTGAGCGCGGCGTAGACTTCACGGGCTTTGGCGACCAGTTCCGGCTTGTTCTTCAGCAGCGGCGAGACGGCATATTTGACCGGCGCCAAGTGCTCTGGGAACTTCAGGAACGTGCGGGTTTCGCCGTTCACTTCGTCTTCCGTGTAGGCTGCGCTCAGCACG
>Ga0265798_10004455_pt1 | contig 19298 bp, 15 predicted proteins | sample P3T30metagenome_FD_192430 | JGI IMG/M metagenome (GOLD analysis project Ga0265798, IMG submission 192430) | Plant litter microbial communities from East Loma Ridge, Irvine, California - P3 T30 | ecosystem: Environmental > Terrestrial > Plant litter > Unclassified | place: USA: California... | reverse complement strand
TCCCAGTTCACCGCCTTGGCGCCGTTTTCGCAGAACTTCACCATGCCGCTTTCCGGCGAATCGCCCCAGGCACAACCGGGGCAGTCGAAGCCGCCATTCTGGTTGGTCTTGAGCAGGGTGCGGATGTTCTTCAGCGCGTTGTCGCTGCTCAGCCAGAACTGCGTCACGCTGATCAGTGCGCCCCAGCCACCCGCTGCACCTTTGTAGGGCTTGTAGCGGGGAACAGGGGTCTTGTCGGCTTGATTGTGAATACTCACGCTTGATTCTCCAACGCAGGGCTATAGACCCGCGGCGCGCTGTGCTGCGGCAGGTGAATGAGGTTCAGGTTGTGCCGGCGTGCCCATTGCAGGGCCAGGCCGGTGGGCGACGACAGGCTGACCAGGGTCTGGATGCCGGCGCGCAGTACTTTCTGGATGAGTTCGAGGCTGCAACGGCTGGTGACGATGGCCAGGCCGCCGGTGCTGTCGATGTTCTGCCGCACCAGGGCGCCGATCACCTTGTCGAGCGCGTTGTGCCGGCCTATGTCTTCACGGCCCAGCAGCAGGGTGCCTTGGGCGTCCATGAACAGCGCCGCATGCACCGCGCCGCTGCGTTGCCCCAGGGGCTGGAAGGCGCCGATGCGCTGGCGCAGGCCCTCGAGCCACTGCACCGGCGGCAAGTCGGCGCCGGCCAGCACGGCCAGTTCAGGCAGTGCCTGCTCCACGGCTTCGACCCCGCACAGCCCGCAACCGCTGCTGCCGGCCAATTGCCGACGCCGGGTCTTGAGGTTCCAGAAGGCGCGGTTGGCGATCTGTACCTCGGCGTGGCGTGCCGACCCAGGGCCGCTGAGCTTGATGTCGTAGATTTCATTGGCATCGGCCACGATGCCGCTGCCGATGCTGAAGCCGGTGACGAAGTCTTCGAGATCGGTGGGCGTGACCAGCATCACCGCCTGGCTGATGCCGTTGTAGGCGATCGCCAGCGCCACTTCTTCGGCCAGCGGCGTACTGCCGGGCTCGTCCAGGCTCAAGCTGCAATAACTGTAGGTCTGGCTGGCGATGGGGTTGGCGAGGGGTGCAACCGAGGAAGAAACGGGCACCGCGCTGGCCGGGTGCTTGGCGTTCATGGGAATGGACCGGCAGTGAATTCAGCCTTTAGCCTAGGCGCAGGACGAGCCAGCGTCTAATTGCTATTGCCGATGCGACGATAGACCGCATTGATCATGGCGCGTCATACAGCTTAAAGCAGGCTTCGGCCAGTGCCGAACGCGGCGCCGCGCGGCGCATGATCAGCCCCAGCGGCGCCAGCGTGTGGGCGTCGGCGATGGGTTGCAGGCGCAAGTGCTCGGTCAGCCCTTCCAGCCCGCCGGCCAGGGGCATGATGGCGCAGCACAGGCCGCCGTGTACGGCCTGGATCAACTGGTGAACCGCGTCGGTCTGCAGCAAGGGCTGCGGCGCCAGCCCGCGGGAGTGGAAATTGTGGTCGATGGACTGACGAAAATGCATGCCGGTGGTGAGCATGCCCAGCGGCAACTCGATGAGCGCCTCCCAACTCAGGGCCTGCTCGCCGAAATCATAGTGGCGTTGATCGAACAACAGGCCCATGCGGGTTTCTCCCAGCGCCCTCGATTCGAAGCGCTCCTGATCGAGCCGCTCCAGAAACGATACCCCCAGGTCGATGCGGTTACTCGCCAGTTGCTCGAGGATCTGTTCGGAACTCAGCGAGCTGAGCTCGAAGCGCAGGTTCGGATGCGCACCGTGCAGGGTGTGCAGCAGTGGCACCGGGTCGAAGCTGGACAGCGGCACCACCCCCAGGCGCAAGGTGCCTACCAGATGCCCGCGACAGGCCGCGGCTTCCGCCTGCAGGCCGTCGTAGGCGGCCAGCACGGTACGCGCCCAGGCCAGCACGCGCTCGCCTGGGGCAGTGAAGCCTTCGAAGCGCTGGCCGCGCTTCACCAGGGGCAACTCGAGCTCTTCTTCAAGGTTGCGCAGGCGCATCGACAGGGTCGGCTGGGTGATGTGGCAACGCGCTGCGGCCTGGCCGAAATGACGGGTTTCATCCAACGCGATAAGGAATTTGAGTTGCTTGATGTCCATGCTCGCTCCTGGGTAGGCGATGCGCAGTATAGCGGCACGCGCTGGCGGTGGGGCGGTGGGCAGCAGGGTGGGTCACAGACCTGCGATGAGCTCGCGGTAATCACCCACCGCCTCGAATTCTTCGGTGTCCTTGGCGCCCTTGCGGCTGTCCGGCTCGCACACCGCGAGCAGATGCTTGACCCCGTAGGCCTGGGCGCTGCGCAGCACCGGCAGGGTATCGTCGATGAACAGGCTGCGCGCCGGGTCGAAGCCGATGTCGGCCTGCAGGGCGTCCCAGAACTGCGCGTTTTCCTTGGGGTAGCCGTAGTCGTGGGAACTGATCAGCCGTTCGAAATACGGCGCCAGCTCGATGCGCTCCAGCTTCAGCGACAGCGAGTCGCGGTGGGCGTTGGTGATCATGATCACCCGCTTGCCGGCGCGCTGAATCGCTGCCAGAAACGTGTCGGCGTCGGGGCGCAGGGCGATCAGATCGGCCGTCTCCAGTTTCAGCTCGCGTACCGGGATGTTCAGTTCGCGGGTCCAGAAATCCAGGCAGTACCAGTTCAGCTTGCCGGCGTTGTCGGTGAACAGCGGTTGCAGCTCCAGCTGTGCCATGGCCAGGCTCACCCCGTGCAGTTGGGCATAGCGCTGCGGCAGATGTTCGAGCCAGAAATGGTTGTCGTAATGCAGGTCGAGCAAGGTGCCATCCATGTCCAGCAGGACGGTATCGATGGTGCTCCAGGCGAGGCGTGGCATAGCGAAGATTCTCGGGCAGTGGTGGATCAAGGGTGGCCTGCCGCAGGCCAAGCCACGGTATAGTAACCCGTTCACGTCCAGGAGCTGCCCGATGCGCCAGAAACCCGAAGTCCTTGCCCGCGAAATCGTCGCCAGTAGTCGCCTGTTCCGTGTCGAAGAAGTGCAATTGCGCTTCTCCAATGGTGTCGAGCGTACCTACGAACGTCTGGTGGGGCGCGGCAATGGCTATGGCGCGGTGATGATCGTGGCGATGGCCGATGCCGAGCATGCGCTGCTGGTCGAAGAGTATTGCGGGGGCACCGACGCCTATGAGCTGTCGCTGCCCAAGGGTTTGATCGAGCCGGGCGAAGACGTGCTGGCTGCAGCCGATCGTGAGCTCAAGGAAGAAGCCGGATTCGGCGCCCGGCAGCTCGAGCACCTGACCGAGCTGTCGTTGTCGCCCGGCTACATGAGCCAGAAAATCCAGGTGGTTCTGGCGCAAGGGCTGTACGAGGAGCAGCTCGAGGGCGACGAGCCGGAGCCGATGCGGGTCGAGCGGGTGAACCTGCGCGAGCTGGCCAGCCTGGCCCAGCATCCGCAGTTCTCCGAAGGCCGCGCACTGGCTGCCCTGTACCTGGCGCGCGACCTGCTGATCCAGCGTGGAGTGTTCAGCCTGTGAGCGATTTCGAACGTCTGTTGCCAGAAGTGGTGGCGCTGGCCCATCGGGCTGGCGCGGCGATCCTGCCGTTCTGGCGGGCCGATGTGCAGGTCATGGCCAAGGCCGACGAGTCGCCGGTCACCGCAGCCGACCTCGCCGCGCATCATGTCATCGTCGATGGATTGAAGGCGTTGGCACCGGATATCCCGATCCTGTCCGAAGAAGATGCGGACATCGCGCTGCACGTGCGCGAACGATGGACCCGCTGGTGGCTGGTCGATCCACTGGACGGCACCAAGGAATTCATCAACGGCAGCGAGGAATTCACCGTCAACATCGCCTTGATCGAGCAGGGTCAGGTGCTGTTCGGTGTGGTCACCGTGCCAACCACGGGCAGCGCCTACTATGGCGGGGCGGGGCTCGGCGCCTGGCACGCCGTGGGCGAGCAGCCGGCGCAATCGATCAGCGTGCGCCGCACGCCTGCGCCAGGCGGCGCGTTCAAGGTGGTTGCCAGCCGACGCCATTCCAGCCCCGGGCAGGAGCACCTGCTCGCCGGGTTGAGCGCCGTGGTGGGCCCCCTGGATCTGGTCAGTGTCGGCAGCTCGCTGAAGTTCTGCCTGTTGGCCGAAGGCGCCGCCGATTGCTATCCGCGCCTGGCGCCAACCTCGCAATGGGACACCGCTGCCGCCCAGGGTGTGCTCGAAGGTGCTGGCGGCGAAGTGCTGCAGATCGACGGGCAGCCGTTCGTCTATCCTGCCCGCCAGTCGTTGCTCAACCCGTCGTTCCTGGCGCTGCCCAGGGATGTGCCATGGCGTCAGTCGCTGGTGACGCTGGCGCAGGCCGCGAGCGAGCACTAGGCAGTCGCTGCAGAGCCCTGGATTCACTCGTGTTCGTCGCCCCCGCCAAAGCTCAGGCCATGCTTGCGCAGCTTGTCGTGCAAGGTCTTGCGTGGAATGCCCAAGGCCTCGGCCAGGCTGCGCACGGAGGTGTGCGAGCGGCTCATCTCGGCCGCGATCAAGGCGCGTTCGAAATGCTCGACCTGTTCGCTGAGCCCGCCGGCGACCGTCCTCGCCATGTCCACGGGGCCGGGCTCGCCGTTGTCCAGGGCCAGTTCGAGGCCCAGGGCGAAGCGCTCGGCAGCATTCTGCAGCTCGCGCACATTGCCCGGCCAGCTGTGCCGCAACAACAATGCACGCTGGGCCGCCGACAGCTCGTTGGCCAGTACCCCGTGGCGCTCGGCGGCAGCGTCGGCGTAGTACTGGAACAACGACAGCACGTCTTCGCCGCGCTCGCGCAACGGCGGAATGCGTAGCGAGGCGACATTGAGGCGGTAATACAGGTCGGCGCGGAAGCGTCCCTGGTCGGCGGCCTGACGCAGGTCTTCCTTGGTGGCGGCAATCACCCGGATGTCCAGGCGGATCTGCTGGTTGCCACCCAGGCGCTCGACCACGCGCTCCTGCAGCAGGCGCAGCAGCTTGACCTGTACGTCCAGGCTCATGCTTTCGATTTCGTCGAGAAACAAGGTGCCGCCGTTGGCGAACTCGAACTTGCCGATGCGGCGTTTCTGCGCGCCGGTGAAGGCGCCGGGCTCATGGCCGAACAGCTCGCTTTCCACCACCGATTCGGCGAGGGCACCGGCGTTGATCGCCACGAAGGGACCGGCGCGGCGGCTGGACAGGTCGTGCAGGGCGCGCGCCACCACTTCCTTGCCGGCGCCGGTTTCGCCCAGGATCAGCACGTCGGCCTTGGTTCCGGCCAGGGCGCCGATCTGCTCGCGCAAACGCGCCATCGGCGCCGACTGGCCCACCAGGCGCGTGCTCAGCTGCTGGCGATCGCTCAGGGCCATGCGCAGGCTGCGGTTGTCCAGCACCAGCCGGCGCACGGCCAGGCCGCGACGCACGCTGTCGAGCAGCGCATCGCTGGCGAATGGTTTTTCGAGAAAATCGTAGGCACCGGCGCGCATGGCCTGCACGGCCAATGGGACGTCGCCGTGCCCGGTGATCAGCAGAACCGGCAGTTCGGTGTCCCGCGCATGCAGTTGTTCGAGCAACTGCAGGCCGTCGATGCCCGGCATGCGGATGTCGCTGACCACGACACCCGGCCAGTCGCGCTCGATGCGCGCGGACAGGCCCTGGGCGTCGGCCAGGGCCAGCACTTTCAGCCCGGCCAGGTCCAGGGTCTGGCTCAAGGCCTGGCGCAGGTGGGGATCGTCGTCGATCAGCACGACCTGGATCTTGCTGTCGATGGCGCTGTCGCTGGTCATGCCGATGGGTCCTCTGGAGCTTGCAGGCTGACCCCGGGCTCTCCGGCGCGCAAGCGCAGGATCAGCAGGGCACCGCCTTGGGGATGATTGGACAGCAGCAGTTCGCCGCCCAGCGCGCGCATCAGCGTATCGCAGATCGCCAGGCCCAGGCCAAGTCCCTGCGTGCGTGTCTTGGTGGTGAAAAAGGGTTCGCGGGCGCGGGCCATGGCCTCGCTGGTGAAGCCTGGGCCGTTGTCGCGGATGCGCAGTTCGACGCCGTCGGCCGTTTGTTCGGCGCTCAGCCACAGGCAGCGTGGGTTGGCCTTTTCGGTCAGGGCATCGAGGGCATTGGCCAGCAGGTTGCCCAGCACCTGGCGCAGTCGGGTTTCGCCGGCCTGCACCCAGAGCGGTGCATCGGGCAGGTCGCGGATAAGCTCGACGGCCATGGCGCGGCGGCGTTTGGCGAGCAGCGCCAGGGCATCGTCGAGTGCCGGCTGCAAAGCGACACTTTCCAGGGCGTGACGGTCGCGCCGGGCAAAGGCGCGCAGGTGGGCGATGATCGAGGCCATGCGCCCGGTCAGTTCGCTGATCAGCTTGAGGTTGCCTCGCGCATCCTCGATGCGCTCGTGGTCGAGCAGCACCTCGGTGTTCTCGGCGTAGCTGCGAATGGCCGCCAGGGGCTGGTTGAGCTCGTGGCTGATGCTGGCCGACATGGTGCCCAGCGCCGACAGTTTGCCCGCCTGCACCAGTTCGTCCTGGGCACGTACCAGTTCCTGCTGGGCCTGCTCGCGTTCGAGCACTTCCTGGCGCAGCTTGCTGTTGAGCCCTTCGAGCGCACTGGTGCGTTCCACCACCCGGGTTTCCAGTTCGTGCCGGGTACGCCCTTCGAACTCGATGCGCTCGAGGTAGTGGCGGCGGCGCTGCATCATCAGGCCGAGCAGCAGCATCAATGCCAGGAGCAAGGCTCCGCCCACGGCGACGACGGTGCGCACCGGTCGATCGAGCAAGGTTTTGGGGGCGAGGATGCTGACGTTCCAGCCGGTTTCGGCGATGGTGCGCGTTTGCGTGAGCCAGGCATCGGGGTCCAGGTTCAGCGGCTGTGGATCGCGGGTGGGGTAGGGCAGGATCGAGACGATGCCCTGGCGCTCGCTGTCGCTGAGCGGGCGCGTGGCACGGAAGCGCCATTCAGGGCGCGAGGTCAGGATGACCACGCCGTTGTGGTCGGTGAGCAGCAGCTGTTCAGGCGTCTTGCCCCACAGGGTTTCGGTGTGGTCGAGGTCGACCTTCACCACCAGAACGCCAATGACCTTGTCCTGGTCATGCACGGCGGCGGCAAAGAAGTAGCCGCGCTTGGCCGAGGTCGTGCCGAGCCCGAAGAAGCGCCCCAAGCGCCCGGCCACGGCATCGCTGTAATAGGGGCGGAAGGCGAAATTGCGGCCGACGAAACTGTCGCGCTGTTCCCAGTTGGAGGCGGCCAGGGTATTGCCGTCGGCGTCCAGCAGGTACATGACTTCGGCGCCGGTCTGTTCGCGGATGTCCTTGAGCAGGTGGTTGGCGTCGAGGATCGCCTGGGCGTTGCGGGGAGCGGCCAGCAAGGCGCGCAGCGCCGGCAGGTCACCGAGGATCTGCGGCAGGGTTTCGTAGCGGTGCAGGGTGCCCAGCAGGTTGGCGACGTAGAGGTCCAGCGTCTGCCGATTCTGGCTGACCAGCTCGCTTTTGTAATAGCGCTCGGCCAGATGCTCCAGTGGCCACAACAGTGGCGCCAGGCACAGGGCCAGGATTGCCAGGCTGCGCCAGCGGGGTCTGCGAGTGATGAAAGGTCTGGAGGTCATAGGACAACACGCCGGAATTGACCGGCGTATTATGCGCCACGTAAACGCCGAGAAGCACGGTCGACATGCATCGCGACGTTACCGCAGGCCGATCACGGGAACACGTCGGCCTCTTCCAGGCGCTTGCCGGCCAGGTCCTTGGCCGACAGCGACGGGGCTGCGTCCAGCTGCCAGTCGATTGCCAACTGCTCGTCATCCCAGGCAATGCTGCGCTCGGACGACGGGTCGTAGTAATCGGTGGTCTTGTAGAGGAACTCGGCGTATTCGCTCTGCACCACGAAACCGTGGGCGAAGCCTGGCGGAATCCACAGCTGACGGCTGTTCTGCGCGGACAGCTCGACCGCTACCCACTTGCCGAAGTTCGGCGAGCTGCGGCGGATGTCCACCGCCACGTCGAGCACTTGCCCGGTGACCACGCGAACCAGCTTGCCCTGGGCATGCTGCACCTGATAGTGCAGCCCGCGCAGCACGCCGCGGGCGGAGCGTGAATGGTTGTCCTGGACGAACGGCAGCGTCACGCCGGTGGCCTCCTGGAAGGCCTTGGCATTGAAGCTTTCGTAGAAGAAGCCGCGCTCGTCACCGAAAACCTTCGGCTCGATGATCAACACATCGGGCAGGTCGGTAGCGATCACTTTCATCGGGTTTCTCCGGCCAGCGAGTACAGGTACTGACCATAGCCGGTCTTGCCGAAGTACTTGGCGCGTACCAGCAGCTGTTCGCGGTCGATCCAGTGGTTCTGGTAGGCGATCTCTTCCAGGCAAGCCACTTTCAGGCCCTGACGGTGTTCGATGGTCTGCACGTATTGCGAAGCATCGAGCAGGCTGTCGTGGGTACCGGTGTCGAGCCAGGCAAAGCCGCGGCCGAAGCGTTCCACGCGCAGGTCGCCGCGTTCCAGGTAGGCATTGTTGACGTCGGTGATTTCCAGTTCGCCACGGGGCGAAGGCTGGACATCCTTGGCGATGCGCACTACATCGTTGTCGTAGAAATACAGGCCGGTGACCGCATAGCTGGACTTGGGCTCGGTCGGCTTCTCTTCGATGGACAGTGCACGCCCGTCCTGGTCGAACTCGACCACGCCGAAACGCTCCGGATCCTTGACCCAGTAGCCGAACACGGTGGCGCCGGTCGGGTGCGCCGAGGCACGCTTGAGCTGGTCGCTGAAGTGCTGGCCGTGGAAGATGTTGTCGCCCAGGATCAGGCACACCGGGTCTTCGCCGATGAATTCCTCACCGATCAGGAACGCCTGGGCCAGGCCGTCCGGTGCTGGCTGTTCGGCGAACTGGATGTTGATCCCGAACTGGCTGCCGTCGCCGAGCAACTGGCGGTATTGCGGCAGGTCCTGAGGGGTGGAGATCAGCAGTATCTCGCGGATGCCGGCCAGCATCAGTACCGAGATCGGGTAGTAGATCATCGGCTTGTCGTAGATGGGCAGCAGTTGCTTGGAAACACCCAGGGTAATGGGGTGCAGGCGGGTGCCGGAGCCCCCGGCCAGAACGATACCTTTCATCATGCGATCAAATCCTTAGGTTCGGTGAAGCCCAGGCGTTCACCTTGATAACTGCCGTCCTGTACGCGACGGCACCATTGAAGATTGTCCAGATACCACTGTACGGTCTTGCGCAGGCCGGTCTGGAAGGTTTCCTGCGGCACCCAGCCCAGTTCGCGCTCGATCTTGCTGGCGTCGATGGCATAGCGCACATCGTGGCCCGGGCGGTCCTTGACGAAGGTGATCAGGTCGGCATAGTGCGCCACGCCGTCCGGACGCTGTGGCGCCAGTTCGTCGAGCAGGCCGCAGATGCTGCGCACCACGTCGATGTTCTTCTGCTCGTTGTGGCCGCCGATGTTGTAGGTCTCGCCGACCACGCCTTCGGTGACGACCTTGAACAGGGCGCGGGCATGGTCTTCGACGTACAGCCAGTCACGCACTTGCATGCCATTGCCGTACACGGGCAGTGGCTTGCCGGCCAGGGCATTGAGAATCACCAGCGGAATGAGTTTTTCCGGGAAGTGATACGGGCCGTAGTTGTTCGAGCAGTTGGTGATCAGCACCGGCAGCCCGTAGGTACGCTGCCAGGCACGCACCAGGTGGTCGGAGGCTGCCTTGCTGGCCGAGTACGGCGAGCTTGGCGCGTACGGTGTGGTTTCGGTGAACAGGTCGTCCACGCCGTGCAGGTCGCCGTAGACCTCGTCGGTGGAAATATGGTGGAAGCGGAAGGCTTCGCGTTCGGCCGCCGGCAGGTGCTGCCAGTAGCCACGGGTGGCTTCGAGCAAGGCGTAGGTACCGACCACGTTGGTCTGGATGAACTCGCCCGGCCCGTCGATGGAGCGATCGACGTGGGATTCGGCCGCCAGGTGCATGATCGCGTGGGGCTGGAAGCGCGCCAGCACGGCGCTTACCGCGGCCTGGTCGGCAATGTCGGCCTGGACGAATTCGTAACGGCTGTCGCTGGCGATTTCAGCCAGTGATTCGAGGTTGCCGGCGTAGGTCAGCTTGTCGAGGTTGAGTACTTCGTGCTCGGTGTTGGCGATCAGGTGACGCACCAGTGCCGAGCCAATGAAACCGGCGCCGCCGGTGATGAGAATGCGCATGTCGAAAGCCTTCTTCCTGAGCTGACAATGATTCGTTGCAGCCTAGCTTGTGTGGATGGGCGCGGCGGTGCAAGCCCGGTTTGTCAAACGAATGTGCAACGGTGTTCCACCCCAGGCCTGTTCATGAGTGACACAGGCCTGGGGCGGCGTAGTTCAACGGCAGTCTGCCTGCGCGATCGAATCGCGAGCGGCAGGGTTGCCGGCGGTGGAAATCCTGCGCGGCGAACCGCTACAGTACTTGCAAACCAGACCATCGAGGTTTCATTCATGCCGCTCGACACGCTCGTGCATCGCGCCAGTCGTCCCAACCCCGTGGTGAGTATCGAACAGGCGCAGGCATTGTTGCTCGAGCATTATGGCCTGCAAGGTCAGCTGCACAGCCTGGGCAGCCAGCAAGACCTCAATTTTCGCGTGGAAAGCGCCCAGCATCGCTGGGTGCTGAAGTTCTGTCACGATGACGCCCCGCAGGCACTCGCGGCCCAGCATGCCGCGATGCGCCATCTGGCTGGCCACGGCCTTGCAGTACCACAGGCACTGGCTGCCCTCGACGGTCGCGATACCCTTGCCGTACACCTGGGCCAGCAGCGCCTGCAGATGCGCGTGTTGAGCTATCTGGACGGTCAGCCGCTGACTCGCCTCAAGCATCTGGGGCCAGTTGCGGTCGCGCGCATCGGTCAGTTGTGCGGCGAGGTAGACCGCGCCTTGCTCGACTTTCAACACCCTGGCCTTGCGCGCACGCTGCAATGGGACCCGCGACATGCGCATAAGTTGCTTGATCATCTGTTGCCAGCGCTCGACGATCCCGGGCAGCGCGGCCGTGTGGTCGAAATGGCGTTCCAGGCGCAGCGTCGAGTGGGTGCGGTCAGTGCCAATCTGCCGCTGCAGGCGGTGCATCTGGACATCACCGATGACAACAGTGTCTGGCAGCGCGATGCCGACCTGCGCTGGCAGCTTGCGGGCCTGATCGACTTCGGTGATCTGGTGCACACCTGGCGGGTGGCGGACCTGGCGGCGACCTGCGCTGCGCTGCTGCATCATGGCCATGGCGATCCGTTCGCGGTGTTGCCGGCAGTGGCAGCCTATCATCGGGTCAATCCGCTCGAGGAATCGGAGCTGCGTGCGTTATGGCCATTGGTGGTGCTGCGGGCCGCGGTGCTGGTGTCGAGCAGCGCCCGGCAGTTGAGCGTGGCACCGGACAACGACTACATCCGGGCCAATGTCGAACATGAGTGGGAAATTTTCGACATAGCTACCGCAGAACCATTCGAATTGATGGAAGCGGCAATTTTCAGCAGTGTGGGGCAGAGCATACCTGAATCAGGCGGAGATGGCATATTGCCTTTGTTTGCCCACGTGACGCATTCGACAGTTTGTCGAGTGGACTTGAGCGTACTCAGCGAGCATTTCGCGGACGGCAATTGGGAGCAAGCGAATATCGACGAACGGCTGCTGAGCGATGCCGCAGCGGGCAGCGGCTGGGCCTGTACGGGGTATGGTGAGTATCGCCTCTCGCGTACCCGCATCGATACCTGCGCGGCGTCGGCGACCTGCGCGCTGCACGTGCAGGTTCAGGCGCCGCCGGGCACCAAGCTGCAGGCGCCCTGGGCTGGCACGCTGAAGCGGTTGGCAGATGCCAGCGTGGTGCTCGAAGGTGCTTCCTTGAGCCTGCACCTGTGGGGGCTCGACTGCCCAAGCCCGGCGGGGACCGTGCTGGCTGCGGGCGCACCGTTGGGCAAGGTCGACGGTTCGCTGCTGGTGCAGTTGTGCCGCAGCCCTGATGTGAGCCCGCCACTGTTCTGCACGCCGGCGCGGGCGGCGGCCTGGCAGTCCCTGTGCCCGTCGCCGGCAAGGGTGCTCGGCATGGATTGCGACGCGCCGCTACCGCCCGACGCAGGTCTGCTGCTGCAGCGGCGCGACGCCAGTTTCGCTCGCTCGCAGAAGCATTATTACCAGGCGCCGCCGCAGATCGAGCGCGGCTGGCGCAACCATCTGATCGACATGCACGGCCAGTCGTACCTGGACATGCTCAACAACGTCGCGGTGCTCGGCCATGGACACCCGCGCATGGCCCAGGTGGCGGCGCGGCAATGGTCACTGCTCAATACCAACTCACGCTTTCACTATGCAGCGATCGCCGAGTTTTCCGAGCGCCTGCTGGCGCTCGCGCCGCCAGGTTTCGATCGGGTGTTTCTGGTCAACAGCGGCACCGAGGCCAACGATCTGGCGATCCGCCTGGCCTGGGCAGCCAGCGGCGGGCGCGACATGCTCAGCATGCTCGAGGCCTACCATGGCTGGTCGGTGGCCACCGATGCCATTTCCACCTCCATCGCCGACAACCCGCAGGCGTTGAGCACGCGACCGGACTGGGTCCATCCGGTCATGGCGGCCAACAGCTACCGTGGCACTTTCCGTGGTCCCGACTGCACCGCAGGCTACGTCCGCAGTGTCGACGACACCTTGCGTCAGCTGGATGAGCAGGGCCGCCAGCTGGCCGGTTTCATCTGCGAGCCGGTGTACGGCAACGCCGGCGGCATAGCCTTGCCCGAGGGCTATCTGCAGCAGGTCTATGACCGCGTTCGCGCGCGGGGCGGGCTGTGCATCGCCGACGAAGTGCAAGTTGGCTATGGGCGCCTGGGCGAGTATTTCTGGGGGTTCGAACAGCAAGGCGTGGTGCCGGACATCATCACCATGGCCAAGGGCATGGGCAATGGTCACCCGCTGGGCGCGGTGATTACCCGCCGCGAGGTAGCCGAGGCACTGGAAGCCGAGGGGTATTTCTTCTCATCGTCCGGTGGCAGCCCGGTCAGTTGCCGCATTGGCCTGGCGGTGCTCGATGTGATGGCCGAAGAGGGGCTGTGGGAGAACGCGAAGGTGGTTGGCGGGCATTTCAAGGCACGCTTGCAAGGGTTGCTCGACCAGCATCCGCTGGTGGGCGCCGTGCACGGGTCCGGGTTCTATCTGGGCCTGGAACTGGTGCGCGATCGCCATAGCCTGGCGCCGGCGACGCAGGAGACGGCGCTGCTGTGCGAGCGGCTGCGCGAGCTGGGCATCTTCATGCAGCCTACCGGTGACCACCTGAACATCCTCAAGATCAAGCCGCCGATGGTGACCACCCGACAGAGCGTGGATTTCTTCGTCGATTGCGTGGCGCAGGTGCTTGACGAAATCCAGGGCTGAAAGACAGGCCTGGGCGCGTTTCACGATCCGCTCGACAACCTGTAGAGTGCGCCCATACCTTTTTCATGGACCACCGGAGCCCTGACCCATGACCACGCTCGACAGTACCCCTCGCGCCGACGGTTTCCACATGCCGGCCGAATGGGCGCCCCATACCCAGACCTGGATGCTGTGGCCCGAGCGCCCGGACAACTGGCGCCTGGGCGGCAAGCCGGTGCAGGCGGCGCATGTCGCCCTGGCCAAGGCCATCGCGCGTTTCGAGCCGGTCACGGTCGGGGTGTCTGCAGGGCAGTACGACAACGCGCGCGCGCGCCTGGACGTGCCGAACATTCGCGTGGTCGAAATGAGCAGCGACGATGCCTGGATGCGTGATACCGGGCCGACCTTCGTGATCGACGAAAGCGGCCAGGTGCGCGGTGTGGACTGGGCGTTCAATGCGTGGGGCGGCTTTGACGGTGGCCTCTATGCCCCCTGGAACCGCGACGAGCAGGTGGCGAGCAAGGTGCTGGGCATGGAGCGCTGCCAGGGTTACCACACGCAAGGTTTCGTGCTCGAAGGCGGCTCGATTCACGTGGACGGCGAAGGCACGCTGATCACCACCGAGGAATGCCTGCTCAACCGCAATCGCAACCCGCACCTGAACCGCGAGCAGATCGAGCGAATCCTGTCCGATCATCTGGCAGTGGACACGATCATCTGGCTGCCCGACGGCCTGTTCAACGACGAGACCGACGGACACGTCGACAACTTCTGCTGCTACGTGCGTCCCGGTGAAGTGCTGCTGGCCTGGACCGACGACGCCAGTGACCCGAACTATGCCCGTTGCCAGGCTGCCCTGCAGGTGCTGGAAAGCAGTGTCGATGCCAAGGGCCGGGCGCTGGTGGTGCACAAGATGCCGATCCCGGGGCCCCTGTATGCCACCCAGCAGGAGTGCGATGGCGTCGATCTGGTTGCCGGCAGCCAGGAGCGTCACCCGTCCGTGCGCCTGGCCGGATCCTACGTTAACTTTCTGATCGTCAACGGCGGCATCATCGCGCCCAGCTTCGACGACCCGCTCGACAGCCAGGCGCAGGCCCTGTTGCAGCAGCTGTTTCCGGAGCACGAAGTGGTGATGGTGCCGGGCCGTGAATTGCTGCTCGGTGGCGGCAACATCCATTGCCTGACCCAGCAGCAGCCGGCGCCCGTGCGCGGCTGAGGCGGGCTGACCAGCCTTTGAAGCCCGACCTGAAGTCGGGCTTTTTTGTGGGCGTTATGCCGCAAAGCGACCTGCTTATAGCGATAAAGTTTCACGAAATTTTGACTTTCGCATCCTCCCATCGCTAGGATCCGACCCCGCGCACTGGCCCGCATAAACCCTGCCCCGCCCCTCCGAATGCCTGTTGCAGAGCGTTGCGCTGGCAATGCGGACGGCGGGAAACGAGCGGGTGGCCGTGTCGCGTCCTCACTGGTGATTAGGGAAAACAAGATGTTGAAAAAGAAACTGGCTGTCCTCGCGCTGGGCGTGATGGCGGCGACCCAGGCCATGGCCAGCGAACAGGCCGATGGCAAGGGCTTCGTCGAAGACAGCCACCTCGATGTACTGCTGCGCAATGCCTACATCAGTCGTGACTACAAGCATGGCGGGCAGGACAAGGCCGAGTGGGGCCAGGGTGTGATCGCCAAGTTCAATTCCGGTTTCACCCAGGGTACGGTCGGCGTCGGCGTCGATGCATTCGGCCTGTATGCGCTGCGCCTGGACGGCGGCACCGGTCGCGCCGGTGCCGGCGGTATCGACTTCTTCAAGCGTGGCGGTACTTCGGACGATCCGAGCAGTGCGCCCCACGATCTGGCCCGCGCCGGCGCAGCGGTGAAAGTGCGCATCTCCAATACCGTGATCAAGTACGGCGACCAGATGCCGGCGCTGCCGGTGCTCAATTTCGACGATTCGCGCCTGTTGCCGGAAAGCTTCACCGGCACCCTGATCACCTCCAAGGAAATCGATGGCCTGGTGCTCAACGCCGGCCGCTTCACCCAGGAAGCGCGCAAGAGCGCCGAAGCCCGCGACAGCGGTGGCCTGAAGAAGATCGACGTGTACGGCGGCAGCTATCAGTTCAGCGACAGCCTGACCGGTGCCTTGTATGCCTCGGATGTCGAAGACCGGCTGAAGAAGCAGTACGTCAACCTCAACTACGTGCTGGCCCTGCCGAGCGAACAGTCGCTGACGTTTGATTTCAACGGCTACCGCTCGCACCTGGACAAGGACTACGCCAGCACGCTGGGCACTGGCCAGGACAACAAGATCTGGAGCCTGGCCGCGACCTGGGCCTTCGGTCCGCACTCGCTGACCCTGGCACACCAGCGCAGCACGGGCGATACCGGCTACAACTACGGTTTCTATCAGAACGCCGGTGGCGTGGGCGACGGTGGCTCGACCATTTTCCTGGCCAACTCGTACTGGTCGGACTTCAACGCCGAAGACGAAGTCTCCTGGCAGTTGGGCTACGGCATCGACTTCCGCACGTTCGGCGTGCCCGGCCTGACCTACAAGGTGGCCTACGTGCGTGGCGACAACATCCGCACCCCGACGGGCGATGGCCAGGAACGCGAGATCTTCAACCAGGTCCAGTACGTGGTGCAGAATGGCCCGGCCAAGGACCTGACCCTGCGTCTGCGCGGCTCGTGGTTGCGCACCTCGGACAACGTCCGTGCTTTGGGCTATAACGACGACGGCAACGAAGTACGCGCTTTCGTCGAGTACCCGATCAACATCTTCTGATGGCGACCTGGTTGTGATGTTGTAAATGAAAAACCCCGCGAGAGCGGGGTTTTTCGTATGCGAACGATGCCGATCAATGCTCGCGCACGGCCTGCGTATCCGGCTCGCGGGTCACGGCCTTGACCAGTTTGCCGATGCTCAGGCCCTGCAGCAGGATCGAGGACAGCACGACGATGTAGGTGATGCTCAGCAGCAGGTCGCGTTCCGGGCCGATCGGCAGGGCCAGGGCCAGGGCGACCGAGACGCCGCCGCGCAGGCCACCCCAGGTAAGCACGCGAATGGTGCCACGCGGGACGCTGCGAAAGCGTCGCAGCAGCAGAATCGCCGGGGCCACCGTGAGCAACCGCGAGAGCAGGATCGCCACGGCCAGCAGGGAGGCTGCGAACAGGTGCAGCCAGGAGAACGGCAGCAGCAACAGCTCCAGGCCGATCAAGGCGAACAGCAGCGCATTGAGGATGTCGTCGAGCAACTCCCAGAAGCCGTCCATATAGCGCCGGGTCATGTCGTTCATTGCCAGGTTGCGCCCCAGATTGCCGATGATCAGCCCGGCCACCACCATTGCGATCGGCGCCGACACATGCAGCTCGTAGGCCATGGCCGAGCCACCGATCACCAGCGCCAGGGTCAGCATGACCTCGACCTGGTACTGCTCGATGCTCTTGATCATGCGGTAGACGATGTAGCCGATCAGGCCGCCGAACAGTGCGCCCCCCACGGCTTCATGCAGGAACAGCATGGCCGTTGCGCCCGCCGTCGGTGTTTCGCCCAGTTGAGCGATACCCAGCAGCACGGTGAACACCACCACCGCCGTGCCATCGTTGAACAGCGATTCGCCGACAATGGTGGTTTTCAACGGCTTGGAGGCGTTGGCCGTGCGCAGCACGCCCAGCACCGCGATCGGATCGGTAGGTGAAATCAGGGCTCCGAACAGCAAGCAGTACAGGAAGCTGACGTGCCAGCCGAACAGGCCGAATATCCAGAAGGCCAGGGCGCCGATGACGAAGGTGGCGATCAGCACGCCGAAAGTGGCCAGCAGACCGATCGGCCAGCGGTAGTTGCGCAAGTCGGCGAGGTTCACGTGCAGGGCGCCGGCGAACAGCAGGAAGGACAGCATCCAGTTCATCAACAGATCGCCGAAGTCGATCTGGTTCATCAATGCTTCGACGCGTTCTTCCAGGCCCGGGTAGCCGATGAAACTCAAGCCTTGCAGGATCAGCGAGAACAGCAGAGCGGTCACCATCACGCCGATGGTAGGGGGCAGGCCGATGAAGCGGAAATTCACATAGGTCAGCAGTGTGGTGAGGCAGATGAATGTGGCAACTAGCTCGAGCATCCGGGCTCCTTTGGTCAAATGATGAAGATTTCTCGATAGATGAGGTCTATCAAACGCTGCAGTGTTGTTGGATGTTGCCGTGCGCCCGAACGGCACACCCGTTCATCCCGCCGCGTTGAGTGCCGCGGTTGGCCTGCGCTGCCAATAGATGAACACCACGGCGAGTATCAGGGTGCCGATGCCGGTTATGGCGCCGGTCCATGGCAAATCCACCAATGGTGCACCACTGGCGACAACCAGGCCGCCGACCCAGGCGCCGGCGGCGTTGCCCAGGTTGAAGGCGCTCTGGTTGAGGGTCGAGCCCAGGTTCGGCGCCTCGTGTGCCTGGTCGATGATCAGCAGTTGCAGGATCGGGCACAGCGCGAAGGCGAACACGCCCCACGCCAGCAATGTCAGCGCGGCCGGGATCAATGAGCCGCTGGTCTGGGTGAACAGGGCCAGGATCAACACCACCGCAATGGCCATGCCCACCAGCGAGGGCAGCAGGCGCGAGTCGGCCAGACGGCCACCGAGCATGCTGCCGATGGTCAGGCCGACGCCGAACAGCAGCAGCATCACGGTGATGCCGTGGGCGCTGACGCCGGTAACGTCCTGCAGGATCGGTGCAATGTAGGTGAACACACTGAACAGGCTGCAGGAGGCCATCGCGCTCATGGCCAGGGGCAGCAACACGTTGGGCTTGCGCAGCACGCGGAACTCGCGGGCCAGGTTGCCGCGTTCCATGGGAATGGCCTTGGGCAGCCAGACGATCTGCGCCAGCAAGGCAATGATGCCGATCACCGAGACGGCCCAGAACGTGGAGCGCCAGCCGGCGAACTGGCCCAACGCCGTGCCCAGCGGTACCCCCAGCACGTTGGCCAGGGTCAGTCCGGTGAACATCAGGGCGATGGCCTGGGCGCGCTTGTTCGGCGCCACCAGGCCTGCGGCCACTACCGAGCCGATTCCGAAGAAAGCTCCATGGCACAGGGCCGTGATGATTCGGGCGCCCATCAGCGTGGCGTAATTGGGCGCCAGCGCGCACAGCACGTTGCCGAGGATGAACATCAAGGTCATGCCCAGCAAGGTAGCCTTGCGCGGCAGGTTGGCGGTGAGCACCGCCAGCACCGGCGCGCCGAAGACCACGCCCAGGGCGTAGCCGGTGATCAGCAAGCCCGCATCCGGGATGCTGACGGACAGGTCCTGCGCCACATCGGTGAGCAGGCCCATGATGACGAATTCGGTGGTGCCGATGCCGAATGCGGCGACGGCCAATGCAAACAATGCAAGTGGCATGCGGATGTTCTCGAGTAGGAGGGTGAGTTGCCCGACAAAGGCATGCGCCAGCCTCCGCATGAACTGCAGAGAACACGATTTATTGGAATAGGAGCGCAAAAGGATGCAGCGATACAGCGGCGCGTATTATAGGGAGTGCCGCAAAGGCGGCCAAATTGATAATTGCAATGGAACTCTGCGCGGGCGAACCTTTCGCGGCGTGTGTCCTCTTAATATCTATCGAGCGTGCATGGGCACATCGGTGTGGAAGACTCGAACAAGGAACTCTGTATGACCGTCGCCTTCTGGTGTGTCTTGATCGCTTTGGTATTGCCCTACGCATGCGCCTATATCGCCAAGTTCACGGGCGGCAACTTCGGCTTGCGCCACAACCATGATCCGCGAGCCTACCTCGACGCGCTGGAGGGCTTGCCCAAGCGGGCCCACGCCGCGCAGTTGAACAGTTTCGAAATTCTTCCCGGCTTCATCGCCGCAGTGGTCATTTCCGATATCGTCGGCAATGCGCAACAGGTGACGCTCGACGTGCTGGCAGTGGTGTTCATCACTACACGTCTGCTGTACATCATCTGTTACCTGGCCGACTGGGCTGCCTTGCGGTCGTTGGTATGGTTCACCGGGTTCGCGATCATCGTCAGTTACTTCTTCGTCTCA
>Ga0265798_10004454_pt1 | contig 19298 bp, 16 predicted proteins | sample P3T30metagenome_FD_192430 | JGI IMG/M metagenome (GOLD analysis project Ga0265798, IMG submission 192430) | Plant litter microbial communities from East Loma Ridge, Irvine, California - P3 T30 | ecosystem: Environmental > Terrestrial > Plant litter > Unclassified | place: USA: California... | reverse complement strand
AATGGTATTTCTGGCCGTTCTACGCGATCCTGCGCGCCTTCACCGCGGACTTCATCCTGCCGGCCAAGCTCTGGGGCGTGCTGGCGATGTTCGGCTCGATCCTGCTGCTGTTCTTCCTGCCCTGGCTGGACAGCTCGCCGGTCCGTTCGATGAACTATCGGCCCAAGGCGCGGATCGCGTTCTGGGTGCTGGTCGCCGACATCCTGATCCTCGGCTATTGCGGCGGTGCACCGGCGACGGCGACCTACGTCATCCTGAGCCAGATCTGCGCGGCCTATTACTTCGCGCACTTCCTGATCATCCTGCCGCTGATCTCGCGATCCGAGCGCCCCAGGCCGCTGCCCAACTCGATCACCGAGGCCGTGCTGAACAAGCATGGCGGCACCAGCCCGGCTAAAACCGCGCTCGCGCACTGATACGAACTAGAGGACACACACATGGTTCGTCTCATCGCATCCCTGGTCGGCGCGGCCTTCGTGCTGGTGCTCGGCATCGCGCTGTTCGGCAGCGTCTACGGGGCCATCACCGACCCCGTCGCACCGACCGCCGAGAGCGAGTATCATCTCCACCCGAAGGAGCTGGACCTCGCCTCGAACGGCGTGTTCGGCAAGTTCGACCGTCGCCAGCTCCAGCGCGGTTTCCAGGTCTACAAGGAAGTCTGCGCCGCCTGCCACTCGCTGCGCCTGGTGGCGTTCCGCGACCTGCAGAAGATCGGCTATTCGGAGCCCGAGGTTAAGGCGATCGCCAACCAGTGGGTGATCGAGCAGCCGTCGATCAACCCGGAGACCGGCGAAGCGGCGACGCGGAAGAACATCCCGTCGGATCACTTCCCGCTGCCGTTCGCCAACGACGTCGCCGCCCGCGCCGCGAACAACAACGCGTTGCCGCCCGATCTGTCGCTGATGACCAAGGCGCGTCACGATGGCGGCGCGTACATCCACTCGCTGCTGACCGGCTACCAGCCGCAGTCGGCGAAGATGCTGAAGGAATTCCCGGACATCAAGACGCCCGAGGGTCTGCACTACAACCCGTATTTCGCGAACCTCAACATCGCGATGCCGCCACCGCTGACCTCCGATGGCCAGGTCGGCTATGCAGACGGGACGAAGGCGACCAAGGAGCAGATGTCGACCGACGTCGCGGCGTTCCTGACCTGGACCGCCGAGCCTAACCTCGAGGCACGCCATGCCGCCGGATTCGCGTCGATCATCTTCATCCTGATCTTCTGCGGCCTCGCCTGGGGCGCGTACCAGAACGTCTGGCGCGACGTTAAGCATTGATGACGGCCCGGCTCCCGCGGTAAGGGCGCACGGATAGAGGGAGCGGCGGACGGGCGAACAGCCTGATCCGCCGCTTTCGTTTTGGCCGTAGCGCCGCGCCGCAATACGGCCGCCGCTTCGTGCGAAGAAGGGAACGTCCATGTCCGAGACCAAAGAGCGCAACGCCGACCTGAAGGCGCTGATCCGTACCATTCCGGACTTCCCCAAGCCCGGCATCCAGTTCCGCGACATCACCACCTTGCTGCTCGACCCGCACGGCTGGGCGACCGCGATCGAGCGGATGGTCGCGGCAGTCTCCGGCCCCGTCGATCTCGTCGCCGGCATCGAAGCCCGCGGCTTCCTGTTCGCCGCCGCTTTGGCCGCCCCGCTAAAGGCCGGCGTCCTGCTGATCCGCAAGGACGGCAAGCTCCCCGGCGCCACCGTCGCCGAGGACTACGCGCTCGAATACGGCACCGACCGCATCGCGATCCACGCCGACGCCTTCGCCCCCGGCGCACGCGTCCTGCTGGTCGACGACCTGATCGCCACCGGCGGCACCGCCCGCGCGGCGGTCCGCCTGCTCCACAAGGCCGGGGCGGTGGTCACGCAAGCCCAGTTCCTGGTCGACCTCCCCGACCTCGGCGGCGCAGACGCGCTCCGCACCGACGGCATCGAAGCAACCGCCCTGATCCACTTCCCCGGCCACTGACCACGCGCCGACGGCACGCCACCACATTCACCGCCCCCCCCCGGCGGAGGCCGGGGCCCAATTGCGGAACGTTGCTAACGAATGAATGTGCGCCGTTACCTCTTCCGTCCCTATTGGACCCCGGCCTTCGCCGGGGAGGCAGTAAGGTAGCGGTTTGCCTCATGGTTTGATCGCCGCGAATGCGACGCCGAGTTAGGTTGAGCAGGTCGCGCCCGCGCCAACGCCAAACCGCGTCAGACCCCATTCATGGAACTTGCGACATAAGGGCTCCGTTGTACGACGAATAGCGGCGCGTTGGGTCCGCTCTCCACGTACGGGAGACTCTCCATGTTCATGAAGCGCTTCGGCATCATCGGCCTAGCCTTGGGCCTCGCACTCGGCGTCGCGGGCTGTACCGACGGGTACGGCTATGGCGGCGCGGGCGTCGGTTACGCCAGCGATCCCTATTACGGCGGCGGCGGTTACGGCGACGGCTATTACGGCGCGGGCTATGGCGGACTCGGCGGCGGGTATGGCGGCTACGGCCTTGGCGGGCTGAACTCCTACTACGGCTGGAGCGGCGATTATTATTATCCCGGTTCTGGCGTCTACGTCTACGACCGCTACCGCCGCCCGCATCGCTGGAACGGCAACCAGCAGCGCTATTGGCAGGGTCGCCAGCAATATCGCGGCAACGGCTATGACGGGCGTGGCAACTGGGGTGGGTTCGCCAACCGCGGTGACCGCGGCAATCGCGGCCGAGATGGCGGCTGGCGCGGTAACCGCCCGGGCAATCCCGGCACGCCCGGTCAGGGCCAGTTCGGCAACCGCGGTCCCAGCCGCGGCTGGGATCGTGGGCGTGGTCCCGATCGCGGCCAGTTCGGTCAACCCGGCCAGCCTGCGCAGCCCGGACAGGTCGCCAACCCCCAGCAGCCACAAGCGCAAGGCGGCTTCCGCGGCAATCGCGGCGACGGTGCGTTCCGAGGCAATCGCGGCGGCGGCGGCCAGCGCTTCGGCGGCGGGCGGCAGGGGGGCGGTAACCGCGGCGGCGGTCGTCCGTCGAGATAACTAGGAAACGTTTGGTTCACGCGAAGGCGCAACGGCGCGAAGAGAAGGTTTAGATTTCGCGCAGAGGCGCAGAGAGCTACTTGGTGCTAGGGCGACGAGCCTTCGCGGTGGCAGCGAAACTCGCCCGAGGCTCTGCCATGCAAAAATCTCTCCGCGCCTCTGCGCCTCCGCGCGAACAAACCTTCTCTTCGCGCCTTAGCGCCTTCGCGTGAATCAATACTCGATGACAGCCAGTCGCCCCTCAGGGCCAAAGCTCGCCAGTCAATCGGCCCGCGCGTCCGTGGGGCGCGTCGCAACCAACCCGTTCGACACGAACGTCATCACCACAACGTCGTCCTGATTGAACACTCGCATCCGGCTCTTGAAGATCCCCATCTCCGGCCGACTCGCCGACACGCGCTTCTCGAGGATCTCGGTCTCGCAACGCAGAGTATCGCCCGGATAGACCGGCTTGATCCACTTCAGCTCGTCGATCCCCGGCGACCCAAGCCCGGCCTGCCGGTTCTCCTTCAGGTGCGCGACCAGCATCGACATCACCATCGCGCACGTATGCCAGCCGCTCGCCGACAACCGACCGAAATGCGTCTGCGCGGCCGCCTCGTCGGACAGGTGAAACGGCTGCGGATCGTATTTCGCGGCGAAGTCCATCACCTCCTCGCGCGTGACTGCATAGGAACCGAACGAAGCAGTCCGACCGACCTCGATATCCTCGAAATACTGCACAACCTCTCCTCTTATCGTTGCAGCACCTTCTGGAAGGGTGCGTCGGTGCCGTCCAGCCCCGCTTCGGCCGGCAACCCGATCAGGTCGCGCAGCAGGGGCTCGATCGCGACGTTGTCGAAGCTGGGAATGGTCTTGCCCCCCGCGAACGCCGGCCCGTTGGCGATGAACAGCGCGCGCATCTCGGGCGCCATGTTGTCATAGCCGTGCATCCCGCCGACCGAAGCCTTGGTCGGCGCGCTCGGATCGACCCGCCAGCCGACATCGGCAAGGCACAGATAGCTCGGCACGCGCGGATTGCGCCCATAATGGAACCGCGCCGGGATCTCCCCCTTGCGCCAGCATTGCAGGTGATCGTGGGGCTTCAGCAATCGCGCCTCCAGCGCCGCCTCATGTCCCGGCACCGCGAACAGTGTCGCGTACGGCCCGGTCTCGACGGTGCGATAGTCCGCCTTGTCCGCGATCGTATCCAGCGCCACGACCCGCGAACTGCTCGTCGCCGCCATGCCATGATCCGCGACGATCACCAGGTTCGCCCGCAGCCCCAGCGCGGCAAGCCCATCGACCAGCGCGCCAATGCTCGCATCGACATCCGCCACCGCCTGAGTCACGCCAGCGCTGTCCGGCCCACCCGCATGACCCGCGCTGTCGACCGTATCGAAATACAGCGTCACCAGTTTAGGCCGGATCGCGGCAGGCCGCCGCATCCAGTCGAGCACCGCATTGACCCGCTGCGTTCCCGACACCTGCTGGTTGAACTGCTGCCAGTCCTCCGGCCGCGTCCCCCCCTCGATCGCGCCGTGGCTGTCGGGCTTCACCTTGCCGCCGACCGCAACGTTCGCGCCCGGCCAGAACATCGTCGCGGTCCGGATGCCGGCCTTCTCCGCATCAACCCAGATCGGCGAGCTCTCGCTCCACCAGAACGGATCGTCCGTCGCCATCGTGAAGCTCTCGCCCGGCCGCGCCGGATCCTCCATCTTGTTACCGACGATCCCGCTGCGGTCGGGCCGAAGCCCGGTCACCAGCGTCCAGTGATTGGGAAAGGTGACGCTCGGAAACGACGGCCGCATGCTCGCGAACACCCCGCCCGCGCGCAGCCGGTTGAGGTTCGGTGTCACCCCCCGGTCGAGATAATCGGGGCGGAAGCCGTCGATCGACACGAGAATCGTCACCGGCGCCCGAGTCTCGCCCGGCATCGCAACCGCCGCCGCCGCCGTGGTCGGAGCAGGTGCGGTGATCGGCGCAAGGGCGGGGGGCGTATACGGATACGCACACCCGGCGAGTGCCAGCCCCAGAAATGCGAGCGCAGTCGTCTTCAACATAACCGTTCGTCCCGAGCAGGTGGCGACTTCGCGCGATCCCTACTCGGCACGAACGGCGAGCGAAAGCGACCGTTTGCATGGGCTAGCGGGCCGTCCAAGGGGAAGCACCACCCCGGCGAAGGCCGGGGCCCAGTTGGGGAACGTTGCTGATCGGCGTTGCGCTTCGTTACCGCCGCCTACCCAATTGGACCCCGGCCTCCGCCGGGGAGGTAAAAGAAGTGCCGGGGAGGTAAAGAGAGGGGCCGCCCGCAACACTCAGCACGAGGCGTCTACAACCCCACCGCCAGCTTGCTGAACAATGTCCAGCTCACCGGCGTCTTCCCATACGCCGCCTCCAGCGCCGCCGGCTTGGCATACGCCGCCACCGTCCCGCCAAGCGCCAACCCAAGCGGTCCGACGATCGGCACCCGGTACGCATACCCGACCTCCGCCTTTGTCACCCGGAACTTGGTATCGTGCAGCGGATCCCCCTCGTCCGGAAAAAGCTCGTCGTTCGCCACGTTCTCAAGCCTGCCGAACACGGCATGCCGCGGCGTCAGCTCATACGTCGCCTCTGCCAGGAACGCGCTCAGCTTCTCCCCCGGCACCCGGTCCTTGAGACTATACGCGAACGTCGTCGCCAGCCCGCCCCGCGCATATTGCACGCTCGCCGTCGAGCGGTTCTCGTCCTCGCCCGGATGCTGCGCCTCGGGCTCCTTCAGCCGCCCATGGCTCACCTGCACCGCCCAGAACGGCGACGGCGTCCACGTCCCGCGCACGCTCCACGAATCGAGCCGCGGCGTCTCGATATTCCAGCGATGCTCGTCCGGCTCGCGCCCCTTGAACGCCGACGCCTCCAACTGGAACGCGGGCGTCGCATACCCCGCCGTCACCACGCCGTACGTGATGTGCGTCGAATCGAACCAGTGATGCGTGATCGGCGACATCGGCTGATACCGCGCCGACCCGCGGTGCATGAACGCGCTCGGCCCCAGCGCCGGCTCGCCGACCGGCCCGCCATACAGGAAGACGGTGTTGCCGTTCCCGAGCCGATAATCGACCTTCGCGGCAAGCTCCATGAACAGGTCGTGCGGATGCTGCCGATCGACCAGCGGCCGGTCGTTCGCCAGCTCGCCGGTCGCGAACAAATTGGTGTAGCCGCGCGCACCCATCAGCGGCTCGAGGCTGTTCATCGTCCGCAGCTGGATATGGAACCGGTCGCCTAGGTCGCGATCCGCCATCAGCATCGCCATCGACTGGACGAATGCCTCGCTCTTCCCGCGCGGCCCCCCCTGGTCGGTCGCGACGCCCCACGCATAGCCATGCGCCATCAGCATCCACTCGCCCGCCTGGATCATATACCCGCGCATCGGCCCCTCGGCCGCCGGCAGCCGCGACGTCCCGCTACCCTGGCTGTAGAACCCGGCCGACGTCCCCATCGCCATCCCCGCCATCGCCGAGCCCGCCGGCATCTTCGCCAACGCCGCATCGGACGCTGCTCGATAGGCCGGATCGGTGATCATAGCGCCATGATCCATCTGGGCATGGTCCATGGCTGCATGATCCGTCGGAGCGTGAGGCATCGGCCGCTGATCCATCGGCATCATGGACATGGACGGCGTCGCGCCCGGTGCCGATGCGGCCTGTTGGTCGACCGCTCCATGTTCTTCGGACGCATGTGCGTTTCCTGTTGGAGCCGGCGTAGCAGCCCTAGACCCGGTCCTGACCTGGACGCGCGTCGTTTTCCTGGTCTTGGTCTTATTGGGCCGCTTGGGCGCATCCCGCGTGGGCATCGGCATGGTCATGCCTGCACTATGTTGCGCAGCCGCGGCATGGGGCAGGCACAGCGCCGCGGCACTCGCCGCGAGCAGCATCGATCGTGTCATCGTCTGAAATCCCGATAAAGCATGAAGGCCAGGGTGCGGATGCACCCGACGATCATGCGGTTCGGGGTGGTGGCAGCGCTGGGGCGGCGGTCATGCCGATGTCGAATACCGCGGCTCGCTCGACAGGTGCGGCCGCTGCGGCCGGCAGGACGTGATCGATCTGCGCTGCGGTCCAAGCCGAAGGCGGAATGCAGCCGATGCAGCCGTGCGGCGCGACCGCTTTGTGATCGGCCTCTTGCCCCATCCCGTCCGCGGGCGTGCCTGCCATCGCCGGCATAGCATGCGGAGCCGCCGTCGACCTGCCATGACACGCCGCGGGCGCTGCGGCGGGAAGCGCGAACGCGGCAAACAGAAGCACCAGGAAAAACCGCATCAGCATATGATCCGGGTAAGGACGCACCGCCGCGCGATCAACCCCGTTGCACGGTGGCGCGTCCGATCCGGTCGTGATCGGCTTGCCACCGTTTTCAGCAGGCGTGACAGCGTCGGTATCATGATCGCGTCATCCGAATGCCGTACGCGCCTCTTGGCCTGCGCTGGCTTGCGTGCCTGCATTCATCCGAAATATCCGCTAATCGGCCGGATACACGGGCCCGCCGGGCTGCGCGGACTTGAACGCGGTACAGCGTATGCGGCAGGAGTAATGGCATGACTCGTCCTCTCGAACTTCATCCCGACCGGCTGTTCCCTGCCGATCCTGCCACCCGCGACATCGCCCGCGCGTTGTACGCGGAGATCGCCGACCTGCCGATCGTCAGCCCGCATGGCCACACCGATCCGACGTGGTTCGCCGACAACCGCAACTGGACGGACGCAACGTCGCTGCTGCTCGCGCCCGATCATTACCTGTTCCGGATGCTCTACAGCCAAGGCGTCGATCTCGATGCGCTGATGATCCCGCGCCAGGACGGTAAGGCGACCGCCGATCCGCGGTCGGCGTGGCGGACGCTTGCCGCGCATTACCCGCTGTTTCGCGGCACGCCGTCGCGGATGTGGCTCGATCATGTGTTCGCCGAGGTGTTCGGGTTCGACGTCGCGTTCGAGCCCGCCACCGCGGACCTGTATTTCGACACGATCGGCGAGAAGCTCGCGACCGAGGCGTTCCGCCCGCGCGCGCTGTTCGACCGCTTCCGGATCGATTTCCTCGCCACCACCGAAGGCGCGCACGACAGCCTCGACGCGCACCACCGCATCCAGGCCAGCGACTGGAACGGCCGCGTCGTGACGACCTATCGGCCCGACGGCGTGATCGATGTCGAGCACGAACAGTTCGCCGGCGCGCTGCGGCGGTTCGGCGAAATCACCGGCGAAGACGTGTATGACTGGCAGGGCTATCTCGCCGCACACCGCAAACGTCGTGCCGACTTCCGCGCGGCAGGCGCGACAGCGACCGATCACGGCCACCCGACCGCCGCGACCGCGAACCTGTCGACGCCCGAGTGCGAGGCCTTGTTCGCGCGCATAACCGGCAACGCCTGGACCGCAGCCGACGCCGAACTCTTTCGCGCGCAGATGCTCACCGAAATGGCGGCGATGAGCATCGACGACGGCATGGTCATGCAGATCCATCCCGGCTCGGTCCGCAACCACAATGCCGGGTTGTTCGCGAGCCACGGCCGCGACAAGGGGGCGGATATCCCCGGCCGCACCGATTACGTCCATGCGCTGAAACCGCTGCTCGACCGGTTCGGCACCTCGACCGAGTTGTCGATCATCCTCTTCACGCTCGACGAGAGCGTCTACGCGCGGGAACTGGCGCCGCTCGCGGGCCATTATCCGTCCCTGAAGCTGGGGCCGAGCTGGTGGTTCCACGACAGTCCCGAGGGGATGCGGCGGTTCCGCGAGATGACCACCGAGACCGCGGGCTTCTACAATACCGTCGGCTTCAACGACGATACGCGCGCGTTCCTGTCGATCCCGGCGCGGCACGATGTCGCGCGGCGGGTCGATTGCGGCTTCCTTGCGCGGCTGGTCGCCGAGCACCGGCTGGAGGATTGGGAGGCGGCCGAACTCGCGCACCAGTTGACGAGCGACCTCGTGCGCAAGGCGTACCGGCTGTGAGGCTGTCCCGCGACACCCTGGCCGCACTCGCCGACGACGTCGCGCAGCCCGCGTCGTCGGACGCGCCCGTCCGGCGGATCGTCCATCTCGGGATCGGTGCGTTCCACCGCGCGCACCAGGCGGTCTATACGCAGGATGCGATGACGCCCGACGATGGCTGGCGGATCACCGGCGTCTCGCTGCGGTCGCCACAGGTCCGCGATACGCTCGCGCCGCAGGACGGTCTGTACACCGTGACCGAGCGGGCGAACGGTGTGACCTCGACCCGGCTGATCACCGCGATCGACACGGTGCTGGTCGCCGCCGAGGACCCGCAAGCGGTGATCGCCGCGCTCGCCGACCCCGACACGCACGTCGTCACGCTGACCGTCACCGAGAAGGGCTATTACCGGCACCCGGCAAGTGGCGCGTTGCTGACCGATGATCCCGCGATCGCCAACGATCTGGGCGGCGGCGTGCCACGGACGATCTTCGGCTATCTCGCGGCGGCGCTCGAGCTGCGGCGCAGCACGGGGGCAGGGGGGCTGACGCTCGTCTCGTGCGATAATCTGTCCGGCAATGGCACGCTGTTGATGAGCCTGCTGACCGCATTCGTCGACCACCGCGATCCCGATCTGGGCGCGTGGGTCCGCGCGCATGTCGCCGCCCCCGATACGATGATCGACCGGATCGTGCCGGCGTCGACGCAAGCCGAGCGCGCGAGCGTGGCGGCGGCGATCGGCGTCGACGATGCCGCGGCGATCGTCACCGAACCATTCAGGCAATGGGTGATCGAGGACCGCTTCGCCGGCCCGCGCCCGGCCTGGGAGACCGCAGGCGCGCAGATCGTCGAAGACGTCGCGCCGTTCGAACTCGCCAAGCTGCGGCTGTTGAACGCGAGCCATTCGACGCTCGCCTATGTCGGTCTCCAACTCGGCCACGCGTTCGTCCACGAGGCGATCGCCGACCCGGTGCTGCGCGCGTTCGTCATCGCGCAGATGCGGGAGGAGGCGGTACCGAGCCTGACCGCCGCGGCGGGGCTCGATCCCGACGCGTATATCGACGCGATCCTCGATCGCTTCGCCAACGCCGACCTGCATCACCGGCTCGATCAGATCGCGATGGATGGCTCGCAGAAGCTGCCGCAACGCTGGATCGCGACCGTGACCGATCGTCTGGCACAAGGGCTGGACAGCCCGCGGCACAGCCTGAGCATCGCCGCATGGATCGCCTACACCGCCGACGCCCCGCATATCTCGGACGATCCGTTGCGCGAACGCTTCGCCGTGGTCTGGGCCGAGGCCGCTGGCGATCCGCGGCAGGTCGTTACGCGCTTCGTCACCGAGCTCGGCATATTCCCCGCACAGTTCGACGACGCGATCGTCGATTCGCTCGCCGAATCCGTTGCAACATGGCGCGCCGAAGGCCCACGAGCCGCGCTGCGAGCAGCAATAGGGGAGTTTGAAGCATGACCGGCACGGTGCTCTGTTTCGGCGAGATGCTGTTGCGCCTCGCCGCACCCGATCGCGGGCATCTGTTCCAGGAAGCACGGCTCGACGCGCATTTCGGTGGCGCGGAGGCGAACGTCGCGGTCGCGCTGGCGCGGCTCGGCGAACCCGCCGCGGTGATCACGACTTTGCCGCACGGATCGCTTGGCGACGCAGCGCTGGAATCGGTCCGCGCCGCCGGCGTGGACGTTGCGCGGGTCAAGCGCACCGACGGTCGGCTCGGCCTGTATTTCCTGTCGCCGCCGAGCGGTCCGCGGGGCGCGCATATCGTCTACGACCGCCTCGACAGCAGTTTCGCGGTGGCGCCGTCCGACGCCTATGACTGGCCCGCGATGCTCGACGGCGTGGAATGGCTGCATCTGTCGGGGATCATTCCCGCGATCGCTCCCGAGGCGGCACGGCTGTCGCTCGACGCGATCGCCGCGGCGAGAGCGGCGGGCGTGCAAGTCTCGTTCGACGGCAATTTCCGCGCGAGCATGTGGGCGCGCTGGTGCGCCGATCCGCAGCAGATCCTGGTCGATCATGTCGCCGGCGCGGACCTGCTGTTCGGCAGTCATCGCGACATCTCGCTGCTGCTCGGCGAGGACTTCGCCGGCGACACGCCCGACGCCCGGCGGCGCGCGTGCGAGGCGGCGTTCGCGCGGTTCCCGAGCCTGACCTGCATCGCTTCGACCGCGCGCCGGGTTATCGATGCCGACACGCACGAACTGTCCGCGCGAGTCGATCGTCGCGACGTCGCGTTCGAGACCGAGACGATCCTCGTCACCCAGATCGTCGACCGGATCGGCACTGGCGACGCGTTCGCCGCCGGCGTGCTGTCGCGCCTGGATGAGGGTTGCGAGTCCGCGGCCCGCTGCGGCCTGGCGATGGCGGCATTGAAGCACGCGACGGCTGGCGATCACAGCCGGACGACGCGCGCTGATCTCGCCGCGTTCACCGGAGCGCCCGCCGACGTTCGACGCTGACCTCAGTCCGGGTTCGGCGTTTCCGAAACCGGGGTGAGCGCCTTGCCGGTGTCGAACCAGGCGCGGATATTGTCCACGACCAGCTTCCCCATCGCCTCGCGCGTGTGCTGCGAGGCCGAACCGATATGCGGCAGCAATACCGTGTTGGGCAGTGCGCGGAGGCTGTCCGGCACGTTGGGCTCGTCGGCATAGACGTCGAGGCCCGCAGCCAGAATCGTCCCGTCCTGCAACGCCGCGATTAGCGCGTCCTGATCGACCACGCTGCCACGCGCGACGTTGATGAAGATACCGTCCGGGCCGAGCGCGGCGAGAACGGCGGCACCGACCAGATGCTGCGTCCCCTGACCGCCGGGCACGATCGCGATCAGCACGTCGCAGGCGGCGGCCAGCGCGACCGGCGTCGCGTGATACGCATAGCCGATGTCCGACTGCCGCGAGCGGCCGTGATAGGCGACCGCGACGCCGAACGCCTCGAGCCGCCGCGCCACTGCCTTGCCGATCGCGCCGAGCCCGAGGATGCCGATCCGCCGTCCGCGCAATGTCGGCGACAGCGGAAAGGGGCCTTGTGCCCATGCGCCGGTGCGGACGTGGCGATCGGCCTGCGGGATGCGGCGCAGCGTCGCGAGCAGCAGGCCGAGCGTCAGGTCGGCGACCTCCTCGTCGAGCACGCCGGGTGTGTTGGTGACGACGATCCCGCGCTCGGCAGCGGCGTTCGCATCGATGCCGTCATAGCCGACGCCGAAATTCGCGACGATCTCGAGCGCGGGGAGCCGGTCGAACCAGTCGCTACCGATCCGCCCCGCCAGCGAACTCGCCGCGAGGCCGCGGATGCGTGGTCCCACGGTCGCTAGGAAGGCGTCGGGATCGGCATGGTCCCGCAACTGGTGGACAACGAATCGCTCGCTCAACGTCGCGGCGGCGCTCGGAAGCATGGGCGCGGGTATCAGTATCTCTGGTCGGGTCATGCCGTGGCTTTAGGCGTTACCCGGCGCGGCGGCATCCCCTTTTGCAGCGCTGACCGCTCAGCCGGGGATGCCCCAATTGGCCTCCTCGTTGGCCGCCGCCGCGGTCTTGACGAGATGTTCGACATAGTTCTGGAAGATCGGGACGGTGAACGTCACCAGCGTCGGCTCGCCCTTGGGCTCCTTGAACGTCAGGATGACGAACCGCTGGCCGTCTTCGTCGAGCACGAGGCCCGCTTCCATCGCGCCGGGGCCGCTGGGGGTGATGACGGTCGCTGCCATATGTCTCGCCTTTACGAAATGTCCGTGGTTATCGCCGAGCGTCTTAGCGACGCTTGCCGCCAAGCAGAAGGATCACACGCGGTAGCGCGCTTCGAGCAGGTCCAGTTCGCGCATCATCTTCTGCGCGGTGGCGCTGCCGATCCGCCGGTCGCGGACCCGCTCGACGACCGAGGCGCGTTCGGCCTTGATCCCCGCCAGCCTGAACGTCCGCTCGAGCTGGTCCTGGAGCCGCGCCTCCGCGGACGCCTTGGCCGACCCGGTGCGGCTCTCGATCCGTTCGCGGTACAGGTCCATCACCCGGGTCCCCGCCGCGGAATAGAAGTCGGCATTGCCGTCGCGCTCGGCCAGATCGTGCTGCGCAACCTCGATCGCGCCGATCGCCGCCTCGGCCGCCGCGACGCGGGCGGCATCCTCCTCGGCCTGCAACGAGGGTTCGGGTGGCATGGTCAGGCCGTTGAGCAGGATCGGCAAGGCGATGCTGGCGACCGCGAGCGACACGATGATCACGCCGGCGGCGAGGAAGATCGCGAGATCGCGCGCCGGAAACGCGGTGCCGTCGGTCATCGTCAGCGGGATGGTCAGGACACCCGCCAGCGTGATCGCGCCGCGCACGCCGGCGAGCGACATCGCCGCCACCAGCCGCAAGTCGGGGCTGTATTCGGGCTTCTCCGAGCCGCGATGCCGCCGCCGCAGCAACGTCAGTCGCAGCGAAACCCACACCCAGCCGAACCGCAGCGTCGCCAGCCCCGCGACGATCGCCAGCACGTACAGGCCGAGCCACCACGTGCCGTGATGCCCGGTCAGCAGCACCGTCGCCTTGGCCCCGGCCAGGATCGCGGGAAGCTGTTCGCCGAGCAGCACGAAGATGATGCCGTTCAGCGCGAACTGGATCGTGTCCCACACCGAGTTCCGGCGCATCCGGGTGGCCGCCAGCGCCTGCCGCGAGATCTCCGCGAAGGTCATCGTCACGCCCGCCGACACCGCCGCGAGAATCCCCGAGGCGTGGAGGTGTTCGGCCATCAGATAGGACCCGAACGGGATCAGCAGGCTGACCAGGATCTGCGACCCCGGCTCCTCGCCGAACCGTCGCGATACCCACGCCTTCGCGCGCGTCGCGGCGAGCGTGACGAGGACGCCGACCGCAAGGCCCACGCCCGCGACCCACGCGAAATTGGTCGCCGCCGCGGACGCGGAGAACGTACCCGTCAGCGCCGCGGCGATCGCGAAGCGCAGGCACACCAGCCCCGACGCATCGTTCAGCAGCGATTCGCCTTCGAGGATATGCATCATCCGCTTGGGGATCGGTACGCGCGCGGCGATCGCCGAGACCGCGATCGGATCGGTCGGGGACACCACCGCCGCGAGCGCGAACGCGACCGCCAGCGGCATCGCCGGGATCATCCAGTGGATGAAGAACCCCATCCCGACCACGGTCAGCAGGACCAGCCCGAGCGCAAGTTCGACGACGGTCGACAGATCCTTGAGCAGCTCGTCCTTCGGGATTCGCCAGCCATCGAGAAACAGCAGCGGCGGCAGGAACAGCAACAGGAACAGCTCGGGATCGAGCTCTACGCGATACGAGGTCGACAGCCCGATGACCGCGCCGAGCAGGATCTGCACCAGCGGGGTCGGCACCGACACCGGCACCATGCGCGACACCGCGCCGCTCATCACCACGGCAAGCAACAGGAACAGGACGATCGATACGGCTTCCAAACGGCACTCCCAGCGTCGGCTCATACCTCAGTACCGGGCGCGGTCGGGGTAGAACAACCCCGCATGGACCGAAGCCGCGCAGTAACACGTGGCCTTCGTTGCGACGTTCGGGCACAATCTGGCGTTCCAGCGCTCGCTGGCCACACGCTTTGAGATCGGGACAATGCATGGGCGACAGCGAGGCAGGCGCAGGATCGGGGAGGGCAGGGCCGCTCGCCAACGTCGTGGTCATCGAGTTCGATGCGATCGGGCCGGTACCGTTCGCCGCGATGATGCTCGGCGACATGGGCGCGGACATCGTCCGCATCGTCCGGCTGGGCCGCACGTACAGCGCCAGCGCGGATGGGCCGGCCTTGGGGCGGGGACGGCGGACCGTGGAACTCGACCTAAAGACGCAGGTGGGGCGCGCCGATGCGCTGGCGCTCGTCGCGACCGCCGATGCGCTGCTGGAGGGGACGCGGCCGGGCGTGATGGAACGGCTCGGGCTTGGCCCCGTGGACTGCCATGCTGCCAATCCGACGCTGGTCTACGGTCGGATGACGGGCTGGGGGCAGACCGGACCGCTGGCGCAGGAGGCAGGGCACGACATCAACTATCTCGCGCTGACCGGCGCGCTGCACGCGATCGGCCCGGCGGAGCGTCCGATACCGCCGCTCAATCTGGTCGGCGATTATGGCGGCGGGGCGATGATGCTCGCACTCGGCGTCGTCGCGGGCGTGCTGGCCGCGCGCGGCGGCGGGCCGGGCCGGGTGGTCGATGCGGCGATGACCGACGGCGCCGCATTGCTGTCGAGCCTGTTCTACACGCTCGGCGCGGTGGGGCAGTGGGACGACCGGCGCGCGGCCAACCTGCTCGACGGCGGCGCGCCCTTCTACCGCTGTTACGCATGCGCGGACGGCAAGCATGTCGCGGTCGGCGCGATCGAGCCACAATTCTTCGCCGCCTTGCTCGCCGGGCTGGACGTCGCGGACTGGCGCACGGTGCAGCACGATCGCACCCGCTGGCCAGAAATGGCGGCGGCGTTCGAAGCCGCGTTCGCCACGCGTCCGCGCGATGCCTGGACGGACCATTTCGCCGGCACCGATGCCTGCGTCACCCCCGTCCTCGATCTCGCCGAGGCACCACACCACCCGCACAACGTCGCGCGTGGGACCTTTATCGATGGCTACCCGGCGCCAGCGCCCCGCTTCGCCGCCGCGGTCTCGAACCAGCGCTAGATCATCGCGGCCTGATCACGGCGTGCCGACCAGCGCCTGTCGGATCGGCTCGACCCAGCGGTCGTGATCGATATCGTAGACGATGAAATCGCTGTCGAACTGCCAATAGGCCCAGGGGAAGCCGTGCGCTTCGGCGGCTTTGCGGACGATTGCGGCATAGCGCGCGCGATCGGCGATCGGCGTGCCGCTCTTGTCGTAGGCGCCGAACTCGCCGAGCAACACCGGCCGCGCGTGGGCCTTGCTCCACGCCGCGACGGTGTCGATGTCGGCGCGGATCCGGGTCTCGTCGGCGGGCGTCAGCGGAATGCCGTGCAGATCGCGATTGTCGGACCACGCGGCACCCTGGTGGGTAAACCGGAACGGCTCGTAATAATGGAACGTGACGAGGATATTGCGATCGTTCGCCGGCAGCGTCAGCGTGTCGAGCTTACTCAGGCTGTTCCAGTTGGTCGGCCCGATGACGAGCGTACGATCCGGGTTACTGGCGCGCACGACCGGAATGATCTGCGCGAGCAGCGCGTTCCAGCGGTCGGCATCGAGCTTGCCGTGCGGCTCGTTCAACAGCTCGAACAGCACGGTCCGCGGCGCGGTCCGATAGCGGTCGCCGATCTGCTGCCAGAACGCCTTGAGCTTCGGCGCGCAGGCATCGGGGTCGTCCGAGCACAGGTTGAAGTCGTGCTCGTCGATGATGACCGACAGCCCGGCCTCGGTCGCCTGCTTCACGACGCGGTCGAGCGTCGCCAGCCAGCGCGGATCGAGCCTGTTGGCGGCGTCCATATGGCTGAAGGCTTGCAGGACCAGCCGAATGAAATCGAAGCCGCCTTTGCGGATGATCGTGAAATGACGCGGCTGAAAGCGTGCGCGCGACGGGTCCTTCCACAGGGGATCATAGCCGAGCACGTTGACCCCGCGGTGCAGCCGGGCCGCGGTCGCGAACGCGTCCCCAGGAGGGGGCGTGCGCGACGCGCCGGACGCGCTGACCGTGCACGTCATGCTCGCCAACAGCGCCGCCGCCATCGCAGCCAACGGTTTCCACCTGATCATCGCGCTCTCCCGATCCGCCTGCGACTCAGCGCGCCGACGTCGGTGCGGGGTGGTCTGGCGATCGTATCACACAGGAGCCTGCCGAGGCTGTTAACGCACTGTCGTCGCGCGTTTGCACCCGCTATCGTCCCGGACGATGTCGTCCGTACCACCGCCCGCAACCGATCGCTCCGCCACGGATCGCCCCGCGACCGATTGCCGCGTCGCGGAGCGCCCTGCCGTCGATGCCGCCGCGTTCGCCAGCGAGGTGGTGACGGCGTTCCAACCCGTCGTCCTGCGCGGACAGGTGCGCCATTGGCAGGCGGTCGCGGCCGGGCGCGGCAGCGATCGCGCGATGGCGGAATATCTCGCCGCGTTCGGCGCGCCCGGCGGCAAGCCGCTCGACGTGATGATCGCGCCGCCCGAGGTCGAGGGTCGGTTTTTCTACGCCGACGAGACGCTGACGCGCTTCAACTTCCACCGCCAGCAGGTCCCGATCGGTGCTCTGGTGGCGGAGCTTCTGCGCTACGCCGAGACCGACGCAGCGCTGCCGCATACGCTGTATGCCAACGCGGCGACCGCGCCCGAGCATCTGCCCGGCTGGGAAGGCGCCAATCCGCTCGATCTCGGTATCGATGCGCCCGCGCGGCTGTGGATCGGCAACGCGACGCGGATCGCGACGCATTACGACACGTCGATCAATATCGCATGCGTGGTGGCGGGACGGCGTCGCTTCACGCTGTTCCCGCCCGACCAATTGCCCAATCTCTATGTCGGGCCGCTCGATCATACCATGGCCGGCCCGCCGTCGAGCATGGTCGACCCCGACGCTCCCGATCTGACGCGCTACCCGCGGTTCGCCGATGCGCTCACGCACGCGCAGGTCGCCGAACTCGAACCCGGCGACGCGCTCTTCATTCCGCCGACCTGGTGGCATCACGTTCGTGCGTTCGGCCGGCTCAACGTGCTGGTCAACTACTGGTGGGAGCATCGCTCGGGCGCTGCGTTCCTTGCGCTGGTCCATGCGATCGGTGCCGTCCGCGATCTGCCCGCCGCGGAGAAACAGGCGTGGCACAGCTGGTACGAGCATCTCGTCTTCGCACCGGACGCCGCGCAGGCTGCCGACCATCTGCCGCCGTCCGCGCGCGGCATTCTCGGACCGGACAGCACGGACCGCACCGGCAGGATCCGTCAGTTCCTGATCAACATGCTGCAACGGCCGTAGTGCCCGCAAGTCAGGACCGGTTGAGGCTCTGTCGCAACGCTGCGCGCATCTGTTCCAGCCCGTCGCGGTCCGCGTCGCCAAGCACGCCCCTGACGTGGGGCGGCAAATGCGCGGCGGGATCGCCCTCGGTACGGAACACGAGATGGTCGAACATTGTCCGCCACACCCGCCGCTGGTCGTCTGGCAGCGTGCGCAGCGAGAACAGCGCGAGCAGCAGCGCGTCATAGGGGTTCGCCATGCCCTGGGGTGCGGGATCCCACCAGTAATTGCACAGCATGTTGACCGGCGCGAGCGATGCGACCGCGTGCCACCAGTGGAACGGGATATACAGCGCGTCGCCCGGTTCGAGTGTCGCTTCCCAGGCGTTGTCCATCGCTTGGGCGAACCGCGGATAGCGCTCCAGGTCGGGCGAGTCCGGGTCGACCATGCTGACCGGCGTGCCTGCGGGCGTCAGCTCGTACGGACCCATGTAGAGGTTCGCGACCTGATCGGGCGGGAAGAGCGTGAAGCGGCGGCGACCGGCGATGACGACCGCGATGTTCTCCATCAGATCGTAATGCGTCGCCACCCGGATCGCGTTGCCGAGCCAGAGCCGCGGCACGACCTGCGTATCGACCAGGTCGATGCCCTGCTCGGCGACAAAGCCCGGCAGCAGGTCGGGGGCGGGGATCGACTGCACTGCCATCGCGTACGGTTGCGGCACCGTGCGATCGCGCAACAGCCGGTCGAGGAACGGATCGAGCGGCGAGCGTCCGCGCGTGAAGTTGAGTGCGGTCATGTCAGGCTGGTAGAAGAAACGCCCTTCGATCTCGGGTGGTCCGACGATCGCGCCGACCGGCTCGGCATGGCTGAAGGTCTTGAGATAGTCGACCAGCGCTTCGTCGGAGGTCCGGGCGGCGCGCACTGCCGGCCAGTCGGCGGCCAGACCGCGCAGGACCACAGGCTGCGCGGCGGGGCGTATCTCGGCGTCGAAGCGCGCGCGGTCGATGTCGTGCAGTTCGGCGATCGGGGAAGGGGTGGCGAGACGCGTCACGCGTGGGCAAGCCCCGTGATGCGCCGAGGTGCCGCTCGCTCATAAGTCTGCATCACAACGGCGAGCCCCCGCCGCCGACATCGAAGGGCGACTCTGCGGTAAAGGCGAAGAACGGAACGTCGTCGGACGAGGTCGGGGCAGGGGCGGCAGCAGGCGCCGAGGAGGACGGTGCAGCCTGCGCGGCGAGCGGGGACAGCGCGGTTCGCCGCAGGAACTCGCCGTGCGTCGGCAGGCGCTGCGCGGTATCGAGATACCCGCGCCGCATCTGCTCGAGCGCGCTTGCGACCTTCTGCTCGTCGAGCGCATCGGCGGCGGGCTCCCAGCCCTGCGGCGTGATTCCTTGGCCGAGACAGACCGCGACCCAGCTCGGGTTGCTGAACAGGTAGTAGCCTTCGCGGAACAGCC
>Ga0265798_10004453_pt1 | contig 19303 bp, 20 predicted proteins | sample P3T30metagenome_FD_192430 | JGI IMG/M metagenome (GOLD analysis project Ga0265798, IMG submission 192430) | Plant litter microbial communities from East Loma Ridge, Irvine, California - P3 T30 | ecosystem: Environmental > Terrestrial > Plant litter > Unclassified | place: USA: California... | reverse complement strand
GTATTCTGAAAGTGTGGAAATCTTGTTTGAGTTGCCTTCAGTTTCATGGTCAACTGCTGGTACACTACTTTCGTTACAGCTTTCTACTTTTTGTAGATATCGTATGACCATCTTCCGCAGATCTACGATGGGTTTGTTGCCCTCGTCCGTTCTACCCGGGAAGCTGATGAGCTCTGGGCATACAGACAGTTGCTCGAGGGGCGCAGCTTGAGCATTACTCCAATCGATGATTCCCGTCAAATTGAAGTCGTCGTCGAACAGCATGTTCCCGAAATGCAAATCGAGATGACACAATGGAAAAGGGCCACGAACGCGGTCTTCAACCACCACACGAGCTAAAGCCAGCTTCAGCACCCAGCAGGCCGTTAGCCAGTCCGGATCCGCAGGATGCATCGTCATTATCTCGCGGTTCTGGCCTTGCTGCTGGTTGTAGAGGTATTCTAGAGACGTTTGCAAGGGCCCTGGCGTACAGTGCCAACACATAGCCACAATTTCGAGAGGCTGATCAGCGTCCTCGCCGCACCAGAGTCGTCCGATACGGTCGAACGTCAGCTTTTGTAGCTCCACGAACACATTCGCAAGCTGTTTGGCTACTTTTGCGTGGTGCTCCAAAGGTACGGAGGTGGCGATCCCAGTGTCTAAAGAACGGCCGCCCAAGTATTCCATCAGGACGTATGGGTATCCGAAAGGCTGATCTGCGGACATGTCGAATGCATATATTTGAGACACGGGAATTGTTGTACGGTCTCGCACAACTCGCATGGTAGCTATTTCACTGTGCGCAGATGTTCGTTCTTCGTTGTCGAAAGTGCGATATGGTATTCGTGCTAGCCAGTAGGTTTGGTCCGAAAATGCGAGTTCGACAACGACATTGTTGAAGCCAGTAGTGAACTTCATTACGTTTGCGCTACATCTGATCTCAGGGGATAGTTCAGGTTGTAGTTGATGCCTCGATGTGATAGCATATTCCTCCAGGTGCTTGAAGTTTGCGACCGAAAATACCTGTCGCACAAGTTCATATTTCTCAGAAGAGGCGTCCAGGTCCGCGAAGCCTTTCCAATGCTCACTGGGCCTTATCTGCATTTTCATGTTATTCGGGCTTTGTGTGTTGCTGAAGGACTGTTAAAGTTTGTGATGGAGAGACAAGCATGCAGGGTGCAGACGGTGACCCTATGATACCTGTGTGATATTCAAAGTGGGATGCGGTACTTCCTTTTATAGACGACACCGGCGGCTACCCTTGGTGCGGATTGGTTCCTTGTGTTTCAGTTGAGGCGCTCGGGGCTGACTCATTGCCCTACACGGTACTTGGTGCTGTTATGTTTGATGCAAGTTCTTAAACGTCTTTGAACCTCACACACAGATTCTTGGTCCATCTCGAACAGGGTCTGGTCATATATCAGTAACGTTAGGGAAACTAAAAACTGTGCTTTCCACAAAATGAGCGTGGCATGTTGCGTGGAATTGTGCACAGCGACAACAACGAAAAGAACATTGCATCGACTCCCAGCTCATGATCTCACTAAAAAAAAGGGTATTTCATTACTCATCTCATCATAAATCCTTGGCCACGGCCTCCAACGACTCCTTGAAGATATTGCACGCCTGCGTCAACTCCTCTTCGCTGATGGTAAGCGGCGGAATGAACCGAAGCACATCAAATACGGACGTGCTCAAGAGAAGCATGTCCCGCTTGACGCACTCCTGTACGACCTTCGGCGCAATTTGTGGCTGAGTTTGCGCGTGCGCCGAAGCAGTGTTGGCTGAATCTCGTTGTAGCTCCTGGTTCTTAAATTGCACACCAACCATCAGGCCCCTTCCACGAACGTCCTCGATCAAGTTGCCTGCCTTGGTACCTGAAGATTTCAGATCGTTGAGGAAGGAGAAGATCTGTTTCGAACGCGCAGCAACGTTCTCGAGAATCTTTTCCTCCCGGAATACCTGGATCACCGCGGTCGCGGCAGCGCACGCAACAGCGTTGCCAGCATATGTTCCGCCCATCGAGCCTGGCTTCTGGAGATCCATGAGCTTCTTGCTGCTTGCGATGCCTGATAACGGAAAGCCGTTGGCGATGCCCTTGGCGAAAACCAGGATATCTGGTCGTACGCCTGATTCTTCGACGAACCACATGTTGCCTGTGCGACCCATGCCAGACTGGACCTCGTCTGCGATCAGGAGGATATTGTTCTCGTCGCACATCTTCCTTAGGCCGTGCAGGAATGCCGGTGGTGCTGGAACGTATCCTCCTTCACCAAGTACCGGCTCCAGGATGATTGCAGCGGTATCTGAGGGAGACGTTTGTTGCTGCAATGTGAGCTTCATCTGAAGCAAAGCCATATTGACAAGCTCTTCCTCTGATGTGTCTGGTGTAGCGCCTCCAAATTGACTGTAGTATGGGAATGCAGAAGCGAATATACCGCCCATCAACGGGCCGTGTCCCTCGCCATATATTGTTTTAGATCTTGTCATCGACGCCGTTGCGTTGGTACGTCCGTGATACGAGCCCTGCATGACAATGATGTTGGGCTTCTTGGTGGCAGCGCGCGCCAGCTTGACAGCCGCCTCGACAGCCTCAGCTCCGGAGTTCCAGAGAAATACGGTGTCGAGAGACGAGTGTGGGAGGATCGGAATCAGTTCTTTGAGGAGCTCGATTTGGGTGGCACTGAAGCCAATGTTGACTTGCGCATGGGTTATCTATAGACAGATGCACAATCAGTGTTTGCCAATAAATGTGATTCTACAAGACGTACCTTCATACATTGTTTCGCAGCCGCCTCGCTAACTTTAGGGTGACAGTGACCGAGATTGACCACACCAATGCCAGCGGTCAAGTCCAGCAGCTTGACGCCCTTGTCTGTGGTGATCCATGTCCCTTTACCGTCTTCGAAGACATGCTTGGTAAGACGACCAATGCCCTTCGCAATGTGTTGCTCGCCAAAAGCCGCCGTGTCCATGTCGGATGCTGCGGGTGATGTGGTAGAGAATGATCGGACGGGTGCTCGGAGGGGTCGCGTAAGGGCAGGTATGATGCTTCGAACGGCGGTGGAGGTTCGTGGAATCATGGCGAATGGCTTTGGATATAAATATGGGCTGCGACAGCAATGGCGCTGTTGAGCGCAAAGGTTCTATTGTCTTGCGGGGCCGGCTTAACGCGGCATGACAATGTAGTATCCCCGAGAGACGCCGTACACGCCGAGATAAGGGCAATTGGTGGGACAAATGCTAAAGACTGTGTCTGTGATCTCGTAAGTCTCAGCGCAGAAAAAAGTCGTCAAGCTTGGTGTGGGTGGCAGACGTCTCGGCGGTGTAAATGTAGATGCTTGGGTCGTGTAGTAGGTATGACGTACAATTCACTTTTTAGGGAGTAGTCTATCCGCGACTAAGCTACACATCCGAGAGCACTAGCACTCATGTAATACAAGTGGACCCACTGTTGATATACATAGAAGGAGAGTATCATGGAAATCAATTTAGGGTCGCTCCACATAGTCGTTTGTAGAACTCCGCATCATTCTTGTTTCAATTGGGGCTTGGTAATGTTTGGAGTTTTCCATGCGACGTGCTCCGGCCGGTGTCAAACAGCCCAGACCAATCGTGTTGCCTTCGTGTGGAGGATCGAGAGATGATGCCAGGCCAGCACTCTCAAGTTGTCTGGCTCACACTCTGCTGACGTTCTTGGCGTGCCGCCTGTCAGAATCGTAGGACAATGTCGAATACGACAAGACTGCTTCGTCGTGGCGTGGCTTCATTGAGAAAGGCTGGACGACGCTTTTGCAAAGCATGAGGTTGGCCGTTTGTTATAAGAGCTGCGTAGACGCCACGTCCGCATTTCATGCACTGATGGTCGATTTGTGCTTCTTCAGGACAAAGCCAAAGTACTGGAAACTGTCGCCGCCACCCATGATCTCCATCTCCAGATTCCACTCGTTCTCGCGGTTCAGAATTGGCTTGATGAAATGCGGTTGTCGATATGTGACGTAAAGAAATACGCCGTCGTCCTTAAGGACTCTCTGAACCTTGTAGTCGTCAGCAGATCGTCATCGTAGCCATGTAGCATTCTGAAGTCACCTCTTTCATGTACCTCCCGCTGTTCTCAAGGACCTCTTCTGGTGGACTCCAAGGGCTGCCATGTATCATAGCATCTAGCGTACCCTTATCGAAAGCAACGTCCACAGACTTCGATCCGATTGCAGTCATGTCGCGCACGTCACCAACGGCCCAGTGGACTTGTGGCTTGTCTGCGTTTCGGACCTTCATAAGATCGACCACTACTTTGGAGAAGTCGAGACATGTTTGGTTCGTGTAGCCTCGCTCTAGTAGATCGTATGGCATGGTCTAGAAGAAGTCAACAAAAGGATCGGAGATTATCGTACATAGACTCAAATACAAAAACTTCTGTGGAGGCGCAGATTAAGAAGACAGTAATCTGGTGCAAATGTTGGTAGAGCGCAACGTACACTATCACCACTACCCAAGTGTAAAACCTTCCCTTCCTTCCCTTCCTCCCCTCGCGCCTTGAAAAGATACTTCTCAAAGAAAGGCTCGAGTGCATCGAAAGCGCGAAACCATTCGTGCGTAGGCTTGTCCCCATCTGCTTTCGCATACCGTTCATCCCAGAACTCAGAGTGGCCGAGCGCCTGCGCCTCTTCTAAAGATGACATGTTGTGCTGATTGGATGGAGAAAATCTGAAGTGTGAGATTCTATTCCCAGAAATCAAAAAAGCGGGTGGAAATTAGCGGGAATAATGTTGCGCCAAGCCGCCAGAGTTTGTTACTCCACAACGAGGTCTCGCTCTGGAACTTTTTGCATCTTGCCTCACTCATCAGCCTCGCCCGATGGCACACTTGCAGAGCATGAGCGACTCTGAAACGCATGGCCCGGCGGAGCCAATCACGAGAACATATCGTTGGCGTAATCTTACCATGCAGCACGACACGGCATCTTATTGATCGATTGGAATAGACCCCAACACCACCTCGGCGAGGCTCAACCCGCACGCTTGATACGCCCGGCGGTTCTAAATGTGGGTGTGGCTTTTGTTAGGCATTCAGCCACCTGCCGTGCTGAACATCAGGTTCGCGTTCGCGCGCACTGCGATATAGAAGAAAGAGTCCAGTGGTTCCACGGGTCAGAGTTGAGCTTCAGGACGCAAGTCGAGAATTGATCGCATTCTTTACCCATTTCCCATTATGCAATAGGTATGTGTGTGTCTGCACAACACAAGCGATGCTGCGAAGCTCATGTTCGTAAGGCCTCCATAAAGCTGCATGCTGCGAGTAGGCGGTGCAATTAGCGGCCAGCCTTGACCAGGCCGTTTAATCTCTAGACCTCAGCCGTCAGGTTCGCGGATCTTGATTTATCACTTCTCTATCTGCTGTTGCATCCATCACATCTGTCGCGCGTTCCTTTTCACTCCCGTTTCATCGATCGTCGTTTTCTTCGCCACAAATTTCGATTTTTTTTTCTTCTACCAAGGTGACAGCATGGCGGCTGTCGTCACAGCATTTGCGCCGCCTGCAGCGTGCGCGTCTACTTATTTCGGGACTCTATCTGGCGATACTGGACCGGGTCTTAGGAGAGGTGTAGGGTGCCTCGCGGGTACTCTGACATGGGAACCAGACTGTTATCCAACTGCCACACCAATCGGCGCGGGCTGCCCGTCAGTACACTACACAAGTAACACCTAAACTTCTACTCACATCCCCTCAGATCCGGCTACGAAACCGCATTCCAATGGTCCAGCTCAGCAGCGTGCTGTCCCCGAGGCTACGCGCACGACGGCAGAACAGCAGGACAAACCGACTGTTCCAGCGGCCTAATCGCAAACGCATGGACAGCTCTACATTGTAAAGCCGGAGCCGGAGTATCAACCACCACCGCCAAAGTATCCTACGTCCCAATCGTATTCGCGACCCCAGTCATCATCCGCTTCCCAGCCACCACAGCGCGAACCTCATCCAAACCTTCAAGCACGCTTTCATCCTCAACACGACCCACGATATCCGCAACGAGTATACCCGGCCGATTTAATCGGAAAACAAAACGTATCGGTAAAGGCGCTATCGCAGGTATCGTGCTGGGCGCGTTAGTCGCTTTGGCTGTACTCATGGGCGCAATACTCTTTTGCCTGCGCCGCCGGAAGAATAAACAAAAGGCCCTCATACAACCGCCACAAGGCCAGGCATATCAACAGAATCTTACCACGGCATACCAACAATACCCTCCCGCCGCGACCGACACGTCTTATTATGGCCACAAAGCAGAACTAGCAGCACCGGGCCCAAACACGGGGCAAGACGTGCCACTAACAAAGTATGCAATGACCTCGCAAACGCCAGCGCCCGTGGAGTTGGCAGACGGACATGCGGTGCCGCAAAACGGGCATCAGTCTTGGATGGCTCCGGCGGATCAGCATGGAGCGCAAGGGTACGCATACGGACAGCAGGGTTACGCACAAGATGCGCGAGCTACATCGCCATATGCAAACTCGCAGCACGCGGGTGCGCCAGAAGCGCAGTCTCTATTACAGCATACGCCGTATGGGAGTCCAGAGCCAGCGCGGCCAACGCGCCCGGCTGAGCTTGGGTGAAAGGGCGAAGGGAATGCTATACTGTGGAAAGAGGAGTGTAGTCTCAAATGGACATGCGCAGGGATGAATTGAAAAGTTGCAAAACCCGAATTCATAGAGGAAGAACGATACACACAACAACACCGCACCCCAACACGCCAAAACCACAACCCATCCACCTACCGATACGAAAGCTCAAACAAGTCCCCCAAAGGATCATACACAGGGCACGCATAATCCGCCCTCACCCTCGCCACAACCTCAAACCCCCTCGACACCCCCCTCCCCAACACCGCCAAATCATCCAAGAAGTCATAATTCTTGTAGACAGGCCACCCCACCCCCGCTTCCGGATTCTTCGCAAACCCCGCCCAAGTCCTCTGCATGAGGGCGCTGAGTTCAATCTGCTGCTGCGTCGAGGGAACGGACGGTTTACCGAGTGGATACGTGCCGAATACGGTGGGTATCTCGGCGGTGTGGTAAGCTCCGTGGTTGGGGTATTTGCTTACGGATGGGAAGACGGCGTCGTAGCGGTAGCGGTAGACGGTGTGCTCGTATGAGGAGAGGTACTTTGCGAGCGAAGCGGTTGGGCAGGTGAAGATTAAGTCTGTTAAGATTCTTGACACGAAGATTAGTTGGGGAAATGAGCCATGTCAATGGAGTGGGGGCACTCACCTATCTACCAATTCGAGCAGATCTGTAATTGCCTTCTGCCCATAGGTCAATTTAATCGCCGTCTTCAGCGCTGTAGAAGTGATGTTGAAGTATTCAAAGACCGCATCGAGAGCAGCTTGGCCGTCGGTCAAGTTTTTCGGCGCCAGGAAGAAGCGCGCTTCGTTGAAGTTGGAGCCGATCATGACAGGTATCTTCGCCCATTTTCCATTCTTAATGCTCGGTCTCACATCGCTAACAGAAGTCTTGCCATTGTTCACCGGCGGAAACGCAAGTTCCTCTTTTACAATGTACGCCTTGATCTCCTCTGCAGAGAAGCTCTTCAAGCAGTTCGTATCCGGGCACTTGAAATGCCTGAGCACGCGCTGGAAGTTCAGCCACCCGTCGCCGATGAGCAAGCTCTGTTCCGACTGCATGATGGCCGACGAGAAAGGCAACGGGTTTGGTGGATTTGCGAGCAATTGCTTCGTTGACTCGCCGCCTGCGGACTCGCCAAACAGCAGGACACGTGAGGGGTCGCCGCCAAACTGTGCAATGTTCTCTTGTACCCACTTTAGCGCGAAGCGTTGGTCGAGGAAGCCGGCGTTTTGGTAACTGTCGGGAATGTCCGGGGAGTTGGGGAAGCCGAAGACTGGATGCCCGCGTTAACATGCTACAGTGAGGGTCTTTGAGATCGTGGACTTACTGTTGGTGCGGTAGTTGAAGGTGACTACGATGACATCTTGAGTGGTAGCAAGCGAGCTGCCGTCGTACTCGGGTTTACCTGCGTGTCCAAATTGCAAATTGCCCTGCCATCGTCAGAACAATGAGAGCACACACCTAAATTAATAGTTACCCCATAGATCCAGAACATCACAGCCTTTTTACTCGTCGCTGTCACGCCTGGAGGCGTATAGATGTTCAGATATAGGCAGTCTTCACTTTCCATGGATGGATCCGCAAGCGGGCCGCCGAACTGGAAAAAATCCACACCTGCAACGCCTACAATTTGCTCCATGCACGAAGGCTTGAATGACTGCGCCTGGAGCGGAGAAGACCATGGGGGTGCTGGCTTTGGCGGAGAAAACCGCTCGGGGGGCGAGTCCGCAAAGGGGATGCCTAGGTATGCATTCGCTGCAGGTGCAGTTGTAGGCTGATTCAAAGGTCTCATGGTTGTTCCCAAAACGACACCAGACGCCATTGTCACCGTGGGCGCGGCGGCCAGAGGTTCGACGGGTTGTTCGGCAGCAGGTGCGGCGAAAGCCTGTGGGATGGACGAGCATAGTGCAAGAAGAAAGATGAGCGGAGAGAAGCGAAGAGGGGTCATCGCGGGAAGGGAGTCAGATATGCGGACATATGAAATGGGGAGGACCTGAATGGACAAGAGTCTTATACTTTGCGTTTCTCAAACCTCAAAAATTGTACACATCATGTCAGCATTGCTTCGCCATTAGCTCTCCAGAAGCGCGGCCGGCCTCGCCGTACTCACATTGATATTTGGAGCTATACTAGAGGGATGCAGTCGTAAGCATCGTACGGTCAAGCCATGGGCCTGTCTAGCAAATATTGGTGAGTTGACGGATGTCTCGAAGAAGGCCTCTAGTAAGACACAAGCCCGGAGGTACGCAGCGAAGGAGGCACTGATTTAACATGCCGGACCAGTTAAGCCTTCTTTTTTGGTGCAAGAAAGTCCTTGGTTGCTGCCTCCTTCGCGATACTGTAAGATCTTGGAACGACTGAGTGTGGTCATCTCACCAAGGACTAACGGGTTCTAATTCACAGGTCATACTGTCTCACACTGGCTGTCATTAGCGTTTATTCTTGTTCTTGCATATCGAGCTGATACGCCGCCTAAGGCACCAAGTCAGCGGTCTCGTTTTGCCATACTCGCCCAATCTAGATCTATATGAAAGGATCGCATCAACTGCATAGCGCGTCTCTGCAAGGTCCCACGGCACTTCGAAGGCGCGTTCGTGATTCTCATCGTGTACCAAAACCGAGACAGAGCGAAAATGTGGGAAGGTCAAAGGGAGTGAAAGGGGAAGGAGCGAGTAGAAACGCACTTGTCACTTTAGCCAGCCACGGTTCCACCACGACACACCACCAGAGAATCCCAAAGACAAGAAAAAGTACCCGAGGGCACAAACCATGCCACATTTACATACGTGATTTTCACGACGAGCAGCTCTAACCTGCATTAGGAGACGGTAGATTTACCGTGGATGTAAAGCACGACGGGCAGCAAGCAAACCACACACGCAAGAAGAATACCAAGTAGGCGAAAAAAAAAGATTTTGCGGGGTCTACGCGAATCGAACCACGGCCTTTCCGAGACTCTGCAACAAGCAAAAAGGAAAGTCGGTTCTGAACATGTCAGACCAAACATCGTCTTTGTGATTGTTGGTGTAGCTACTTTCCTGAGAGGACTTAAGGATTATTGAATTACTATATTACATGAAACATGTGAGGAGAAAAGCAACAGGAGAGATGAGTTTGTTCGTGCTGTTTGTAGTGGTGTGGTGCGTGTTTGACAAAAGGGCGGTGTTGACTGTTGCCTAAGTGCAGGTACCCGTAGTGCGGTGGCTGAGCAAAGCAAACATTAAGAATAGTTGCACTAGCATGTGCATCTGCATTCGAGGAGGCCGAACCATCTGAGTGTAACATTTGAAGCCTTGTTATTGGTATGACATCCAAGTGAAAAGTGTAGTTATGGATATCAGCCATGTCTCACTCTTCCAACGCCAAACTCCCCCTCCCATTCCCCCTACTTCTTCTTCCCCTGCGCCTCACTCGAGCTCAACACCCGAATAAACACCTTCGTAACCCCATCCGGCACATCATCCACCCCGTCCTCAAACCCCGGACTCACACCCACAGCCATATACTTCCCATCGCACGAAAAGTCAATCGTCTGAATACTCGCAGGGCTCTCCTTGTACTGCTTAATCCTGCGCTTCGCAACCGCGTCCCACAGCGCCACGACGCCGTCTCCACCGCCTGTCGCAAACGTCCCGTGCACAGGATGGTACGCTAGCGCGTGAACAGGGTACACGACGTCCTGGCCGTCTACGGTCTGGCGGTGGCATTTGAACGCGTACTTGCGCGCCTGCGACTCCTCGGAGGGGTCGAACCACTCGACCGCCACGCGGCCCTCGATGCTGGAACTCGAGTACCCGGCGTCGTTGGGCATGCATGCTACTGCGCGCGTCATGTACTTCATGGAGCTCTCGCGCTGCTGCCAGGGCTCGAGGCTCACGGCTTCGCCGCCGCCGCGCTGTGCTGCGTCGAACAGTTTGGACAGCTCGTAAATGTTGACTGCGCGGCTGGACATGGCTACTACGAGCTTGGTGGGCGAGGCGGAGAGCGAGAAGGGCTTGGAGGGCAGGCGGATCACGGCGAAGTCGCCTGGTCGCTCGAGGTCGTGCAGGTGGAGCGTTGAGTCCCATGAGGCGGAGATGAGGAGCTTGTGTGGCGCCGAGTAGAGGATGTTGCGGACGCCGGCGGAGTGTGTGGACATTACCGTCTGCTCGCCGGTTTCGAGGTTGATTCTGGTGGTGTTAGCATGCACCATGTGTGTTCTCGTGATGAATCTTGTCATACCTCCGTACTTCCCAGTCCAGTCCGCATGTGAAAGCCTCCTCGTCATTCTGGCCAAAGCAGACGTCGAGGACTGGCGCGCGGTGCTCGAACTTTTGCAGCAGCTTGCCGCCGGGCTCGGCGTGGGTGTCGTAGAGGTAGACATTGCGGTCCCAGGACGAGACGAGGAGCCGTGTGGGCGTGGTGGGCGAGAACTTGACCGACGATATGGGTTCGGTGGGGTTTTGCGCGAGTTCGAATTGGCCTGGGACACTCGTGTTAGTTGGTGGTGGAGAAAGTGCTGGTTATTGATGCGCTCAGAGCTTCAAGCGGCGATGAAGCAGGCGCATTCGTACTGCCTTTTACTGAACAGGGTATAAAAGAGGAGCAAAACATTAGAGAGAACTTACTTGACATTGTGGTGGTGTTGCGCGATTGTTATGAGGACGAACTGCTAACAAAGCTCTCTGCAACGCAAGGCCTCCACACGATGGCGATCCAAACAAATAACCACGCTAGTCGTCACTCACAGTTCCTAAAGCTCCCTTGCACTTCTGCATTTGCGCTCTAACACCAACTTCACCGTCCACACGATGCCTTTTGCGCAACTGGTTATTGGCCCGCCTGGCTCGGGCAAGTCGACGTACTGCGATGGCATGCAGCAATTCATGAGCGCCGTCGAGCGCAAGTGCGCCATAGTAAACCTCGACCCCGCCAACGATCACACCTCATACGAGCCCGCGGTAGACGTCCGGGATCTGGTCACCATTGATGAGATCATGGAGCAAGAGTCGCTAGGCCCTAATGGTGGTGTGCTGTATGCGCTGGAGGAACTGGAGCACAACTTCGACTGGCTAGCGGAGAGACTGAAGGAGCTCGGAGGTCCGCAAAGTGCTATCTTTTGTGATGAACGCGCATATTTACTTCCATACAGATGAGTACGTCCTCTTCGACTGCCCCGGACAGGTCGAGCTCTTCACACACCACGGCTCCCTGCGGAGAATCTTCTTCCGCCTCCAAAAACTCGGGTATCGAGTATTTCCCACTACCCACCGCCACCCACACTCCGCTGACCCTCGATAGCTCGTCGTCGTTAATTTGACCGACTCAATCATCCTTTCGCGACCATCGCTATATGTCTCGTCGCTCCTACTCGCCCTGCGTAGTATGCTGCAGCTCGAGCTGACCCAGATCAACGTCCTCACCAAGATCGACAACCTCCGCAACTACCCCAACCTGCCCTTTAACCTCGACTACTACACCGAAGTACAAGACCTGCAGTATCTGCTGCCGCATCTCGACCGCGAACAGACGTCCGGCATACCGGGCCCAACAACAGCTGGCGTTGGTAACGACACGGAGATGGACGAGGACGCGCCAACCTCCAAGTACTCGGCGCTCAACCAGGCGATAATTGAGCTGGTCGAGGACCATGCGCTGGTGGGATTCGAGACGCTGGCGGTCGAGGACAAGAAGAGCATGATGACTCTCCTGCGCGCAATAGATCGCGCAGGCGGCTTTGCGCTGGGCGGTATCGACGGCGCAAACGAGACGGTGTGGCAGATGTCGATGAGTCAACATGGCGTGACTATGGACGCCCGAGACGTGCAAGAACGGTGGCTGGATAGACGGGACGAGCTGGACGAGGAGGAGAGCAAGGCATGGGCGGAGGAGAGCAAGGAGATGAAGGATCCGCCACCGGCCTCGCAACAACCTCCTGTCGCGCAACCGGTCCCGAAGACATCGAGTCAGCCGGACGGGGACGAAGACATGGACGACCTCGAGGAGATGCGGCAGTTTATGGAGAAGAAGAAAGACGGCGGCGTCAACATTGTGAGGAAGTGAGCAACACTGAGGGTAGGAATGATCTAGGTTGGAGTGCTACGGGGACGTGGTCACAGCGAGGGAAACGTCTCTTCCCGAGGTCGCGTGCGTTTAGGCAGCTCTGGAGTGAAAGGCATGGAAAGGTGCTGCAGAGGAGTTAAAGCATTGCTGCTGAGAGTGAACGGCCACTGCAGACGCGGCTACGCGTCGCGACGTGACAGCACGCACAACGCGTGCAGCAGAGACTAGGCATTGCGAGAGCAAACGTAGAAACAGTAACCTCACCAATAAACCTGTAACTTGAACCACACGCTCTTTCTCAAATCCCTCACCACTACCCCGTCGCCTGGTCAACTGTTGTTACTCGGCGGGCGCAACGCAACCATGAAGCGCGCACACTCACCCCTCAGTGGGGGGTCCGACGGGAGCAAGCGCCACAGCCCACTCGGCAGCATCTACGCCTCCGATACGACCCGCCACAAGCGATTGTTCCGCTCAAAGAACACACCCGAACCACCATTCTGGCAGCCGGGCGGCACACAGCCTGAGATGTCGCCGCTCACGGACTACATCCTGAAGAACGAAGAGGCCTTCCAGTCGTCACGCGTTTTCTCGCTCTACGCGGACCAGCAGGTCGCACTGAACCCAGACGGCTACCACTTCAACGTCTCGGCATGGATCAAGGCGCTCTCCGATGCGACGCGCGCTGGCATCATCCGCTCCCAGGGCGCATCGCACGACCTGTTGCACCTCCGCTGCAGCAAAGAGCTGCTGGATGAGCTCGAGCATCCGCAGTATGGCACGCCCGCATGTCTGCCCGCCGTCTTCAAGGAGGCGCTGCAGCACAAGGAGATGATGACGCTCAATCACTTCCTCTATTCCAAGACGAGCATCTACAGCACATCCTGGCTGCCCTCGCCGTGGAAGATCATGCAGTGGACGCTCCGCAAGACAGGCGTGCTGTCCCCCGAGCCCGACATCGCAACCAAGCTGCCAACCGAAGATTTTGTCATCATCAAGAGCGTCGAGCACGCGGCGTCCCAAATCCTCAAGTCCATGAAAGAAAGCACCTCGACGACCGACCGCGTGCTCTCCAAAGCCGACTTTATGAAGCGCTTCGCCCACGTCCTGAATCCCTCCTGCGCCCTCACCGCCCAGGACCTCGAAATCCTGCTCGTGCACCTATCCCGCGACAAACAAGCGATCCACTACAACGCCTCAACCATCAAGTTCAAGCTCGAGCACGAAAACCGGCCGCAGCCCATCACGCAGGAAGACGAAGCCCTAGTCAAGCTGCACGACGCCCTAGCCAGCGTAAACGCCCAGATCGAGCCGCTCGTGGAGAAAATCACACTCGCGGACGCCGCAGCGCGCGAAGCCGTCGCGGCCAAAAACATGACGCGCGCCAAAGCGGCTCTGCGCTCCAAAAAGCAGGCCGAGCAGGCGCTCGAGCACCACACCAACCTAACCATCCAGCTCGAAGGCACGATCCACAATCTGCGCACCGCAGCGGACCAAGTGGGCATCGTTGAAGCCATGCGCGTGGGCGCGAACGCGATGAAGAGCCTGAACGCGAAGATGGGCGGCGCGGAGGGCGTGCAGGGCGTTGTGGATGAGATCAACGAGCAGATGGCGCTGACGGACGAGATTAGCAGCATGATCGGCGAAAACACGCATGCGGACGATTTGGATATCGACGATGAGTTTGAGGCGCTCGAGAACGCGGAGAAGCTGAGGAAGGAGAAGGAGACGGCTGCGAAGTTGGCGTCTTTGGGGCCCGCGGATCGGAAGCTTGGGGAGTTGCAGGCGGTTGAGGATGCGAGGGCGGTGGAGAAGGCGTCGGAGTCGTTTTCGAATCTGTCGTTTGTGCAGCGGGATAGCGAGGATGAGGAGATGGAGGATGCGCGGGAGGAGCGTGTGCTTGTTCCTGCGTAGGTTGGAGGTTGTTGTATGATATGGGATTCGTTTTTGCATAGCGAGTGGCGTTTGGGTGGGCATTTCATGGCGTTTTTCACGACTGGGTGTGTGTTGGTGTTTTGCATAAAGACGCATTGCATCATGTCGTATCATGTAGTCTGTTTTCAAGCTTTTGGGGGCTGGGTAGATATTGCTCTCGGCGCGGCGAGGTATAATGCTGCGGGGATATATGGTGGATGTCACGATACATACGTGCGAAGGATACGATACGAATAACTATAACTTAACTTGACGTTAACTTAAGTTACACAACCATAACCATGTTCACTCACTTCATAACTATGTGCGATGTCCCGCGTGAAGCCAAACGACGAAGGAGGAGTGTTTCTCTCAATAGCGTGATATGCAGCTGAAGAATAGCTCCTAGCATGACACTGCACTGTTATTCTACGAACGTCAAATGCGTTTTCATGTCCATATGGCGTTTGACGTGCAGTGAAGTGAGTGCTTCCTTCCGACGCCCCACGCTAAAAAAGCTCCACTCCTCCCGCGCCGCGCTGCCAAGAACAGCCGCAACATCACTTCCGCATCACCACACCACATCACCACCACTATCCTCCAACCCACCCATTGCGTCCGCGCCGGACCCTACCCACCCAATTTAACATAAACCACCGACCTTCCACAACACATACACAGTCATGGCCTCCCTCCGCACCCTAAGCCGCGCATCCACATCCACTATCCGCACCCTTTGCCCACTCCCACTCACCCGCACCCGCATCCAACCCTTCACACACTCCCCCACCCCACGCTCCAGCGGCCACGAATCGCACTACGACCCGCCATCGGGCTGGCTGTTCGGCGTCAAGCCGGGCGAAAAGTACGAGAAGGAGGGGTGGGAGGGCCCGATGTATTGGGGTATGTGTGGGGCGGTGGGCGTGGCCGTTGTGGCTTATGCATTTAAGCCGGATACGAGGTATGTTTATTCTTAAAGATTGAGTAGAGGGGGGGTTTTGGGGGAGGATAGGTGGTGGTGGGGGGCGGGGGATGAGGGCGTGGTGTTGGATGGGTATATGTGCTGACGAGATGATGTAGTATTCAAACCTGGGCCCTGGAAGAGGCGCGACGGAGACTCGAAGCTGAGGGTATTTTGCCTGATCCGGATGCGAAGAATGAGTAGAGCGGCAGTGCGAGCAAATGCGGAATTAAAGGGGTGATCGAAACTGTATATACAACACGGCGAGTGGTGGAGAGGTTGCAGCATGGGGCACGGAGCTCTTGGAGATGGAGCGCGAGCAGTGGTGATGATCATGGGAGAGATTGAGATTGAGAGCGAGGAATGGCATTGACACGGATTTCAGACTATGTTCTGGCTGTTCACAGCGTGGTGATGAGTACGAGTACTGTGCAGACTGGAAGGAGGCTGTCCTGAGCGCCATATGCACTCCAATTGTTCCCCATTTTTGTTCAGTCATCATAAGTTTCCTGCTCTCGCTCTCTCTCTTCCTTCACGAGAGTCACCCCGTGCAGTCCTTCAATTTCGAATCTCATATCCCAGGTCAATCCAAACGACTCTGTCATCGCAAGTTTGTCACACCGCTCGCCCGACCCCCCCTCTCTCCGTCCCAAATCTTCACCAAACCACTCACTGCTCATTCCCAATCGCGCGAATTCTCTTCTTGTAGTCTTCGTGTTTCTTCAACGCGTCCTTGAGCTCATTCTCCAAGGCGTCCACTTGCGTTTTCGAGCTACTGTTCTCTGCCTCGAGAGTATTGACTTGGCTTTCGAGTTCGATGATGCGACTCGTCTGTACACCTAGCTTTGCATCGTGCTCTTCCACATCGGCACTGTGCGCCTGGAACCGAGCGTCGAGTTCGCTGCGTAAATTGTCCTTTTCTTCACGCAACAAATCGGCTTCTGCGCTCCAGCCCTTGATTTTCTGCTTGAGATGCTCGTTAACCTCTTACATTGCCGCAAGTCGTTCCTCTGCTGCACGTTTCTCCTCCGCGCGTAGCTCATTCGTCTTAGCGATTTGGCGTTGCAGGTGCTCGACTACTTTGTGGGAATTTGTCAGGGTACCTTGCAGTTCGTCGCTCTTGGCTGCTTTCTCGCTTAACTTTGCGTTCTCGGCTTGAAGGGCTTGGTGCGTTGCGAGGAAGGAGGCGAAGTCTTCGAGTTTCTGGAGGTTGGTAAGATGGTAGTGACGTTTTTGGGATGTGGGCGGATACGTACTGGGATTTTGCTGGTGGGCTGTTGTGTGTCGGGGCTGTTGGTGGCAGCGTCGGTTTCGGGCTTCAGTGTCTTGTTGTCAGTCCTACGTTTGCGTTTGCGTGATTCGGATGGGGCGTTCATCGTTGTAGGATCTACGGCCTCGTAATGGTAGAATGTTGGGATCCGGTGGTACACTTTTCGCGTGGAGCGTCGAGGTCCTACTTTGCTTTGATCTTCGGTGGACGAACTCTTGGTTAGTGATGTGGGTTCTTGAACGTCCTCAGGGCGTCTTGGAGAATCCCCTTCGCTCTCCGCAGTGATGTCGGAACCTGACTCCGATTCTTTCTCACTATCATCCTCACTTCCACTATCAATACTCACCCTCTCATCAGTACTCTGGTCATAATTCAAATCCGCAATCGCGTCGTCGACATTGCCGCCATTTTCGAATAAGCTCTGCGATATGTCTGTAAACGATTTGTTAGGGAAGAATAATCGCAGCCTTTACATCTCTTCCTAGAAGATGCTCTCGGTGGCGGCACTTGCGTCATCTATCTTGCCTTCCTGTACCATTCTTACTACCCTTACATCCGAACGGAGCAACATCGCGGTCTTGGTTTCGGTTACCGGAAAATGAAGTTAGGTGGCTTGATTAATCTGAGGTCGAAGAGGTTGCTGAAGTATAAGCTTAGCCTGGGAGTCTTGGTATGGAGTTTAGCGCAGCTAGGTGCTCCGGTAAGTAAGTAGATACTCGGTGCGTAGGACAAGAAAAGTGCGAGCTTTCAGGTGATAGAAATAGACTATCATGGGCCAAAAATTAAAGGGATAAAATCAGACTAGCATTGGCCGAGCTTCATGGCGTCTTGACTGGCACACGAAAGTGCGCTGAACAACCATCATTGAGGACATCCATCCAAATGCTTGCTCATGTCATCCGTACCGCCAATCCCCGATCCCTTCATCAGATTGTCCACATTGTCCGTTTATTCTAGCCAGCACCCATCCACTCTTTCACTCATCCAGTAAAGCCTTTACTTTCTTCTTATACGCCTCGTTACTCTCCTTCGCCTTCTTCACTTCCGCCTCCAGTACCTCAACCCGATCTTTCAGCGTCTCGTTCACGTTCTCCAACATCTTCATGTCATCCAAGGCTTTCACGCGATTCTGCTGCTTAGCCTCCAACTCTCGATTCTGGTCTATTTGCGTGTTGATATCGTCGACAAACATGCTGTTCTGAGCGAGGAGCTCGCTATTCGCAACCTGGAGGTTTTTGATCATGCGGTCGGCCACGTTTTTGTCTTCCTCCTCGACGCGCAGTAGTCTTTTCAGTCTCTCGAATTCAAGTTGTTCAGATGGCGGATGTTGGTGGTGTTGGCTAAGAGCGCGTCTTCGAGCTGGGCCTTGACTTTCTCTGCAGCGAGCTTGTTGATCGTGTTTTCCTTAAGCTGTGCGTCAAGCTGTTTGTGCGTTTCAGCTTCCTTGAGTGCTGCGCTGTTTAGGGCCTCCTGGAATTCGGCACTCTTGCTTGCTTGGGCGTTGAGGGTTACGTTTTCGGCTTGGAGCCTTTGATATGATTGCACGAAGTTGTTGAAGTCTTGGATGCTCTATTCGTATGTTAGAAAAGATATAGGTCATGCTGGAGGTATGTGACATACTGGAATGCGGTCGCTACTCTGTACAGGCTTTTGAGCGTCACCTGCTTCGTTCAATCTCCGTTTCTTGCTGCCGCCGGCCCTTTCGAGCGAAGCGGGTGCCATTGGAATCAAGATCTTGGACAGATAGCGCGAGGTATAACGAAGAGGATTCTCAGGTGCAGGAGTGTCGCAGATTTGGGCTCTCCGACGTTTTAAGTTACCGATTTCGGGCATTAGTGCGCTGAAGTAAGTGGTGGGCGTTTGTTGTTACCACGACTCAGCTTCCGTATCCTCAGCAGGTGAAAGTGCAGGGGACCGCGACTTGCTCCGATACTGATACTGCTTTCGAGTACGCGAATGTACTGGAACTGGTCCACTGTCGCTTTCGGTGTCAGTGGAACGATCGGAAATGGTTTCCTTGTCCTCCGGATCGTCACTGGCTCTTGACTCGTTACCAAAGTGAAAGATAACAGCTTCCAGAATGTCTTTGAAGGGCTCGTCGCAAAAGTGTTGCTGCAAGACCTCGCTCTTTGTCCGAAGCTTTGAGTTTGGAATCTGGTGAGGACCGGTGATTCTGTCCTGTTCGAGTCGCAACGCCGTATTGATGTAGAGACGTATGATTTCTCCGAAGAGATTCTTGCATCGCTTGAAGACGATTGCAGATCTCAAGGCTACTAGTTTAGCTTGCAAAGTTCATCGAAAAACTATACCTAAGCTGCAATCATTGTGCTTGTATCAACTTCACGAAAAATGGCCGTACATAGTGCTGATGAGCAAGGTTGCAATCGTAGGTATCCTTGCACATGCGAAAAGGCATCCTGCTGCAATGCATTCTCTCATATTTTCAAATTTAGGACGCAGAATCCCTAAACCTCTGACATCCGCCATCAACCATCCCGAATACACATTCGGAGGCAT
>Ga0265798_10004452_pt1 | contig 19305 bp, 36 predicted proteins | sample P3T30metagenome_FD_192430 | JGI IMG/M metagenome (GOLD analysis project Ga0265798, IMG submission 192430) | Plant litter microbial communities from East Loma Ridge, Irvine, California - P3 T30 | ecosystem: Environmental > Terrestrial > Plant litter > Unclassified | place: USA: California... | reverse complement strand
GCCGATTTCGCCATCCTTGGTAGCGATGATGGTGCGCAGGGTGTCGGCTTCGCTGGTAGAGTGGACAGACAGCGGCTTGTTGCGGTCTGTGTCGTAGTAGCATGGGGCGTGCTCAATACCCAATTTTTCGTTTGTCATGTTATTCTCACTGGTAATTTTCAGAAATACATCAGCGCCAGAATGGCCAACAGTGTCAAGTGGTACAGCAATTCGATCTTCGCGGCCCGGCTCATGCGGCATTGCGCAGCGCGCGCGCCCGGTGCTTGTGGCGCTCGAGACGGCCAAGAATCGCCGCGGCATCGGCCTCGTCCTGCCGGCGCTGCATGCCAATCGCGTCGAGATGGGCCTGGTGGTGGCGGATCACGTAGATGCAGTGGTGGTAGCGGATCGCCCGGTCAAGGCGCGCCAGCAGTTGGCGCAGGCGCTTCATGGCTTGACCTCGCCGCCGACGACCGCATCGTCCTCGATCACATCGTTACCGCACCAGCCGCACGCCTCGCGGCCCCGGCACGCCTGCGGGCAGTCGTCCTCGGCAATCTCGACCAGGGCGGCAATGAAGCCGTCGAACCAGCCCCGCAGCGCGCTCAGAACGCGGCGCATGGCATATTCTCCACAGCACAGATAATCAGGAAGCACACCAGCAGCCCGACGGCCGCCATCCGTTCGCTCATGTTCATCGCCATCCCCAGTTGAATTATTGAGATTCAATTATCTGTCAGTGGTTCGATTATTGTCAACAGATTTATTCGTGGTATCGAACGCTCTGTGCATATCCTTTCGCGCCGCCCGGTTTTGCTGCATCGATCCCGTACATGCTGGGAAGTGCGCCCTGTGATTCCATGTATTGCTGCGAATCGAAGTCGAACCAGAATCCCAACTTGCCCTCAAACTCGCCATTGCGCTGTTTCTCGCACGCCAGGATGCAGGTCGGGTCGCCGCTGTTCTTCTCGATAGCATCTTTGTTCTTCCAGACAATGAAGACATTGTCGACCATGTCGGTAATCGCGCCGGCGCCCTTGATATCCATCTTCCCAGGCGATTTTGATTCGTTTTCTCCCTTGCGCACATGGTGGATCAGGTGGACGTGGACGTTGTTCGACGTGGCAAAGGCACACAATTCGTTGACAAAGTCTTTCTGTGCGTTAATATTATCTTCGCCAGGCACGCACTTCATCAGGCTATCAACGACGAAGTGCGTCACACCGAACTGCTTGTGGGCGTAGCGCATCACAGCGATGACTTTGCGCCACTCCACCGCGCCGACATGGTCATAAATCCATAGCCGCTCGTCGGTCCACTGGTGGAACACGCGGATATCTTCCTCGTTCGGCTCACGGGATCCCCACACCTGCCGTGTCATCCGGTGCATGGTGCGTGCCGGCCGCATTTCAAAGCTGGCGATCATTACTTTTTCAGCCTGGTAGCAAAGATCAAGCATCACTTGCGAAGTGAACATTGATTTGCCGTGCCCGTTGATACCAGCCCACAACGAGACTTCGCCCGGCCGGAATGCCACCAGTTTCTTGGTCTTCTCCCACAGCATCGTGGGCACCCGCGGCGTGTTACCTTTGGGGTAGAACATTTCGATGGTCTGGTCCAGCCAGTCGGATGCAGGGCGCACATTATGCGATTCCGTTTCCTGCATATATTTTGCAAAATCAATACTGTCTTTAACCAAGTGCATATGGCACCCCATAGTCGTTGCGCGCATAGGCACGGCCTATCGCAAAATCATCGTTTTGAAAGTCCATCCAGGGCGAGAAGTCGATTTCATGCTTCCAATACCGCACAGGACGGCCGAGGTCGCTCTCGCGCGGGATCAGGTGTACCGCAGTCCCCCACAGCCCGCCGTTGTCCCACAGGCTTAAATGCGCAGGCCGCTGGATGGCCACCGCCATCAGCAATGCCTGCCAGTCCACCTCATCGTTCATGTACACGCAAATGTCCAGGCCCCGCACCCAGCACCAGTCATATTGCTGAGCGGCGCTGGCGAACACAATCGGATTTTGTGTAACTACCGGACCGATCATTGAGATGATGACCATATCGGCTGGCATCTTCCCTTTCATGCGGGCGGCGATGATAATTTCTGCGTTGGTGGCGAGATTCATTGCCAGTCCTTTTTCAACGGTTGTGCTGCAGTCGGTTCCGGGCGCAGTTCAAACAAGCCCTGCCAGGAATTCAGGGTTGACTGATCCAGCACCTGACCAGGATCGTTGCCCGCTTCCCTGAGGCGCTTGAGCTTGGCAATGGCAAGCGGGATGGCCTCATCTGTGATCGGCTTTTTCTGGCGTTTGCGCATTGCCACGAATCCGTCCCATGATTTCTGGGGAATCCAATCGGGCAACGGCGGAGCCGGTGCTGAGGTTTTTGACTTTGCTTTTGGTTGTGGTTCTTGGTTAGTGGTTAGTGGTTTATGGTTAGGTTGACCGGGCGTGCAGGCATCGTGCAGTTCTGGTTCACGAACAGAGCACGTTTCGTGCTCATATCGTTCAACACCTCGTCTGTCATCCATGATTCTGGCCTGCTCTTGTTGGTCGCGCAGCCGCTTTGCTTCCTCGCGCGCGAAAGCAATGGTTCGATTCTTGTCGGATTTTTCCTGGTATGCCTTGAGTTCATCTTCAATGCGGTTCTGACGATAGCGGTCAGTATCCAGCGTAAAAAATTCCTCCAGCACCACTACAACGGCCGCTTGTTCGTCAGCCGTGCGAGCGCGCGCCCAGCGCATCGCTTCGGCCATTGTGGGGGCCTGTTCACGGTCGTAATAGCTGTCGATGATTAGGTTGTAAACCCCATGCTCGAGCGCTGACAAATGCCCGGCTTTCTTGGCGTAATCGCCAATGTGTCGTTTGTAATAATGCATTTCCAGCCTCAGTTATTGCGACGTGCTGCACGGCGTTGCTGGGCTTGCAGGCGCCCCAGTTCCTGTTCTTCGATGTTCGCTGCCTTGAGTTCGGCATTGAGCACGCGCAGGCGCTGCTGGGCATCGCAGAACCGCTTGACGGCCGCGACATGCAACTGGTGGATTTTTTCAGGCGGTACAAAACTGTGCTGAACGTCCTTCTGCGCTTTCAGCAGTCGAATGTCACTGGCGATGGTTTCGCAAATGCGAATGACATCAAGGCGTTCGGCGCGCACGGTGGCGCTGGGGCGGGGATTGCGAGTCTGCATGGTGAAACCCTTGAGGCAGCACAATTATCAAGGTGACGTTCCCTTGTAAAGACGGCGCGAGGCCATTTGAAAGGGTCTTGAAAATTGCACTGCCTGAAAGATTCGTTATCTGGAAAGTCTTTACAAATTAGGCCGTCACAGCCTGTCCCGGCAGCAAGGCAGGGAGGAACCATTATCTCCCTTGCCTTGATCTACGTCAAACGTTCTGTTTCTGTTCTTGAACCACTGGCGCGACCGCAAATAGATCGTTCTGGCTGTCCAGCCGTGCTTCGCGGCAGTTGCGCACGGCCAGATCAAAGTACGATCGTTTCAATTCTGATCCGCACGCGCGGCGACCCATCTGCAGTGCCACGTAGGCTTCGCTGCCGATGCCCAGGAACGGCGTGAACACCAGATCATTCGGGTTGGTCCAAAGGTCGATGGCGCGCTCGATCACATCTAGTTGCAACGGCGAGATGTGGCGCTCGTCGTCGCTTTCGCGGGCGCTCATGTATTGCAGCGTGCGCGATTGTTTGATGTCCATCCATACCGGCGATGCGTATTGCTGCCACAGGTCGACCGGCAGGCTTTCGTGCGTGTGCGTCACTGGATCCGGGTTTTCGCCCGGCTTGCGCACCACTACGAGGTAATCGGCAATGCCTTGCCGGCTCATGGCCGAGTCCTTGCGCAATTGCTTGTACAGCAGGCCCAGCGCCTTCGTGCGCTGCATGGCGACCACTGGGTCCTTGAAAATACAGACCTCAGAGTGGTAAATAAAACCTGCTTGCTGATGCGCGCGAATGATTTCCCCCCGAAAATCCTTAAGGCCAATGTAACCATCGCGGGCCTTGGAAGTTGGTAAATTCATGCAATGGATAGCGATAAGGCGGCCAGGTTTAAGCGCGCGATACATCTCAGCAATTAAGTAACGATAGTGCTGCCAGAAGTCCTCGCTGCTAGCTGAATTTCCAAAATCACGTTCGGAATTAGAAAAAACATACAAACTTTCGAAAGGTGGACTGTAGCAACTAAAGTCAATAGAATTGTCCGGTAATGTCTTGCAAACATCGACGCAATCAGCATTCCACAACGAATAAGTTTCGGTGATTTCTTGGTTAAGTACGTTCATAGCATGTTCCCTTTATGATGGTTTCGTTTTGCTTTAAGATATGCCGCGTGTGCTAGTTCCGGCGTGTCGAACATTCCTAAATGGGTGTTCTTCCCATTGATTCGAATCTGTGCGGTGTAACGTTGCAATTGCTTATGCAGGTACACCCCGATAAAGCCACACTTGTTATTAGCTGATGGCTTCTGCTTGTTTTGCATATTGACTGAACGGCTAACGCACCTCAGATTGTCGAACCAATTATCAGTGCAGATCATATTCTTATGATCGACGTCAATAGATCGGCTCGGCATTTCGCCAGTTACGTAATAGATCGCCAGTCGGTGCAGTCGATAGACTTTCCCATCGACACTTGCCCACAAATAGTCCTTGCTGTCGATACTGCCCATGGGCTTGCTCATATCGATATTGTTGCTGGTACGTACCATACGGTAAAACAGCCCAGTATCTGGCTCGTATCGAACCAACTGCTTCAGCCGCGCATGGGTAATCATTCAACGTTCTCGATAATCCATGATGGCACGGTCATCGGCACGGTTGGGTTGTAGGCTTCTGTGTTGCTGCGGGCGCCTTCAATTTGCGCGCGCGTCATTTTCTGCATGTGGGCGACCATTTCACCGGCCATCTGATTTGCCTGCGACTGCTTGCGCTCGATATTGGCTTTTACCGCGCCTTCTGTTTCGGCCGTGATGATATGGACGGTGACCGGCTTCTTTTGGCCGAACCGGTAGCATCGGCGCACGGCCTGATAATACTTTTCAAATGAATCATCCATGCCGGCGAAAATCATGGTGTCGCAATGCTGCCAATTCATGCCGAAGCCGCAGATCGATGCTTTGCTGACCAGCACGCGCTTTTCGCCATGGGTGAATGCCATCACGTTCGCGGTCTTCTGGTCGATCGTCATGGACCCAGTCACTTCCACCGCATCAGCAACGGCCTTTGTCAGCATTTCGGATTCTTCGTTCATGTGGCACCACACGATGACCGGGCCCGGCGCCGCATTGGCGATGCCGGCCGCCAGCGCGACGCGATCGGCCATGCTGTTGCGCTTTGCCTCACGGCGCTCGGACAGCGACTGTGCGACAACGTGGAATAGCTGGCCTTCCATCAGTTGGCCGCCCGTTACCGTGTGCTCGACCATGCGCAACGGTGGCAGTTCGTAGCGCGATCCATCAAACCCAAGATCGGCAGGGTTGCGGATGCAGATCGACCAGGTAGCCATCCACTCCCAAAACTTCACCTTGCCATGGCCCTTGAGGCGCCATTTCGACGTGTCGCCACCATCGTGCGTGAAGAAAGTCGCCAACATTTCCTGCGCGCTCATCACGCCGAGGAAATCGGCCTGGTTGCCGAGCTCGATGTAATCGTTGGGCGAGGGTGTTGCTGTGCATGAGAGCTTGTACGGCGTGTCGCGGAACGATTGCACCAACTGCTCGCGAGTCTTGCTGGTATGACTTTTTAGAATGCTCGACTCGTCCAGCACCACGCCGGCGAAATTGGTCAGGTCGAAGTGATCCAGCATTTCATAATTCGTGATCGTGATACCTGGTTCGACCTCGTCATCATCACGGCAATACTTGACCGTGATGCCGAACTTGGCCGATTCCTCGACCGTTTGCTGGGCCACGCAAAGCGGTGCCACAATAATCACATCGCCGCCCGTATGCTCGCAAACCATATGCGCCCATGTCGCCTGTGACAGCGTTTTACCAAGCCCGGTATCAAGGAACAGCGCCGCGCGGCCACGCTTCAATGCCCACTTCACGCACGCCGCCTGAAAATCAAACAGCGGGCCAACTGGAACATCGCAATCGAACCCGGATGCAATATCCGCGCGCAGTTTGCTTTTAATAAATTTTTGGTATTCATCCATTATTTTTTCTCCTGTTGCTTTTTAAATTTTTCTGCCCACTGTTCGCGCGCGTCAATATCGGAAGCATCACGAAAGCTGCGGCAGGTCTTATCATCCCATCCCATAAAATCCATGGCAGACGGTAGAAAGCCGAGGCAATGGCCGAGCCCGCGCGCCGCCTGTTCTGGATGCTCTTTTACCTGAAAGAATTTACAGTGCAGGCACGTCTGTTTTTCTTCGGTGCTCATTTCGTTTTGCCTTCCAGGTAGTCGACAATCACATCTCGAGCAGCCGTCCATTCCCAGCAGGTGGCGGTGGCCCAGCCATTCTCGGCCATGCGGGCGCCGAACCATTTCTGCTCGGGGGTGAGTCGGCCGGGGCCGTGTTTCATTTCAATGACCAAGCCGCTGAATGCACCGCGGCGCACCGGCAGCATCAGGTCGTACACGCCGGCCAGCATCCCAGCCGCTTTCGCCTTGCCGGCCTGGCTTTTTGAAAGGTGCACGCCGTTCAAGCTGGCGAACAGCAGATCGAGGTCGGGGTATTGTTTGCGGACCAGAGGGTGTCTCGCCCACTCGCAAACAGCGCACTGTGAGAGAAATTCTGACATCGCCCTACCATCCGAAGGGCTTGAACGTCGACGCGCCGGCCTGCTGGCGCATCAAGTCAGCAAACGATGCATCGTTGTAGCCGCCCTGGTACGGCGAAACCTTGGGCTGGTCGACCTGGTACTCGTGCTCGTCCAGAATTTCCAGCGCCAGCGTCATCACGGCGCGGTCGTTGGCGATGGTGGCAAGGGGCCCGGCCAGTTGGGCGTCGAGGTGGGCCAGGATCATGGCGAGCGAATCGACGTTGCCGCCCTTGGCGGTGGTGCGGCGGATCGCTTCGGTGACTTTGGCGCGGCGGGCGGTGAATTCCTTTTCCTTCTCGCCCACTTCGGCCAGCGCTTGCTTGATCGAGCGTGACGTGTGCTCAACGATGTTTTCAAACTTCACGTCGAGGTTGGCGATGGCTCCGGAAATGACGCCGCTGATCGTTTGCAGCGCCTGCGCGCGCAGCGTCGGCCCTTCGCTCGCTTCTTCGCCAGTGGCGTCGTAGTGGGCGCGCTTGGCAGCGTCCGACAGAATATCGTAGGCGCGCTGGATGGCCTGGTAGGCTTCGGTGTTGCCGCCCTCGTGCTTGTCCGGGTGGTTCGCCTGCGCCAGCTTGCGCCAGGCTGCCTTGATCGTTGCAGCGTCGGCATCAGGGGCCACGCCAAGGGTTGCGTAAAATGTCATGCTTCACTCGCTTTCTTGCAGGCGGTTTGCCAGCGGCGTTTTGCGTTATAGGCAGCACGTTTTGCGCGCTGGTAGGCGTCGTATTCGACTTTGGTTGCGGCCACCGCTTCATCCCAGTGCGGACTGCCTTTGACGATGCGTTCTTCGTCCGGGATCCAGTAGTCGGAATAGTCACCGTCACGCTCAAACGCATGCCAGGCAGTGTGATAAATGTACTTGGCCTGGTCCACGTCCAGTTCCGCGCGGCGCAGCGACAGCGAGGCATCGGCCAGCGCCAGCAGGGCGGTTACTTTGGCAATGTTCATCACATGCCACCGTGCAGTTTCGCCAGCGCGGCGTCGAGCATCGATTCGTGGTAGCTGTTGACCTTGCCGAAGCGGGGATCCCGCACGCTATCGATGGCAATGCCGGCGGCCTTGCTCAACTTCGCGGCGCTGCGCCCCATTGCGCCGGCGTCGGCCAGCGAGAACGAAATGCCTTTGATGACGCCGTAGCCGATCACGGTGAAATAAGAGGCTCCGTTTTCAATGGCCGACTGCTTGGCCTCGATCCGCTTGATTGAATCGTCTTGTGCGATCTGCTTCGATTCCAGTTCGACCTGCTTGGCCTTGATGGCGGCGTTATCGACCATCAGAGCGATCAATGCCCGCTGTTCGGGCGGCAGATTGACCAGGGGATCGTCGCGCAGTTTTTGGCGCATATCGACAAAACTACGGACCAGTTGCTTTTTGAAAGCGCGCACCACATCGTTGTTGCGCATGTAGGACAGCAGCAACGTCGATTGGTCTTCGTTGATGATGGCCACCTCGCGCTCCTGCACGCCGCCATTGGTTTCAAAGGGTTGGATTTCAAATCTGACCCTTCCGAATTCCTCAAAATCGCTGAGGTAGGAGCGCACCAGCTTGATAACCGAAGCATGCAGGGAAAGCGTGCCGGTGGCGATGGCGGTCGTCGTGGTGACTGGTTCACCTTCGGGGGAGTGGAAAACGATTGCGTTGCTCATGCAAAACCCTTTAGTCGCTGCACTAAAGCTGGTGGTGTTCCCTGCTTCGAGCGGCGAGCGCCTTGAAGGGTCAGCAATAATGCAGCGATGAAAAGATTCAACATTGGAGGAAGTCTCAAAGCAAATAGGCCACCACAGCCTGCACCGGCAATTAAATTCCGGCAAGGCTTGATATTACACAAGGATGGTGTTGTTTTGCAACCAGCGAGACAATTTATTTTTTGTTGCAGGAAAGAGTCACTACCGCAGCATCGCCAGCCAGTCGGCGCGGGCGACTGGGGCGCTTTCAATCCGCATCGGCGCGGCGGCGATCACTGGCACGGCACGGACTTTCGCCGGCGCGGCCTTGCGTGCGGCTTTCCGTTCCCGGTGCGCCAGCAGCTTGGCGGCGAGGTCTTCACTGATTCTGGCCATGCGGTTCTCCAATAAGGGCCATGCACTGCGCCAGCAGGTCCATCTGCGCGCCGTAGCGCTTCTCAAACCTGTTCGACCACGGATGCACGGCAATACGCCCGGCCGGGTCGGTGTCGTCTTGCTGGTGGTGGGGCGCGCATAGGGGCAGCACCAGGCGATGGCATCCCTCTTTCGTGCGCCCGTCGATGTGGTGAATCGACACATGGGTGTTGTGGTGCCCGTCCTTCATGCAAGCGATGCAGCCGAGCGCGGCCAACTTCGACCACAGCACCTTTTCCTCGGCCGACACCGCATGCTGGCGCGTCTTGAGCGTCGATTTCACCGCAGGCGCCTTGGTGGCCTTGGCTGCCCGCTTCATGCTCGGCCCGCGCGCCATGGGCGCTTTTGCCTTGAGCGGCTTCGTGCCACGCGCCATAGGCGTGCGCTTCATTGGGGATCCCTGTTTCATTGTGGGATTGGCCCCCATGAATAGGATCCGCAGTCGCACATGCGTGGCCCCAGCCCGGCATTCCAGGCGCGGCGCGTGCGGGTGCGGTAGCAGTTGGTGCAGCGCCGGTAGGGCTGGTCCACGTCGCCACCAGGTGCGGTTTTTGTGCCAGCGGCCAGCGTCGGATCGCAAGACACTTCGTCGACCACGCTGCAGCCGTTCTCGCGGTCGCCCAGCGCCATTCTCTTGCCGCAAAAAGTAGCGAATTTGCATGACGCCATGGCCGGCCCGATCAGTAAGCTTTGCCGCCGGCAGCAGCGCGGGCTTCTGGCTTGTGATCTGCGCGCTGGGCGTTGTAATGCAGCTTGTCGGCCACGGCGCCGCCCAAGTCCATGCCGTACGCGCCGGCCAGGTCGCAAATGCGGATCAGCGCATCGGCCAGTTCCACTTCGCGCATTGGGCGGTGCGGCAAGTGATCGTCCATCAGGTTCTTACGGTCGCCTTCCATGGCTTCGGCCACTTCGGACACGATCAGCATGAGCTTTTGCGAGAAGCACATCGAGTTGTCGCGCGGGTCGCTGCCGTCCTTCGCCTTCCACCAGCCCGCCGCGCTGGCGGCGCCATGGCAGACTTCGACCAGGTGATCGGTTGCGCTTGCGATGGCGATAGCGCGGCCAAGATTTTCAATATTCCCGTTCATGCAAAGTCCTTTCAATGTGGCGCTCAATGGCGCGCCGCTTGCCGTTTTACTGCATGCCGTTTTGCAGCCATTCGCTATATGGCAGCCTGAATTTTTCATGGAAAATATCGGCCGCCTCCTTGATGTGGTCCAGGTAGGCCCGCGAGTCGACGCGGCACACTTGGCGCACGATTTGGGCGGCGTCGTCGGCCGTGCGCGGCAGCGGGTCATAGGTCAGGCGCAGCCAGCGCCGGAAATCCTCGTCGCCGCAGAAGGTTCCGGCCAGCTTCGCTAGCACGCCGCCGACGGGCTTGTGGTCATCCACGGTCTGCTTGCGAGCCTGCGCCTGCGCCACTTCCGGCACGATTCGTGCGATAGCGGCAGGCGAACCACGGATGCCGAACATGGCAAAGGCTTGCTGCGCATAGCGCGGCTCGATGTCAAAACTTATGCGAAGGGTGTTATCGGCCATCGTTTTCACCCCGCTGCTGGTGCCGAGAATAGCGCTGGGTTGGTCGTCGTCCATGGTCAATCTCCTGCCCGGCGCCGCTGGGTCTGGCGCGCAGAATGATCCAACATACAATCTTTGCTGCAATATCGGGATCTTTCAGCCGGTTTTTCGCCGCATCCGTTATCGCATACCTTCGGCAGCGGCTGCACGTCGGTGGCGCGGCGGCGCTGCGCTGCCAAGGCCAGTTGCAGGTCCAGGTCGGCCCGCTCGTTCGCATCGTCAATGATGTCTGACACAATGTTTCTCCCTAGAAAGGTATGTCATCATCTATGTCGCTGAAATTCGGCGCCGGCTTGGCGCCGGGCGCTGGGCGCTGGCGCTCCTGCCGCTGCTCGCGCGTGTCGTTGCCCTGGCGCGCGGCCGGTGCTGGTGCTGGTGCTTGCCCACCTTGCGGCGAGCCAAGCATCTGCATGGTTTCGGCAATGATGTCGGTGGCGTATTTTTCGACGCCGTCCTTGTCGGTGTATTTGCGCGTCTGCAGGCGACCCTCGACGTAGACGGATGAGCCTTTCACCAGGTACTGGCCGACGATTTCAGCGAGTCGGCCGAAGAATGAGATGCGGTGCCATTCGGTCTGCTCTTTTTGCTCGCCCGTGTTCTTGTCTTTCGACTTGTAACTGGTGGCCACGGCGATGTTGGCGATGGCGTCGCCGCTGGGCATAAATCTCAACTCAGGATCACGTCCTAAATTTCCAACAATTATCACTTTATTCACCGATGCCATGTTTAAAACTTTCTCCACGCACTGCGCGGCTTATAGTCATTGGGGACACGCCAAATTCTTTAGCTATTGAAAGTTGCGTTCTGCCGCCCGCTATTAATTGCTTAATTTTTTTTACCAAGTCGTGATTAAGTTTAGTTGTGGATCTTTGGGCCACTCCTTTGCGAATATTCACCAGAGCTACGCCAGTTCTCTTGCCCCCAGCATGGTGATGAATCGTATGCTCCCGCCACTGCTCAATTTCAAGGTTTTCTGGCGAGTTGTTAGCCTTATTTTCATCTTTATGATGAACCAACTCATCCGCAAGCAACTTCCGCCCCAAAACCGTTTCCATTACTAGGCGATGCTGCCTCACCCATCCCGATGGTGTTTTCTCGATGACATAACCTTTGCTATCGAACCGAGTCTCGCCAACAGGCCGTGCTCGATGCTGATTTTTGGCTATGTTGGAGCACTGTTTGCAAACCCATTTACCACTCCGACGAATAACAGCGTTGACTTGCTTTGTCGTTCTTACGAACATTTTTTTGCAAGTAGGGCAAATAATTTCCATGACTACCTTTCGCGGCAAATAACGTATCTTATCTTAGCGCAAGGCAGCCAAAGTATCAACCGCCGCTAGGCGCCGCGCGAAATTTTCTTTTTCGCCCGGCCCGATTTCTCGGCGGCGGCCTGCAATTTCGCCAGTTGATCCAGTTGCGCCGCGCCGGCGGGCGTCGACGAATCCATGACGATGCCGGCCACGTAGATGGCGTAAATCAGCTTGCGCACTGGTTCGGAAATGGGGGATTTTCCCAGTTCGCACAGGCACCCGCTCGACTGCTTGACGCCCACCGAGGGCCAGAACTTGTTTTGCGGCAGCTTGGCCCGCTTGCGCAGCGCCAGCGCGACCTCGCCCGTGATGTCCTGGTCGCTCTTGATATTGCTCAGTTCCATCTGCACACCTTTCCGGTTGGAATTATTAAGTTTCACGAACCGATGTTACGATCATGAAGTATTAGGTGTCAATAGGTTTAATTGAATTTCAATCGCCAGAATAGAGGATATAGTGAATATGGATACCCCCCTGCACATGCCATCTTCGGAGAGCACAGCCATGCCAAACCAGGTCAACCGCCAGTACTTTGAGGCGCTATTGCAATCGAAAAATCTGAGCCTGCGCGGCATGGCGACCAAGATGGGCAAGACACACTCGCAGCTCTCGCTGACACTGTCGGGCCTGCGCAACATGCCGCTGGAAGAGGCGGGCTTCTGGTCCGAAATGTTTGGCGAGCCGCTTTACCGGATCGCGCAGAACGCTGGCATTGAAGTGCGCCCGGTCACGAATCGCCGGGCCGAGATTTTCGGGCACATGAACGGCGCCGGCCAGGTGGAGGCGGACCAGGCGCACCACCGCGCCCGCGTGGTCGCTCCGGACGACATGCCCGAGGGCTGCATTGCCGTGCAGGCGCGCACCGTGGGCACTGCCCTTGAGTACGTCGACGGCTGGCTGTTCTTTTGCGCCGCGCCGTCAAACGTCGAACCGGACATCATCGGTCGCATGTGTTTTGTGCAGATCAAGGGCGGGCCCGCCGTGCTGGCCGGCCTGCGCCGCGGCTACCTGCTAGACACCCACAACCTGTATGGCTATTTTGAGCAGGAAAACGCCGTTCTGGAATGGGCCACACCGATACTGAAAATTAATTTGTAATTATTTTCAAATGGTTCTTGTAAATTCTCAACTATGAAAATACAATAGTCCTGTTGGAAGTCGAACCACCTACAGGAGTAATTTCATGGGCATCAAAAGCAACCACACTGGCAGCGTCAGGATCGAGGAATTGACCCTCGACCTGCGCCTGCCAAACAACGGCCCGGTGTTCGATACCGTCACCGCCAGCGACTTTCTGGTGTGGGTCGATTTCACCCGCAATCCCGGCTACCCGCCCGTGCTGACCGGCCCGATGGAAGATGCCGATCCAGGCGCGCCAGACGAGTTCCACATCACCCGCATCACCGCGCTGGCGCCCATCGAGTTCATGGGCAGCTACAGCACCGCCACCGATCCAGCCGACCTGAGCAAATACGTCGCGCTGCGCATCCCGCTCGACCACGACATCAAAAATATGTTTGACGAACCCCAAGCGCAGGCCATCGAGGATGAACTGATGGTGCGCTTTATTAAAGGAGAATTTAATGACTGACCAGAACACGATCGACATGGAGCCGAGCCAGCCAAAGCGCGCGGTGGCGAAGCGCGAGGCGCGGGCAGTTGCAGTCGCCACGCCCTCTATCCCAACGACTCCCATGGACCTACTGCGCATCGTCACGGAGCGCGGTGCCAGTGTGGACGAGATTGGCAAGTTTATGGATCTGATGGAGCGCCAGCAGGCAAATGAAGCGCGGCAGGCGTTTGTGCGGGCCATGGCAGCGTTCAAGCGTAACCCGCCCGACATCTACAAGGACAAGGCGGTGGACTTCACCAGCCAGAAGGGCCGGACACACTACATGCACGCCACGTTGGGCAATATCTGCGAGCAGATCATCGGCGCACTGGCCCAGCACGGCATCAGTCATTCGTGGACGGTCGAGCAGCCCAGCGCCAGGGAAGTGGTTGTCACCTGCGTGTTAACCCATGAACTGGGTCACAGCGAGCGTGTTCAGTTCCGCGCAATGGGCGACGACACCGGCAACAAGAACCCAATCCAGCAGATGGCCAGCGCGATAACCTACTGCCAGCGCTATACGCTGCTGGCTGCCTGCGGCATCGCCGTGAAAGATGGTAGCGATGACGACGGCGCCGGAACTGGCCTTAACCCCAATGCTGTGCGAGACGCAGTGGCAGAGAAAGCGCCAGCAAAGCACAAGATCGGCCAGAGCCAGTTGAATAGCGCCATCGCCAGCATTCAGGCCGGCGATTACAGTTTCGATGAACTGGTCGGCTATTACGATCTGGCGGCCGAGCAGTTGGCCCATACCAAAAAACAACTGGGCATGCCAGCATGAGCGCGCTGGCGATCCACTTCCACCCGCACAGCCTGCACCGCCTGATGGGCGATGCAAAAAGCATCGACCCGGCGCTGCTCGACACGCCCGAACTGGTGGCGCTGTCGAAAAAGAAGGTGAAAAGCGACGACGACAAGGCCATTCTGGCGCCGCTGCACGCGCGCACCCTGAGCGCCGGCGCCAAGATGTACCTGAAAGAGTTCGCCAGCGAATTCCTGTTCGGCTATCACAAGGTGGTCGAGACGCGCGTGCTCGACAAGGGCATCCAGTGCGAGCAGATGGTGATCGACCTGTATAACGCCGTGCATTTCACGCGACTGGCGAAGAACACCGAGCGCCGCGTCGACGAGTACCTGACGGGCGAATGCGACCTGCACCAGCCGGGCAAGCGCACGATCGACACCAAAACCTGCTGGGACGTGTCTACCTTCCCGATCTTGTCGGAAGACTGCCACGACATCGCCTATGAATGGCAGGGCCGGGCCTACATGCGCCTGTGGGACGTGCCAGAGCATGTGGTGGCCTTTGGCCTGGTCGACACGCCCGATTCGCTAATCCCGGCATGGGAGCAGGCTGAACTGCACGCGGTCAGCCACCACGCGCCCAACAAGCGCATGACGACCATCACCTACACGCGCGACCTGGCGCTGGAAGAACTGATCGTCACGAAGTGCAAGGCGGGCCGGGCCTACCTTGACAAGATCATTTCGCAGTTTGAGCGCGAGCACAACATCACGCCCGACTGGAAAAACAAGTTTTTACAGCAGCCGTCGCCATGAGCCTGTTCGACTTTTTGATGGACAAGCGCGACAAGAAGGAACTGGCAAAAGAGTGCGTGAAACTGGCGCACGAAAATGCAGATTTGCGCAATCAGTTGTTTGCCGCGCAAGTCGAGATTTTCTGGATCAAGGCGACGGAAGCAGCCCGGCGCCGCGCTGATGAAGGCGACGACCCGCGCATTGCTGCTGTGCGCATCCAAAAACAGGAGGATTTGTGAAAGAAAAAATTGATGTCATCTGTAGCGGCATGACCTATCGCGGTGCCCATGATGCGTTGATGGGGCAATGCTCAGTGGCGCGCGCAGCGTGGGGCAATGGCGAGTGGTCCCGGCTGGCAGTTGCTTCCCATGAGTTCGATCTGCCTTATCAGATTCAAGTTGCGGGGAAGCCGCGTAGCGAACAAGTCGATGGTGACGTGATTACCTTGCGCTTTTTCACCGCCCGCTATGAACCGCACTTTTACCAGCGTGGCGCCGATGAGAAGTATCGCCCATGGGTGCCGTCCATCGAGGACATCATCGCAACAGACTGGCAAATAGTCGAAGTGTACGGCTCCACCGAAGAATAAATAATCCACCCAACAACAGGAGAGAAAACCGTGTCCCAATCCGAACAGAAAGCAGCACCCGCCGACCTGGCGCCAGCCCCATCTACTGCCCTGACGCCGATCCAGCGTGCCGTGCAGGCGCTGGCATCGACGCAAACCGAAAGCGATCTGCGCGCGCTGGCGCTGGCGTCGGCCGACATCGTCGCCGTGATCGACCTCGATGGCCGCTCGCAGGCGCACCGCATCGGCATGACCTTGAAGAATGCCCGCATCGCGGTGGAAAAGCGCGGCAAGGAAGCGCGCGAGGATGCCGTCGCGTTCAGCAAGGCCGTCGTGGCCGAGGAAAAGCGCCTGGTCGGGCTGGTCGCTGGCGAGGAAGACCGGGTATTTGGCCTGCGCGACGGCTATGACGCCAAGGTGGCCGCCGAGAAGGCCGAGGCAGAACGGATCGCGGCTGAAATACGCGCCGCCCTGCGTTCGAGTATCAACACCATCGTGACGCTGCCTGCCCGCGCCGCCGGCAAGCCATCGCTGGAAATTTTCAACATGCTGGGCCAGTTGGCCGCCCGCGATGTGACGACCGAAGGCTTTGGCGACCTGACCGATGAGGCCGTAGCCGCGGTGAACGCCGCCGGCACGGAATTGAACGCCATGTACGAGAAGGCGCTCGATGCTGAACACGCCGCAGCCGAGCGCGAAGCTGCCGCCGCCATTGAGCGGGCCCGGGTGGAAGAACAGGCCGAAGCGAACCGCAAGGAATCGGCGCGCCTGGCCGCCCTGCAGCGTGAAGCCGAAGCAGCGCAGGCCGAGCGCGACCGCGTGGCCGCCGAAACGAAGCGCCAACTGGAAGCGCAGGCGGCAGCGATCGAGCAAAAGCGCAAGGACGATGAAGCGGCCCGCAAGGCCGAGCAGGATGCGTTCGATGCCAAGGTTGCCGCCTTTGAACTGGCGCAGCAGAAAGAACTGGCTCATGCCGACGCACTGGTTTGGGATGCTGCGTTTAACATGGCCCTCGCTGCCGAGCGCGCAGAAGCCGCACAGCGCGCCGCTGAGGCAGTGCAGGCAGCAGCGCAGCAGGTAGCCGAAGAAAACGCCGCCACGGCCCTGCAAACGATCCCTGAGACGGAATCTGAGCCGGTCGAACAGGTGGGCGCGGCATCGCTCGACGCGCAGGAGCAGCACTTGGTGGGCGCCATGCGCACGGCCATATGGGAATTGCTGGCGATCGCGGATGAAACGTTGGTGCGCCGCGAGATTGAAATCGCGCTGGCCGATTTTACCCTGGTGAGCGCATAACATGGGGCGCCCTTGCAAATTCGCAGATTGTAGCGGCTCTGTGCGGGCGCGCGGCATGTGCCATAAGCACTACCTGCAATGGCTGCGGCCCATTCTCATGGCGCGAAAGGAAGCGGGCATCGTCGTGCCGCGCAACAGCCGCCAGGTGATCATCGACAGCCTGCCGGGCGCCCACGTCGACGTGGTGAAAAAAACGGGTCTGTGCTTGCGCACTGTACAAAAATGGATGCGCCGCATTCGTGGCGACGGTGAAGCACATATTGGCGACTGGCGCCACGCCGAGAAAACGGGCGATTTTGTCCCGATTTACCATGCTGGGCCAGGCCCTGACGTACCCTGCACGCTGGTGCCATATGACAGTTGCAGCAAAATTAAATGGGCACGCCGCAAGGCCAAGATGACGCCCGAGCAGCGCGACGACCTGCGCCGCAAGGGCCGCACCAACAAGCAGGTCAAGGCAGCGGCCAAGCGGGGTGATTATCTCGTCAACGCGCTGTTCGGCCCGCGCAAACCATCAACGCAATCAGGAGAACAACAGCCATGATCGATACGACCAACATGACAACCCGGCCTTTTGATATGGCCGCCGCCCGCATCGGCGCCCCATACGCCACGCGCGGCGGGCAGCGGGCAAAGATATTCAAGTGGGACGGACCCGGCGCGCACAGCATCATTGGCATCTTCGGGCTGGGCGAGATTCCCGCAAAGTGGACCCCGCAAGGCTATTTCGCCGCCAGCCGCGGCAGCTATCACGAAGATCTGGTGATGACACCGCTCGGCATGGTCGACGGCCAGCCGTTCTTTTGTGGCGACACCATCATCGGAGCAACCGGGTATAAATTCACGGCTGAACCGCGCGACCAGGACGGCGATCACGATCGCTGGCACCTGCCCGCCAAAGTATCGAGCGAGGCCAGCCAATGACCACTTCGCAACAGCAATTCGCCGTTCGCCTAAACATGGCGCTGGCGCAGGCCGGGTTCAACGACGGCCCGACGCACCTGTGCCGCGCCTTCAACGCATTCACCGACAGCGAGCACGTCACGATGGCCAGCGTGCGCAAGTGGATCATTGGCGAGTCGATCCCCACGCAGGCCCGGCTGGTCGATCTGGCAGGCATGCTGGGCGTGGAGGCGCACTGGCTGCGATTCGGGGAAGGCAAGCCCACGTTCAACCGGGCGCCGTTGACGGTTGAGCAGACCGAACTGGCGGGCCTCGTGCGCGCCTTGAAGCCTGCGCAGTGCGCCGCGCTGGTGCGCTTCGTGCGGTCGATGGGCGGTGCGGTATGACGAACCGTGAACTGTTGGAACTTGCTGCAAAGGCGGCAGGACTGACGCCTATTGCGTATTTTCATGCCGAGGAAAGCGAGCACCTATTGGAAGTAAGGCCACGCCAGGAAAATGTGTACTGGGCGCCGCTCGATGATGACGGCGATGCGATGCGACTGGCTGCCGCCCTTTCAATTTCACTGCGTTTTGAGGACATCGAAAAGACGGTGGAGGCCCGCCATCCTCAAACAAGCTATGGACAGTTTGAGGAATATGGCACGGACAAAAACAAGGCTGTGCGGCGCGCTATCATGCTCGCTGCTGCTGAAATCGGAAAGGCTATGCCATGAGCCGCCGCCCCATGTCCCTGAACCCGTTTGACCTGATCGCCCGCAAGCAGCGGCTGGGCGAGGACGATGCGGCCACGATGGCGCTGCCGGTGTTGCTCTACCTGGATGCGGCCAAGCGCGGGCGCGCCGACATCGCGGCATCGAACGGGCTGGCTCAGTGGATCGCCATGGCGCAGATCATTGCGAGCAAGATCGTGCACCGGCCCATGTACGACATTGCCTGCGGCGCCGGCCAGGCACTGTACCGGGCGGCGGGGCGGCGCGAAACGCTGTTGTCGCTGACCACGGGCGAATACCTGGCGCTGCGCAAGCTGATGGTGGTCTACCTGCGTATCCTGCCGCAACTGGAACTGCAGACGATGGTGGCCGCCTGCGCGCGCGCCGATCAACTGGTCGATGAAATGACCCGCGAGGCAGCATGAGTTCGTCGCGCTACGTGGCCGTGGATCGCTGGGTGGGCCAGAACGCCGAGCCGCTGGACCCTGCCGCCATGCAGTTCCGGGCCCGGCTGGCCGACGAGGGCGCACGGGCCTGCGCTTCGTGCGTGTTTCGCAAGCAGAACTGGCGAGTGTGCGTGGCCGCGGCGGCGCTGGCCGTGAAAAGTGGCGGGCGAGATTGTGACGAGCGCGACGAAAAGACGGGCGGAAGTTTCATTTACGTAGTGCCGCTGGCAGACGCCCAGCAGATGACCATCGAAGGATTGGAAGGAGCCGGTTAAGCCGGCCAGGCTATGCGGGCGGTGATCCCATGGCTCCGCAGCGGTGGTTAGATTCTGCGCCCGTTTTTATTCCGTGTGGAAAATTTGTTGCGCCAGGCAGCGCATGTTCAGTTCTGCTTTTATCTGGCGAATTTCCCAGCCGGTCGTTTCGTGCAGCTTGATAATGATGGTCGAGGCGATCGCAAGTTTTCCGCTTCTG
>Ga0265798_10004451_pt1 | contig 19305 bp, 16 predicted proteins | sample P3T30metagenome_FD_192430 | JGI IMG/M metagenome (GOLD analysis project Ga0265798, IMG submission 192430) | Plant litter microbial communities from East Loma Ridge, Irvine, California - P3 T30 | ecosystem: Environmental > Terrestrial > Plant litter > Unclassified | place: USA: California... | reverse complement strand
TGAATCGCCACGAGTTTGCTAGACACTCGCAAGCCGTTGGAAATACTGCTTTTCATACTCGACCGGCGACAGGTCATTGCTGAAGCTATGCCGGCGCTTCGGATTGTAGAACATCTCGATGTAATCGAAGACGTCCTGCTTTGCCTCTTCCCTCGTGCCGTAGGTCTTTCGCCGAATCCGTTCCCGTTTCAGTAGCTGGAAGAAGCTCTCGGCAACCGCGTTGTCATGACAGTTACCACGCCGGCTCATGCTCTGTTGAAGATTGTGCTCGTCCAGAAAGTCGCGCCAGTCGTAACTGCTGAATTGGCTGCCCTGATCTGAATGCACCATCACCGTATTCTTGGGCTGCCGACGCCAAACAGCCATTAGCAGCGCATTCATCGCCAGCTCGCGATCGATGCGTGAACTCATCGACCAGCCGACAACTTGGCGCGAGAACAGGTCGAGTACCACGGCCAGATACAACCAGCCCTCATAGGTGCGGATGTAGGTAATATCCGTCACCCAGACGCGATTGGGTTCCTGCACGTCAAACTGGCGCTGCAGGTGATTCGGCGCTACCAGCGAGGGTGCGCCTCCGCGTTTGTATTTGCGCTTGGCGTAGCCGGTCTGCGAGCCAATCCCGGCCGATCGCATCAGACGGTGGACACGGTTGATGCCGCATTGCTCACCAAGCTCACGCAGATCGTCGCTGACCTTGCGATAGCCGTACACGCTGCCGCTTTCCAGCCACGACTCTTTAATCGGCACGAGCAGGCGCTTGTCTTCCCTGGCACGACGGCTCTCGGGATTTAGCCGCCAAGCGTAGAAGCCACTCGGATGCACCTCGAGCACTTTGCATAGCCGTCGCACCGGGAATTGGTCCAGTAACTCAGCAATTAAGGTGTACCTTACCCGGACGTCTTGGCAAAGTACACCGCGGCCTTTTTCAATATGTCACGCTCCTCCGTGACGCGCTTGAGTTCGGCCTTCAGGCGACGCATCTCGTCGGACTGGGCGTCGACAGCTTTGCGCTCTGCCTCAGGAACGCCGTATCGCTTCGTCCATGCGTACAGGCTATGGATGCTCACCCCTAGTCGCTGCGCTACTTCGCTTGCTGGGTGTCCGCCATGCGCTACCTGCTTGACTGCTGCGATCTTGAATTCTTCTGGATACCGTTTACCGCTCATGACTTCTCCTTTTGCCCGACATTATGGCTCAGGAGTGTCTACGATAGTCGTGGCGATTCAATTACTCCTGGTTCAATCACCGAAGCGATGGAGCGCGAAGAACTGGGAGCGCTGGAGCGTGTAGAACGCGAATGGCGGCCGGAGGGTGCTGCTTTAGCCTCGAAAGGTGGCGGATATGCCTGATATCCTCAAAGACTACTTCGAGGCGCTCGAGCGCCTGAAAAGGGGGAAGCCGGTTAATGTCCCGAAGGGGACCAGAATAACCAACGATTCGGTATCTCTGGAAGCAGGACGGAAAAAGGGCACGATCAAAAAATTACGGCCGATCTTCCGCGACCTTATTGAAGCAATTGACGCCGCCAAGGCAGAAACCGAACCCCGAGATGAAATACGTGAGCGACTGGAGGAGGCCAAGGTGGCGGCCGCTCGCTACAGGATGCTCTGGGAAGAGGCATTGGCCCGAGAGGTATCGCTGGTCAAGCAGTTGTGGGACGAGCGGGAAGCGTGGGCTAAGGAACGGGCGGCGTTGACTGGAGGTAAGGTCACTGTGATTAGAAAGACCTAAGCGCCTAGCAAGAACGGTGCTTTTTAAATGCAGCCGGCTGTCTTGCTTCACACGACTTAAGCAGTCTACAATACGCTTAGAATCGTCGTCATAGTCGGCGTGCTGCCTACCCCTTGAGCCTCGCGCTGCAGCGAAGTGAACCAACTATGTGTGCACTCCTTCGATGAATTTCCCTTTCCGGGCATCAGGGACCGTGGGTAGGCATCTCTGGTGCATCCAGTATTGGATAAAACGGAGAACACGATGACGAGCAAGAAGCTGCCGAGTTCCGCGGAGATGCGGGACCACATTACTCTTCAAGCCAAACGCCTGCGAGACAGGCTTGGAATTTCTCTCACGGGCGCGCGCAACATCCTGGCCCAGTCTGCCTATCAATGCAAGAGTTGGGACGACCTGCAGAAGCGAGTCGCGTTGCGCCTCGACGGCGAAGCGCGTCTGCAACTTGCCGGATCGCCGTCCGCGCGCCTGCGCGAATACCTCCGCCAAGAAGAAATCGGAATCGCTCGCGCGATCGGGAGCCGAGTATTGGCAAACGCGAACTTGGCGGGAATGCTACAAACAGTGCGGTTCGTGTTCGAACAGCATGAGCGCGACATCATACTGGAGGATGTCGTACCTCAACTACGGAGAACGCCCTGGTATTCCGCAGGCATCGGGCCCGATCCCTATGCCGTCGTCCAAAGTTTTGCCGACATCAACGGTCAGCCGATCAAGTTAATTGGCACGAGAGTGTATCTTCCTGAGTGCATGAATTTTCCAGAGCATCTAAAGGATCTCGCACCGTATGCGGCGAACCACGGCGAGCCGTTTTCGATTATGTGGTCTGAACCACGAGCATGGTTCGATATGGCTTGCCGCTACTTAGAAAGTGCCGATGACGATGCTGACGATTATCCAGACTTCGTCGGCCCGCAGTTTGCCCTCGATGAGAGCATGCGGCAACACGAACATTGGTTCGCAAGCCTCCTGCAGTACTGGAAACCTGAAGGTAGCTACGGGTATGACAATGACCAGGCATTTCAGCCGTACTTGACGCCACACGGCACATATCTTGTCTTCGGCGTGCCTGTAGCTGCGACCGATTTCGATGTTCCTGAGACTCGCATCGACCTACGAGGTGCCGGCGAGAACGGAATTGCGTTAGCACATCTGGATGGGCAAGCCGTGTCGGTGGAGTCTTTTGTTATCGACGAAAAAACGGGGCGGCACGATGGCGAATTCTCGGAACACTTCAACCAAGTGAGCAATGCGCTATTTCGCCATCCCGACTTCGGACGCGCTAGGTCGAGTCAGGTGCTCCCAGAACGGATCTATTTCGTCACTCCCGCGACCGAATGGGGAGTCGAGCACGCGTTACGGCTGGAGATTCAACCAGAACCCGGCTACGAATTGGTATCGATCAAAACCGATCGGATCGATCTACTCGAATCGCTGCTGGAAACTATCTCCGCGCGGGAGGTTTACGTGAGCGCCCCCGATGGCGGCCTGTGCCGCTATTTCGCGACGCTCGACACTACCAATCTCGACATCGACAACTTCAGCCTGAGCCTGGATTTGCTCACCCCAAATCACACATGGGCTTGTAACCTCGTTACTAAGACAGTGTGGACCAGACAAGAAAATCGCAGCGTCATCGACATCGAACTTCTGCCAGAGGTGTTCTCCCTCATCGCCTCCGTCGGAAACAAAACCATCCTTGCCGCTGCCCGCGACGGGCTTGTCCTTCGTAGGGAATCCGGGTTCGCAGACAAGCTACAAGAATTACCCTCGTGGTGTGATCGATTCGATCCAGCTCCGTCAGCGCTGGTAGGCCGATTCGACTATAAGGATGAACTGGGCGGAATGTCTCCTTGGGAGCTCTGGAGCAACATGCGATATACGAGGTACCGGCGCGACAACTTCTGACGTAACGCACCGCCTAGGACGATCTTCTGGCCTAGCTGCCGGCACCGGAATCCGCAGGTTCGCATGAGTAGCTCATCACGGGGTGTTTCATGTCGGCTACTAGGCAGTTTGGTGCTGTATATTCATACTGTGGATGCCAACCAAGCGAGAACTTACGCATGACCAACATTGCCGAGTTCTCGCACGATGTACTGGTTTGATGGCATCGATCAAAGCAGAACTTTGTACTGCTCGTCCTAGCGCAATAGGAGTTATGAATTCATGATTGGAGAACGGGATTATCTAAGGACGGTGGAAGTCGGCCGGCGTAATCAAGAAGTAAAGGTTCTCACCCAGAACTGGTGCGGTCACGCTAGGATCGAGAAGTTCGGCGGCACTGGAATGATCGAAGCTGCAACCGGCTACCCAATTGGCCATCACTCTATGGCATGTGATCACGCCCCTGCAGGCGGTTCTGCAACTTGGTATCTGGAGGATGCGGCGCTGGAGTTTTATGACCGCAATTGCGTGAGTTGCAAAATTCGTCAACCGTTGCGCTTACCCAACCTTATAGAGCTCGTGCGCAAGCGAGACCAGCGGGAGGCCACGAGGGCCGCGGAACAGGAGCGGCAGGAAAAAAGACTTCGTGATGAATTTGATGCCCGCCAGGTAGCACGCACTGCACTTCAAACCAATGCTCCCGTGCCAGTTGCCTCGTTGATTGAAGACCTACAGTTGTTGGACCAAACTCGTACAGAGTCAGCGTCAGAGAAGATAGTCGCGACCGCTCGCCTTGCTCCAGAGGTGTTCAACGTCGACATTGTCGAGTACCTCTTTCGCTTGATCGAAGCAGACGAATTGTGGGCGACAGAAACTGCACTCAACTGCCTGCGCTTGGTGTCAGTGGACCAAAAGAGGCTTGCCGTCTGCGCGATGCAATGCCTCTCGCTCGGGCGCAATGTGGAGACTGCTGCCGAGATCCTTTTAACGCATCTCGACTTCGTTGACGTCTCTCAGGTGCAGGGAGCCGTTAAGAGCCTTTGTTTCTTAGCAGCGCCGCCGCGTAACGACTTTAATTATTCCGAGCCGGAGAAACGCCCCGAGGCGCTACGAGCCTTGGCGCTGAGGTTTCCCGCGGCAGTGGAAAAGGCACTTGACGCCCTAATTTCCAGCAGTTCCAGCACGGAAGTGATGGTTGCGGCACGGGCAATGCCTCTCATCTACAGTAGTGCCGCTTATCCCCTTGAACTGGTTCGCAGCCTTGCTGCAAAGCTTACCCGAGTTGACTCTCTTGTCGACAGCGACCGAGATTCGGAAATTGATAAAGTGGCGCACGAGCTCGGACGGGCGCTTGTTTACGCCATCCTGGCGGACAGTCAACGGGTCGACGCATTGCTCGCAAATTATTACCAAGGAGCCTCTAGTGTAGGGGAGGCGCGAATCGCTAGGGTTTATTCAAATCTGCTCAGGTTGCCAAGCAATCGTTTTGAGTCTGTAGATACTATTCCGGATATCGCTCCTTATGGAACAGCGTTACGCCGCATCCTACAGTGGGCTTCCACGACACAGAATCCAGAGGTAATTCAACACGTCCAAGAGGCTTTTCAACGCTTTCCGGAACAGCTTTCGCAAGTTGCTGATGAGCAAATGGAATACCTTTTGGGAACAGCCGCACTGGTGGATCAAGTATTAACGGATTTCATGAACTTGCCACCAGAGCCTGAAGAGGTGAGCAATTTTCTTGTCCAAATGGAGCGTGCCAACCAGAGGCAGCGACTCGCTAGTCTACGTGCTGCTCTTTTGGAGTGGGCAAGCAGTGCGGCAGCTGCGAACCCAGCGGCTGCGGCAAAGTTCATCGACTTTATCGCCAGCGACGTGCAATGGCCTGAGCAATTTCGTGCTGCCCTCATCAAGGCACTGCCGCCGCTCATGAACACCGTAACATCGACGAACACAGTTCTCCCGTTCTTGTATGGCGCAATGGTTGGAGAATCTGCTTTAGTAAGGATGGCTGCTGCGCGAGCGTTGCAGCAGTTGAGTGACTCGCGCATCAATGATCTTCCCTCTCTTGTGCATGACGCATTTCTGTTACTTTTGTCCGACCCTGTCATAGGTGTTCATCAGACTGCCGTCGAGGCATTGGAGCGTATCTCCCTTCCAGATGAGTACGAGAAGCGCGTCACTGGGCGGTTGATGGCGATTTTCTTAGCCTATGCAAATGAGGGCCACCAGCATGAGGCGTTTGTAGTGACATGCATCGAAATGTTAACAAGCCGGCTGCATGAGGACACCAGCTTTTCTGTTAATTGGGGGAGAATTTTTGTTGCTATATTGATGAAGGTTGATGACGCAACCTTGTTGCGACATGGCCGCTTGTGGATGTTGAAGCAGCTTATCAACGTACAAGATTTTCCGGATCTGCTTCTGAAACTCTTGCGTTTGGCAAAGCGTAATGAACACTTTGACGATGAGTTGGTCTCGCTATTGCGCGATCTTCCTGTAGACGGTTTGCTTAGCATGCGGGCCAGTCTCATTGACTTGTGCGAGGAGTCGCCTCACGATTGGGTACTCGCCGCAGCGTGCATTGAGGTTTTCAGTGCGACGGATGCAAGGCGCGATTCTGTGAGCATCGCGACGCATTCGTATAATGCCTTGGCTGATTCAACACGAATGCGGGTACGCAAACAACACGCGCAGTTGATGATGCTTGCGACCTTGTTCGAGCAACACCTGGCGGAAGGACGGAATTTGGACGCTATTGAATGCGCTGGCCAATGGCGACAAATTCTTGAAGAGGTAGAGTCCGGTAGGGGCGCAGAATGAGACAAAATCTAGTTTCACCTGACGTATTCTCGTCACGCCTAAATGCTGTGGAAGCGTTATTGCAATTCCCGGAAGAGACACGCACGAAAGACCTTAATGCGCTGGCGGGCGAGCTGGATTCGGCATCTGCATCGTTCGCTAATCCGACTGCGGCCGTTGCGTACGCTGCGTTTGGAGGTTTGGTTCGCATAGCATCTACCCTTGCCCAATGGCATGAGGCTGTCTTGGCGGCCTTCCCAGATGCAGATCGTTTCTTGCGAAGTGCAAAAGCGCGTTATCAACTTTGGCTTAAGGAATATCAGGGACAAGCAGCGGCTGAGAACCTCGTCCAAGCCAGTGGAACGCTTCTAGACGTGTCTAGTTTAGACGACGCCGCGAAGGTTCTCAATACAATTGGTAGCGTGCCCCTGCCGCTAGGCCTGCTCGCTCAAGACCTATCTTTTGCAAGAATTCATGGTGCGCAAATTGATGAGCGCCCTGTGGCGGAACCACTCGAGCTCACGGTCGCATTCTTGAAGTTCGAAATTGACGCGGTCAGTGTACAGTACATCCACCAGCTTACGCCTGGAGAAGTCCATGATCTCGAATTAGAAGTTCGCGTGTCACGATGGCCAAAGGAACACAGCGAACTCCAATTGACCCCTGTTTCTGTCGAACCTGCCTCCACATACGAATTCCCAGTTTTTAAATTTGCTCGTCCCGCCGGCGACCCGCCCTACATATTGCGTCAGCGCGCACGTGCCATCTTGAAAGCATCACAAGGCTTACATGCACGGCCCTTTGAATTCAAATATGCGGCAGAGTTTTTGCCGCCTAAGTCGGAGCAGCCAGTGGCGATCGTGGGACACCGCACGCTCCTTATTGATGGCACTGATCCCTCGCGATCTCTTTGTGGCTATCCGGCAATGGATAGGCGCCTCGTCGAGTTTCGTGAGGTTTTGCGCAAAGTACCTGGAATGGCGCAATCAGAGCTACTCGACCTACTGACAGTCTTGTCCACGCTATTCAATATGGCTGGCAGTGCGGTTCAAGACGCGCTATTCCCAGGCAAACGACTTGAGGCGCAGTTTCAATTGGATGTTCGTACCGCACTGCGTCGCAACCCATCCATTGGGATAGAGTTGGATGAACATGCCAACGCTGCAGGTGGCATCACTGATTTATCGTTCCATGGAATTCCCATTGAATTAAAGGTTGAAAACTCAACGCTTTTTGCATTGGAGGATGGGAAGCGTTTTGTTTCTCAGGCCGCCTCCTATGCTGTCGCAAAGGGGAAGAAGACCGCGGTGCTCTGCGTGTTGGATTGTAGTGACAAGAGTGGGGCGCCGCGTGATCCTGCACAGCTGGTGGGACTTGAGTCTCTTGAAAATGGTGTGCAAGTGTGCGTGCTAGTTATTCAAGGGAACCTGCAAAAACCGAGCGCTCTATCGCGTGGTTCTGCGCACCAACATCTTTAGAAGACTGCTGCATTCCAGGCGCGAAAAGCCTTGTGAAGAAGGCCTATCCCGCGTGGACTGAGCCTTAACGGCAACAATGTCCGCACAAGGCCAATGTCGGAGTTGTTTGATTTCGTGGATGGAGCACGTGTAATGGGTAGTTGCCAAATTATTTGCTTGCGTATTTACTTTGTCGGAACAAGCGATAAAAAACGAGCTCGGCGGTAAGCAATCATTAAACATGTTTCTGCGAGCATAGTCCGTACTGGTGCCGCGAACAGAGTCAATTTATAACTATGATACTAATTTCTAAGGCTGTTGAACCGCATTTCTTCCGGACTGAATCGTTGCGGCGCCGTGTTGAGACGCTCCACGAGGAAGCGGAAAATCTGCATTATTGGCGGCAAAAAGCTATTCGCTTTCGCTTTCCAGATGTTGACTTAGCGGGCCTAAAGCATGCATTGCTGTATGAGTCCCATGGAAAATGCGCTTACTGCGAACAAAAATTGCACGGACCCGGTTTCATGGAAATAGATCACTTTCGTCCCATCAGCGGCGCTGTTGATGACGAGGGGAAAAGGTCTGATCAGCACTACTACTGGTTAGCCTACGAGTGGTCTAACATGCTAGCCTCGTGCTCTGAATGCAATCGCGCTAAAGGTTCCAAATTCCCCGTAGCGAGTGATCGTATTCCAGTAGGAGTAATGTCTCCCGATTTGGATGCTTACGAGCATCCAATGATTCTAAATCCGGCGCGATACGTCACGGGTAAGCATTTATCATTTTCTACTGATGGGAGAGTTAATGAAATATCTCTGGAAGGCGCATATACAATATCTATTCTAAAGCTGAATCGTGAGCATTTGGTTGCGCGACGCCTAGCGCATCTGGAAAAACTAAAAGCTGCTATCGATAGTGGAGACGGCAGGCCGTTTCTAAGCAACGACGCGGAATTTGCCGGAATGTGCCGCGAACTTTTTGAAAAATTTGGCGGTTCGTTGGACGATTCGCTTCAGGATGCAGTTTCGCCCGCCTTGGCGACCGCTTTGACACCCGAGCCGACACCACTTGGAACTGAAAACGAAGCTGAGAAAGAGCAGAATAAATATTATTCGGATTTTCCCTTGCTTAAGGAGATTCATGTTGACGGGCTCTGGGGCCTTAATTCACTTACGTTGAAAATTCCTGCCAACGGAGCGGGTATTCCTGGGTGGCTGGCAATATTAGGGGAAAATGGCGTTGGAAAAAGTTCGATTCTTCGCGCACTAGCTCTCGCACTGTACGACGGCAATGCGATTCAGGACTTGTGCCTGAGTCCTAGCGATTTGCTCAACGCTGGCACAAAAGAAGGTTTGATCTCCATTCATTTCGATACGGGTCAACGCCGGATTGTACGCTTAAATAGTATGGGATTGGTATCTGATACTGAAACCGATGCCGTAGCTGTCCTACTGCTTGGCTACGGCGCAACAAGGCTGCCAGCAAATAATTCTCACCCGTTTCAGTCCGAATCGAAAATGGCCCGTATCGCCAATTTGTTCGATCCCTATACCCCGTTAAGGGAACCATCCGAGTGGTTGGCCTCGCTTGAAGATAAACAATTTGATTATGCAGCAGGTGCCATCAAGAAGTTATTAAACTTGCCGGAAGACTGTTACCTCAGTCGATCGCAAGACGATCCGAACATAATTTCATTAAACTGGTTCGGAACTACTCAAAAGCTGAGGTGGTTGAGTCAAGGGTATCAAAATGTACTTTCAGTAGCTTGCGATATTATGGCTATGGTGTTCGGGAAATGGGCCTCGACCGATGATGCTCAAGGCACAGTACTGCTCGATGAGTTGGAAAACCACCTTCATCCAACATGGAAGATGCGCATGGTTTCTAACCTGCGTGCTGCCTTTCCTCGAATGCAATTCGTCGTTACCACTCATGATCCATTATGTCTTCGTGGTCTTTCGGCAGGAGAGGTTGCGCTGCTCAGAAGACGTTCGGTTCCCCCTTACGAAACCGAAGTGTTGCAAGATCTACCGTCGGTGGCGGAGATGCGTGTGGATCAGATTCTGACGTCGTCCTACTTTGGATTGCGGACAACTGTAGATCCTGAGGTTGAAGCAGTGTTTAATGAATATTATTCCCTGTTGGATCGTGAACACGAATTGCGGACGGACGAGCAAGAACGGTTGAATGAATTGAAGGTGACCGTTAGCAAATATGATCTCCCAACGTTACTGGACCGGGATCGAATAATGTACAGGGCAATTGATCGTTACCTTGCGCAACGCAAGAAACCGCTGCCTCATAATGACGCCGATTTCGATACGGATCTGCTTAATGAAATCGATAGAATTGCTGACGCACTTGCTTCGGATGTCGCGCGTGCACCATGATAAAAGTACCGCGAAATAACGTACCGATTCCAGAATGTCTTCGTACCGACAAGGTCACTGAAGGCACAATCGAGACCCAAGAAGCTATCGATTTTTTTCAAGCGCGGGCCGCACGTCGAATCGCGGGCGCCGCACATGATACTTCATCAAGTGTTCTGCTGGAAACCAAGTTTAAATTTAAGGTCTATGGAAAAGCAAAAGCTGCCTTAAGAACATTGTTTCATGAGAAGTGTGGGTATTGTGAAATTGGCTATGGCGGAGCGGCACGGGAAGTAGAACACTACCGGCCCGTGGGAAGAATCGATTATATGTACTTAGGGGAAAAAAGAATTCACCTGGAGGGATATTATTGGTTAGGGGCTGCATGGGATAACCTTATTCTCGCCTGTTCGCATTGCAACAAGCTGGAAACTCATTTACATCAAGATCAAGCGCACGCAGCAAGTTCTTTACGTGTTTCGGGTAAGGGAAATTTTTTTACGCTGGAAGATGAGGCTACCAGGGCGCGTCCCTTGGGCAGCGTAGAGAACGAACGCCCGTTGTTACTTGATCCATGTCGCGACAATCCTAACGATCATCTGGTTTTCCGTGACGACGGTATTGTTGTTCCGAAAGTCATTGAAGGCAGAGCCAGCAAGCGGGGGCAGGAGTCGATTAGAGTATATGGTTTGCGCCGGCTCGAGCTCGTTGAGATGCGAAGGGAGGTTGCAAGGACCTTGTCTCTAGCTATCACTAGGCTTAATGAACAAGTAGCCCTATTAAAAGAAAATCCGCGAGATAGAATTGCACGAGCAGAACTCGCCGCTGCGTTCGCCAACATTCGGGAGAATTATCTAATACCCAAGAGACCTTTTCTAGCTTTATCGCTAACGCTGTTTCGTCAAGCAGTTAATCTAGAGGAGATTCGAGCGTTATTGGCAGCCAGATAGCGTTCATATGTGGTGACCTATATGCCGACCGCTTCTACCTCGATGCTCGATAAGCGAGCGTAATCGCTCGCTTGATTCTTTCGTTCGGAGGCGCACCAAGTAGCAAGCATTAAAAAGGGAACGCGGCAGCCTGCCGTCACACTCGATCGAGAGTGCCTGCGCCGACGGGATATCGCCGCCCATATCGCATCTGTGGTGTCGAATCCCGCGGGCCGTTAGCTCCTGACATTGGCCGTTGAACGCCCCTTTGATCGGGATCATCGTTTCGGGCGGCGCATTCATAGGGAGCGCAGCGCAGACATCTACTGCACCTCTCTCGCCCCGTCCCCAATCATCTATTGGTAATAGTCCAAGCATTTTGTTAGCGGCTTTAAGCCTTAACCTTCCGATTCCACGGTAAAGCAGATATCGATGATCTAGGGGCTGTCTCGACTTGAGAAGTTATGAGGGCACCGTTCCTATGTCTGCGATATTGACAGTCGTAGAGCGAGCTTCCCATCTGACCTCAAAGCACTGGCTATCGATACGTGTAATGCGGATTGGGTATGTCCTTTCCCATCCTATATCAACAATCAACGTCGCTTGGCCAACCGGGAGCTTTGTCAAATGGTCGGCGAGGTGAGTGACCAGTTGTCTGGCGCCATCAACATCCCCACTCTCCAGCAACGAGATCGCGAGGCCTTGTTTCGCGACGGCGTTCTCAGGGAGCGCTTGCAATGCGCGGTTGAACGCGCGAATGGCAGCATCCAAGCGCCCGAAGAAGCGATGGATCTCGCCGAGTTGCGACAGCGCCTCTGGCATGTTGGGTTCCAGTTGCAGGGCCGTCTCCAACGCCTCTTCAGCTTCGTTGTATCGCCCAATATTGAACAGTACAACGCCCGCATTTAAGTGCGACGCCGCCAGGGCGTTTGGCGCCGCAGCGGCTCTCTCAAAATAATCGAGTGCCGACACCAGATCGCCCAAACACAACAGCGCATAACCGATGTTATGCAAAAGAGCAGCGTCCTTGTCGTTGACGCGTTCAGCGGCACGAAAGTACCCGAGGGCATCGTCGAATTGATTCTTTTGGCCGGCAATTGTGCCAAGGACGCACAGGGCACCAAATGCCTTCGAATTGAGTTTCAAGGCTTGCCGAGCGTAGTCTTCAGCTTGGGGTAAATCGTCGAGCAGCTCGCTCAAGGCCGCGCAGCGAATGAAAAGCCATTCGGAGTCGTGCAGGATTACGGCAAAAGCTTGGTATATTTTTAAGGCAGCGAGGAACTCCTGCTGCGACTCGTAGCCTTCGGCTAAGACAAGCTTTTGCTCAAAGCGAGCCGCCAAATCGCCACGATGACGCAGATGAGCACGGAAGCTCTCTGGCGAATCGAGCTTGGATCGCACAGGGGACATCAGCGATGTCAGGCCAGACGGTTCAACCAGATGCCGCGATAGCAAATCCTCCAGTTTGCCCCGAGCCAAGAATGAACGTGTAGCACGGGCATGTGAAAAGCTGCCATGGAGTTCAAGAAGACAAGGATGCTCGCGAATGAAGGTGCCACGTGCGCGCGCCCATCGAGTTAACGCCGCTTCCACGACCCCATCCAACCCTTGGTTGGGCAGCACGCGGACAGTACTGTTCAGCAAGACCTCCTTGAGCTGTAGGAGTCCTACTGAGGAAAGTTCCTGGTCGAAATCGTGCTCAACGGCCAAGTGATGCGAACCACCTATCGACGCATGGGCCTGATGGGAACGGTACGCCGCGAGCTTATTGAGTAGTGAATCTACGGCCTGATTGACCGATGATACTATGATAAAAATGTCTTGACGATCTAGTGCAGCGCTTTCAAGAATCGATTTAAGCAGTCCGAGTGTCAGTCTTCGGTCCTTGGTTTGGATGTGTTTCTGTGAGGCGCCAACGCAGAGCGTAATGTCATTCGAAGCCTCAAGACCGATACTGCTGAAGTCGGTATCCTCCCAATGCTCTATGACGAGGAGTACGGCGCAGGAATCCTGATAGCTCATTCCTGAGGAGGCGATAGCTCCGCCGGTATGTCTTTGGTCAAAGTAACTGGAAGAATAACTCATAGGATCAGGAATATTTGATTTGGGATTCTTTGCGGAAGACTCCACAATCACCGCGATAAAGGAACAGAGTAATCAAGCTAACGGCTCCGGGAATTGCGTCTGCCGACCGGAGTTCGTCGCGGTCTGCTTTAACCCTGAAGCAATGCTTCGCCGCGATTCTACATGTGGAGGTTAGCGGCGACGTTAGATGGGCTCGCTGACCAATTTTAACTCGCTTTTGTGCAGCTAGTTAATCTTGCATTGAACCAGTGTTTGCTGGTTAGAGGTATCAACGATTTCCCGCATCGAAGGTCAATACTGGGCGGCATCAGCACATGATGTTACTTCTTGACACTCGCGCCAGCCAAGGGGCCTGGTCTTCTATCGAAAAAACCGGCAACCCTACCTTTGGTAAGGCTCCCCTGTCGAATCAGATCGAACCTGTGGAAGTTGAGAAGGATACAACGCTTCCTGCCGAGCACGTCGTCTTACACGTCATGCTTGTCCTCGTCCATTAGGTCCAAAATACGCCCAGGCTTGATGTTCAAGGCTAAACTCAGCTTATATATAGACGTAAGCGTAGGCTGCTGCTCGCCCCGTTCAAGCAGAGAAATGTACTTCCGCTGCAGGCTTGCTTTGAAGCCAAGCTCCTCCTGAGTCAGCCCCGCTGCCAGCCGCAATTTTCGCAGCACTTTTCCGAAAACTAGCGGAATGTTCTGTTCCACGCTCCCCCCTTTGATGGGAGGGAACAGTGGGATACTCAGCAACGTTTGTCTTCCCACTATTGTGGGAATTTTCTGGTGCCCTTTTGATTCTGGCTTTTTACATATGCCCGTCTCGTCAAGCGCCAAGACTGACCTTCCGCAGCTGTCTGGGAGTGTGTTTGAAGCTCACCCCAAGGTCTTTCGTGGTAAGCAACCTCAAGTCCCCCCTTCCATTCCAAGTGGATGGCGGGGGTTAGTGGATGAGTTTTGCTTACTGCTCGAAGCTGTTTGCGACGAGGATGAGTTGTCTAGCCTTCAGTTTCATAGGATTCTTGAGGAATCCGGGCGTCTCATCCTCGACTTTACCTTTGGTTGCGAGCTCAGTGCTCGCCAAGCCAGGATTATTGATGCTCGCGTTTTTGCGTTAAGTAATCGTAGTGTTTTCACCTGCTTCGTCTGCGGTCGTTTGGCTGAGACATTAACAAGGCCGCCCGTTCGTTGCACGGAACACAGTACACTTGCCTAGTATTCCTGCTTACTCTTCAGCTGCTCGGGTCAAACTATAGCTACCTGGAACGCTGCTTAGGCCATGATCAGCAGCTAAAAAGGGTCACGGAAGCAGGTTGCCCGCTGTTGGCTATTGCTGCCCCCAATCTTCTACTCCTAAGCGATCGTTGACGCCGTGTGTTGATGCGTTCCTGCCTGTCCGCCGTTTGAGCCAGGTTAGTGCCTTTTGAAAGCGTCATTCGGACCTTGGGCTAGCGGTGTAGACGCTCAAGTTGGAGCCGAAGACGCTACCTCTCAAGACGAACTCGTAGGCGCCGGGCACGCTCCCGGTAGGCCTTTTCTCCCCCTTCGAGAATGTCACAGACGACCTTTCGAATTTCAGCGTCTTCAAGGCCACCAGCGGTATATGTGAATGACGGAAGTTGCCCCCCTTCGGACGGACTGGCGTTGGCCACGATGATCTGATCGGCATCGGTGTTGATTACCAAATTCGCATTGTGCGTAACCATGATCACCTGACGCTTGGTCTTAGCTGCGGTGAAGAGTGAGACCAGTTCGTCGAATACCGATTTGGGGTCCAGATTCTCTTCGGGTTGATCGATTATAAGCGGTCGGTCATCTGCCTCATCCAAGGCCAAGTAGAGGAGTAAAAGAACGATGCCGCGTGTACCGGGAGATAGCTTCCGAATATCAATACCGTCATACAGAATTTCGTACCTGACTGAAATGTGTTCAGTGTTGAAGATCCAATGCGCGAAATTTTTTGACCATTGCTGGAAAGCCTCCTGCTCGGCCGGTGCGTAAGGGGCTTGGTCCCGCAGCGCCTTGAAATGAGCGGCGATGAACGCGCTCATGGCAGCCTGTACCTCTTCGGCGCTCCCTTTTTCCCACGCTGGCTGCAGCTTGGCGCGTACCAGCTTCTCTAAGGACCCGCGACCATAGAACTCGCCAGCTTTGCGGCAATCGATCAGGTTGTCCTCCCCGACATTTGCCCACTGTGTCACATTCGCCGACCTGCAGACCTTGAAGCTCAGCCTCGTCAGAGTCCCATGCATGATAGCAAGTCGCTCCATGAGCGGGGCGTACAGCTCAGTCAATGCATTCTGCTCGTTGATGACCGCGTCGAAAAGTTGACCATAGGCGGTCTCGCGCTCTTGTTGTAATCCCTTGCGCCGATCAGGCGCACCCTTGGCGTCTTCCAATCGTGTCTTCAGAACCTGAAGGCCGGCCTTTTCCGTTGTGATCTTTTTGGATAGCGTCGTGTACTGGTTACGGACGACGGTATCGGCACTTATGCGCTTCTCAAGACGAGCCATTTCTGCCTTCAGCACAGACAGTTGGATTGTCTGTAGATCAGCGTCTACCGGTATCAGCTGGACATCGGGGCCGCAAGCCGGAGCAATACCGTTAAGCTTTACTAGCTCTTGATCGACCCACGCGATGTAGTCATTGAGTGCCTTGTCGACGTCACCACGATAGTCGAGGAGGAAGTCGTCCCACTGTTGAGCATTAAAGCCGGTGCTCGGGTGCCGCGCTATCGCCTGCCGCAGCATTTCCGGCGCCTTCGCCGTCCGTGTGTTCTTAACCTCATCCTGCAGCGCGAGATAGGTCCTGCGCTGGGTACCGAGCGCATTTACGCGCGTCGTTACCTCCTGCACTGCTTCAGTGAGTGCTGTATGTCGTTGCACCTCGGCTTCAGATCCCTTGACTACGAGCTTGGCCAAATCGGCCATGTAGCCGGCAATCAACTTCTCTCTAGCCGCGACCTGACTAGTGAGGCTAGCGATGATTGCTTCTTTTTCAAGCTCTTCCGCAATGCGGTCCGATGTAGCCGTGATAGCTTCGGACGCTAAGCGACGAGCCTGCCTAAACCGAGACGTCCGCTGTTCGCTCAACTCCTCAAAGCTGTACGCTCCGTCTTGGATCTTGGCGGCATGCGCTTCAAAAATTACACGCTCGATCTCTCGAACGAGACCTTCCGACGCTCCCTTTGAAGAGCACAACTCTTCGACGAATTGCTGCGACAGGTAGCGAGCCCGAGGAAAAGCCATGACGTCGTTAGCATCTCGACCATCGAGATAGTTAGCTGACTTCTCGCCACCGCCCCATGTGAGTTCGACCTTGGCGTCGCCAATAAGCGGGCGCGCGCGAACTAAGAACGACGGACTTACGTCGCCATCAGTGTCCCACGCGGCCTCAGGAATCGCATCGCATCCAGCGGCGATCATGTCAGCCAATGCAGTTTTACCGGAACCACGTGCACCAATGATCGCAACCAATCCTGAATTAAGTGGCACAGAGCTGGTCGCTGCCCATGAGGCGTTCAGGATTTGTACATTGGCAATCACCTGAGAAGGCGTCGCGCCCTTTGGGGGCTCGCGCCCCACGTAAGCACGTCCATCAGGATCGATGCATGCTTGTCGAAGTGCATCGAAGTTCAACGAACCTTTGACCCAGGAAAAGCGGTCATCCTCGGGCTTTCCGATCGACGCCAAGTCGTGCGCGTCACTTCCATGCAGGCATGGTTTGCACCCGCCGTATCGATCCCGCAACTGTTCGACGCTGACCGCGCGTTTTCCGAGCCAGAACTCGCGCTGGGCAGGGCTGCTCGCGAAGATGACGTGCGCGAATTTTTCAAGTTCTTGCCGAATGGTCTGGTCAGCCGCCTGTCGCACCCCCGATGTACCGTCACCCGCTCCGCCAGCGATAGCGATCAAAATATTGTTGTTCGCCCAAGCACTCTCCTTGAACGCCCTACGCAGCGAATCGAAGTTGACCTTGAACTGCGTGGCTCCGTGCACCAACGCAGCTCGATCATCGTTGATAGAGCTATCCGCCGCTTTCCCGAGGCGAATTAGATCTGTCTTCGTACAGTCAAACCGATCATCGTAAGCGTTGAACTGCAGTCGTGAAAGAAACCGCTTGATCTCGTCAACATGCGCAGAGTCCTGCGGGTTTACTAACAGGTGTAGGTTTACGAAGCCCGTCTTGGCCGCCACGTCGAGTCGTAGCTCGATGTTGGGGAACAGGAATTTAACGTTGGGCAAGCGACCGGCCGCCTTGTGGCGAACAACCTCTTCATAGGTATCGGTAGTGTAGTAATCGGTAACGGCCAGCGCTTCGATCGCAGGCGAACAGGTTTCCAAAGCGTTCAGGTAAGCATCCCACGGATCTTTTCCCCCAAACTGGTTGTTCAACACAGTACCAGGTCCATGAATATGGGGTTCCCAGCGATGCCACCCAGATCCGCTTGTAATCATCCTGCCTCCATGAGCTGTAATCGGTCGCTAGGACGGTATCGACTGAGGCTACGCTGTGGGCGAGCACGATTATCCAGCGAAAAGTATGACCGAGTGCGATCACACGAACTGGTTGAGACACGACACCAAGAAATGCGGCTAACGGGATATCAATGTTCGTGATCGTTTACCCTCGATCAGTAGCGACCTGCTTTAAGTTTTACAAGAGAGAATATCATCTTGCCCATACGAAAAGTGAGGAAATTTTCGCGTTGGTAAGCAAGTCTAGGTACGGCGACGACCCAACCTCTTAAGAATGCGGAAAGCCCTAACGTAACCCCATGGTGGCGTCTCTGTTTAAGGCGCGAATCTGCAACATCGTAGGGTAGCTAGACGAAGACAATAGAAGGCCTTCGCTCGGATACGCATGGGCGCTGTAATTCACCTAGCGCACAGGGTTCGGTTTTGACTGTCTTGTCTGGGTGCTTTGGGTTAAGGGGGGGCAAGGGCGGTCGAGCGCAAGGGTACGGACTGCCTCAGTTTGCCGTGCGCGGATAGCCAGGGAAATGGACAAAAGAAGTGAATTTGTCCATTCAACTAGGATCTGGAACGGACAAGCGAAAATCCTTATGTGTTGATTTTTAAGAAAAGGCAGTTGTCCATTTAGAGCGAACTTGGGTGTGGCTCCGGTATTCGAACAGCGCGATGCCCCAGCTGATCAGGGCCGCGATATACCAGGCGCGGTTCTGCAGGCCTTTCAAATGACCGTACCAGGCAAACGTCATGAAGATGTTCGACAGCACCAGCAGGCCCGCGGTCTGGGCCCAGACAGGAAGATTCATGCTCATTCGACCTTGCTGATGGCCTGGTCGGCGACCTGCGACGCCAGCAGGCCGGCCTGGCCATGGCCGGGTATAACGATATCGGGCGCGATCTCGAGCAGCGGCATCAGCACGAACGCGCGCTCGTGCATGCGCGGATGCGGCACGCGCAGGTCAGGCGTGTCGATGATGGCGTCGCCGTACAGCAGCAGGTCGAGGTCGAGCGTGCGCGGGGCGTTGCGGTATGGCCGCTCGCGGCCATGGGTCAGTTCGATCTGCCCCAGCGCGGCCAGCAACTCGTGCGCCGGCAGGCTGGTGTCGAGGCAGACCACGGCGTTGATGTAATCGGCGCCGCCCGAATCGATCGGCGCGGTGCGATACAGGCCCGAGGTATGCAGCATGGCGCCGCCCTCGAGCCGCGCCAGGCGCGCGATCGCATCGAGCACGTTGGCGCGGGCGTCGCCCAGGTTGGCGCCGATGCCGACGTAGGCGATCATTCGTCGTGCTGTGCTGCGGCCGGTGCGGCCTTGGCGTCACTGTCGCCGCCTTCGCCGCTGTTCTTGCGCGGCGCGCGGCGCGGACGGCGCTTCTTGGCCGGGCCGGCGCCGGCGCCAGTGCCGGCAGCGGCGGCGGCGCCTTCACGCTCGCGCGTGTGGGCGTTCGCCACCAGGCGTTCACGGTCGCCGCCTTCGGCTGCGTAGAACTCGGTCCACCATTCGCCGATTTCGGCTGGCAGTTCGCCCGAGGCGCAGCGCAGCAGCAGGAAGTCGTAGCCGGCGCGGAAGCGCGGGTGTT
>Ga0265798_10004450_pt1 | contig 19307 bp, 21 predicted proteins | sample P3T30metagenome_FD_192430 | JGI IMG/M metagenome (GOLD analysis project Ga0265798, IMG submission 192430) | Plant litter microbial communities from East Loma Ridge, Irvine, California - P3 T30 | ecosystem: Environmental > Terrestrial > Plant litter > Unclassified | place: USA: California... | reverse complement strand
CCCTCCTGGTAGCGGGCGTTCGCGGTGACGCGATCACGCAGCTGGTCGACCCGGCGCTGGGCGTCGGACCGTTGCAGGAGGGCTTCGGCGAGCTTCATGGTGAGCGATCCTACGCAGGTCGGGTGAGTCGGGCGTCTCGCGAGTCGCCGGCGCCCGGTCGCCGGTCGTTCATCGGGACACCTTTTCTGGTCCGTCTTGCCCTGCTGAGGCCAAGTAGGGCCTGGCCTGCGGATTCGCGTATGCCTGTCCCGCAAAAATGCCCGGTGACGGGGGTCTGAACGCTACAGTCGTCGGAAGCTCATCGGATACGCGCGCGTCTCGACCTCGGGACAAGATCTCGCAGCACAACGTGACGGTCTTGCAGCGCTCGGTGTTGACGATCAACACGTGCATGTTGACCACGGGCTGTTGGGAACAACTCGAGCCCGCCCGGGCCTCCGGGAAGCGCTGGCGGCATGCCGTGCCGGCGACGTCTTGGTCATCACCAAGCTCGATCGACTTGCCCGGTCGCTGCGCGACGCGACGGACATTGCGGACGAGCTGACGAAGAAGGGTGTCGCGCTGAACCTCGCGGGAGCGGTCTACGACCCCGCCGATCCAGTGGGCCGGCTCTTGTTCAACGTGCTCGGCATGGTTGCCGAGTTCGAGGCCGACCTCATCCGCGCCCGCACGCGCGAGGGCATGGCGATCGCCAAGGCCGACGGCAAGGTCCGCGGCCGCAAGCCTAAGCTCACCTCCTCGCAGGAGAAGCACCTAGTGCAGCTGCACCGCACCGGCGCCCACACGACGAGCGAGATTGCCGAACTATTCGGCGTCGCGCGTTCGACTGTCTATCGTGCGGTTCAGCGAGGGGAGCAGCCCTGATGTGGTTCCTCAAGCGAGTCAAGGCGAGAACGAGACCTGTCGTCGCGAAAGACAATGCTGCTGTCGACCAGGGTGGTTCTGTGGAAACTGAGGTGACTGATCGGGACGTGATCGCGATTCTGCTGCTCGTCGCGCTCACGCGAGAGGCCGATGAGTGGTGCGGCCCTGAGCTTGCCGTCGCTTGGTTGATGGCGGGCCATGACAGCTTGAACATTCGCCTTCTTGCTGGCGAGTCCAAGAGCCTGCCTGCAAGCGAGAACCTTCGGTACCTCCTCGCGATCGGCACCGATCTAGGGTTGACCACCGACGATGACGAGGCTGGCCGTCGAACTCTTGTTGTCGAGAGTCTGCGCTTGATCGCTGGTCGCGACGAGAGGTATCTGCAGCTTTCGGAAGCCTTGCGAGGATTCAGTTTCAGATTCAGGGATGACACGTGGGTGCCTGGGGTCGAGGCCTTGCTGATCATGAGCGGTGTCGACGAGCTGCCACCAGAACAGTTGTCGGATCTCATCGCCTCCGAGGCTGCCGAGTTACTTGCCACGTCCGGGCCCTTGCGTGGGTAGCGCCAGGAGCCCCTGCACGCGCAGAGGAGGGAAGGGCGGCTTTGGTGTGTCGCAGTAGACGATCGGTCATTGCGGCGCGCACGGCCGTGGTGTCGGTCTAGAAGATGGCTTGGGGGTTCACGGGCACGCCGGTGAGGCCGTGGAGGCGGGGCGGGGCGATGCTGAGCAGGAAAGCGTGTCGGCCGAGCTCGGCGCAGGTCGCGGCGAGGTCGTCGGTGGCGACGCTGTCGACCAGGGGCATGCCCAGGCGGGCCAGTCCGACCATGTGCATCGGCATGGGCATGTCCGGGTCGCTCGGCGGGAACGAGTCGCTGACGTCGCCGGCGTAGAGCGAGACGCCACGGTGGTGCATCCACGTCACTGCGTCGACGGTCATGCCCGGCGCCTGGGTCTCGGCGTCCCAGCTGAAGCCCCAGCCGCTCCGGACCACCACGGCGTCACCGGGCAGCACCTCGACCCCGGCCCTCGCCTCGGCCGCGTCGAGATCTGCCGCGGTGACGGGGTGCGCAGATGGCAGCCGCCCCTCCGGTGCCAGGTCGAGCAGGACTCCCCGCGTCGTGATCCCCGCGGCGAAGGCGGTCGTGGAACCGTGCACGACGCCTCCGGCCGTGACGGTCTCCTCGAGGGGGCGACCCGGGTACACGGTGCCGTCGATCGGCATGTGGGCGAAAGCATCGATGTGCGTCAGCGCCGGGTGATGCGGCGTCACGACGAGGACTTCGGACATCCCCATGGGCGGCGTGCCCGTGTAGAGCAGCGCCTGCTGCACGGGGGGCGACGGCGGTGCCGGGGGAGCGAACGGTCCGCCGAGCATCGAGGCGGGTTCGACCGGGTGCGCGAGCGACACGCTCCGGCCGACCCGCACCTCTTCAGCGGCGCGGGCCCTCGCGGCGTCGTCGATCAGGTTCAGCGTGCCGAGTTCGTCATCGGCGCCCCAGCGGCCTCGGTCGTCGGGGAATGCGGGTGTCGTCATGGTGCCTGTCCTGTCATGTCGGTTCGGTGTCGCGCGGATGGGTGGTGCAAACTGCAAGGAGGCCCTGAGAAGCAGGTTCCTGCACCATAGCCTTAAAACAGGATCCTGTTTATCTAGGTGGGCGACGAGGAGGCACATATGAGTGACGATGGAGGTCGCGGGCTCGAGTCCGTGCTGGGCTGGAACGCGGTGAAGGTCGCGCGCATCATCGGATCCCAGATCACGGCGGGGATGGCGGAGCACGACGTCAGCCTCGTGCAGTTCGGTGTGCTGTCGTGCCTGGCGGACGGTGCTGAGCTCACGTCGGCGGAGATCGCTCGGGCCGTCTTCGTTCGCCCGCAGAGCATGTCGGATGTGCTCGACGGGATGGAGCGTCGCGGTCTCGTCCGCCGGGTGGGCGTTCGCGCCCGCGGCCGGAGGAACCCAGCCGCGATCACGCCGGCCGGCCAGGCCGTGCTGGGCGCGGTGCAGCAGGTGGCCTTGGCGACGAACGACCTCAGCATGTTCGGGCTGGACGCGTCACGGAGCGCGCAGCTCAACGCACTGCTGCTCGCTGTCATCGAGGGCGCGGAGAAATCACCGGGCGTGGGCGACGCTTACTGATACATGCCCGGTAGACGATCGGCTAACGCGGCAGCTGCGTCGATCCCGGTGGTGGCAGGGCCTCGATGAGTTCGGCAACGGCTAGTCGGCACGGCGTCGGGAGCGTGGCCGCCGCTCCACCGTTGCGCGCCTGCGGTTCGAGGTAGACGTCGGCGGGGTCCTCGTCGACCCGAGTACTGGATGCTCGTGCGCGCTTCGTAAGGGGACAGGTACCGTGAGCGCATGACGGTGAGTTCCCCGCGATGAGGCTGCCCCGATGGAACCAGCGGTCCCGCCCGACCACTCCGACCGGTCCTGCCACGATCTCCTACCCGGAGCTGCCCACGCCTGCCGCGGCCGCCGCCTTCGCTTTGTGCGAGGACTGGCTGATCTACGAGACCTGGTTTGCGGAAGAGAGAGCTCGAGACCTGGATGGACTCGGAGCGGCCTCGCCGAGCTTCGTCGTCCCATGGATCATCTCGCCTACGCATGCCTCGACCGGAGTTGCTGAAGAGACAAAGGGGAGGGGGCCTTCGCGTGGCGACATGCAGGAGGTGGTCGACTGGCTCGTCCTCGCCGGTGCGCTGCGTCCGCTGACGGAGTCCCAGCGTGCCGAACTCGTCCGAGCGGGCGAGGCTCGGCGTCTGGCGCGCGATCCCGAAGGCCGCTTCCGTTCCCTCGAGCCCGAACACGCGGCAGTGTTCGAGGCCTTCCGCCGAGAGATGGACCGAGATTCGTGGGAGGTCGTCCCGCACGTGATGGTGAAGGTCTACCCGGAGCTCCGGACCACGAAGACCAAGACCGCGTGGGCGGACCTGCCAGGCCCCGGGCGCCCCTGAGACGCCGGTGACCCGAGCGCGCGCCGCGCGAGCGTCACTTCCCGTCGCCCTGCATCTCCGATGCGTCGCCGTCGGCGCACTCGGACACGGCGGAGATGCTGTAGCCACGCGGATCGGCCAGCAGGTCGATGCTCGTGGTCGGGCCTCCGACGCCTCGGATGCCGAGGTGTGGTGGGGTGCCGCCGCTCTGGTAGGTCCCCGTGGTGATGCCGCGTCCTGACCACAGCTCGTCGAGCACGGCCACGTCGGCTTCCGGATCGCCGACGGTGGGCACGCGCATGACGATGTAGGCGTAGGCGGCCCCGTCTCCGCCGTCGCTCTTCGTGCACCTTTCGACGGCGGGCCCGCTGTAGACCTGCCAGTCGCCCCCGAGGGCCTGCGCCGAGGTGTCGACCATCGTGACGACCGCCTCCTTGGCGCCTTCGGGGTCCACGACGTCCGTCGGGGTGCTCCCGGTGCATCCGGTGAGCGGGAGCGTCAATGCGGCGGAGATCGCGACAGCGCGTGTCCTCATCTCGGTGCGCCGATGGAGTACACCTCAGGGGAGAAGGGGACCCACGGCATGTTCTCTCGGATCCAGAACGATGCGGCCCCGACCTCGAACGTGTACGTGCCGGGTGCCTCGTCGTAGCGGCGGGCGATCTCGTCGCGATTGTCATAGCTGATGCCGCGATCGAAGGTGAGCTGGCCACAGTCGCTCGTCTCGAAGAAGACGGCCGAATGCGACGAACCAATGCCCCTGGACGATCGGTTCGAGACGGTGCCGCCCGCTGCGGACTCGACCGTGCACGATGTGGTGCGGATGTGCCCGTCGTCGTACGCGCCGAGGGACACGAGCGCAGGGAGCAGCGCCAGGCTCGGCACCAGGACGACGAACGCGAAGACCCCGGTGAGTGTGTCGTGGACGATTCGGGGACGGGTCAGGTGGGTGAGCTTGCCGAGCAGGTCCTGGTACGAGGCCCAGGGCTCGGTCGCGTTGTCGTGGAGCCAGTCCGCGAGCACGTCGTAGTGCCGGTCGAACCGGTTCGCGCTGAACCCACTCCGCCTCCGTCCGGTCACACCACGGATGCCGACGTGACCTGCCCCGGTCGGTCGGGTGACGACGACGTTGCCGGGCAGGACGACGTCCTTCCGGCCGAGGCTGACGACCGCCTCCAATCGGTCAGGGAAGACCCGCACCCGTGTTCGCAGTCTCAGGATGCCGAGGACCACAGCGCCGGACCCGATGCCGATCGTGAAAGCACTGGCCGCCACCCGTGTGAACACGGCGTCGCCGTAGAACTCGACCGCGAAGGCCATCCGGACGCCCAGCACCGTGACCGCCGCCGCGGCCATCGTCCACGCGACGGGCTTCCAGACGGCCCCCCGGACCGTGACCGGCTCCGTCCGCCGTCCGACGCCCTCTGACTGCTGTTGCTGCTGCTGCTGCACACCGTCCCCCGAATACATTGCCCCGATACGTGTCATGAGCTTTGCACCTTGCGGCCATCATGTGCGTCGGCCTCATCGCTGCGCGTCCGATAGGGGATCCATCAGCGGGCGAGGCCTTGCTGCAGCCTTCTAGGCTTACAGGATGACTGTTCGTGTTCGCCCGGTCGTCGCCCGCGACGAGTCGCAATGGTCCGTGCTCTACGCCGGCTATCGCTCGTTCTACAAGTTGCCCGAGGACGGCGACGCCGTCGCCGGCACCTGGCAGTGGGTAGTCACGGGCGCCCACGGGCTCGTCGGGCTCGTCGCGACCGACATAGACGACAGGTTGCTCGGTCTTGCCAACCTCAGGCGCTTCGCTCGTCCCTCTACCGCCACTCTCGGGCTCTACCTCGACGACCTCTTCACCTCGCCAGCATCGAGAGGAACAGGCGTTGCAACAGCACTCTTAGAGGAGGCTGCAGCTGTCGCCTCCAGAGAGGGGGCGAGTGTCGTCCGGTGGATCACAGCGACCGACAACGCACCAGCCCGCCGCGTATACGACGGCCTCGCGGCCGCAACGCCCTGGGTGACCTATGACATGAAGCCAAGGCTGCAGCCGGGGGCCGAGTAGCCCCAGTAGTTGCAACCCCTTCCCACCTCGATAGCCGATCCGCTATCGAGGTGGGGAGGGGCATTCGAGCGTGGCGCTCGAGTGCCCCTTGTCAGGTGTCGCTTGCTGGTGTTTAGCTCAGTCCCATTGGACGCCTTCGTTGTTGCGGTCGCCGTAGGGGCCGTCTCCGATGGCGGTGTCGATGGCCGCTAGATCCTCGGAGGTGAGCGTCAAGTCGGCCGCTGCCAGGTTCTCCGCAACGCGCTGGGGGTTGCGGCTCCCGGGGATGGGGACGATGAAGTTTCCCTGGGCCAGCAGCCATGCGAGAGCGAGCTGCGAGATGGACGCGCCCTTGGACTCAGCGATCGCTGTGAGCTTCTGGACGATGTCGTAGTTCTTCTCGAAGTTCTCCGGCTGCCACCACGGGAAGGTATCCCCGGAGCTGCGGCTGTCGCTGCTTTCGTATTCGGAGGGCTTCTTCAGTCCACCGGTGAGGAACCCGCGCGCAAGCGGCGAGTAGGGAACGAACCCGATACCCAGCTCTTTGAGCACAGGGAACAGGGTCTCGGCCTCGCGAGTGAACAGGGAGTACTCACTCTGTACGACGGAGACGGGTTGCACGGCGTGCGCGCGTCGGATGGTGTTCGGGCCGGCTTCGCTGAGGCCGAAATACTTGACCTTCCCAGCATCGATGAACTCCTTCACCACGGCGGCGACTTCCTCGATCGGTACGTTCGGGTCCACGCGGTGCTGGTAGACGACGTCGATGTAGTCGACGCCGAGGTAATCGAGGCTGTTGTTGATGACCTCTCGGATGTGTTCGGGACGGCTGTCGTACCCGAAGTCGTGAGTGAGGCCGAACTTGGTGGCGATGACGATGTCCTCGCGGAAGTCCTTCACGGCTCGGCCGAGGAACTTCTCGCCCTCGCCCCAGCCGTAGAGCTCGGCGGTATCAAAGAACGTGACGCCCAACTCGTGCGCCTTCTTGATCGCGGCCGTCGCTTCGTCATTGTCGGTGGGGCCGTAGGCCAGCACGGTACCCATAGAGCCGTAGCCGAGTTCGGAGACGGTCAGGCCCTGCTGGCCCAGTGTGCGCTTCTTCATCAGATGTCCTTTCTGTGAACAAACAACACGATACGCCATTTGTGACACGCTGTGCCACTTTGGGCGCGATAAGCTCTTCGTATGGACCCTTCCCCCGCACCGGCAGGTGGTCTGCGGGCCATCACCCGCGAGGCTGTTCGGGTGCGTATCGCTGAGCAAGCGTTGATCTTGTTCGACGAGAACGGGTTCGAGAACACGACTGTCGACGACATCGTCAAGGCCGTCGGTATCTCTCTCCGCAGCTACTTCCGCTACTACTCCAGCAAGGAAGACGTCGTCATCGGAGATCTCGTCATCGCCGGCACGCAACTCCGCGATGACGTCGCGGCGCACCTGGAGACTCACACCCCGTGGCAGGCCCTTCACTTGGGGATGCGGGGAGCTGCAGATGGGATCGACGCCGACCCCGCACGGTGGCTGCGTACCATGCGAGTCATCCACAGCGCCGCGTCCCTTCGAGCCCGAAATGTGGAGAAACACCAGGCCTGGTCAGCACTGCTGGTCCCCCTCGTGAGCGCGCACTTGAATGAAGATCGGCAGTTCAGTGACTTGCCGGCTCGCACGCTCGTCGGGAGTGCAATCGCGTGTCTTGACGCGGCTCTCAGCGTCTGGACGGACGCAGAAGCATCGGCACCTTTCGCCGCAGTCCTGGACGCGGCTTTCAAAACCGTCGGCACCCTCCCCGCACAAGAAGAGTCGTCCGGCCGGTGACGGGCCCGACAGGCGACGGATCTTCCCCCTCAATCGCGTAACTGCTGGTGCTGCTACTTCCCGCTGCGGGCGCCGGCGATCACGGATGGGAGGAAACCGGGGAACGCTTCTTCGAGGTCGGCTTCGCGGAGCACGTTCATCCGTGATGTGCCGACGTAGTACTGGTGGATGACTCCCGCCTGCCGCAGTGCGGTGAAGTGGTGCGTCGCGGTCGATGCCTTGATGGGCAAGTCGAAGTTGCCACAGCTGATGTCAGCCTCGGCTGACGCGAGCTGCGCCACGATGCTCAAGCGGATCGGGTCGGCGATGACTTCGAGGACTCTTGGGAAGTGCAGGTCTTCGATCGAGGGTTCGTCGTCGATGAGTGCTCGAGCCATTCGGTTCTCCTTACGCGGGGATGATCGTACCGGGCGGGTGGGCCCCGGCTGACGTCGCAACGACCTGCCGGGACCACGCGGCGGACGCGGGTCAGCGGACCTCGATGACGACCTTGCCGAGGGGGCCTTCGGCGAGGCGGTCGTAGGCGGTCTTCGCGTCCTCGAACCGGTACGTGGAGTCGATGACGGGGCTGATCTTGTGCTCGTCGAGGAATGCGACGAGCTCCTCGAAGGCGAAGCGCGTGCCGACGGCGATGCCCTGGATGGTGGTCTGGCGGAACAGCACCGTCATCAGGTCGAGGTTCGTGGTCTGCCCGGCGAGGAATCCGATGACGGCGACGACGCCGCCGGCCTTGGCGGCGCGGACGGAGTCGTTGACGCCGTCTCCGCCGGCGACGTCGATGACCACGTCGACGCCCTTCCCGTCGGTGAGCTCGAGGACCCTGCCGGCCCAGTCGGGGGTGGTGCGGTAGTTGATGAGGTCGGTGGCGCCGAGTTCCTTCGCGACGGCGAGCTTGTCGTCGCTGGAGGAGGTTGCGATGACGCGTGCGCCGAAGGCCGACGCGATCTGGATCGCGAACACGGACACACCGCCGGTGCCCTGTACGAGGACACTGCCGCCCTGACCCAGCTTGCCGTGGTGGAAGAGGGAGAACCACGCCGTCAGCGCCGCGATCGGCAGCGTGGCAGCTTCCGCGTCGGTGAGGTTGTCGGGGCTCTTCACGACGCGGTCCTCGTGCAGCAGCATGAACTCGGCAAGCCCGCCGTCGATCGGGCCACCGATCATGGCGTCGGTGTGCGCGTCGTCCCACGGGCCGTCGGCCCAGGTGGAGTAGAAGTGCGAGGTGACTCGGTCGCCGACCTTCCACTTCGTCACGTCGGAGCCGACCGCGGTGACGACACCGGCGGAGTCAGCGCCGACGATGAGGCCCTTCGGCATCTTCTCGGGGGAGTAGTTCCCCTCGACGAGCGCCTTGTCCCGGTAGTTCAGGGAGACGGCCGAGACCTGCACGAGCAGGTCGTGGGGGCCGGGGGTCGGGGTGTCGACCTCACGGAGGTCGAGGTTGTCGAAGCCGAAGTCGGCGAGGGTCCAAGCGCGCATGGCGGTCCAATCGTCACGATGAAGCACCGGAGTCCCGGCACCGAGAGCTTCACGGTACGCCGAACTTCGACGAAGATCAAACTTGACCAGGCTCGAACTTCACGCTCATACTTCGATCGTCATCAAAAGACTTGAGAGGACGAACATGACTGAGGCAATTGGGACCGCGAACATCGGTGTGGTGGGTTTGGCGGTGATGGGCTCGAACCTGGCCCGGAACCTCGCATCGCGGGAAGGGAACACGGTCGCCGTCTACAACCGCACCTGGTCGCGCACCGCGCAGCTGGTGACCGAGCATCCCGAGGCCGGCTTCATCGCCTCCGAGGACATCGACGACTTCGTCGCGTCACTGTCGAAGCCGCGGACCGCGATCATCATGGTGCAGGCGGGCAAGGGCACCGACGCGGTCATCGATCAGCTCGCCGAGCGGTTCGAGGAAGGCGACATCATCGTCGACGGCGGCAACGCCGACTTCCACGACACCATGCGCCGGGACCAGGACCTCGCCGCGCGCGGGCTGAACTTCGTCGGCGTCGGCATCTCCGGCGGTGAGGACGGCGCACTGAACGGCCCGTCGATCATGCCCGGCGGTTCCGACGAGGCGTGGGAGACGCTGGGGCCGATCCTGACGTCGATCGCCGCCGTCGCAGAGGGCGAACCCACCGTGACCCACGTCGGCACGGACGGAGCCGGGCACTTCGTGAAAATGGTGCACAACGGCATCGAATACGCCGACATGCAGCTCATCGCCGAGTCCTACGACCTGCTGCGCCGTGTCGGCGGATACGACACCGACCAGCTGGCGGAGGTGTTCCGCACCTGGAACGACGGCGACTTGGAGTCGTACCTCATCGAGATCACGGCCGAGGTGCTCCGTCAGCGTGACGCGGACACCGGCAAGGCGCTCGTGGACGTGATCCGAGACGAAGCCGGGTCCAAGGGCACCGGTGTCTGGACCGTGCAGAACGCACTGGGGCTCGGCGTTCCGGTGACAGGCATCGGCGAGGCCGTCTTCGCTCGCGCTGTGTCCTCGAAGCCCGAGCAGCGGCAGGCAGCCCGGGCTGCGTTCCCCGTCCGTCCCGCTCCCGTCGCCGTGGACGACGACTTCGCCGACGACGTCCGCGCAGCCCTCTACGCGTCGAAGGTGGTCGCGTACGCGCAGGGCTTCGACCTCATCATCACCGGGGCGAAGCAATACGGCTGGAACATCGACCTCGGTTCCATCGCAAAGATCTGGCGTGCCGGCTGCATCATCCGGGCCCAGTTCCTGAACCGCATCGTCGAGGCGTACGACCGGAACCCGTCCTTGCAGACCCTTCTCGAGGACCCCCACTTCGCGGAGATCATCCGTGACGGCGAAGCAGCGTGGCGGCGTGTGGTCGGCGTCGCGGTGACGTCCGCCGTGCCGGCGCCGGGGTTCGCCTCCGCACTGTCGTACTTCGACTCCCTGACCGCCGATCGACTCCCCGCCGCCCTCATCCAGGGCCAGCGCGACTTCTTCGGCGCCCACACCTACCAGCGCACCGACCGCGAAGGCACCTTCCACACGCTGTGGTCCGCTGGTCGCCGGGAAGTGTCGCAGGCGCCCTCCACGCACTGACCCCCTCGGTGGCGCCGACCGGACCCCGGTCGGCGCCACCGATTTCATCGCCCGACTTGACCTTGTCACTAGTGTCAGTGTTGACGATGGTCAGATGACGACTTCTGCCCACACCCAGAGCAAGCCCCCGAGCACGGACCGGCTGAAGCCAGGCGACGGCCTCGTCCTCGGCCTGCTCATGTCCTCGACGTTCCTCGTCCTGCTGAACGAGATGCTCCTCGGCGTCGCCCTACCGACCCTCATCCGGGACCTCGGCATCACCCCGTCTGCCGGCCAGTGGCTGACGACCGGGTACCTACTGACCCTCGCCGTGCTGATCCCCGCGACCGGGTTCATCATGCGCCGCTTCCACCTGAGGACGATCTTCCTCACCGCCTTGACGGTCTTCATCGTCGGGACCGCGATCTCGGCGATCGCTCCAGGATTCGCGGTGCTCCTCGTCGGCCGCATCATCCAGGCGGTGGGCACGGCAGTGTTCGTGCCGCTGCTGATGACGACCGCGATCCGCCTGGTGCCGGAGTCCCGCCGCGGCCGGATCATGGCGCTCGTGACCGCCGTCCCGGCCATCGCGCCCGCGGTCGGGCCTGCGATCTCGGGCCTCGTGTTGACGTTCCTGCCCTGGCGGTGGCTGTTCATCCTCGTCCTGCCCCTCGCCGTCATCGCCCTCATCGCCGGTGCGATGCGGCTGAAGAACATCACCACCCCGGAGCGGGCGACCCTCGACCTGGTCTCGGTGGTGCTCTCCGCCGTCGGGTTCGGCGCCCTCGTGTTCGGGCTGTCCCTCATCGGCGAATCCGCCACCGGCCACGCACCCGTCCCGCCCGCCATCCCGATCGTCATCGGTGTCCTCGGCGTCGCCGGGTTCGTGTTCCGTCAGCTCGCGCTCCGCCGCCACGGAGACGCGTTCCTCGACATGCGCATCTTCCAGTCGAAGTCCTTCGTCGTCCCGATCCTCGTCATGCTCTTCGTCGCGCTGAACGGCTTCGGCATCCTGCTCGTCCTGCCCCTGGTGCTCACCGGCTCCCTGGGACTCAGCACCCTCTCGATCGGGCTGTTCCTTGTCCCGGGCGGTGTCGTCATCTCCGCCGTCTCGGCCCTCGGAGGCCGCGTCTACGACCGCTACGGGCCACTGCCCTTGGCGATCCCCGGCTCGATCATCTGGGCGGCCAGCATCTGGTTCCTCAGCACCCTCGACAACACCCACAGCGTCTGGATCTACCTCACCGGGTACCTCGTCATGACCGCAGCCCAGGCGATGATGTGGGCCCCGATGACGACCCTCGCCCTGTCCTCGCTCCGTTCGGAGCTCTACCCGCACGGCAGCGCCGCGTTCAGCACGGTGCAGCAGCTCGCCGGCGCCGCCGGCGGCGCGATCCTGGTGTCGGCGTACACGATCGGCTCGAACGCCGTGAACGCTGGCGAGCTGACGGTGGCACAGACCGTCGCCGCCGGTCAGACGGCGTTCATGACCGCCGGGATCATCGCGATCGCCGCGATCATCGGCACCCTCGCCATCGGCCGGCGTCGTGCCACCCCGGAGCTCTCGGTCAACCCCTCCTGACCGGGTCGCTCCCCGCACAGCAGAAGGCCCCCGCCACATGGCGGGGGCCTTCTGCTGTCGACGAGGCGTTCCCTCCTTGAGGAGGGAAAGGGGCGCTCAGCGGGCGGGGAAGGTGATGACGCTGCGGGCGATGCCGCCGCCCTCGAGGGCCTCGTAGGCCTCGTTGATGTCGCCCAGCTCGATGGTCTGAGACACGAGGTCGTCGAGGTTGAGCTTTCCCTGCAGGTACAGGTCGACGTACATCGGGATGTCGGCGTAGAAGTTCGACGACCCGAGCCAGATCCCCCGGACGCCCTGCTGCTTGGACAGCAGCGTGCTGTCGGCCGGCGACGGGCGGACGTCGAGAGCAGCGCCAGGACGCATGCCGCCGACGAGGTAGGTGGTGCCGCCGAACCCGAGGGACGCCATGGCGGTCTCGGCGACCGCGGGCACGCCGATCATCACGAACGCATGGTCGACACCGGAGCCGCCGGTGAGCTCCAGGACACGCGCAGCCGCGTCCTCTTCGCCGGAGTTGACGACGGCGGTGGCACCGAACTTCTGGGCGAGCTCGAGCTTGTCGGGCTGGATGTCGACGGCGATGATCGTCGTCGCTCCCGCGAGGGCCGCAGCCTGGATTGCGTTCAGGCCCACCCCGCCGCACCCGAACACGGCGATCGACTGCCCCGGGGTCACCTTCGCGGCGTTGAAGATCGATCCGGCACCGGTCGCGACGGCGCACCCGATGATCGATGCCTGCTCGAACGGCATCGCCGGGTCGATGGCGACGAGCTGGTTCTCGTGGATGAGGGCCTGTTCGGCGAAGCCGCCGAGGCCCTGCATCTGAACGACCGGGACTCCGTCGACGTCCAGGCGCGGCGCCTCCTCGTCGGTGCGGTCGAGGGACCCGGGGTTCGTGCAGCCGTTGAGGTTCCCGCGCAGGCACGCCTGGCAGTGCCCGCAGGGCTGCAGGGCGGCCGCGACGACGTGGTCGCCGACCTTGATCCGGGTCACGCTGTCACCGACGGCTGCGACGACACCGGAGATCTCGTGGCCGAGGACTGCCGGCAGGCCGATGCCCATGCCGCTGCGGGCGACGGTGATGTCGCTGTGGCAGAGGCCGGACGCTCGGACGTCGACGATGACCTCCCGGCCGGTGGGGGCTGATATGTGCACCTCCTCGACCTGGAAGGGCTGTCCGATCTCTCGGATGAGTGCTGCACGCATGTGGGTTCTCCTTCGAATTATGCGTAGCCCGCCGGGCGGCGGGAGGTCTCAGTCAGGTGCGCTGAGAAGTTCAGGGGGCGAGTTGCCGGAATCCGGAGTCGTGGAAGACGAGGGGGAGGCGGTCTTCTTCGGTGCGAAGTGCGACCACCTCGAGAAGGGCCACGGTGTGGTCACCGGCGTCGACCTCGTCGTGGACGGTGCACTCGAACCAGGTTGAGGCGCCGTCGACGAACCGGGCATCGGAGCGGGTCGAGAGCAGCGTCACGCCGTCGAACCGCCGATTCCGGTCAGGGCCGGCTATCTGCCGGGCGAGGGCAGCTTGGTCGTCGGCGAAGACGGACACGCCGATGCTGGCCGCGGCACGCAGCCGGGGCCAGCTCGTCGACGTCTTCTGGACGGCGACCGACACCAAGGGCGGGTCCGCCGAGACGCCTACCGTGAAGGATGACGCCACCATCCCGATCTCGTGGCCATCGACGACAGCGACCAGGCCCACTACGCCGGAGGGGAACCGTGCGAACGCGCGCCGCACGGTTGCCAGGTAGGCCTCGTCCCGGGGGAGGGGTGTGGCGGTGTTTATGGTGTCGGTCATGGTCGGGGTGCTCGGTGCGGGGTCGTGGCTCAGTAGATGGCGCGGTTGAGGGCGACGAGGTACGCGGCGCTGACCGACCCCTCCACCTCTGCTCGTTCCGTGACGGCCGCGATGGCCAGGTCGCGGCGCTTCGGGGAACGGGTAGCGTCGGCTTTTGCCAGGGCTGCGGGGAGTTCGGCTGCGGTCCGGTCGGTGCAGTACGCAGGCGTCCCTGGCTGCTGCCTCCACGAGTCGGCGAGTGAGCCGGAGTCGAACGCCTCGAAGCCCGTCTCCTCTACCAGTGACATCGCCGTCTTCTTCGCGGCCTGATCGTCGCCGGCGACGGCGATCGCGATGCGGTTGGCAGTGCCGGGGCTCGTGGCGTGCTCGGCGAACGACTGCGACGTGATGGCGTTCCACGCCTTCACCACGGGTCGACCGTAGTGCTCGGACACCCAGAGGCTCTCCGTCTGGCCCTCGTCGAGCTCGGGGATGTGGCCGTCGCGCAGCGGGTAGTAGTTCGACGTGTCGATCACGATCGCCGCCTCCGGTGCGCTCTGCACGAGGGCGGCGATGTCGGGGACCCGGCTGATCGGGACGGACACGATGACCGCGTCGACGCCCTGTGCGACGTCGGCTGCCTCGACGGCGCGCGCGCCGGTCTCGAGGGCCGCCTGGTCGATGGTCTCCGGACCGCGGGAGTTCGCGATGGCGACGTCGTGGCCTGCCGCGCTGAGGCGCTGGGCGAGGGTGGTGCCGATCATGCCTGCGCCGATGATGCCGATCTTCATGGGGGGTGCCTGTCTTCCGTCTCGGTTGTCTTCCCCATCCTCGACGTTGTCACTAGTGTCAATGTCAAGTCGAAAAGGAGAGAACATGAGAATCGGTGAACTGGCGAAGAAGACAGGTGTCGCGCCTCGGATGCTCCGGTACTACGAAGCGCAAGGGCTGATCCAGCCGACGAGGCTTCCGAACGGGTACCGCGACTACGACGACTACCTCGTCGAGCGGGTCGGCAAGATCCGCGGCCTGGTCGACTCCGGTATCCCGTCGCGGATCATCATCGACGTGCTCCCGTGCCTCGACAAGCAGCAGGCGATCGTCGTCCGCGACGTCGAGCCGGGACTTCGCGACATGCTCGCCGAAGAGCGCGACCGCATGACCCGCAAGATCGACTTCCTGATCCAGAACCGCGACGCCCTCACCAGCTACATCGCCGCCCTGGACGAGGCGGTCCAGGAACCGCCGGTCGCCCGCGCCAGCTGAACTCCGTCCTAGCTGGGCTCCGTGAGGTGGCGGTGTGAGTCCAGCGGGCAGGGCTTGACCTTGTCACTAGTGTCAATGTTGAGACTGGTTCTATGACCGCTGAGAACCCCGCCCCGACCGATGTCCCTCAGATGCTCCTGGCTATGCAGCTCGTCGGAGGCTTCGGTGGTGAGCCGGGCGCCTGGCGTCTGCCTGGTGTCCCGCTGGACAGCTACACCGACATGGACGCTCACGTCCGCCACGCCCAGGCAGCGGAGCGCGGCAAGATCCAGCTCCTGTTCTTCGCCGACACCCCGGCGCTCGAGACTGACCTGAACGTCCAGCCTCAACGGCATGTCATCGACCCTGTCGTCGTGATGACCTCGATCGCGCGTGAGACGACCCGCATCGGACTCGTCGCCACCGCCTCCACCACCTTCAACGAGCCGTACAACATCGCCCGGCAGTACAAGGCGATGGACGTCATCAGCCACGGCCGCATCGGGTGGAACGCCGTCACGACCTCGAACCCCGAGGCTGCTGCGAACTTCGGGTCAGCTGTCCCGCCGAGGCCGGAGAAGTACGGGCGCGCTCACGAGGTCATTCAGGTCGTCGAGGCTCTCTGGGGCAGCTGGGGCAAGGACGCACTCATCGGCGACGTCGAGTCCGGCACCTACGCCGATGCATCGAAGATCCAGCCGATCAACCTCGGCGGGAAGTACGTCGCATCCCGCGGTCCTCTGCCGATCCCGCCGTCCGAGCAGGGGCAGCCCGTCATCTTCCAGGCCGGTGGCGGACAGAACGGCATCGACCTCGCGGCCCGGTACGCCGACGGCGTCTACGCCAACCCCTACGACATCGCCTCCGCCAAAGCCCAGCGGGACGCCCTCCGCGCGGCCGCTGTCGCTGCTGGCCGTGACGCGGACGACATCAAGATGTTCGCCGGCTTCATGCCCACCGTCGGCGCCACGAAGCGCGAGGCCCTCGACCGGCGCCGCGCCCTGGACGAGTCCATCAACCTCCGCCAGCGGGTGGCGTACCTCGGACACATGATCGGCCTGCCCCTCCGCTACGAGGACATCGACCAGCCCGTCCCCGAGCACCTCCGCGATCGGGCCCGCGCGAACCTGTCCGACCCGCGCTCCGAGCACGCCCTCACCATTGTCCGAGAGGGCTGGACCCTCCGTGACGTCATCGCACACGGGGTCATCGACTACCACCCCGTCGTCGCCGACACGGCCGAGAAGATCGCCGACTTCATGCAGGAATGGTTCGAGGCAGGCGCCTGCGACGGGTTCTCCCTCTCGATCGACAGCCTCCACGACGGCGTCGACGCCTTTGTCGACGAGGTCGTCCCGATCCTCCAGGAACGCGGCGTCTTCCACCACGACTATGAAGGCGCCACCCTCCGCGAGAACATCCATGCCGCTCCGCGCTACGGCCGCGATCCTCGCGTTCTCGTCACGGAGTGAACGACAGGGCCGCGTGAGTTCACGAACGTCGCCGAGCAGAAACACGAACGCCCTGGAGCTTTGCAGAGAGGCCATCGACGCAAGCCTCGGTGCGCCCGACAAGACACGCACCGCGTAACGGGTGCCGTGCCACAAGAAAGAGAACAAAATGTCTGCACGCCCCTTGCCCACTGTCGTAGATCGCCCCCGGTTGACGGTCGTGGGTACCGGATACCTCGGAGCCACCCACGCCGTCTGCATGGCGGTGCTCGGCTACGACGTCCTCGGTGTCGATGTCGATCCGCACAAGGTCGATCTCCTGAACGAGGGCGTCGTGCCCTTCTACGAACCGGGCCTCCCCGAGAAGCTCCAGGACGCTCTTGCCAGTGGCCGGTTGCGCTTCACAACCGACCTCGATGAGGCCGCGGTGTTCGGGGACGTGCACTTCATCTGCGTCGGCACCCCACAGAAGCCCGGCTCGGACGCGGCCGACATGACCTACGTCGACTCCGCGTTCACCGAGCTCGCACGACGCATCAGCGGCCGCTCCCTCCTCGTCGGCAAGTCCACCGTTCCGATCGGCACGGCTGCTCGCCTGACCAAGATGGTCCAAGACATCTCACCCGCCGGTACCGACGTCGAAGTGGCCTGGAACCCGGAGTTCCTCCGGGAAGGCTTCGCAGTGAAAGACACCCTGCACCCCGACCGTCTGGTCTTCGGTGTCGCATCCGAGTGGGCCGAAGCCCAACTACGAGCAGCATTCGCACCGATCCTGGCCGAGGGCACAGCAGTCGTCGTCAGCGACCTCGCCACCTCCGAGCTCGTGAAAGTCGCCGCGAACTCGTTCCTCGCCACGAAGATCTCCTTCATCAACGCCATGGCCGAGATCTGCGAGACGACCGGAGCCGACGTCAACCTCCTCGCCCAAGCCCTGTCATACGACTCCCGAATCGGTGGCCGCTTCCTCAAACCGGGACTCGGATTCGGCGGCGGATGCCTGCCGAAAGACATCCGGGCGTTCGCCCACCGCGCCGATGAGCTCGGCGTCGGACAGGCGACCGCGTTCCTCCGCGAAGTCGACGACATCAACGAGCGCCGACGCACTCGCGCCGTGGACCTCCTCCGCGAACTCGTCGGCGGTGACCTACGCGGCAAGAAGATCGCGTGCCTCGGCGCCGCGTTCAAGCCCGACTCGGACGACGTCCGAGACGCACCGGCTCTAAACGTCGCCCACATGCTCCACCTCGAAGGTGCCCAGGTCACGGTCTATGACCCGGTGGCACTCGAGAACGCGCGACGAAAGTTCCCCGACCTCACGTACGCCGACTCGCTGATCGGGGCAGTCGAGGGAGCTGACGCGGTCGCGCTTCTTACCGAGTGGCAGGAGTTCCGTGACGCCGATCCGACGGCTCTGGGTGCGCAGGTCACACACCGGCGTCTGCTGGACGCCCGGCACGCCCTCGACGCCGACGCCTACCGCTCCGCCGGCTGGGAGGTTCGGGCGCCCGGCCGCCCCGCCCTATCCCGAACCGTGAGCCTCGTGTCCGATGTCCGCGATGAAATTGCGTGAGCTGCTGCCTGCCAAGTCGGCTAGGCGAACCGTCCGATCGAGGTTCCCTTACTGAGATCCATTCCGGACTGGTCTATTCAGACACCACTGACCGTGCTGGTGTGGGGGAGTAGCGGGTCCGTCAGCTCGTCCGCTGACCCATCCTTTACCGGGCACTAGGTGCTGGGCCGACATACGGCTACGTTGCGAAGGCAGCCCAGACCCCGCTGTGAATGGCGGGGTTCCTGGGTTCGCCCAGGTTCCCCGTCAGGGATCGGCTATTGGGCGCATGCCCGTGGCCGTAGAACGGTCAGCGAGATCCGTTTGACTGGCCTGTGTGAACACCCTCATCGTCACTGCGCACCCCGATCAGAACTCACTCACGGCGAACATCGCTCGGCAGCTCGAGGCGGCTTTGCAACCGGGAGCAGTCGTCGTGGCCAACCTGGCTGCGGAGGGCTTCGACCCCCGCTTCGGCCCTGCAGACAGGGACACCTATCGCGGCACCGCCGACGCCGTTCCCGACGTCGTTCGTGAACAGCGGTGACTCGATGCCGCAGACCACCTCGTCCTAATCTTCCCTGTCTACTGGTGGTCGATGCCGGCGCTCATGAAGGGTTGGATCGACCGCGTGTTCATCGCCGGCTGGGCTTTCGACATCGACCCCGCCGGCGGAACACGCCGCAACCTGCACGGACTCACCGTCCACCTCCTCGCCATAGCAGGCGACGCGGCCGGCACGTACGAGCGGCACGGCTACGAACAGGCCCTCCGCACACAGATCGAGCACGGCATCGTGGATTACTGCGGCGCACAGCGAGGCTCAGTGGCGTTCGTGCATGAGTCGGGGCAGGACAACCAGCAAGCCCGTCAGGCGCTCGTTCTGGACGCTGTCGAACAAACGGCTCGTGCCATCTCGAGCTGAACACCCGAGACGGTGTCCCGGGGACGCACCGCGGTCTCGGTCACACCGATCATGCGGCCGGTGA
>Ga0265798_10004448_pt1 | contig 19313 bp, 14 predicted proteins | sample P3T30metagenome_FD_192430 | JGI IMG/M metagenome (GOLD analysis project Ga0265798, IMG submission 192430) | Plant litter microbial communities from East Loma Ridge, Irvine, California - P3 T30 | ecosystem: Environmental > Terrestrial > Plant litter > Unclassified | place: USA: California... | reverse complement strand
CATGGGGAGTCCCAGAAGAAGAGTAAAATTGAAAGATTCTGAACTACAAAAAAAATGGGCCGCTCTAGGCGGCTCCACTTTACATTGCCTGCTGGAGCACTCGTCATCCACAGGTCAGGCAATAAATCTTTGGCAGGGGAACAAGGATTCGAACCTTGGTATGCCGGAATCAAAATCCGGTGCCTTAACCAGCTTGGCGATTCCCCTACACTGAAACTTGTACTGCTTGTTTGCTCTCTCCGCTTCAGCTATGTTGCCGTTGCGTCGACAGGCAAAATTTTATTCTACAACTCGTTGATTTGCAAGAGCGATTTCATCGGATGTTTCGTTAGCGACCTTGTTTTCCACGCTATCCACTTCGCCGGCACCTGCTTCAGCACCTGCTCTGCTTCTTGCTCTGTGGAAAACGCGCTGAATACGCACGCTCCGGAGCCAGTCATCCTGGCCGCCCCGTGATTGCCCAACCATTCGATCGCCTCTGCTACCGGCGGGAACAGGCGAGCTGCCACGTCCTGCAAATCATTTTTCCCGAACTCATCCGTATCTTGCGATCCGGTGTTGCGCCCTAGGAAGTCCGCTACTGTAATGGGTTTCGTGTTTCTTGTCAAATCGGGTGCCGTGAAAATCGCAGCGGTCGGCACCGAGACGCCCGGTTCGATCACCACATACCAGCAATCCGGGCCCGGCACCGCCTGCAGGGCCTCGCCCACGCCTTCGGCAAAGGCGGTCTCGCCGAACAGGAAGAACGGGATATCCGCGCCCAGCGGCAGGCCCAGCGCGATCAGCTCTTCCGTGCCCAGTCCGGCCTGCCACAAGTGGTTGGCGGCCATCAGCGCGGTGGCGGCATCGGACGAACCGCCGCCCAGCCCGCCACCCATCGGCAGGCGCTTGTCGATGCGCACGGAAATCCCCGGCGGCAGCCTGCCGTGGCGGCGCTGGAATTCGGCCTGCAGCGCACGCAGGGCGCGCACGATCAGGTCCTGCTCTTCCGGCACGCCGGGCACCTCGTTGACACGCACGATGCGCTCGTCCTCGCGCAGGTCGAAGTCCAAGGTGTCGCCGTGGTCGATCAGCTGGAATACCGATTGCAGCAGGTGGTAGCCGTCCGGGCGGCGCCCGGTGACGTGCAGGAACAGGTTGAGCTTGGCCGGCGCCGGGCAGCCGTGCAGCGACGTCAGGGCCATCTCAGCTTTCCGGGAAGATCGTGATGCCGATCGACAGATCGCCGCCATTGCCGGTAGCGCCGCGTTCCGCACGGATGAGCCTGGGCAGCGGCGCGCCGCCCGGCCCCGGCTTGTCCTGCCATTCGGTAAAGCGCAGTTGCCAGCCATCGCGCGTGAGCACGTTGTTGTTGGTCGGCGATGCCACGAAACGCTTGCCTTGCGCGTCGACCGCATAGCCCTGCAGCCAGTCGCGCAGGCCGGCCACCGGCAGCGCGTAGCCGAGGGCCTGCTGGGTCAGCGCATCGATGTCCCTGGCCGTGCGCGGCTCGCGGCCGGCCTGGGTCAGCGTGGCGGACTCCGGCGTCACACTGATCTCGGCGGCGGTCTGCCCGGTTGGGGTGAACAGCGACACCTCGATGCGGCCCGGACGCTGGGTCCAGCTGAATTGCCCGCTGACGCCTTCCCGGCCACCTTCGCTCTTCTGGTAGACGACATTGATCTTGCCGTTCAGGTCGATGGTGTCGCGGTAGGCGCCGACCGGGGCGTTGGACAGGTAAGCGGTGGTGGGGGTGGCGCAGCCGGCCAGGGAGAGTACGGCTGCGGCAAGGGCAATGTGGAGTGAACGCTTGATCGGCATTGGCAAGAAAACTTGGGCTCCCGCTTTCGCGGGAGCGACATGTGGAGTGAAATATTATTTCAAAGCTAATAACGCGGTGAAAGATTCTTTCAGAGCGATGCGCGCAGGCGCATCAGCGTACTTTTCAGCGCATCGTTCTTCGGATCCTTGGCCTGGGCTTCGCGCCACAGCTTGCGCGCATCGTCGTGCTGGCCCTTTTTCCACAGCACCTCGCCCAGGTGGATGGCGATCTCCGGGTCGTTGCGCAGCTGGTAAGCCTTGCGCAGCTGGGTTTCGGCAGCGTCCAGCTTGCCCAGGCGATACTGCACCCAGCCCATGCTATCCATGATGAAGGGGTCGGCCGGTGCCATCTTCTGGGCCTTGTCGATCAGCGCATAGGCTTCCTTCAGGCGCACGTTGCGGTCCGCCAGCGAATAGCCGAGGGCGTTGTAGGCGTGGTGGTTGTCCGGCGCCTTGGCGATCACCTGGCGCAGCGATTTTTCCATGACCTGGGTCTTGCCCATCTTCTCGGCCATCAACGCGTAGTCGTACAGGAAGTCGGTATTGTCCGGGAAGCGCTTGAGGCCCTGCTCCATCAATTTGAAGGCTTCCTGGCTCTTGCCGGCGTCGCGCAGCAGCTGGGCGTCGATCAGCACGACCTGGGCCTGCTCGGCCGGGTCTTCGGGCTTGAGCGTGCCGAGCAGCTTGCGGGCGCCAGCCAGGTCGCCCTGCTTGGCGGTCAGTTGCGCGCGGCGCAGGTCGGCGCCGAGCTGGATCTTCGGGTCGTTGGTGTCGAGGCGGTCGAGCCAGCCCAGGGCCGCCGGGATGTCGCCGCGCTCCTCGGCGATCTGGGACAGGATCAGCACCGCCTTGGTCGGGTCGCGCTCCTCGTCCGGGGTCTTGTCCATCACGTCGACGAAGCGCGTGAAATAGTCTTCGGCAGCCTTGTTGTCGTTCATCTGCATCGACAGGATGCCGAGCGCGTACAGGGTGCCGGGATTGTTCGGCTGGGCCTTGTCGAGCGTGAGGAATTCCTGGCGCGCGGCTTCGTACTGCCTGGCGTTGACCAGCATGCGGGCATAGGCGATACGCACGTCCTTCGCGTCCGGGTGCGCGGCCAGGTAATCGGCCAGCACTTTCGCGGACTGCTCCTCGCCTTCGGTCACCTGGGCCAGGGTCAGGATGGCGATCTCGGAATCGGGCTTGATCTGCAGGGCGGCGCGCGCTTCGCGCTGGGCATCGGCTTTGGCGCCGCGGGCCAGCGCGGTCTGCGCCAGCACCACGTGGGTTTCCATCATGTTGCCGTAGGGCGCGACCAGGCGCTCGAGCATGGCGATGGCGGCTTCCTTGTCCTTGGCGCGCATGACCAGCTGCTGCATCTGGAACATCACCAGGCCGCGGGCGCCCGGCGTGGCCTCGGCCAGGCGCTGCTTGAGCGCACTTTCTGCTTCGAGGAGGTTGTCGGACACGATGACCAGCCCCAGATAGTACTGGTTGGCCTCGTCGGAGTTCGGCGCCAGCTGGCGCCACAGCTTGACGGCGGCGAGCGCGTCGTCGGACTGCTTGGCGGCCAGCGCCATTTCGGTGGCGCGCTTGGCCAGGCGCGGGTCTTTGGTCTGCTGCGCCAGGCTCATCAGCGTGAGATAGGGCCCCTGCCAGTCGCCCTTCTTGAAGGCCAGCTCGGCATTCATGAGCTGGTACATCATCTGGGGCGTCATGTTCACGTTCGGGGCCTGTTCTTCTCCCGGTGTGGCGTCCTGGGCCGGTTCGCCGGCTTGCGCGCGGCGTTGCGCTTCGGCGGCGGCGAGCGGCTGGTCTGCGTGATCGGGTGCAGGCTGCTGCTTGGGCGCCACAGCGCATGCAGATAACAAGGCCGAGAGAGTTACAATGGCGAAAGTGTTTTTCAAGGTCGATCCCGCATTGACAAGATGGCCCGATTCTACGCTTAACGCCCCCCGCGCGTGCGCCGTTGCAACACGAATTTACATACTTTTCCTCTGTTCTTTATTGAAACATGCCTGAACTCCCGGAAGTCGAAGTCACCCGGCGCGGCGTTGCACCGCACCTGGAGGGCCGTGTCGTCGAACAGGTCGTGCTGCGCCGCGAGGGCCTGCGCTGGCCCTTCCCGCCCAACCTGGACGCGCTGCTGAGCGGCCGTGAAATCCGGTCGACCAGCCGGCGCGGCAAGTACTTGCTGATCCATTTCGAACACGGCACGCTGATCGTCCACCTCGGCATGTCCGGCCACCTGCGCGTGCTGCCGGAAGGCGTCGAGCTGAAAAAGCACGACCACTTCGACCTCATCGTGCGCGGCCCCGAAGGCCGGCGCGTGCTGCGCCTGCACGATCCGCGCCGCTTCGGCGCCGTGCTCTGGCACGGCAACGACGACGGCGAACTCGAACAGCACATCCTGCTGCGCGGCCTGGGCGTCGAACCGCTCGAGGACGGCTTCTCGGGCGCCCTGCTGCATCGCGAAACACGCAAGCGCAGCGCGCCGATCAAGCAGGTGCTGCTGCAGGGCGACATCGTGGTCGGGGTCGGCAACATCTACGCCTGCGAGAGCCTGTTCCGCGCCGGCATCAACCCGAAGACGGCCGCTTCCCGCATCAGCCGCGCCCGCTACGACAAGCTGGCCGAGGCCATCCGCGAGATCCTTGCCGCGGCCATCGTGCAGGGCGGCAGCACCCTGCGTGACTTTATTGCGGTAAATGGTCAATCTGGATATTTCCAACAGACATATTTCGTCTATGATCGTGCAGGAGTGCCTTGCAGAAACTGTGGCGCGCCCGTGCGCCAGATCGTGCAGGGCCAGCGGTCGACCTTCTACTGCGCGACCTGCCAAAAATGAGAGCGTTTAACAAGGCCCGCAGGGCAAGGCGCATCGCCGCAGCCGCGGATCGCGAAGACAGTACGCTAGTACGGCGAGACGATGCAACGCCACCATGCGGGTTTTGTTAGACGCTCGGCCAACCTGGGCAGCACAACATGCAAGAAATTCAAGAATACGGGGCCTGGCGCGCACGCGTGGCCGACGCGCTGGAACAATACCGCGGCTGGGTCCAGGCGGCCGAACTGCTGGACGGCGCCGCCGAACAGCGCCTCGCGCGGGCGCTCGCGCGCCTGCGCGACGACCGCCTGTCGGTGGCCTTCGTGGCCGAGTTCTCGCGCGGCAAATCCGAGCTGATCAACGCGATCTTCTTCGCCGACTACGGCCAGCGCATCGTGCCGTCCAGCCCGGGCCGCACCACCATGTGCCCGACCGAGCTGGCCTGGGATGCCTCCCTGCCGCCTTGCCTGCGCCTGCTGCCGATCGAGACCCGCGCCCAGCGCCTGGCCACCAGCGACTACCGCGAAGACCCGGCCGCCTGGACCGTGCTGCCGCTGGACCTGGAATCGCCCGAACGCATGATCGCCACCTTCCGCCAGGTCAGCCTGACACGCCGCGTCAGCGCCGAGGAAGCGCGCAGTTACGGCCTCTACGATCCGGAAGACCCGGACCTGGCGGGTACGCTCGGCGACGACGGCCTGGTCGAGATCCCGCAGTGGCGCCACGCGCTCATCAACTTCCCGCACCCGCTGCTGAAACAGGGCCTGGTGATCCTCGATACGCCGGGCCTGAACGCGATCGGCACCGAGCCGGAGCTGACCCTGAACCTGATCCCAAATGCGCACGCGGTGCTGTTCATCCTGGCCGCCGAGACCGGCGTGACCAGGAGCGACATCGAAGTCTGGCGCACCCACATCGGGGCCGGGCCGGGGCGCATGGTGGTGCTGAACAAGATCGACGCGCTGTGGGACGAGCTGCGCAGCGAACAGGAGAACGACGCCGCGATCGCGCGCCAGCAGGCCAGCGTGGCCCAGCTGCTGGGCGTGCAGGAGCAGCAGGTGTTCCCGGTGTCGGCGCATAAAGGGCTGGTCGGGCGCGTGACCCAGGACATGGCGCTGTACGAGAAGAGCCGCATCGGGCTGCTGGAATCGGCGCTGTTCAACGAGCTGATCCCGGCGCGCCAGGACATCCTGCGCCGCCAGCTGCGCGAAGACATGGACGCGATCACCGCCGGCCAGCAGGCACTGCTCGCCACGCGCATCCGCGACCTGGTCGAGCAGCTGCAGGAACTGCAAAGCCTGCGCGGCAAGAACCAGGGCGTGATCGCGCACATGATGCGCCGCGTCGAGATGGAAAAGAAGGAATTCGACGCCAGCCTCTTCAAACTGCAGGGCACGCGCGCCGTGTTCGCGACCCTGTCGACGGAGCTGTACACCTGCATCGGCATGGACGTGGTGCAGGAGCAGGTCGATGCCGTGCGCACGGCGATGGAAGGCGTGCGCTTCACTACCGGCATGCGCGCCCCCGTGCGCGTGTTCTTCGACGAAGCCCGCGCCAACATCGACGCCTCGACCGCGAAGATCGTCGAGATCGGCGCGATGATGGAGACCATGTACCGCCGGTTCTCGGCCGAACACGGCCTGGCGCTGGCGATGCCGATGGCCCTGTCGCTGGCGCGCTACCGCCAGGACATCGACGCGATCGAGGCGATCTGGCAGAAGCAGTCCGGCACCGCGACCCTGCTCATCACGAGCCGCGGCACGCTGCTGGAACGCTTCGTCGATTCGATCGCGGCGCGCGTGAAGCAGACCTTCCGCGCGGCCAACGCCGACGTCGAGGCCTGGCTGAAGGTGATCATGGCGCCGCTGGAAGCGCAGATCCGCCAGCATCGCGAGCAGCTGCGGCACCGCCAATCGTCCATCCAGCGCATCCACGATGCGACCGAGGGACTCGAACAAAAGATCGCCGCCTTCGAAGCGGCCCGGCACGAGCTCGATCAGGTCAAGGCGCGCCTGGCGCTGCTGGCCGGCGCGGTGACGCGGGTGCTGGATGCGCCGGCGAATGCGGAGGCGCCGCTTGCGCCGGTTTTGGAAACTGCATGAAACGACTGACTGAATTTGACGCTACCGGGTACGAAGACCCGAGCTTTTCACGCGCCGTGATCGACTGGCAGCGCCAGCACGGCCGCCACGCCCTGCCCTGGCAGAACACGCAAGACGCCTACCGGATCTGGCTGTCCGAGATCATGCTGCAGCAGACGCAGGTGAGCGCGGTGCTCGGCTATTACGCGCGTTTCCTGGAGCGCTTCCCGACCGTGCGGGCGCTGGCCGAGGCGCCGGTCGAAGACGTCATGACTTACTGGGCGGGCCTGGGTTACTACACGCGGGCGCGCAACCTGCACGCCTGCGCGCGGCGCGTGGTGGCCGAATACGATGGCGTGTTCCCATCGGACCCGGCGCTGCTGGCCGACCTGCCCGGCATCGGCCGCTCGACCGCCGCGGCAATCTCCGCCTTTTCGAGCGGCACCCGCGCCGCGATCCTGGACGGGAACGTCAAGCGCGTGTTCGCGCGCGTGTTCGGCATCGACCAGTATCCCGGATTAAAACCGATCGAGGACGCGCTGTGGCGCCGTGCGGAAGCGCTGACGCCTGAACACGGCGAAGGCATCGAATCCTATACCCAGGGCCTGATGGACCTGGGTGCGACCTTGTGCACGCGCTCGCGCCCCGACTGCCAGCGCTGCCCCCTGCAGGACCGCTGCGTGGCCTACGCCACGGGCCGCACCGCCGAGCTGCCGGTCCGCAAGCCGAAAAAGGCGACGCCGGAAAAGCGCGCGCAGATGCTGGTGGTGATCGATGGCGGCCAGGTGCTGCTCGAGCAGCGGCCGGGCAGCGGGATCTGGGGCGGGCTGCTGTCGCTGCCGGAAGTCGACGGCCACGTCGCGCTGGACGAGGAAGAACTCGACCTGGGGGCCGCTGCCGAAGCGGCCGAGAAGTTCGGGACGGTCGCGGAGACCGAAGCGCTGCTGCCGCTGGAGCACGGTTTTACCCACTACAAGCTGCATATCCACCCCTACCGGATCGCCTTGCAGTCGCGCGGCGCGATCCCGGCCGGCTACGTGTGGTGGGACCTGGCCCGCATCGACGAAGCCGCGCTGCCATCGCCGATCAAGAAGCTGCTGGGGCAGCTGGGTCAGCCATCATTGTTTGCCTGATTTTGTAGGGTGGGCACACTGTGCCCACGATGGTGGGCTCGGGGAGCCCACCCTACGAACCCGATCAAAACTCGTCGAGCGAGTAAATCCGCTTGTGCTCGCGGATCGCATAGCGGTCCGTCATCCCCGCGATATAGTCCGCAATCTTGCGCGCCTGCTTCATGGTGTCGCCCGAGGCCACCTGGTAGTCGAAGGGCAGCAGCACCGGGTCCGTCATGAAGGCCTCGAACAGCTCGCGCACGACGCGGCTGGCTTTGACGCGCATGCGGTTCACCTTGTAGTGGCGGTACAGGTTCGCGTACAGGAAGCGCTTTAACGCCGTGGTCTCTTCGCGCATCTTCGCCGAAAAACGGATCAGGGGCGGGCCATTGCGCACGTCTTCGATGCTCTGCGGCGCGGCTTCCTTGAGCAGCCGGCACGATTCTTCGACCAGGTCGGCCGTCATCGCCGTGATCATCAGGCGGATCGTCTCGTACAGCTCGCGCCGGCCCGGCAGGCCCGGGTACTGCTGCACCACCTGATGATGCAGGCGCGCGAACAGCTCGACTTCTTCCATCTGCTTCATGGAGAGCAGCCCGGAGCGCAGGCCGTCGTCGATGTCGTGGTTGTTGTACGCGATTTCGTCGGCCAGGTTGGCCAACTGGGCTTCGAGACTCGGCTGCTTCCTGTCGATGAAGCGCTGGCCGAGTTCGCCGAGCTGGCGCGCGTTGGTCAGCGAGCAGTGCTTCAGGATGCCTTCGCGCGTCTCGAAGGTCAGGTTCAGGCCGTCGAAGGCGCCGTAGTGCTCTTCGAGGTGATCCACCACGCGCAGGCTCTGCAGGTTGTGCTCGAAGCCGCCGTGGTCCTTCATGCATTCGTTCAGCACGTCCTGGCCGACATGGCCGAAAGGCGTGTGGCCGAGGTCGTGGGCCAGCGACACCGCCTCCACCAGGTCTTCGTTCAGGCGCAGGCTGCGCGCCAGCGTGCGCGCGATCTGCGCGACCTCGATCGAGTGCGTCAGGCGGGTGCGGAACAGGTCGCCCTCGTGGTTCAGGAAGACCTGGGTTTTATACTCGAGACGGCGGAAGGCGGTGGAGTGGATGATGCGGTCGCGGTCGCGCTGGAACTCGCTGCGCGAGCCGGCCGCCGGTTCCGGATGGCGACGCCCACGCGACTTCGACGAGTGCGCCGCATACGGGGCGAGGTGGGCGTCGAAATCGATCATGGGCGTTTCCTTTCCACGTTGGCGTCCAGCGTCGCCAGCAGCTGTTCGCGCGGGGCGCCGGTGATGCTCGGGCTGCCCAGGGGTTTGAGCAGGATGAACTTGATCGCCCCGCCCTCGTTCTTCTTGTCGACTTCCATCAGCTCGATCCAGCGCTCGGCACCCAGGTCCGGCGCTTCCACCGGCAGGCCGGCCGCCTTCACCAGGCGGCGCACGCGCAGCGCGCTGTCGGCGTCCAGCAGGCCCAGGCGGTGCGACAGGTCGGCCGCCATCACCATGCCGCAGCCGACCGCCTCGCCGTGCAGCCACTCGCCGTAGCCCAGGCCGTTCTCGATCGCGTGGCCGAAGGTGTGGCCGAAGTTCAGCACCGCGCGCAGGCCGCCTTCGCGCTCGTCGCGCCGCACCACGTCGGCCTTGATCTCGCAGGAACGCAGGATCGCGTGCGCCAGCGCGGCATGGTCGCGCGCGACCAGCTTGCCGATGTTGGCCTCGATCCAGTCGAAAAAGCCCAGGTCCAGCACGGCGCCATGCTTGATCACCTCGGCCAGGCCGGCCGACAGTTCCCGGTCCGGCAGCGTGTCCAGCGTCGCGGTATCGGCGATCACGGCGCGCGGCTGGTAGAAGGCGCCGATCATGTTCTTGCCGAGCGGGTGGTTGATGCCGGTCTTGCCGCCCACCGAGGAATCGACCTGCGACAGCAGCGTGGTCGGGATCTGCACGAAAGGCACGCCGCGCATGTAGCTGGCGGCGGCATAGCCGGTCAGGTCGCCGATCACGCCGCCGCCCAGCGCCACCAGGGTGGTCTTGCGGTCGCACTTGTTGGCCAGCAGGGCGTCGAACACCAGGTTCAGGCTCTGCCAGTTCTTGTGCTCTTCGCCGTCGGGCAGCACGATGGTGACCACCTCGCGCCCGGCCGCGCGCAAGGGCGCCGTCAGCTTTTCCAGGTACAGCGGCGCGACCGTGGTGTTGGTGACGATCGCCACCTTTCCGCTGCCGGCGCCGATGTGGCGCGTGACGAGTGCGCCGTCGTCCAGCAGTCCGCGCCCGATCAGGATCGGATAGCTGCGTTCGCCGAGATCGACGTTAAGGGAGATGCATGCCTGTTCGTTCATGTTCGCTCGTGCCTTGGACCGCTGGCGCCCCGCGTCCATCGCGGCCAGCTGGTCCAGTATTGTCTGGACCATCGATTGTACGTTAGGCCGGCCGGTATCGATGACGAGGTCGGCGATCTCGCGGTACAGCGGCTCGCGCTGGGCGGTCAGGTCCTCGAGCTTCCTGCGCGGATCGGCGGTCTGGAGCAGCGGGCGGTTCTTGTCGTGCGAGGTGCGCGTCAGGATGCTGTTCACGCTGGCGCGCAGGTAGATCACGGTGCCGCGTTCGGCCAGCAGGCGCCGGCTTTCCGGGTTGAGCACGGCGCCGCCGCCGGTGGCCAGCACCAGGCCGCGCTGGGCCGTCAGTTCGCGGATGACATCGGCCTCGCGCCGGCGGAAGCTGGCCTCGCCTTCGATCTCGAAGATCCACGGAACCGAGGCGCCGGTGCGCGCTTCGATCTCGTGATCGGAGTCGATAAAGCAGCGATTCAGGCGCCTGGCCAGCAAACGGCCGATGGTCGTCTTGCCGGCCCCCATCAGGCCCACCAGGAATATATTGTCGTTCTTCGCGTCGGCCACGTTCGTTCAAAAAATAAAAAAACGGCCAAGTATCTCACCTGGCCGTCTGTTTTCCTATCGGATGCGCGTGTTGTACAGGTCAGCACCAGTGTAACCGGAAACAAACCTCGCCGGTTCCATACGGGGCCACCGCCATGCGCATGCCGTTTTTATTCCGAGCTGAACATGAAGGCCGTTGCCTTTCCGCGCGGCGTGGTGACTTGCAGGGTAAAGCTGCCCGTGGCGCATTTGTCGTCCGGCTTGACGATGGCCGAGTGGATCGTCCCGCCAATATCATTCGTCGACGGCACGCTCGACGGTGCGAGGGTGCCAATCGACAGCTTCGACGCATCGGCGGCGGCTACCGTGGTGCCGCTCGGCAGCGGGTTGTTGTTCGAATCGTTCAGGCGGAAGTACAAAGGCTGCGGGCTGCAGCCGTTGCCGGCCACGCCAACGATCTTGGTGGCATCGCCATCGCTGGGCAGCCAGTCGCGGCAGAAGCCGCCGCCGCAGACCTGGCGCGTCATGTAAGCCGTCGAGTTGCTGAAGACAATCTCGACCGAACTCCGGATATAGTTCAGGCCCCACTTGCCGTCGCCCTTGTCGGAATACGATGCATGGGCGTAGGGGAACGGCAGGTCACCTTTTGCCGATTCGTACACGTTGTCCAGCGTATTGCCCCCGCTCATTTTAGCGATCGAGCCCTGGTAGCCGGTGTCGAGGAAGGGGTCGCCCATGTCGACGAAGCTTTCGCCGCCCGACATGCAGGTGTCGACAAGCGGACGGTAGGTGGTCGGTACCTTGCCGGTGACCGGGTCGACGTAGTTGGTGCAGCTGTACTGGCCGTCGCCATTCGCATCGACGAAATTCTCGATGCCCTGGGCGTAGGCCAGGACCGTCACGCGGCCGTTGGACGGACGGAAGTTCTGGCTGATCAGCGAGACCGAGCAGCCGCCGTCGACGGTCGTGCAGGCGCCCTGGGCCGCACTGCCGACAGCGCCGCCCTCGGTGACGAAGTTGACCGCGGTGCCGTTCGATACCGGGTTGCCATACTGGTCGGCCAGGCGCACGGTAATGCTGGCGGGGACGCCGTCGACTTCACCGCCTTCGATATTGTATTTGTCGACACTCATCGACATCGACTTCTGGATCGGCAGGCCGGTCGACACCGTCAGCGCGTCCGACAGGCCGCTGACCGTCACATTGTTGCGCGTCGCGGTCGCGGTGACGCGCACCGGGGTCGGAATCGTGCCTGACGAGACCATGGTGGTGACATTGCCGCTGGCGTCGGTGGTCGCGCGCGACGGCGACACCATCAGGCCGCCTGTCGTGGTGGTCGCGCTGAAGTCGACGTCGACGCCGGGCAGGCCATTGTTGTGGTTGTCGACGACGCGGAAAGTGAGCTGGGCCGATTCCGAGCGGCCCTGACCGCCCGAGCCCTTCAGTACGATCGATGAGCCGTTCAGGTTGGAGCTGACGAACTGGATGCTGCCGATATTCGCGGCAGCCACCGGCACGCTGATGTTCTGGGTCGAACTGCCGGCGCTAACGGTGATCACGTCGGTACCGCGGGTACAGCCATTGTTGGTGTAGGTCGCGACCTGGGTACCGTTCGCCAGCGTGCCTGGCACCAGGGTCGCGGTGCCGTCGGCCACGCACAGCGAGCTCATGCTCAGGCCCGGGGCCGTGGTCGCCGGCTCCTTGCCGTTGGTAAGCGGGATGTTCAGGGACAAGGTATTGAAGGCAGGCAGCACACCAGACGGGGCCGGCACGAAGGAGAGCTTGCCCACGGTCAGGGGCGCGGCGCCGAAGCTCACGTACAACGTGGCCGTCGAGGTCTGCTTTTCCAGGTCGACAGAGCTCACGTTGAGTGCCAGGGCGCCGGTCGAGGTGGTGTCGGCCGAACGAACCTGCACCGTGGCGACACCGGATGCGTCGGTCTTCGCCGAACCGCTCGCCGGGACGAACACGACCATGCCAGCGGTGCCGGCGCTGAATGTGACCAGCGCCCCTTCGGCCGGCTTGCCCGACGCCAGGGTGACCGTCGCTTTGAGGGTTGCGGTTTCGCCACCGGCGATATCGGTGGTCGGGTTGCCGCTGCTGTTGAGCACGGTCAGGGTGGTCTTCGCCACGGCCGCGGTGCCGGTGCCGGTACCGGTGCCGGTGCCGGTGGAGCCGCTGCCGCTGCCGCCGACTGCGCCGGGATTGCCGCCGCCGCCGCCGCATGCCGCCAGGACCAGCGCCATCGCGAGCGCGGTAACGGCGGGCGCGCCGTAGCGCTTGATGTGGGTATTGCTCATGTCTGCCTTTTCTTGTTGGTTATTCTCGATCGGATCAGCGCGCCGCGTTCTGCAGCCGGTCGGTCACGATCTTCGGGGTGATGAACACCAGCAGCTCGGTCTTCGAGGTCGAGCGCGCCGTGGATTTGAACAGGTGGCCGACCACCGGCAGGTCGCCCATCAGCGGCACCTTGGTCTCGTCCGAGGTCTCGGTCTGCTGGTAGATCCCGCCCAATACCACGGTGCCGCCGTTCTCGACCATCACCTTGGTCTTCACGTGCTGGGTATTGATGGCGAAGCCGGCGTTGGTATTCTCGCCGCGCGAATCCTTGTTGACGTCCACGTCCAGCACCACGTTGCCGTCCGGCGTGACCTGCGGGGTCACTTCCAGGCGCAGGTTGGCCTTCTTGAAGGTGACCGAGGTCGCGCCGCTGCTGGTGGCCTGCTGGTAAGGCAGTTCGACGCCCTGCTCGATCACGGCCACCACGTTGTCTTCGGTGACCACGCGCGGGCTGGAGATGATCTTGCCCTTGCCGTCGGCTTCCAGCGCCGACAGTTCCAGGTTCAGGAAGCGGTTGGCGGCCGCCGAGAACAGCGAGAACGCGATGCTCGGCGCGTTGGTGCCGTTGATGCCGGCCGCCGGCAGGTTGACCAGTTGGGTGTTGTTGTAGGAATCGCTGGTCAGCTCGAGCTGGCGGGTGGTCTGGCCGACGCCGTTCAGGTTGCCGCCGATCGCCACGCGCTGGTTGCCGTTGATCTGGTAGCCGGCATCGCCGCCGCGGATGCCGCGCATGTCGGCGAAGCCCAGCTTGGCGCCGAGGTTGCGCGAGAAGCCGTCGTTGGCTTCCACCAGGCGCGCCTCGACCAGCACCTGCTTGGTCGGGATGTCGACCTTCTGGATCAGCTGGCGCACGGCTTCGAGCTTGGCGGCGATGTCGGTCACGAACACCTGGTTGGTGCGCGGGTCGATGGTGGCGCTGCCGCGCTTGGACAGCACGCGGTTGCGGCCGTCGCCGCCGCCCTGGTCGAGGCCGAACACGGTGCGGAAGGCCTCGGCCTTCTGGTAGTTCAGCTGGAACACCTCGGAGCGCAGCGGCTCGAGGTCGGCGATCTGCGCCTTCTGCTCGAGCTCCAGCTTTTCCTTGGTCAGCAGTTCTTCCTTCGGCGCGATCCACATCACGTTGCCGTTCTTGCGCATGTCGAGGCCCTTGGCCTGCATGATCACGTCGAGCGCCTGGTCCCACGGCACCTGCTTGAGCTGCAGGGTCAGGCTGCCGCTGACGGAATCGCTGGCGATGATGTTCAGGCCCGAGATGTCGGCCACCGCCTGCAGCGCGGCGCGCACTTCGACGTTCTGGAAGTTGAACGAGATCTTCTCGCCCTTGTAGCCCTGCGGGCCCTGGGCCAGGCGGTTCGGGTCTTCCTTGACCGGCTTGACGTCGATGACCAGCTGGGTGTCGCTCTGGTACACGCTCTGTTCCCAGTTGCCCTGGGCGTCGATGACCATGCGCACGTTCTCGCCTTGCGGCGTGGTGGTGATGCGGGTCACCGGGGTGCCGAAATCGGTCACGTCGAGGCGGCGGCGCAGGGCCGGCGGCAGCGCGGTGCGCAGGAAGTCGACGTGGATCTGGTTGCCGGACTGGCGTACGTCGACCGGCACCTGGCTGTTCGGCAGGTCGACCACGATGCGGCCTTCGCCGTTGGCGCCGCGGCGGAAGTCGAGGTCGCGCAGGGTCTGGTGGGAGGATGCTCCCGCGGCCACGGCGCGCGCCGGTGCCGCAGGGACCGCCTGCGCGGCGCCGCCCGAGCCTTCGACGGTCAGCACCACCGACTTGCCGTCGATCGCGGCGGCATAGTTCAGCGGGCGCTTCAGGTTCAGCACCAGGCGGGTGCGTTCGCCGGCCTGCACCACGTTCACGCCGCGCACGTCGCCCAGGTTGATGTCCTGGGCGCTCTTGCCGGTGCCGTTGGCGGTGGCGCCGAAGTCGAGCGCGATGCGCGCCGGGTTCGTGATCGAAAAGCCGATCGGCAGTTTAGTGGGCGCATCCTTCATCGCCACATTGATGACGACGTTATTGCCCTGCTGGTTGGCGCTGATCGATTCGATCGCGTTGGCCTGCGCAAACGCGCTGCTGGCGCCGAACGCCAGCACCAGGCCGAGGGCGATGCTTCCAAGTCGGGTCATTTCCGGTTCTCCTTGCTGCTTTGCAGCTCCAGCTTCGCCAGGCGCTCGACCCACTCGCCGGCAGCGTCCTGCACCACTTCACGGATATTGATGGCGTCGTCCCCCACGCGGGTGACGATGCCGAAATTCTGGCCGATACGCTGGCCGGCGCGGACCTGGTACACCGAACGGTCGATCTGCAGCAGTGCGTAGTTCACGCCGCCCTTCTGCAGCGTGCCGACCATCTGCATGGTGTCGAGCGGGAAGCTCTCCAGCAGCTCGCGCGGACGCTGCAGGTCCGGCTTGTTCGGGTTCGGCGACGCTTCCGCCGCCTGGGCCAGCTGGTTCAGCAGCTTGTTCTGGCTGAACGGATCCATCGCTTCCCGGTCGGCGTAGGCGTAAGGGATGAAATCCTTCGGTTCGGCCAGCGGCTTGACGGCCGGCCGGGTCTCCTGCTTCACCTGGTCCATCCAGGCATGCACTTCCTTGACGTCGCTGTCGCCGCAGCCGGCCAGCAGCAGGGCGAGCAAGGCGAAGGCGCTGGCGCGCATGGTCGTCTGCCTGATCACGACTTGGCCTCCTTCTTCTTTTTCTTGCGGGCCTGCGACTGCTGGTCCAGCTCTTCCTGGTCGAGGTAGCGGAAGGTCTTGGCCACCGCGTCGAGCGCCAGCGTGCCATCCTTGCCGGCGCTGAGCGAGAGGTTGTTCAGGGTGACGATGCGCGGCATCTTCGCCATGTCGGCGGCGAATTCGCCGATGTCGTGGTAGCTGCCGCTGACCTTGATGTCGATCGGCAGCTCGGCATAGTAATCCTTGACGATCACCTGGCCCGGCCTGAACAGCTCGAACTGCAGGCCGCGGCCGAGGCCCGCCTGGTTGATGTCCGACAGCAGGGCCGCCATTTCGGCCTTGCTCGGCAGCTGCTTCTCGAGACGCTCGACGTAGCGGTTGACCTGCTGCTGCTGGGCTTCCAGCGCGTCCAGGTTGATCGCCTGCGCCATCTTGCTGCGGTATTCGTTGCGCAGGGTTTCTTCCTGCGCCGCCAGGGTTTCCTGTTCCTCGAACTGGCCGCTCCAGTACAAGAAATAGCCGGCCACCAGGACGGCCACCATCACGCCGGCCGCGCACAGCAGGCGCGGCGCCAGCGGCCACAGGCCGGGATGGCGGCCCTGCAGGCCCTCGAACTGGGCCGCGAAGTCGGCGCCCAGCTGTTTCAGATCGATGTTCATGTTTTCGGTCCCGCCTTGGCGGCGTCCTTGGTCGGCTCTTCTTTCTCGCGCGCGCGCTTGATCGACACCATCAGCGTGAATTCGACGACCTTGCGTCCGGTCTTGCTCTGGGCCAGCGTGGCGGCGCGCACCTCGGTCAGGTCCGGGCGTTCCAGCCACGGCGAATTGCCCGACAGGTTGCGCAGCAGTTCGGCCACGCGCTCCTGCGACTGCGCGACGCCGTTCAGGAGCACCTTCTGGCCATCCTGCTTGAAGCTCTTCAGGTAGACCCCGTCCGGCGTCTGGCGCACCAGTTCGTCGAGCAGGTAGACCGGCTGGTTGCGGTCGCCCTGCAGGTCTTCGACCGCCTGCTGGCGCGCCTTCAGCGCCTCGATCTCGCTTTTGAGGCTGGCGATCTTGCCGATCTTCGTGTCCAGCTCCGCATTGGCCTGCTTGAGCACGTTGTTGCGCTGGTTCTGGGTCGAGATCTGGCTGGCGTTGTAGCCGCCCACCATCAGCACCAGGGCCGCGCCGAGCAGGCCGCCGAATGCCATCAGCGCCGCGAACGCGGCCTGCTTCTGCTTGCGTTTCGCTTCCCGGTGGGGAAGCAGGTTAATCCGGATCATCAGCCAAACCTCCGCAGTGCCAGGCCGCAGGCGACCAGGTAGGCCGGTGCCTCGTTGCGCAGCTGCTGTTCGCGCACCGAGGCGCCCAGCTGCATGCCCTTGAACGGCGAAATCACCGCGCTCGAAATCCTGGTGCGGCTGGCGATCATGTCGAGCAGGCCCGGCACCAGCGCGCAGCCGCCGGCCAGGTAGATCTGGTCGATACGGGTGTACGGCGTCGAGGTGAAGAAGAACTGGATCGCGCGCGTGACTTCGAGCGCCGCGTTTTCCAGGAAGGGCGCGAGCAGGTCGGCCGCGTAGTTGTCCGGCAGGTCGCCGGCCTTCTTGCGCGCTTCCGCTTCCTCGAACGACAGGCCGTAGGCGCGCACGATGTCCTGGGTCAGCTGGATCCCGCCGAAAGGCTGCTCGCGTTCGTAGATGGTCTCGCCGTTCTGCAGCACCGAGATGTGAGTGGCCTGGGCGCCGATCTGGAACAGGGCCACGATCCGCCCTTCTTCGCCGCCCTGCTCGTCGATCGCCCTCTGCGCCGCACTGCGCGCCGCATACGATTCGACGTCCATCACGGTGGCGGTGAGGCCCGCCGCCTCGGCGATCGCGACGCGGTCCTCGACCTTCTCGCGGCGTGCGGCAGCCAGCATCACTTCCATGTCTTCCGGCGAATTCGGCGCTTGCCCGATGACGTCGAAGTCGAGGCTGACTTCGTCCAGCGCGAACGGGATGTACTGGCTGGCTTCCGATTCGACCTGCACTTCGAGCTGGTCTTCGGCCAGGCCCGCCGGCAGGATGATTTTCTTGGTGATGACGGCGGCCGGCGGCATGCCGAGCGCGACATGCCTGATCCTGGTGCCGCTCTTTTTCCAGACGCGCAGCACCGCATCCGACACCGCTTCGATGTTTTCGATGTTACCGTCGACCACGGTGCCGCGCGGCAGCGGCTCGGACGCGTAGCGCTCCAGCCGCAGCTGGCCTTTGCCGGCATCGGCCAGCTCCACCAGGCGCACGCCGGACGTACTGATGTCGATCCCGATCAATGGCGGATTGGACTGTCCGAACAAGGAACCTAGACTGATCACGAGCGTTGCTCCCTCTTTTGCTACTTCTGCGTTCCTTGGAACGGCTATTTGAACGCCCGGGCGGGGAATTACTTATTTAGAAAAATGAGTCACTTAACGCGGCTTATTTATGTATACGCTTAAGGCACTGCGGCAAATCGTAGCAATAAGGTTGAGTGCAGACAAGAAATTTCTACATGGGAACATTTCGGCCGAAGCATGAAAACGACACTTGGTTTTCGACGATGATCGATCGATATTGTCGTGATTTACACAGCTGTTATCGACTTGACCAGTCGTGTTTCCGGGACAGCACTGCCTTATAATGAATGTGATCAACACAGCGAACCATTCATGCGCATGAAAGCATCTTCGAACGGGGCGCCGACCCCGCCGTCCCAGCCTTCCTCCGGCAAGCACAGCCCGAAGCGAATCATCCTCACCCTGCTCGCCACCCTGTTCGGCCTGGCCCTGTGCGGCGTGCTGGTGGTCGTGTTCGCGCTGGCGATGGCCTACCCCAACCTGCCCGCGCTGGATACCCTGACCGACTACCGGCCGAAGATGCCCCTGCGGATCTTCACCGCCGATAACGTCCTGATCGGCGAATTCGGCGAGGAACGCCGCACCCTGGTCCACTTCAAGGACATCCCGGACGTGATGAAGAAGGCGGTGCTGGCGATCGAAGACACCGGCTTCTACGAGCACGGCGGCGTCGACTACTGGGGCATTCTGCGCGCAGCCCTGCACAACGCCACCGGCGGTGCGCGCCAGGGCGCCTCGACCATCACCCAGCAGGTGGCCCGCAACTTCTTCCTGTCCTCGGAACAGACCCTCAAGCGCAAGGCATATGAAGCGCTGCTGGCCTGGAAGATCGAAAAGAACCTCAGCAAGGACCAGATCCTCGAGGTCTACATGAACCAGATCTACCTGGGCCAGCGCGCCTTCGGCTTCTCGTCGGCGGCGCAGATCTATTTCGGCAAGGACCTGAAGGACATCACCGTGGCCGAAGCGGCCATGCTGGCCGGCCTGCCGAAAGCGCCCTCGGCTTATAACCCCGTGGTGAACCCGAAACGCGCGCGCCAGCGCCAGCAGTACATCCTGCTGCGCATGCACCAGCTCCGCTACATCACCGACGCCCAGTACGAGCAGGCGAAAAACGAAGAACTCAAGATCAAGACCGACAGCACGGCCTTCGGCGTGCATGCGGAATACGTGGCCGAGATGGCGCGCCAGCTGGTCTACGAGCAGTTCAAGGAAGACACCTACACGCGCGGCCTGAACGTGTTCACCACCATCACCAAGGCCGACCAGGACG
>Ga0265798_10004447_pt1 | contig 19313 bp, 2 predicted proteins | sample P3T30metagenome_FD_192430 | JGI IMG/M metagenome (GOLD analysis project Ga0265798, IMG submission 192430) | Plant litter microbial communities from East Loma Ridge, Irvine, California - P3 T30 | ecosystem: Environmental > Terrestrial > Plant litter > Unclassified | place: USA: California... | reverse complement strand
AAGGTAGGTTTCCGGCCCGTCTGATCCCGACAAGAAAATGGAAAATAAGCATGTAGAAGGCATAATTTATCGCACAACTGGACAAGGGTTCGAACCCCTTCGGCTCCACAAGAATGAACTACCAGCGACACTCACCTCAAAAAGGGAGTGTCGTTTTTCGTTTAAAGGCCTTTTAATAGTTTCATGGGTTATCATGGATACTTTAAACACGAACATTAAATGACACACCATCACAATTAGAAAACGAACCGCATGCGTTTTTCTATTAGAGTCCAAAGTCTTACACTATATACAAGAGAAACGATTAAGTTGCCTCGTCTTTCCTTTTCTGCATTAAATAGGAATATGGAATATTTTTTCTCAGAAATGTGAAGCATACTACATTTTAATACACAATCACAAATTTAATTTGACTAAGGGTAATTTTTACAGGAAATTAGAGATGACTTCAAACGCTGTTATCGGAACTTAGTTATTCGCCGGTTGAGCAACAATACGTATACACTACCTACCGTATTACTTTTCATAAAAAACTCGCCAACTTTCCAAAAAGTTCTCAGATCCCATCCAGAGTTTTTTCTCTAGTACCACCACAACGCTGCCATTGCCAGTTGAACGAATATTACAGTATCCAATTCCAATAAGTTTAATGACATATTAAATCACTTATTATGGAAATTAACTCTGAGACTAATCGATCTGGAACAAGTGGTCACGGACTTCAAAAAGATTCTGTCCAAACCAAATCCAATCAGATTCAGGTTCCTTCCATTTCTCTGCCTAAGGGCGGCGGCGCATTAAAATCAATAGATGAAAAATTCTCGGTTAATGCAGTTAACGGTAGTGCCTCCTTTTCAGTCCCATTACCGATCACTCCCGGAAGGAACGGCTTTTCGCCCGCCCTTAGTTTAAGTTATAATTCGGGTGTAGGCAACAGCCTGTTCGGTTTAGGCTGGGGGGTAGATTTTCCGGCCATTCAACGTAAAACAGATAAACAACTTCCACGGTATGAAGAAGGTGATGAAGATGATGTTTTCATGTTTTCGGGAGTTGAAGATTTGGTTCCTTTTCTGGATGAGGATAATAATTGGAAAGCTCTTGATAAAACGATGGGTGGCTATTCTATAAAACAATATCGTCCCCGCATTGAAGGCAGCTTTTCACGAATAGAAAGAATCACCCTTTCCAACAGCTATACCTTCTACTGGAAGGTTACAACTAAGGATAACATAGTTACTTTCTATGGAAAAAGCGCATCACACCGAATCTCTGATCCAAACGATCATACCAAAACATTCAAGTGGCTGCCAGAATTCAGCTTTGATGATAAAGGTAATTTGATGGAATTCGAATTTAAAGAGGAGAACCTGGAAGGTGTAGAAAATAGGTTGTATGAACGAAACCGTTTTATCGGTCTGGCAAAGATTTCTAACAAGCATTTAAAGCGGGTAAAATATGGCAATTATAAACCTTATTATCCCGGCTATGTGACTGATTCGAGCGACATAGACGAAATATATAATACTAACCCGACTCTTGCTTCACGGCAATACTTTTTCGAGTTTGTCTTTGATTATGGTGAACACAGCAATAATCTCCCAACTGAAAACTTGTTATGGAAAGCACGAACTGATCCATTCTCAGAATATCGGTCCGGCTTTGAAATGCGTACCTATCGCTTATGCGAACGGGTGCTGATGTTCCACAGTTTTGAAGAACTGAAGACAGTACACGGCTCAGAAACATGCCTTATAAAATCTTTGGACTTTACCTATTCCGATCAGGCTTCAGACATTGAACAGCCGCTTGAAGTCACTTATCTAAAATCAATTAAGCAAACAGGATATCTAAAAGCAGCCGAACATTACACTTCGAAGTCATTGCCTTCTATGGAGTTCGAATACAATGAACTGCGATGGAACACAGAGATTAAAACGATTGCTCCTGAAAGTATCATAAATGCCCCGGTGGGAATTTCCGGCAATTACCAATGGACCGATCTCTATAATGAAGGTATCTCTGGCATTTTAACTGAGCAAGCCGATGCATGGTATTATAAAAGTAATTTAGGTGGCGGAGAATTTACGGCAGCGAAAAGAATAGCACCCAAGCCCTCCTTTCTGGGTATCAGTAATGGTAACCTTCAATTACAAGATGTGGAAGCCAATGGTGAAAAGCAATTGGTTATTGCTACGGATAACCTCAAAGGTTATTTCGACCTGGACGATGACAACGAATGGCAACCTTTCCGGGCTTTTGAACAAATGCCAACACAGGATTTCCGTGACCCCAACGTAAAGTTCATTGATTTGAATGGTGATGGAATGCCTGAGCTCGTGGTATCAGAAGAAAATGTATTTACCTGGTATCCTGCGAAAGGCAAAAAGGGTTACGATGCTGCTGAATTTACATCAAAGCCTTATGATGATGAACAGGGGTCAGCTATCGTATTTAACGATGGTACCCAGAGTATCTTTCTTGCAGACATGAGCGGTGATGGTCTTACCGATATTGTACGCATCCGGAACGGGGAAATAAACTACTGGCCAAATTTAGGCTACGGGCGGTTTGGTTCAAAAGTAAACATGTACCATGCACCACTGTTTGATCACCCTGAACAGTTCAATACCTCCTATCTCCACCTGGCAGACGTAAGTGGAACCGGGGCCACCGATATTTTGTATTTAGGGAAAGACAGATTTCAAGCCTGGCTCAACCTGAGCGGGAATGCCTGGAGCACCACCTGCGAAATTAATCCATTTCCTCCTACTGAACAGCCTAACCAATTAAATGTTGTTGATCTCCTGGGCAGCGGCACTTCATGCATCGTGTGGTCATCCACACTGCCATCCCATGTACAAGCTCCCATGCGCTACATTGATCTGATGGGCGGAAGAAAGCCGCACATTATGCGGCTTCACAAAAACAACATGGGCAAAGAAACCATCTTGGAATATAAATGCTCTACACACTTTTACCTCGAAGACAAGAAAGAAGGAAGGCCTTGGGTAACGAAGCTACCTTTTCCAGTTCATTGTGTTAGCAAAACGGAGGTTATAGATTTGGTAGCCGATTTACGGTTTACGAATAAGTACGCCTATCATCATGGATATTATGACCATGCTGAGAGAGAGTTTAGGGGGTTTGGATTGGTCGAGCAAATCGATACCGAAGAATATGCATACCTGCAAAATGTAAATGCTTCCAATGCTGCCGATATCGTATTTCATGAACATCCGCTATTAACAAAGACTTGGTTTCATACAGGGGCTTACCTGCGGAATAAAAAAATACTCGATCATTTCAAACACGAATACTGGTACAAAGATGAATTCATAATTAAACAATTCGGAGATCTGAGTAAACAGGAACCTGAACTTCCGGATGCCTTACTAATTGGTGACTTATCTACAGCCGAACTAGTGGAAGCCTACCGTGCGTGTAAAGGAATGATGCTTCGGCAGGAAGTTTTTGCATTGGATGGATCTGAAAAAGAGAAAATACCCTATTCCGTTGCCACTCATAATTGTCATGTCAAAACTTTGCAGCCCCTGAACAATAATAGGTTTGCCGTTTTTTTGCCACACGAAAGTGAAGCAATTGTTTTTTCATACGAAAGAAATCCAAATGATCCTAGAACAGCCCATACACTCAACCTAGAAATTGATGATTTAGGGAATGTTTTAAAAGCGGCTTCAGTTGTTTATCCGCGTAAAATAAGGCCTGTAGAATTAACCGAAGACAAGATTTGGGGCGAACAAAACCGTTTGCATATTAGCTTGACGGAAGCTGATTTCACTAAAGATATCCTTAAGCCAATTGCCTATCGATTGCGATTACCCTTTCAAACAAAAACGTATGAACTAAAACTTAAAAAGCAATTAACCCCTGGCCAACTTTTTTCTATTGTTGACTTAACCGCGATTGCTACGGAGCTTCCATACGAAGCAATGTTTAGCCCTAACACTGACGAGAAAAGACTAATAGAACATGTTAAGACCATTTACTTGAAAAATGATTTATTGACCCCTGCAAAGGAAGGCGAATACGATAGCCTGGGGTTTAGTTTTGAATCATACCAGCTTGCTTTTACTACTTCTCTGCTGAATGACATTTACAAGAAACCTGCAGAAGCTTCTAAAGTGAAAACTACCATGCTGGTTGATGGTAAATATATTGATTTACAGAATGAAGGCCATTGGTGGATTAGGTCAGGCACTGTTCAGTATATCAATAGCTTAACAGGAGAAACCGCTAAAGATGCTGCTACACGATTTTATCTGCCTCAATCTTATACTGATCCTTTCGGATCAAAAACAAGCGTGTCCTACTATAAGGATTACCATCTATTTATTCAACAAACGAAGGATGATTTAGATAATATGATGAGCGTGGAGGCTTTTGACTTCAGAACACTTTCACCCAAAAAAACCAAAGATGTGAATGGAAACTTTGCTGAGGTTGCTATTGACATATTAGGATTAGTGGTAGGTACTGCAATTATGGGTAAAGGCAATGAAGCGGATAACCTTGTTAATTTTACACCCGACATATCGCCACAACAACATCAGAAGTTTTTTGCCAATCCACTTACTAACGGCAGAAACTTACTACAACACGCCACTACTCGTTTGGTATATGATTTTACCAAGATACCTTGTTCTGTTGCAATCATTGTACGTGAAGAACATCATGCCGTCAATCCCAATCCTAAACTCCAATACAGTTTTGAATACTCCGGAGGACTAGGAGATGTACTATTAAAGAAAATACAGGCAGAACCGGGCGATGCACCTCATCGGGACCTGAATGGCAAACTTGCAAAAAATTCAGATGGAGAGCTGGACATGCAGCCTGCAGCTCATCGCTGGATAGGTAACGGGCGGACTGTTCTTAATAATAAGGGCAAACCTGTAAAACAATATGAACCTTATTTTTCTGACTCGCATTTATATGAAGTAGAAACAGAATTAAGAGAAACAGGTGTTACACCCGCCCTACACTATGATGCAGCAGGAAGGTTATTTAAAACCGAAATGCCCGATGATACTTTTTCAAGTGTGGAATATGACTCATGGATGCAACGATCTTTTGACCAGAATGATAATTGTAAAAAAAGCAAATGGCACACTGACAGGATTAACCGAAACATAGATGCTGCGCTCATGCAACAAGGCAGAGACCCACTTAAAGAAAAGGAAGCCGCAGATAAGGCCGCAATTCATGGTGACACTCCTACCATTGTTCATACTGACTCTTTAGGCAGAACCTTCTATACCATTGCCCACAACAACTTTAATGATTTTGCAGGAGGTACTATTAAAGAAGAATTTTATGCAACCAATGTTATACTTGATTTTGAAGGAAACTTACGTGCAGTAATTGATGCCCGTAACAATACCGTAATGGACTATAAATATGATATGCTGGGTAACCAGGTGTATCAAAAAAGTATGGATGCTGGTGAACGCTGGCTGCTGAATGATTCTATGGGTAAATTAGTATTTGCCTGGGACAGTAAAGATCAACAGTTTGAAACGGCATACGATACCTTACATCGTCCGCTGCAGCTCATGGCCACAAAGCTTTCTACTTCGACCACTACCGTTTTTGAGAAATTTCAATACGTAGATACCAAAGGATTGACCGCCGCACAATTAACGGCACTGCAGGCACAGAACCTAATGGGTAAACCCATTACGCATTATGATTCTGCAGGAATTGAACGGTTAAAAAAATGCGATTTCAAAGGAAATACGCTGGAAAGCTCCAGGCAATTATGTAAAGATTTCAAGATCATCGCTGATTGGAAAACTCCTGATACGATAAATGTGGACGGAGAAATTTTTGCGTCCAAAAGTGAGTTCGATGCACTGAACCGACCAGTAAAAGTTTTCACACCGCATACAACCTTGATACCTGCGTCGATTATAGTTCCCCAATACAATGAAGCCAACCTCCTGAACGCGCTAAGTGCAAAACTAAATGGAAGCGGTGAAGACACTTTTTTCGTTAGAAATATTGACTACGATGCCAAGGGACAAAGGACCTCTATTCTGTATGGAAACAATACAGTGACTAAATACTCATACGACCCTAAAACCTTTCGCTTGCTGCGTTTACTTACCACCCGGAATACGGGTACAGATAAATTACAGGATCTGAAATATACCTACGATGCGGTTGGTAATATCACGTTTATCAAAGACGATGCGTTGCAAAGCGTTTTCTTCAACAACAGGCGTGTTGACCCGGATTGTGATTATGTTTATGATAGTATTTACCGGCTTATACAAGCTAAGGGAAGGGAACACATTGGCAACAATACTGCACCTGATGCTTATGATGGGCAACGGACCAATCTCCCTCATAAAGGTAATGGCAACCAGTTGCAACAATATACACAACGCTACCAATATGATTCAGCCGGAAATATGCTGCTCATGCAAAACCAAAATAGCTGGAACCGGACATTCACCTACAGAAATACGAATAACCAACTGCTTACCGCAGCAGCTAACAACGATCCCGGCACACCATTTACTTATACTTATGACGCACATGGCAACATGATCTCGATGCCACATTTACCTGCGATGAGCTGGAATTTCAAAGATCAATTACAGCATATAGGTATAACTGCTTCTACAGAAAATGATTTTGCTGGGCAGGCTTATTACGTGTACGATGCTGCTGGAGAGCGCATTCGAAAAGTAGTAGAAAAAGATAATCTGACCGAAGAACGTATCTATTTAGGAGGGTTTGAAATTTTTCGTAAACGCAGAAATGAAACTATTGAACTGGAACGGGGGACTTTGCACATTATGGATGGAACAAAAAGGATTGTATTGATTGATACGCGAATAAAAGCCAACCATGATGCAGAAGAACCTTTGATACGTTATCAATATGGTAATCATCTGGGAACTGCTTCTTTGGAATTAGATGGAAGTAATGATGCGAAAATTATCAGTTATGAAGAGTATTATCCTTTTGGGAGTACCAGTTATCAGGCTACAGACCAACTACGGGAAGTACCCATAAAGCGGTACAGATATACGGGTAAAGAGCGGGATGAGGAAAGTGGATTGGAGTATCACAGTGCAAGGTATTATGCGCCTTGGTTGGGAAGATGGATGAGTTGTGATCCGGGAGGGCTGATTGATGGCTTCAATATTTTTATCTATGTAAATAATAATCCTATTAAAATGCATGATCTGAACGGCATGACTGGTTCAAAGTGGCAAAAAGTTGAAGTTAATAATGACCCTGGTGCTGTGTATCATATTAAAGAAGACTCCGATATGGTCCAAAGAGACAAGGCAGAATTTTCAGAGCGCTACCATCTAGATGGTGGAAATCAGTCGATAATTTTTGCAGATGATAAAACTACAGTTTACAGTCAAGATAAGATTGCGAGAGACATGAAGTCGATGGATCGTTTTGACTTCTACACAAAGTACAAAGATGAGTTAAATTATAAAACACTTGATCAACTTACTTCAGCGATGCCGAAGCCGGAATTTAAACCTCCTCCAGAGGATAAGGTAAAATATATGGATCCGCAATCTGGCTTAATAGGAACTTCAGATCAGCTTGCAGATACAAATTTAGCTCACGGTATATCTAACGTGAATCCAGGAACGGGTTTAGGGGGTGCATATAGCCTAGCCGCTGTTTCTCTCGGTGCTAGTGCAAAAGAAGCTGCACGAATGGGCAAGATTGGAGATGGGTGGGCACCAATCTTCACAATGGCCGCTGCCGGCGGAATTGCTCTAAAAAAGCCTTCTGCTTTGCAATCAGCCCCGGCCTATAAATCGGCAGCTTTCGAGGCATCGGCCCGCGACCTAAAGGCACCTCGTGGTACGACAACTAATCCGATACCCGCAGAGGAACTCGTTAGGTTCAAGGTCGTGACTCGAGGACGTAAAATTGAACCGGCAGTTGAGCACCACATTGACACGCTAATGAAGCGGCAATATGGGTCTGGCATGATGAAAGGAAGAAAACCTGGACAATACCAGATTGCGCATGATCCTGCTTTGCCTTGGATTCTCACGCCCGACGGACAAGTAGCTAATGTATTTGGGCAGCTCGTAGAATTGAACCGTGTCGGCACTGGACAGATTCGTTCCACAGCAGGTACAATCAGGAAACAAAATTTATTACTGCCACCCGATCTGCAAACATTCGTACGGCCGGCTCGTTGAGCGTCGCTCTTTCAGGTCTGTTGCAATTATAGTTTCGGAAAAATATAATCTAAAAAATAGCAAACTTAAATCAAAGATCAGGTAGGACTCGGGTTGGTGCTCAGCTTCTCACGTAATTAGGCACAGGAGGCTTTAGCCACGCAGGAACATTTAAAATAATCATTAAGAACCCACCATTTCACAAGCAGGTGTCAAATGCGCGGTCATTATAAACGCCGTCGAATAAGAACATTTGAAAAAAATGACCCTTTAAAATGAATTAAAAGTATTAACACACCCTTACATGAAACAAATTACACCTTCCCTTAAAGAGAACCAAGAGGGCACAGAAGTAAAAAATCTTCATCACATTCTTTTCTTTTTAGTCCACAAACTCAATAATCCAAACATCAACCAGTTTTTTAACCAACCTGGTTTTCAGGATGCTTATAAGAATGAAGTGTTTATAAAGTTGTACGGAAGTGAAACCCTTAAACTTGTAAACTTTTTGCAGGACCTTTTGCAAGTTCAGCAGTTTGAAATCGGCGTAGTTGATAATCCAACGGCAGAAATGTTCAACCGGATTCTGATTCAGTTTAACGGACTGGAGTTAGACAAACCGGAAGGGTATCCTTATGAGGTTTCGGAAGAAAGCGACGGAAATGCATTTAGAATCTCCGGCACAGTTACCAATGTCGATAAAATAGGTTTATCTCAAATCTCTGTAATGATTTCAGAGATTGATTTAGAAAATACTACAACAATCGCCACAACAAAAACAGATGAAAGAGGTAGCTTCTCTATATCATTTGACTATAACAATGATTTGCAGGATAGTGACAACCAAACAAATCCCGACGTTATTTTTCAACTCTTTAATCCATCGCAGGAGGAAATAGCCATTTCCAGGATTTTTATTAGCAGCCTCGCTTCTGAAACCCCGGTTGATAAATTAAGTGATTCAAAACTGGCACCGATAGTCCTGATGAACATCCCCAAGGAGATTATGCTGCGCATTGTTCCCGATTTTCATCAGCGGCCTTTAACAGAATTTGAAAAAACTATTTTTCTGCTAAATCCTTACATGCGTCAAATCAGCTTTGCTGATTTAAAAGAAGACGAGAAGAATTTCCAAATCTCATTTTTAAATAGAGAATCTGGTATAGATAAAATCATCATTGAAATACTTAAAAATGCATTTATCACCGAGCGCAATACCCAATTGCCCGCTTGGGCATTTTTTGGATTGGACAGGTTAAGCTTTGACTATGCTAATTCAAAGAACGTGACCATTGATGAGATGGCATTGTTACTCAGGCCTCTTCAACCCGCTTCTTCGCAGGATGATTTAAAAATTATTGCTGAAAAGATCCTTGCCTATTCAAAAGAAAAAACAGCTTCCGAAGTAGCAGGATCATTAAAGGTTTCTATTGGGGAGATACTCGATCCCATTGTTCAGGCACCCGAAAAAGTTGGAAAATTGTTGGATGCCTATGCCCGTTTTGAGGATGATGACATTACTAAGTTTTGGGAAAGGATGCCTGATGATCCGGATTTGGCAGAAATCATACCTCAGGTACAATATTCCTTACAATTGGCCCAATTAACTTTTAATAATGTAGAATTGATGCGTTCGCTTCAGCTGCAATCCGCAAACGCCAAGGACCTGGTAAAATTAGACAAGGATGATTGGGTAAGCATGATCATGCAACATGAAGATAAAATCCCACTTCATATTGAAGGAGAAACCGTAAATGATAAAGCAGAAAATTATGCATACGGAATTCATAAATTTTTGGAGTTGTCATTTCCAAAGGAATTTATTATTAAAAGCCTTTTAGAAGAGCCGGAAGTTAAATTGAACTTATTGAGAAGAGTAGCTTCTTTAAACCCTGAAATTGATCTGGTAAATGACATATCAGCTGATATAAGTTTTGACAGTTTAAATGAAGATGAAAAGAAAGAAGCCGGGATTTCTATTGATAAATTACGGAAGGAAATAAATGCTTATCCGGCTTATGCTGAAATGCTTACTAAAAACAAGGTATTAGCAAACCTTGATATAGAGCAATTTCCCAACACGATCCGCCGTGATGTGGATACATTTCTGACCAACAACGAGGCATTTAATATTACCCAAACTCCGTTTGATCATTTCATAAAAGGCCAAACTGATGAAACTTGGATGGGAATTGAAGACAGGAAAGCTGTTTCTAATCAGGTCCGCAGCATGCAACGCATTCACACGGTTACGGCAAGTACAAATGATATGGATATTTTACTGGGTAACGGATTTCATAGCGCTTTTGAAATTTCCCAGGTTCCATTGGAGCAATTTGTTGAGGGAATGAGATTAAGCTTGCCAGTTGCAACCGCAACACTATACCATCAAAAAGCCAGTAAGATCACCGCTGGCTCTACTATGCTTTATCACCACCTCAAGGAACTTGGATTAGGTGTAAAACCCAAGGTTTTGGATGATGTGGATGGAGATGGAGTTGCTGACAGTATCGAACCATTAAAGCTAATACCTGAGTGGGAGGCGCTCTTCGGCTCATTAGATACTTGTCAATGTAAGGATTGTTTATCCGTCTACAGTCCCGCCGCCTATTTTGTAGAGCTACTGAATATAAAAACCGGACTTGTTAAAAACAAAAATGTTTACACCCGCTTGTTTGAGCGTCGCCTGGATCTAAAACATATTAAGCTTTCCTGTGAAAACACGAATACCTTAATACCGTATATTGACCTGGTAAATGAAATACTGGAAACCTATATTGCAACCGGAAGTCTTCAGAAAGACACAACTATTGATACAAGTAGCTTTACAGCTTTAGAACTGGCGGCGAATGCCCAACATCCGAATTCCCCTTCTATACCTCCAGGCGTATCAAACCCCGCAAAAGTATTTGAGGATGCTTACAACCTACTAAAAAATGTAAATTATCCGGCAGGTTTACCATTTGATTTACCATTAGAAACAGCCAGAAAGTTTTTAATGGAAATGGGAAGCAGCCGGTACCAGGTGTTGAAAACTTTCCAAAAAGATGAAAAGTTGGAAACCTTGGTAAGTATTGAAATAGAGGAACTGGAAATCTCGGCAAAAGAATTTGAAGTGCTAACAGGTAGCAATTTGGATGGATCGACATCTAATTTTGTGCAATCAGAATACGAATATTATGGCTATTCTGAACTGGATATCATGCCGGTTTTAGGTATCGGAATTAAAAGCATTGGAGTTGAAATCTTACAAAAGAAATTGAACCTTCAGCCTACAACCGTTCCTAAGCTCTTAGTCAATGGAAATTTCGATAACAATACAGAATTAGCCCTTAAAAAATTCCAGCAGAACCTGGTACTCCCCGAAACCGGTAAAACTGATAAAAACACTTGGGCTTTTTTATTTGCTGAAGATAATTTTGCGGGTGAATATTTAGCTCATGTCAAGGAATTTTTAAGCAGAACAGGCATTCTCTATACCCATCTCAAAGACTTGCTTAGTACTAAATTTTTAAACGAGAACAAAGATATTATTTTGGCCCTAGTTATTCCGGATGGGTTAAAAGACGTTGAAGCTTGGCAAAGTGCGCACGCCTGTGATTTAGGCTATACAAGGCTGCTGCACATCAACGGTGATGTTCTTACCAATAAAGAACTGAGCAAGTTTGCAAGGTTTATCCGATTATGGAAGAATTTAACCATTTCCATCAGGGAACTGGATATTATCACTACAGGGTTAAATGTACTTGACATTAACCACGATTTACTCCTGCAATTGGCGAAAATAATCAGGATGTCAACCAGCCTGAATATACCCTTTGAGCAACTGATGGCATTCTGGGCTAACATCAATACCTGGGAAAATAAATCTTTATATGAAGTACTATTTCTAAACAATGCTGCTTTGCAGAATGATGATATTTTTCTGCTTAACCCAACAGAAAATCAATTACTCAATACTTCAGAATTCGTACACAATCATATTCCGGCTCTTTTAGCGGCATTTAAGGTGAAAGAAGCTGAACTTGAACTAATATTCGACACTACTAAAATAGACAGTTTTGCAGACCACTTAACCCTTGAAGTTATTTCAAATGTATACAGACATGTTTTGCTGGCAAAGGCAGTAAAATTGTCAATTTCAGATGCTGTCTCCTTGCTGAAACTCACAGGGGTCTCGCCTTGGGGAACGGTTTCTTCTGTCTCAGCATTTTTTGCTTTAGCAGAAAAGGTCAGACAATCTGGTCTGAAGATCCCTCAACTCTCCTATATTTATTCGCATGTTGCAGATGCCAACAGTAGTTATCTGCCTTCTCCGGACGCCGTGCTTCGCATAGCACAAACGCTACGAGAAGGCCTGTTGAAGATCGCTGATGAAACCGCCGTCAAGGATAATGCGGTGAACGAAGAGTTTTTTAAAAGCCAAATCGGGATAATTTTTAATGGTGCGCAGGCCGGTGATCTTCTAGCTACTCTTAAGAATAATACGTTATATGAAATTGCCCTACCCCTACCGCTTATTTCCAACTTTGATACTTTCATTATACCATTAAATACATTAGCGAATAATTACCTCATTTCAAGGTTTAGGTATGAAGGAGCGAAAACTAAAGAAAAACTTATTTTTCAAGGTGCCATGACCGATATCGAAAAGGCAACCCTTCAGAACTTAAGCCCTGATGTTAATTACAAAAATGCTATCGATGATTTACTGAGACAACCCCGAAAGACGCTGGAGCATGCTTTGTCTGGTTTTCTAAATGCGGCTGACATTAAAAATCTAATAAATAATAACGCAACTGACGCTGATAAATTCAAGGTTATCTACAATCAGTTACACCCCTTTATTAAAGATTCGCTCAACGATACGCTAATCAAGCAGCAATTAAGCAATGTCCTTAAAACCGATACCCTTGTAATTGAGGCACTTCTCGAAATATCCCAAAATCATTGGAAAGATAAAATAAGGAAGGATATACTTTCTTTATCCCAAACTGGCCTTTGGGGAACTTACTTTAATAGTGCCAATACGATTAAAATTGAACAGGTAGACAAGCACATTAATAAAAACTGGGCGTTGAATTCCGAAGACACTACAGTTATTGCACCGGATCAATTTAAGGTTATCTGGTCTGGAAAACTAGAGGCCCCTAAAACGGAAGCATTTACTTTCATTGTTAAAAAAGATAGTGATGCGATTCTTGACCTTAGAATTAACGGTCAATTATTAACCTGGGTAACCAAAATGAGTACTGAGTGGATTTCGGAGACTATCGCTCTAAAAACAGGTACTTTACAAGATATTGCCTTAGCCTATACAGAAGATAAAAACGATGCGTCAGTAGCTTTATTCTGGAGCAGTAAAACCGTACCTGCTACTTTGATACCAACTGAAAACCTTTATCCCTCAAAGCCGCTTGAACATTTTTACCACCTATTTATACTTCTTCAAAAGATCACAACAATAACGGAAACATTGAAACTGAAACCGGATGAAATCATTTATTTTTCTGACAACAAAACTGATTTTTCCAGCTTTGATTTAAGCTTGTTACCTACAGAAAAGCCAAATCCATACCTTCCAGACGCATTTAACCAGTTTCTTGAATTGGTTGATTACAAAACACTCCGCGATTTATTACCCGTAACAGAAAGCAGGCTGACGGATATTTTCAAAGCGGCAAATAGTGCTTTTCTTTATGGAGCATCTGTAAAACTGCTCCCTCCAACCACCGACATTGATGACCAGAAAAAACTACTTTTCGAACACCTTATTGAAGAAATAATAAAGATAACGGCATGGGACCAACTCGAATTGCAGACCTTGATCGGTAATGATATTTTACCCCTTGTAAATGTTTTCGAATTAAAGGGAGGTTACTTTGATGTTGAACCAGCAGATTTTAAAAATATGTCCTTTCTGCTCCGCATCTGGGAATGCCTGGAACTCGCTAGCAAAATAGGTGTATCTACTTCAAAAGTAGGTGGATGGGTAGATAGCCCTGCAGATTTTTTACAGGTACAAGATATTAAGAGAACGCTAAGGGCAAAGTTTGAAGAAACAGATTGGGCCGATGTATCTAAATCTGTAAACGATAAGTTGAGGGTAAAACAACGAGATGCCCTGGTGGCCTATATCCTGACACTTCCAGACATTAAAGCAGCCAATATCAAGGACACCAATGGCTTATACAGCTATTTCCTGATTGATGTGGAAATGGATGCATGTATGCAGACATCAAGAATTAAACAGGCTATTTCATCTGTACAATTGTTTATTCAAAGGTGTTTAATGAACCTAGAAGCTAAAGTCTCGCCGGCGGAAATTAACATCAAACAGTGGGAGTGGTCGAAAAATTATCGGGTTTGGGAAGCAAACCGAAGAGTATTCTTATATCCAGAAAATTGGATTGAGCCGGAATTACGCGATAATAAAACCCCTTTCTTTAAGGAGTTGGAAAGTGAACTGTTACAGAATGAAGTAAATAACGACAATGTTGAAAAAACATTGATGAACTATCTCGAAAAGCTGGGTGATGTAGCCAAGCTGGACATCTGTGGCATGTGCGAAGATGAGGAGGCGAAAGAAGTTCACGTTTTCGGCAGGACACTCAATATGCCATCGATTTATTATTACCGGAAATTGAACCAGCAAACCAATGTATGGACTGCTTGGGAAAAAGTGCAATTGGATATACGGGGGCAAGAAGACGGCGATGATACAGGAGTACATTTGCTCCCGATAGTATGGAACAGGCGCCTTTATCTATTCTGGCCAGTTTTCACAGAGAAAGCAGAAGCCCAAACATTAAATGAAAAGGACTTCGAAATTGATGCAAAATCTTTTTGGCAAATAAAACTTGCATGGAGTGAATACAGGCAAAAGAAATGGATTCCAAGAATAGTCTCTAAGCAATTTCTGCTTTCTTCAGTAACAAATAAAGACGAAGAAAGAACCACCGCTGATATATATGTAGATAGCACACGGAGTAACGGCATATTTCATATATATAAAAAAACCTTTAAATTTTTTAGATACCTACCTAAAATTTCTAACCACTTTTTCGAAGCAGAAATCCATAATGGCGATTTATCGATCAGTGTCAAACGGGAATATGAACAACAGGTATCCGGTCCTTCTATTGACCAAATGATAACCCTCAAATTTAACGAGGCGCATGAGATGATGATTATTAAAGAGATTTTGGCTTCCAGCACAACGTTTAGTACATTTAAAGCAAGGGAAACATGCGGGAAATTTACCTTTTCAGGTTGTCACAATAAAGTTAACGTAATCACGAATACAAAACCTTCTTCCCAATCTTTGATAACCCCTCCCGGAACTATCAATTTCTATCAGGAATTTGCATCAACAAATCAACTTTCTGAAAAACTGATTTTAACTGATATCGGAAAAACTCCCGTACCGATATTAGGAAGTAGTGATGGAATTTATCAGTTATTAAAATCTAACCTGGTAAGCAATACTGGTTACTACAGCTTTTTTTACGGCGACAAATCCAGAGTTTACTACGTCAATCCTGAATATTATCTTCAAATGGAAAAAGGGATCAAAGAAAATAACAAAACTGATTTCGTCACAATAGAGAAAGCAAAAACAATTACAAATAGTCTAATTTCTAAAGAAAAAGAAATTGAATCTGTTCATCAACTACAAGAAACGGCATTTTTAAATCCTTCGCTGCCAACAAATGTTGTTGCTACTAAGTTGATTGCAAACAGTTTGGCACTGACTAAAACCTATCTGGAAGCAAAACCGGTGATGGATTACCCATCGGCTATTTATAAAACATTCAATTCTACAAAATTCACATTCCATGCCCATTATCATGGTTATGTTTGCGAATTTATGAAAGCCCTTAATAAGGGTGGTATTGATGAATTATTGACTGTGCAAAATCAAACTTATGTAGACTTTTTCATAAATATTTCCCCATTCATAGTCAAAAATAATTTTGATATTAAATATAATCCGGATACCAAAAATGTAGCATCGCCAACTCCTGTAACTCACATCGAATTTCAACCGGATACCGCCTACGGAGACTATAATTGGGAGTTATTCTTTCATATCCCCATGCTTATTGCAAACAGGTTGAGTAAAAACCAACGCTTTGAGGAAGCTAAGCGGTGGTACGAATTTGTTTTTAACCCTACAAGTAATTCACCAAATAATACTACTTCGCGTTTTTGGGGAGTAATACCCTTTATGAACACGCCCAATGAAACCATCCAGGAGCTAATGAATAAGTTACATTCCTCCAACGCGGCTGAGCGAAATGAGATTGAGGACGCCATTGAGGCCTGGCGGAACAATCCGTTCAATCCTCACTTGGTTGCCCGCATGCGGCTGATAGCCTACAAAAAAAATACGGTTATGAAATATATAGATAACCTTATTGCCTGGGGCGACCAGTTATTCAGCCGTGATACTATGGAAAGTATTAAAGAAGCCACACAACTATATATAATGGCTGCGGAAATTCTTGGCAGCTATCGTCAACAGATACCTGCAAGAGGTCAGGTTTCCCCCAAATCGTTTGCTGAATTGGAATCTACTGTGGATAAATTTTCGAACCCTTTAGTGAAAATGGAAACCATGTTTCCGTTCTTCAATATTGTTCCGGTAAACAACTTAGGGAGCCTACCCCCTACTGTAACCAACATCGTTTCCACTTTATACTTCTGCATACCCGATAACGATAAGCTATTAGGTTACTGGGATTTGGTGGCTGATCGACTTTTTAAAATAAGGCACTGCCAGAATATAGAAGGCGTTGAAAGGCAATTGGCACTGTTTGAACCGCGGATTGATCCAGCTTTATTAGTTCAAGCTGTGGCCAGCGGCATTGACATAAACAGTGTGCTAAGCGACATCAATGCACCATTGCCGCATTACCGTTTTAATTATCTCATTGAGAAAGCCCTGCAGATGTGCGGATATTTAACCAGCTTGGCAAACAGCTATCAATCTGCTCTGGAAAAACAAGATGCCGAAGAACTTTCAATGCTGAAAGCTAACCAGGAAACCGCCATGCTTGGCCTTATTAAAGAAATTAAACAATTGCAAATTCAGGAAGCCACCAAAAATCGGGAAGGTTTAGAGAAAACGAAAGAAGTAACCCAAACAAGATTTGATTATTATGCCGAGTTAATCAGTACGGGTTTAATTGACAATGAAAAGCAACAACTAGATAGGCTTAGAATTGCAAAAGACAGACAGGATGAAGCTTCATATGTGGAAATAACTGCAAGCATCGCTCATGCAGTCCCAAATTTTAATATTCCCGGACCTGGATTTTCGTTAGGAGGCTCAAATGTAGGGTCTGCTTTAAACGCATGGGCCAAATTCATCAATCATCTTGGCTCTGGGTATACTTATGAAGCAAATGGTGCTTCCATTACGGGAACCAATGAGCGAAGGGCCATCGATTGGTCATTCCAACAAAAAGCGGCAGGCAAAGAATTAATACAGATCGACAAGCAGATCTTATCTTCAAAAATCCGGGAGGATGTTAGTACCAAAGAATTGAGCAATCAGGAACAGCTTATTGAAAATGCTCAAATAACCGAGGAATTCCTTAGGAATAAATTTAGCAATCAAGAACTATACGGTTGGACGATAGGTGAAATGGCAACCTGTTATTTCCCTTATTATCAATTGGTGTATGCCTGGGCCAAAACAGCAGAAAGGTTATATCGGTTTGAACTTGGAATTACCAGTTCCAATTTTATCACTTTTGGGTATTGGGATAGTTTTAGAAAAGGATTGATGGCTGGGGAAAAATTACAATTAGCTCTCAAGCAAATGGAAAAATCATATCTCGATCTGAACAAGCGGGATTATGAAATAACCAAGCACATCTCTTTACTGCAAACCAACCCATTAGCATTACTTACGCTGAAAGAAACAGGATCCTGCATTATAGAATTGCCCGAGTATCTGTTTGATATGGATTATCCTGGCCAGTATATGCGGAAAATTAAGAATGTCAGCATCTCAATTCCCTGCGTAATTGGTCCTTATACTTCCATTAATTGCACACTTACTTTATTAAAAAGCAAACTGCGACTAAAGAATATTCTGCAGGGGGGGAAATATGAAGAAGGAGAAGATGATCCACGTTTTGAAACTAGGCTGAGCGCCTGCAATTCTATTGCAACCAGTCATGCCCAAAATGACACGGGTATGTTTGACCTGAATTTCAGAGATGAACGATTTCTACCCTTTGAAGGCGCAGGAGCAATCAGTCGCTGGGAAATCAGGCTACCTAAAGAAACAAACCAGTTTAATACCGATACCATTTCAGACATCATTTTACAGCTAAAATATACTGCTAAAGAAGGGGGAATGGCCCTTTCTGAATTAGCGATGAACGAAGTAAAGAAAAATTTTAAAACCGGCACTCGCCTATTTAGCTTAAAACATGATTTCCCTAACGAATGGCACAGATTCCTAAACACTCCGCTTCTCAATAGTGACCAGGTTCTAAAACTGGATATTAAACCTGACCATTTTCCGTATTTGGTGGGCAGCAATAATTTAAAAATTACAAATATCATTTTCTTTGCGGATTCTAAATTGGCAAGCATACCTGAACTAACAATTACCTCACCGGGAAATAACAGCAATCAATATAAGTTTTCGAAGGTGTCAATTAAATACGGGCCTTTATTTATTGGTCATCCTGCATCTGAGTGGGCAATTGAAGATGTTGGTATATGGAAGCTTGTTAAGCCATTAACTAACCCTAACAAATTGGATAAAGACAATTGCAATGATATTATTGCAATTGTTAGTTTTCAGATCATGTAGACCACAAGAATTATGTCGATAAAATAAATCAGTTATATGGGTGCCTCTTTTAGATTTTTTAATAGTGGTAACCCTATTGCGCGCTGAAACCTTCCAAAGTTCGGCCAATAACTTCCAGGCTTTCCTGCATCTCAGCTTCCGTAATAATCAGCGGTGGCGCAAAGCGAATGATATGCCCATGCGTAGGTTTAGCCAGCAATCCCTCATCCTTCAAGGCCACGCACAAATCCCAGGCACTGCGTCCATCAGCTTGTTCAATAATCTCAACCGCATTCAGCAGACCACGT
>Ga0265798_10004445_pt1 | contig 19317 bp, 14 predicted proteins | sample P3T30metagenome_FD_192430 | JGI IMG/M metagenome (GOLD analysis project Ga0265798, IMG submission 192430) | Plant litter microbial communities from East Loma Ridge, Irvine, California - P3 T30 | ecosystem: Environmental > Terrestrial > Plant litter > Unclassified | place: USA: California... | reverse complement strand
GCCGGCATCTAGCCGCAGCTGGTACTGTCCCTGGTCATTGGAGCCGGTGCTGGTAGCTGTGCCACGTACCGAGACATTGGCAAACGCTAGGCTCTCGCCGCCCGCCCCGCTCACCTTGCCTTTGATGACACCCGCCTGGGCAAAAACTGGGCTTAGCAGGGAGGCAGCCAGCAGTAAGCAGGCTTGGAAAAAAAGAGAAATCCGCATAGAAACGTAGTCGGGCACCCAAGAGCTAGCAAGATAGGCGCAGCTTACAGATAGTCAGCCGGAATAAAGGCGTTGCATCGGCTCGCAAAAACAATGGATAACCTAGCTAGCGGGTTTCTCTTTGGCATCTTGCCGCGAGGTGTACCAGGCATTGAGCCCGACCCCGAGCAGAAGCAGCGCAATGCCCGGATACACGCTAAACTTAACTTTATCGCCAAACACAAAGTAGCCGAGCGCGATAGCGTAAATCAGCCCTAGGTAGTCGAGGGCTGCTACGAAGTTGGCCTGCTGCTTTTGGAAGGCGTGCGTGACGCACCACAGCGCCACGTGCGTGAATAGGCCGGCCATGAGCAGCCACGCCCATTCGGCGCCGTGCGGCAGCTTCAGGTCAAACAGCATCCACACCGCCGAGATGGCCAGCGGCACCAAGTTGAAGTAAAAAACCGGTACCAGTGGCGCGACTTTATCGCCCGCCCGGCGCAGAAACACGCTACTCACGCCCGACGAAACCGCCGACCCGACGCCCAACAGCACACCCGCCGACAGCAGCCCGGCCGTGCCCTTTGCTACCACTACGCCGGCCACGGCCATAGCGTAGAACAGCCATTGCCAGGGCTTGAGAGGCTCGCCAATTAGCCAGATGGCGGCCACGGCCGTCACGACCGGCGCTAGGTAGCTGAGCGTGGCGGCGGCACCTAGGGGCAACGCCTTGAGGGCCAGAAAGCCTAGGATAATTGAGCCCGCCCCAAACACGCCTCGCCCCAGCAAATTGCGCCGGGCCTCGGGCGGACCCCAAACCGAAATATCGGTGCGGCGCAATTGCCACACGGTGAGGCTGAGCGAGATGAGGCAACGCGCGAAAATTATTTCGGCCGTCGGCAAGTCCGGCAGCTTCTTCACGGCAACGTTGACCAAAGCCAGCAACGCAGTGGAAGCTAGCATATAAAAAACTCCGGGCGACAAACGCATAGGACACAAAGACGGGAGTAGTCCCGGTGCAGTGGCACATTTGGCCCCCGCTAGCCGTTATAAAGTTGAATAACCTGCGGCTCGCTCCTTACAACGGCCCCGGCCCCGCTTCGTTCCCGTACTTCGCAGCGGCTCTTTGCCCTTCCTATGTTTAAGAATCCCGACAAAGCTCCCAAGAGCTATACCCCGCTTGAGGCCCTGCCCAAAATAGCCGCCTTCTGCGCCTACCAAGAGCGTACCCAAAAGGAAGTGGCCGACAAGCTCAAAAGCTACGGTCTCGACGAAGACGAAGCTGGCGAAATCATCATTCGCCTAGGTCGCGAAAAGCTGCTCGATGAGGAGCGTTACGCCCAAGCCTACGCCCGCGGCAAGCACCGCACCAACGGCTGGGGCCGCCGCCGCATCAAGATGGAAATGAAGGCTAAAGGGCTGAGCGAGTACTGCATCAAGAGCGGCCTGAAGGAGCTTGACGGCGACGAATACTACGATAAGCTGAAGCAGCTGCTGGGCCAGCGCGACGCTCGCGAAAAGGAAACGCACCCCCAAAAGCGCAAGATGAAGCTCATGGCCTACCTCACGCAGAAAGGCTACGAATCGGACCTGATTCAGGAAGCCCTAGGTGAGCTGGCGGACGAAAGCTAACCTAGGCTTAGTTAAAAGTTGCTGGCTATTCAGAAGGTTAGACAACCTAGTTCTGTCAAATACGTTAGTACTAATTATACTAGCAGTAACTTTCTGAGACTATGAAAATTTCCGTTGAAAAGGGCGAAGAAAAAGGCTTCCTGCCCGATGGCCGCCACACCGTCACTATCACCAGCATTGAAGAAGGCACCAGCGAGCACCAGAACGTACCGTTTTTCGCGGCCCGTATGGAAAGCGAGGATGGCTTTGTGACGCAGCGCTTCTACAATTCGCCGGCCGGCCACCCCATTATTCTCTCGCTGTACTCGGCCGTAGGCATCAAGCCACACGATGGCAAAGACCTAGATACAAAAGAACTAGTAGGCAAGCACCTCTCGATAGAGGTAAGCGACCACACCTACACCGACCCCGGTAGCGGCAATGAGCGCAGCATCCGCCAAGCCACAGGCTTCCGGGCCGCGTAAGGACCTTAAGCACCACAAAAAGGAGCAGCCCCTACCTAGGAGCTGCTCCTTTTGTATGTAACAACTGCCTACATCTTGCGGGCTGGCGTGGGCGCTACCAAGTGCTGCCCGATAATGACGCGCCGCCCCGTGAGGGTGCGCAGCATGGGCACTAATATCTGCTCGGCGTTACGCTGCGTTTCGGCCAAAATGCCCGATTGCAGGGCCGAGCGCCGCACCTGCGCCTCGGCGTAGCGGTAGGCCTCATCTACCAGCTCACCATCCTGGAAAAAGCCGTTTTCGGTGCTGAAAACGCGGCTCTGGTTATGGTTAATTTGAAACGTACACAGCTCGGGGGCGGGCAGCAGCACGCGCACCACCGAGTCGCCTTCGAAGGTCACATCCTGGGGCTTGAGTTTGCGCAGGTCGAGGCAACCCACGGCCTCGCCGCCCACAATGAGGGCTGCCTTGGCATCGGGCAAGAAGGCGTACTTGGCTGAGCGCTTGTATTCTACCACATCCTTAAAGCGGTAGCGCACCAGTTCTAGCCGACCTAGGGCCTCCACCTGCGTGAGCACTGTGTTGTGCGTCACGGTCACCTGCGGCTCGCGGGCGGCCAGCGGGTTCAAGCCCGTGAGTGTCGAGCCGATTTTGCGCCACAAAAACACCCCTAGGGCAACGAGCAAAACCAACGGAAACAAACGACGAAGCAAGCGGACAAGTGGCATAGGCTCTTGAATACGGACCCTAGCGCTGGTCGTTGGGCTAAGCAAAGCCTTTACTTAGCCGGCGTAGTGCTTTGGTCGAAGCCCGCCCACGCCTGCAGGCCGCCCGTGTGCACGGCCACCACCGTGCTGCCCGGCGCAAAATGCCCGCGCCTGATTAAGTCAAGCAAGCCAACTAGCAGCTTGCTGGTATAAATGGGGTCGAGCAGCACGCCAAAATCGGCATCGAACTGCTCGATGAAGGAGCGCAGCTCGGGCGGCAGCTTGGCGTAGCCACCGAAGTGATAGTCAAGGTGCAGCTCGTAGTTGGTTAGCCGCTGGCCAGTAGCGATTCTCGTTAGGCTATCTACTTCAGCTTGTAAAAAGCTAGCACCTTTCAAGGCAGCAATTCCTAAGACGTGGGCAGGGTAGGAAGCCTCAGCCAGACCTAGGGCCAAGCCCGCCAAGGTGCCGCCCGTGCCCGCCGCCACGGCCACAGCGTCGAAGTCGGTGTGCTGGCGTAGCTCGCCGATGAGCTCGGCCACGCCGCGCAGGGCTAGGTCGTTGGTACCGCCTTCGGGTAGTAAATACGCCGTACCATACGTTCGCTGCAAGTCGGCTAAGAACGCGGGCTCGGTACGCTGCCGGTAGGTAGTGCGGTCGAGGTAATGCAACTGCATACCATCGGCCACGCAGCGGGCTAGGGTAGGGTTGAGCAGCGTGTGCTCTTCGCCGCGCACTAAGCCTATAGTTTCGAAGCCGTATAGGCGGCCCGCTGTGGCCACAGCCGCTAGGTGGTTGGAGTACGCGCCGCCGAAGGTGAGCAGGCGCGTGTGGCCCTGCTCGCGTGCCGCTACCAAGTTGTACTTGAGCTTGCGGGCTTTGTTGCCGGGCAGGTCGGGGTTTAGTAGGTCGTCGCGCCAGAGCAGCAGGCGCACGCCGTGGCTGGTGGCTACGGCGTGCGGGATGAGTTGGAGAAGCTGGTCTGGCATTACTGGTTAAACTAAAACTGTCATCCTGAGCATGCGAGGGACCTTACGACACCTAGACAATCCTAGAATGACAAGGTCCTTCGCATACTCAGGATGACAGGCGATAGGAGGGGGGCTGCTTAAGCCAGCGGCTCTTTCTGGCGGCGCGTGCCGAATACGCCGGCCGCCACCACGGCCAGCAGTACCCCTAGGCTCGAAACCAGCGATACGGTATTGCCAATTTTATATTCCTTGGGCTCAAATACAAACTTGATTTCGTGCGAGCCAGCCGGTACCTGCATCGCGCGCAGCACGAAGTCGGCGCGGAAGTGCGGCACCTCTTTGCCATCGAGGAAGGCCTGCCAGCCGTCGGCGTAGTAGATTTCGGAGAACACGACCGTGCTGGGCTGGGCCGCCGTGTAACGGTAGGTGAGGGCGTCGGGCGCGTAGCTGGTGAGGGCGATGGTAGCCGACGAATCGGTGTAGGTGGCCGGCTTTACGCTCGGAAACTTCGTGACATCGACTACGGCTACGTGCTTGGTATCGAGGTTGGTGAGCGCTGCCATCTCCTGGTCGGGGTTCTGCACGGCGCGCAGCTCGCGCACAAACCAGGCGTTGCCGTTGGCACTGGGGTTGCGCTGCACCTGCTCGGCCTGGCCCTGCTGCTGACCCGGAATGATGACGTAGCGCGTGTTCAGCATGTTAAGCACGCCGGTGTTGTTAGTCGAAATCTGGCGCTCAATCAAGTCCTGGTAGCGGCGCAGCTTGGCGCCGTGGTAGCCCCCAATGCTCTTGTGGAAGTACGACGTGCGTGCCTCGTTGAAGGGGTTGGCCACGTTGAGTACGCGGTAGCTCAGGTCTTTATCCTGGAGAATCTGCTGGTCGGCAGGCGAGGGCTGGAAGCTCTCCACGATGGTTTCGGTTTGGTAGTTTTTCTCGCCTAGGTAGCGTTTGTCTACCGTCCAGAGGTCGAGCAGCACCAGCGCCACCACCAGGCCAGCAGCCACGCCCGCCTGGATTTTACCTTTCAGATAGAAGTACAGCGCCCCTAGGGTCAGGCCCACGAAGAGCAGCCCGCGCCATACGTCGCTGCGCAGTAAGTCGGCCCGGTCGGCGCGTAAGGCGCTCATCAGTTGCGGCGTAAAGCCAGCCTGCGTGAGGTTGGCATCCTGCGGTGAGGCAAAATCGAAGCTGAAGCTCATCAGCCAAGTCAGCAGCAGGAAGCCCGCCGTGATAGCCCCGGCGTACAGGAGCTGTCGGGTGCGGTACTGGTTCTCAGGCGAATCGACGGCCACTACGGGCGCGCCCGCGGCTGCCCGGGCCGCCTTAGCCAAAGCCGGATGCAAGGGCTCGGTAGCAGTGGGGGCCGCGCCAGTTGGCACGTCTACTTCGCGGGGGCGCAAGATGCGCGAAAGCGCCAGCGCGGCCAGTAGCGGCATGGCCAACTGCGCAATAACCAAGCCCATGCTCACGGCGCGGAAGCTGCGGTAGCCAGGTAGGTAGTCGAAAATGAGATTGTTAATCGTCTCGAAGTTCTTGCCCCACGCCAGCACAAACGACACCAGCGTGCCCGCCAGCAGCCAGTAGCGCGTGCGCTTATCTACCACAAACAGGCCCAGCACAAATAGGAAGCACACCACCACGCCCACGTACACAGGGCCGGCCACGTAGCTCTGGTCGCCCCAGTAAGTAGGCATGCTGGCCAGCGCGTCGGAGCCGGCGCCCATCGTATTGAGCTCGCGGGCCATGTTCGAGTCGTTGCCCAGAGGCATAGCGCTGCTGCCGCCGTAGAAGTTAGGCACGAGCAGCGTCATGGTTTCGCCGATGCCATAGCTGTAGGCAAAGGCGTAGTCGCGGTCCTGCTGCTTGGCACTGGGCGCGGCAGGCTGGCCCGGGGCGGGCGGTAGGGCCTTCAATTCCGAAGGCGAGCGGTTGCTGTACTTGCTGTATTCGTAGGTGGTGTAGAGACGCCCGAAGCTGACGCCGATGGCCAGCGCCGCGCCGATGCCCAGCAGCACGGCCCGCCCTAGGTAGTCGCCCAGGCGCCCGGCCCGCACGGCGGCCACCAATTCAATAATCCCATAAATGACCACCAGCAGCCCTAGGTAGTAGGTTATCTGCGGGTGGTTGGCGCGCACGTTCAGGGTAAGGCCCAGCGTGAAAAGCGCCGCGCCCAGCCACTTATTACGGCGTAAGGCCAGCATCAGGCCACCCAATACCAGCGGCGCGTAGGCCAGCGCCCACGACTTGGTGTTGTGCCCGGCCGCCAAAATAGCGAGGTTGTAGCTCGAAAAGCCTAGGGCCACAGCTCCGGCCACCGCCACCAGCGGACGCACCCCTAAGGCCACCAGCAGCACGTAGCCGCAGAGCAGCGCCACAAACAAGTTGCTCACCACGGCAGGCAGCCCGAGGGCCACGGCCTTTTGCACGTACACAAACAAGTCGCCGGGGAAGTGCACCGAAATCAGGTACGTGGGCATCCCGCTGAACATGGAGTTAGTCCACAGCGGCTCGTGGCCGTGCTCGGCAGCCCACTGCTGCGTCTCGTGCGCGCCCCCCTGAAACTGGGTGATGTCGTGCTGCGCCAGTGTCTGGTGATTGAAGACGATGGGCGCGAAGTAGGCCACAGCCAGCACCACGAAGAATAACGCGGCCAGCACGTGCGGCCAGGCCCGCTGCCACAGCGGCGCGGGCGTAGGAGAATACGAAGGAGAAACGGCCATCGGGCGGCTTTTAGCAGTTGGGCAAATGAGGCCCGAAGGTAGCGCCGGGGCGGGGAAGGGAAAGAAGGTGCTCGCTTGGTAGCACTGGCGCGAGTTTAGCGCAGCGTAACTCGTGCCGAGGTATGAGGTGGAGGCTATGCCTCCATTGCGGCACCAGCCGCAAGTGGCGTCTGCTCGGCTACAGAAGTTGGCTAAGCCCAATCAGCCCAACTGCCAAAGTTTGCCGCTAGCGCGGCAGTGGAGTTAAAAACTCCACGTCATGGCTAGGCACGAGTTACGCTGCGCTAAACTCGCGCCAGCTTAAGGGCGGGCAAGGCACGCACCTACCTTTAGCCTCGTATTATCCATTCGCCTCCTCAAAAAGATATGCTTCAGCAATAGGTTTACTACGATGGCACGACACCTTTCAGAAGCTCAAGTGAAAGCCAGACTTAGCCTGGGTAAGTCTGTTGGGCAATTTCTAGCTCGTGAGAACGCAGCAGATTACGCTATCATCAAATGGCTGACAATTTATAAAGGAGGTGATGAGAAAGAGTACAGTCTTTATTACAGTGAAGTAATTGATGAAGGCCCAGAAAATTTCCTCGACTTAGTTGAGCTTGCTCCTGTAGAGTCGGATGACTCCCCTGTAGTTAAGGAGTTTGACTCAATCGAAGAGGTACTGGCATTTGCCACAAAGACTTATGGGGCCTTGCAGCATAAGTATGTCGCTGAAAGCATGATAAATGACGAGTATGCTGACTACTTGCGACAACTTGGTATCGAAGGACAATAAATTATACTAAGCTCACTTTTTTCTAAACAAGGTTTTGAGTAGTCCTGTCTTAGTGGCTCCCCTTTTATTAGCTATCTCATGCCTGAAACTCAAAAGAACTGGTTTATTACCGGCGCCTCTACTGGCCTAGGCGAAGCCCTAGCTACCCTGCTGCTCGACAAAGGCGAAAAGGTGGCCGCCACCTTCCGCAAGTCCGAACAGGTCGAAGCATTCACGAAGAAAAAGCCGGGCTACAGCCTAGGAGTATTAGTCGATGTGACCGATGTCGAACAAATACAAGGTGCCGTGCAGCACGCCGTGAGCACCTTCGGCCACCTCGATGTGGTGGTAAACAACGCGGGCTACGGCTCGCTGGGCAGCATCGAGGAAATCTCTGAGGAAGAAACCCAGCGGCAATTCGACGTGAACGTGTTTGGGCCGCTGCGAGTGGTGCGGGCAGTACTCCCGCATATGCGCGCGCAGAAGTCGGGCAATATCCTAAACGTCACCTCGGTAGGCGGCATGGTAGGCCTCGCCCACGCGGGCATCTACAACGGCTCGAAGTTCGCGCTGGAAGGCCTGGGCGAGTCGCTGGCCGCGCAGCTCAAGCCGCTGGGTATCCACGTTACCAACGTAGAGCCGGGACCGTTTCGCACCAAGTGGGCCGGCGAATCGGCCACTTACACCGAGACGAAACTGGACGACTACGCTTCGACCGTGGGTGAGGGCCTCAAAGCTTCCCTAGGTCGCGACGGCAACCAAAAAGGCGACCCCATCAAGGCCGCCGAAGCCATGTACCAACTAGTGCGCCTGCCCAACCCGCCGCAGCACCTGTTGCTCGGAGGTTTTGCCTACCAGATGGTGCGCCAGAAGCTGCAAGCCACCCTCAAAGAAATTGACGACTTTGCCTACCTGGGCGAGCCGACAGACTTCTAGGCTGACGGCTAGTAGCACGTGTTTTGAAATTCTTAAGATTGTCATGCTGAGCGCAGCCGAAGCATCTCTATCGCTTCATCCAACGGGGCGATAGAGATGCTTCGACTGCGCTCAGCATGACTTTTGCCTGCGACAGAAAATCAGCCACTTACTTCAGCAGCACCTCAGCCAGCACTGGGAAGTGGTCGGAGGGGTAATGGCCACGCATAGAATCCGTGAGCACTGCGTAGCTGAGTACGGTGCTACCGCGGCTCACAAAAATGTAATCGATGCGGTCGGCCAGGGGCGCGTCGAGCTTGAAGCCTTGGAAAGTGCCGACCGGGCCGTAGGCAGGGCGCTGGGTAATCTCGTGGGCGTCGCCGAACTGTGCTTGCAAAATTTTGACCTGCTCGGTGTCGGGCGTCGAGTTGAGGTCACCCACGCAGACCACGGGCGCGTTTTTGGCGATTTCTTTGACTTTCTGCACCATCAGGTGGCCCGACTGGCGGCGGGCTTCCACGCCCTCGTGGTCGAAGTGCACGCTGAAGAAGTAGAACACCTGCCCGGTTTGCACATCCTTGAACTGCGCCCAGGTGCAGATGCGGTTGCAGCAAGTGGCGTCCCAGCCCTTACCGGGGCGGTCGGGCGTTTGGCTCAGCCAGAAGTCGCCGGTCTGGAGCAGTTGCAAGCGGGCTTTTTTGTAAAAGATGGCTGAGTGTTCGCCGGCCTCTTTGCCATCGTCGCGCCCGCGGCCCACAAAAGCGTATTCCGATAGCTCGGCCACCCCTTTGAGCTGCTCGCGAAAGCCTTCCTGCGTGCCAAACACGTCAAAATCGTGGTAGCGCACCAGGTTCTTTACCATTTCTTTACGATTGGGCCAAGCGTCGGCTCCGTCACCCGCATTATTCATGCGCAGGTTGTAGGTGGCAATGCGGAGCGGTGCTGGGGCCTTGCCAGCGGCTACTTGGGTGAAACATAGGCAGCTCAGCAGTAGGCAGATTATCAGACGCATAAGGTGGGTTGTTTTAGCGTGAGCCGCTCGCAGGAGCGGTTCACTATTTCGGGGCAAGTTATAGCCAGCATGCCCAAGCGCCCTAGGTCGGCCGCGGGCGCTGCGCCCGTACCAAGCGGGTGTCCGACCTTTGCAGTCGTTATGCCTATCCGTTTTCTTGACCTGCCCACGCTGCTCGGCGGCACCCTGTTGCAAGCCCCCGCCTCCGACGCTACTATTGCCACGCTGCTGCTCGATAGCCGCCGCGTGGGCCTCACCGAAGGCGCGCTGTTTTTTGCACTACGCGGGCCCCATCACGATGGCCACCACCACCTGGCCGCGCTCTACGCCAAGGGCGTGCGGCTGTTCGTGGTGAGCCACGCACCAGCTAGCCTAGGTCCCTTCGAACGCGCGGGATTCATCCAAGTGGCCGATACGCTGGCAGCCTTACAGGCGCTGGCGGCGCAGCACCGGGCAGCGTTCCGGCAGCCGGTGTGGGCCATCACGGGCTCTAATGGCAAGACTATTGTGAAGGAATGGCTGGCCCAACTGCAGGCGCCCGACGAAGACATTTGCCGCTCACCCAAAAGCTACAACTCGCAAGTGGGCGTGCCGCTGAGCGTGTGGGAGCTGGCGCCCGGCCGGCACACCCTAGGTATCTTCGAAGCCGGTATTTCAGAGCTAGGCGAGATGGCTCGGCTGGCGCGCATTATTCAGCCCACGCACGGCATTTTCACGACCCTAGGCACGGCCCACGACGCGGGCTTTGGCTCCGAAGCCGAGAAGCTGGCCGAAAAGCTGCAACTGTTTGAACAGCCCGGCTTCGAACTGCTAGTGTACTGCGCCGACCAGCCCACCGTGCACGCCGCCGTGCAGGCGCGCCACCTGCCTGCTCTGGCTTGGACGCGCCACGAGGTACCCGGCGCGGCCTTGCACTTTCGCCTCAAGCCCAGCGGCGCTGGTACTACGGTGCGCGTGCGGCTCGGCGAGGCTGGCTTGGTGCAGGCGCTGCCGGCCGACCAGCCCGCGCTACTGGCCGCCTCCCGTTTTACCCTGCCGTTTGCCGACGAGCCTTCCGTTGAGAATGCGCTGCACTGCCTGGCGGTGCTGCTGTGGCGGCAGCTTGACCCCGCCAAGGCGCTCGCCCCGGCCGAAATTCAGCGCCGGCTGCTGCGGCTCCAGCCCGTGGCTATGCGCCTCGAAATGAAGCAGGGCCGCCACGGCTGCTACCTGCTCGACGATACTTATAACAACGACCTGGCCGGCCTCGCCCTTGCCCTCGACGCCCTCAGCCGACAGTCCCGGCCCGGTGGCCGCACCCTCATCCTCAGCGATGTGCTCGAATCGGGCCTCAGCGGCTCGGCCCTCTATGCCCGGGTGCTAGCGCTGGTGCGGGCCCACGGCGTCACGCGCCTCATCGGGGTAGGGGAGGAACTGGCTTCGCAATTAAAAATTGCGAATTATGAATTAGAAATTGATTTAGTAGTTCAGGCAGGAGAACAAGCGCAACAGCAAAGCCAGTCCATAATTCATAATTCAAACCTCGTAGTTAAAACCTACCTCACAACCGAGGCGCTGCTGGCCGACTTGCGGCCAGCAGATTTTCAGAACGAAACCATCCTTATTAAGGGCGCGCGGCGGTTTGGATTTGAGCGCGTGGTGGCGGCCTTGCAGCAGCTACAGCACGGCACCGTGCTCGAAGTGAACCTAGACGCACTGACGCACAACTTGCAGTACTATCGCCAGCGCCTAAGTCCGGGTACCAAGCTTATGGTGATGGTGAAGGCATTTGCCTACGGCAGTGGTTCGTATGAGGTGGCGAGCCTGCTCCAGTTTCAGCGCGCCGACTACCTGGCCGTGGCCTATCCCGACGAGGGCCAGCAACTGCGTGAGAACGGCATCAGCCTGCCCATTATGGTCCTGAACCCGGGGCCCGACAGCTTTGAGCAACTGCGCCGCTATCGCCTGGAGCCCGAAATTTATTCCCTGGAGCGCCTACACGACTATTTGCAAGCCGCCCGCGAAGCCGTGCCCGGCGCCGCACCCCTGCCACCCCTGCACCTCAAGCTTGATACTGGTATGCGCCGCCTGGGCTTCGACGAAAACGACCTGCCTACCCTGCTCGACCAGCTAGCCGCGCACCGCGCTCAATTGCCGGTGGCCAGTATCATGACGCACCTGGCCGCTGCCGATGACCCCGCGCACGACGACTTTACCCAGCAGCAGCTCAGCACATTCCGGCGTATGGCTGCTGCCATCGAAGCGGTGCTGGGCCGCCCGGTGTTAAAACACGCGCTTAACTCAGCCGGCATCCGGCGCTTTCCCGAGGCGCAGTTTGATATGGTGCGCCTAGGTATAGGCCTATACGGCGTGGAGGCCGGCGACGAAACTAGTAACAACCTCTTGCCCGTGAGCACGCTGCGCACCACCGTGTCGCAGGTCAAGACCCTGCCCGCCGACACTACAGTGGGCTACGGCCGCCGCGGCACTGCCACGGCCCACGAGCGCCGCCTGGCCACCCTGGCCATTGGCTACGCCGACGGCTACGACCGGCGCTTTAGTGCCGGTGCGGGGCTGGTGCTGCTGCACGGCCGCCGGGCGCCTGTGGTAGGCTCAGTGTGCATGGATATGGTAATGGTCGATGTCACCGATATCCCTGAAACCCAGCCCGGTGACGTAGCCGTGCTTTTTGGCGATGGTTTGACTATCAATGAGTTGGCGGAGCGTATCGGCACCATTCCCTACGAGCTGCTTACCAATGTAAGCGAACGTGTGAAACGCGTATTTATAAGCGAGTAAGCGCTTGCACTCGCAAGCCATACCATAAACGTTTCTTGCTGGCCGGCATTCTAAGTAAAAACTGGCTATTGGCTCTAGGTAGCCATTGGGTTGCGTGGCACACCCAAGCAGTAAGCGGTTAGCCTCTTAGGCTAGTTGGCCGAATACCCAAACTATCTGGGAGGATAAGTCGTGCACTAGTGAGTTATATTGCTAAAATGGCAATAATTATAATTATTGTTTTAAGAATGGATGACTGTATAGCTAACTGCGAGTAGCGCGTCTAGTTTTTTCATTGCAGAATGCAAAGTAAAAATGGTAGCGATAGTTATGTTTTATAACTAGTTATGAGTATTTTTGCTGTCCTTTTAGCTGCGTAATAATTTATAGCCTTCTATATCTTACAAAGTAATTGTGGTTTTGACAGTAATTATATAATAATGAAAGTGCAATTTATGTGAGGCTGCTGTGGTGGAGTATCGTTGCATAGTTGTAGCGTACGGCATCTGCTGCTATTGTTTGTAAAGCTTCGCGCTGTGCCAGCCCTGCCGGCTCTCGAAGCTGTCGCGCTCATAGAGCGTGCACCTGCACCTAGGGTCCTTATGAAAGGCCGCCCAACCATCTTTCTACTGCTTGCACTACTGCCTGGTAGCTAGTCAAGTAGTGTTTCCTGTTTTCCTAAAAATGAAATTGATTAGATTCTGGTTCTGCGCTTGTTTAACCTTGCTGCTACTGTTGGGCCAAGCGAACCAAACCGTAGCGCGCCCGCTCGACGAGAAGCCGCTTGATGGTTTGTGGAAGGGCCCGCTGCAAATGCCCGGTGGCAAATTGGAAGTCATTTTTCGCCTGGTAAAGCTTAGCAATGGCGAGTATTTTGCCACGCTCGACGTGCCTATGCAGAAGGTGAGCCGCTTGAGCGTGAGCGTGACCATGCGGGCCGATACTGTAGTATTGACTTCTACCGAGGCCAATGCTACCTACGTGGGCCGGCTAGCCACCGATGGCACCCAATTGCAAGGCAGCTGGGTACAGCCAGGGTTTAAGGTGCCCATGGTGCTGAGCCACACCGAGGTGCCAGTTGCAACAGCTACTGTCGCCCCGCGCCTCACGCCTCCCTACCGCGAGGAAGAAGTGCGTTTCAGCAACACCGACGCGAAGCTGCAGCTAGCCGGTACCCTCACAGTGCCCGCCGGGGCGGGGCCCTTTCCCTCCGTAGTGCTGCTCAGCGACGCTGGGCCGCACGACCGCAATGGAACGGTGGGCGACTTTGCGCCCCTGAGCCGCCTAGCCGACTACCTCACTCGGCGCGGTATAGCGGTGCTGCGCTTCGACGACCGTGGCGTGGGCCAGTCAAACGGGGGTGCTCAACCTACTATTAGTGAACTGGTAACCGATGCGCAGGCCGGCCTCGACTACATGCGCACCCGCCCCGAAGTAGACCTGAGCAAGCTAGGCCTGATAGGCCACGGCGAGGGCGGCAACGTGGCGCTACTAGCGGCCACAATGCCCCAGCCCCCCACATTTGTAGTCGGGCTGGCGCCGTATGCCCTACCGGGCAGCGTCATTCTGGCACAGCAGCAAGAAATTGCCTTACGTAGCCTGCACACCGACCCGACTCATATAACAGAGTCGATTAACCGCCAGCAGGAAATGTTCCGGATTATCAACCATACCCAGAATGATAGTCAGGCACAAGCCATCTTGGCCAATATGATGCAGCAGAGCAATGCGAATCTCGAGCCCGCTGCCGCACAGGCAAGTGCGGCCGATATGGTAAGTGCTCGCTACCGCTACTTCTTGTCGTTCAACCCCCTCGAAAATCTGCCCAAAATAGCTTGTCCGGTCTTGCTGCTCTATGGTACTGCCGACGATATGCTAAACGTAGATACCAACGCCACGCTGCTCACTAGGGCGCTGCGTAATAATAAGGGCGTAACCACACATAAGCTTCTAGGTGTCAACCACCTTTTTCAGCCTGACCGCACACAGTGGCCGCTTCTGAACGGCGAGCCTAAGCCCAACTTATCGCCAGCTGCTTCTGATGCCGTGCGGGCCTGGATAACTGGGCAAGTTGTGAAATAGAAGAATTATCCTAGGGTACCAATGGTACCTGAAATTCCGGGCCTTGGCAACATTCTTTTAGCTGAATAGTAGCCTGAATAATATGTTGACTGCTAACGGCTCCAGTGCGTAGGAGTGCCGCATGAAGCCAAAGAGTACGAGCAAGTTAGATATATTGAATGTGCCTGGCGCCTAGGTAGCTGCTGCCAACGCAGCGGCACTTCTGCGCGTAAGGGGAGGCTCATTCTTTCACATTTTACTTGACCTGTAATGAATAAGCTAACTCTCAGTCTACTGGCGGCGGCTACCCTGGCCTTCGCGAGCTGCAACGACCTGAAGAAATCGGAAGATAAAAATTCGCTCTCCGATGCTACCGCAGACACTGCTGTCGTGGCCCGCACAGGCAACACGGCCGCCGACGTAGCCACCAATGCGGCCGATGCCGTGGACAGCGCCGCTAGCAAAGCTGGCTCGGCCATCAGCAATGCCTTTGACCTTACCAAGGCCAAGCTATCAGACGTTAAGTTTCCGGAAGTAAACCTGCCGGGCGTGTCGGTGCGTGGCAACGACGACTACCAAGTGTACGGCGTTGATGAGAAAGTGCTTTTTGACACCGATAAGGCTGCCATTAAGCCCTCGGCTGCCGCAGCGCTCAAGCAAATTACGGCCTCCATCACCCAGCGCTATGCTGGTAAAGACGTGCGTGTGCTAGGCTTTGCCGACTCGCGTGGCGACAAAAGCTATAACCGCGACCTGAGCAAGCAGCGCGCCGAAGCCGTAAAAAACTACCTCGTCACCACCAATAAGCTTCCCGCCGACCGTGTAAGTACTGAGGCGTTTGGGGAAGAAGAGCCCGTAGCAAGCAACGCCACTGCCGCTGGCCGCAAGGAAAATCGCCGCGTCGAAATCGCTGTGAAAATCCGCTAGAGCGCAGATTCAAACGGATTTGCCGGATGGAGTAGATATGCCTACCTCCGATAGGCTGGCTATCCTTAGCAAACTAGGTAATAAAAAAGGCTGCTCATTTGAGCAGCCTTTTTTATTTGGTAATACTAGTGTAATCAGCCTGCCGGAGGCAGGCGTATGCGTTTGAATCCGTGGTCTACTTATACTCGTCTACCTCAGCGCGCATCATAGCGTTGAAGCGGGAGTTGCCGTTGGCTAGTGTCACTAGGTTCCAGCCGCGGCCGATGGCATAGCTCCAAGTACGGCTGTCTTTGAACTCAAATGTGGGGCGCAGAATCTGGCCGTAGGGCGTATAGTTATCCATGAAGTTAGTGGTGTAAAATTTATCACCACTCACAATCCACTCCATGGCTACGTAGAAGCCTTCTTCAGGCGCCGGGATGTTGTAGCTCGTCAGGTCGACCGTGAACCACTCACCGCCGCGAGCCGCCGACACGATTACGCTTTCGCCGAGCATATCCGAGTTGGGGGCGTTGTAGTTGCCATCGGCCTTGTAGAGGCGCACCCGAAAGGGCTCGCGCGGAAAGCCGTTTTCACCGATGTAAAACGCTACCGAGCGAATAAAGCCCAGCTTCTTTGCTTTCTCATTCTTGCACAAGAAGGCGTACTGGCTGCCAGGCATCCCCTGAATCATACCCGCACCGGGCGAGTTGTTGTGAGCGCCGAGCATAAGCGGTCGCACCTTGCTGGCTTCCACTACGATGTTGGCCAGTTGAATAGGCTGCTTCGGAATTTGCAGGATAACCTCCTCCATATTGGTGCCGCGTTTCACAAACAGTGCCGTGCGCTTGTAGCCCAATGCCATCACGACAATAGAGTCCTCTGTCACCTTAGTGGGCATGGCCATCTGGAAATAGCCATATTCATTGGTGAGGGCGCCGGTCTGTTCTTCGCGCAGGTTAATCGAGGCGAAGGGGATGGGGCTTTGCGTCTCAGCATCGACCACACGGCCAGTGATGCGGCCCTCTTGGGCCCGGCTAATAAATGGCGATAGCCCGATAACGGATATAATGAATAGTAGTCGCTTTATCATATTGGTAAAAGCTAAAAAAAAGGCTCAGTCCACAAATTTAGCATCATGTTTTGTGAACTTCCTCGACTTCGAATAAAAATAACCGCAAAGTGCTTGTTTAGGCAGAATTATTTATTTTTGCAATAGGAATAATCATAATGATGAATTCATAAATGCCGCAAATCATTATCTTCATCAGATAATATGCAAATCAGAAGTACCTTTCGGGCAAACTTAATAAGGGTTGAATTTCTATGCTAAGTGAAAAATAGTTATCTACTCACTGTCCTTTTATGGTGGGGGGCTATAGTACCTAAAAGCTGGGCACAAAGCCCGACGCCCGATGTAAGTGCTGCCTCGCCACCAGGGGCTGCTATTGCTCCTAAAGCGGCTGTATCGTTAGAAGGCCTGTGGCAGGGCAAGCTACTATTGCCAGGAGGTTCTTTGGGCTTGACAGTAAGCGCGGTATCTCTGACTGGTGGCCAATATTTTGCCGCGCTCGATGTGCCCATGCAGAAGCTGAACCGGGTGCCAGCCGAGTTGCAGCTAGTGCCTGGTACCGATTCGGTGCGGCTGCTATTGCCGCAGCTGGGCAGCCGCCTGCTTGCTCGCCTCGATTCGGGAAATTTGCTGCTACGCGGCACCTGGACGCAGCCGGGCCTACGCACTACGCTGGTGCTACATCACGCCCCGCTGCCCGCTGCTGCCAGCACTGTCACGTCGCTGAGCCGGCCCTACCTCGAAGAAAAAGTAATATTTCCAAATTTCGCTGCGCGGCTGCGGCTCGCGGGCTCCCTCACGGTGCCGGCGGGCGCGGGGCCTTTCCCGGCAGTAGTCCTGCTGTCGGACCTAGGGGCACAGGACCGCGATGGCCGTCCGGCCGACCAGTCGGAGCCGACCGCGGCTAATTACCCCCTGCTGAGTTTGCTGGCCGACTACCTCACCCGCCACGGGGTGGCAGTGCTGCGCCTCGACGACCGGGGCATGGGCCTCTCAGAAGGCAACACGGCTACTACTACCACCACACAACGTGTGACTGATGCCCAGGCGGCGCTCAATTATCTGCGCACGCGGCCCGAGGTAGACTTGCTGCACCTAGGGCTCATCGGGCACGGCGAAGGCGCCAACGTGGCACTGCTAGCCGCCGCCCAGCCGCTGCCCCCAGCCTTTGTGGTGAGTCTGGCGGGCTATGGGCAGTCTGGGCTGGCTACACTGCTAACGCAGCAAGCTGCGGCCTTTCGCGCCCTCAAGCTGTCGCCCAGCGAACTCGATATTCGCCTGCGCCGCCACGCCACCTTGGCCGAACTAGTGCGCTACTCTACCAACCTAGGCCAGACGCAAGCCATGGTGGTCAACCTGCTGCGCCAGGATGAGCCGAGCCTGCTGCCCGAAGTAGCGCAGCTGCGTGCTGCTGCGCAGCTAATGCCCTGGTACCGGGCTTTCCTCACGTTTGACCCCTTGGCCGGGCTGCAAGCTGTGCAGGCGCCAGTGCTGCTGCTGAGCGGCCTCGCCGACGAACAAGCACCTCCGGCCGAGCACCAAGCGACACTAGAGAAGGAGTTGCGCGCCAATGGCAACCGCGCCGTCAGCAGCCAGCGGCTGGCGGGCGTCAACCACATGCTGCAACCCCCACCCACGCAGTGGGTGGTGCTCGATGGCGAACCGCGGCCCATTGTGGCGCCTGCCGTGCTCGAAACAATGCGGCTGTGGCTGGCGGCGCAGGCGCGCAGATAAGCGACAGGTGGACGGCCCTAGGGGGTGCCCACCAACTTTGCTAGGCAGCTAGCTGGTAGAATGGCGCGGCAGCGCGTTCTTCGCCCCGCCGATGTGTGCCGGGCGGTGCCCCGCCTGGCCGCCGCACCGCTGTTCTTCACTCATATTCCTAGCGAAATGTCCGCGCTCTACAACTTCGACTTGCTGGTGGCCGGGCCGATGTGCATGTTGATAGTGCTGGCCCTGCGGCGGTTTTTTGACCTGGCCGAGCGGCTGCCGCGCTGGAACCGGGTGCTGTCGTGGGTGTGGATGCCCGCCGTGCTCGGCTTTGGCGTGTCGGCCGCGTTCCGCTACCGCAATACCCTGCTCGACGATGCCTACATGCTGTGGGTGTACGCGATGGTGGTAGTGACGCTGCTGCTGCTGTGGAACTACCGCCCGGCCCAGCTGGTGCTGCTGGCCCTGGCGCCACTGCTGCTGCACCGGCTTATCAATCTTGGGCTAAACCTAGGCGACCTGCGCCTGCTGGCGCCCTACGCCAGCATTTTTACGGTCTGGGGCAAGTTTTCTACCCTATGGCTCATTGGCTTAGCGCTGGTGGCCCGCTCCCAAAAGCGTATTCTTGCCAAGGAACAGCAGCAGCGCCGGGAAGAAGAGCAGGCTCGCCAGCTTATTGCGGCCCAAAATGCGGAGTTGGAGCGTTTGGTAGCCGAGCGCTCGGCCACCCTGATGCAGCAGGCGGCCAGCTTGCAGCAGGCTTTGGAAGAGCTGCAGCTTACACAAAATCAGCTGATTCAGGCCGAGAAAATGGCCAGCCTGGGCGAGCTGACGGCAGGCATTGCCCACGAGATTCAAAACCCGCTCAACTTTGTCAACAACTTCGCTGAAGTATCGGCCGAACTGCTCGAAGAGCTGGCTGAGGAGCAAACCAAGCCCTCGCCCGACGCCGAGCTGGAACTAGAACTGTTGGCCGACCTGACGCAGAACCTGCAAAAGATAACGCAGCACGGGCAGCGGGCGGCCAGCATTGTGCGGGGCATGCTCGAGCACTCGCGCGCCAGCACCGGTGAGCGCAGCCTCACCGACCTCAACGCTCTGGCCGATGAATATCTGCGCCTGGCCTACCACGGCCTGCGCGCCAAAGACAAAACCTTCAACGCTACCCTGAAAACTGATTTTGCGCCAGTGCTGCCCTTAGTCGAGGCCGTGAGCCAAGACCTAGGGCGAGTGCTACTCAATCTGTTCACCAACGCCTTTCACGCCGTGCGCCAGCGGCAGCACGCGGGCGAGGTGGGCTATGCGCCTACCGTGCGCGTGAGCACCCGGCGGGTGGGCGACGAGGTAGAGGTGCAAGTGCAGGACAACGGCACGGGCATACCGGAGGCGGTGCGGCAGAAGATATTCCAGCCCTTCTTCACCACCAAGCCCACCGGTGAGGGCACCGGCCTGGGCCTCTCGCTGGCCCACG
>Ga0265798_10004444_pt1 | contig 19321 bp, 17 predicted proteins | sample P3T30metagenome_FD_192430 | JGI IMG/M metagenome (GOLD analysis project Ga0265798, IMG submission 192430) | Plant litter microbial communities from East Loma Ridge, Irvine, California - P3 T30 | ecosystem: Environmental > Terrestrial > Plant litter > Unclassified | place: USA: California... | reverse complement strand
ACCATGTCGATCTTGCGCGTCACGAGGCCTTCCACCGAAGCGGCGTAGTCGGTCACCGGGGTGAACTCGACCTTCAGGCCGGTCGCCTTGGCCAGGTAGTCGCCCAGCGGCTTGAACTTGCGCTGCAATTCGGTTGGCGATTCGTCCGGAATGGCCGAGACGCGCAGGACACCGTTGCTCTGGGCGACGGCGCTGCCGGCGATCAGCAGGGTGCCGACGGTGGCGCACAGGGTTTTCAGGACGTGGCGGCGGATAGATGTCATCAAGATGGCTCTCTGGTAAGTGACGGTTAATCAAGTGTGGCAACGGATTATAAGTGCCCCACAGTACTAATAGCTGTAGTAGGCCATTATTCCACGCGACAAAAACAGTAAACAAACTGCTGGGTCGTCCCAAGCGGTGTCTGGTGCAGTTCGACGGCACTCTCGACCAGGCGGAATGCGGGGCCGAATTCGCCGTGCAGGCCATCGGCGTCATAGCGAACGATGTCCAGGCCACTGCACTTGGTCGGCCCTTCGGGGCCAAAGGTCGCAACGATCACGCTGCCGCCGGGGCGCATGGCGCGGGCCACCTGGCGGACATATGCCGCCCTCTGCTCTGGTGCAAGCAGAAAGTGGAACACGGCCCGGTCGTGCCAGACGTCGTAGCGCCGTTCCGGCAGAGACACCTGTGTAATGTCGGCAACCAGCCAATGGACCTTGTCCGCGTGCGGGCCGACACGCTGGCGCGCGACGCGGATGGCTTCGGCTGAGATGTCCAGCACCGACAGATCGCGGTAGTCGCGTGCCAGCAGATCGTCAACCAACGTGGCTTCGCCGCCGCCGACGTCGATGATGGCGGAGTCGCGCGTCGCGGTGCGCTCGATCAGCGCCAGGGAGGTGTCGAGATGGGGTGCGTACCAGCTCACCGCCTCCGGCGCCTTGGTCCGGTACACCGTCTCCCAATGAAGTTGTTGATTCATATCTCACTCCAGGTGCAATTGCAGGGTGCGCGCTGCACGCTTGAACAGTTGCGCGCACAGCAAAATGCGAGAATCCGCTATGATGGCAAAAACAGCAATATTCAGCAGCAATCAGCACGAAACAGTAATACTCACATGCCATCTCGCATGGTGCGGCTTGGCGGCACGAATGATAAACCTTATGCTGACATCCTGCACATCCGAAGAGGTCGGGGCTACTATTGCCAATGCGCACGATGCGCAAGAACTGTACGCCGGCCTGTTAGCGCCGGACGCCTGTATTTCGCCCAAATTCCTGTACGACGCGCTCGGCTCGAAGCTGTTCGAGGCCATCTGTGAGCTGCCCGAATACTATCCGACCCGCACCGAAGCGGCCATCTTCGAGCGCTACGGCGCCGAGATCGCGCGCGCGGCCGGCACCGCGACCACGCTGATCGACCTGGGCGCCGGCAACTGCGCCAAGGCCGCCTCGCTGTTCCCGCTGCTGCAGCCGAGTCAATACGTGGCGATCGATATCTCGAGCGAATTCGTGCACGACGCGCTGGCGCGCCTGCGCCAGCGCTTCCCGCAGATCGCGATGGAAGCGCTGGGCATGGATTTCTCGAACAAGTTCGAGCTGCCGGCCCAGGTGCGCGCCGAGCGCCGCCTGTTCTTCTATCCCGGTTCGTCGATCGGCAACTTCACGCCCGAGGACGCGCAAGCGTTTCTCACGCGGCTGCGCGCCCAGTGCGGGCCGGATGGCGGCGTCCTGATCGGCATCGACCTGGCCAAGGATAAGGCCACGCTCGACGCGGCCTACGACGACGCCCTGGGCGTGACTGCCGCCTTCAACCTCAACCTGCTGCGCCATGTGAACCGTCTGATCGACGCCGATTTCGACATCAAAGGGTGGCGCCACCACGGCTTTTATAACGCCGCGCGTGGCCGTATTGAGATGCATCTCGAAGCACGTAGCGACCAGCTGGTGCGCTGGCGCGGCGGCGAGCGCCAGTTCCAGGCGGGCGACCGCATCCATACCGAGAACAGCTATAAATACCAGCAGGCCGACGCGATCGGGCTGCTCGAACGCTCCGGTTTCGAGGCGACCCGGGTCTGGACCGATCCGCAGCGCTGGTTCGCGGTGATCCACGCACAGGCGATCCCGACATGAACATGATGCGCGACCAGAGTCTGGCTACGAGCTTCGCGCGGGTACGCGCCCGGTCACTGCACCTGGCATCAAGCTTGTCCGACGAAGACTGCTGCGCCCAGTCGATGCCGGACGCCAGTCCGATCAAGTGGCATCTGGCGCACACCACCTGGTTCTTCGAGACCTTCATCCTGGAAGCGCGCGAGGACGGGTTCGCTCCCTTCCATCCGGCGTTCCGGGTGCTCTTCAATTCGTATTACAACGGTGTCGGCGCCAAGCATCCGCGGCCGCACCGCGGCCTGCTCACGCGGCCTGCGCTGGGCGACGTCAAAGCCTACCGGCACGACGTCGACCGCCGTATCGACGCCTTGCTCTCCGGCGGCATCGACGATGCGCTCGCGGCGCTGGTCGAGCTCGGCCTGCAGCATGAGCAGCAGCACCAGGAGCTGATGCTCACCGACGTCAAGCACCTGCTGGCGCAGAATCCGCTGTATCCGGCGTATGCGGCCGACCCGCTGGGCGCCTCGGCCCCGGTGCCGGCACTGGCCTGGATCCCCTTCGACGGCGGCCTGGCCGAGATCGGCCATGGTGGCAAGGGCTTCTGCTTCGACAATGAACTGCCGCGCCACCGCACCTATGCGGCGCCGTTCTCCCTGGCCTCGCGCCTGGTCACCAACGGCGAATACCGCGCCTTCATCGACGCCGGCGGCTACCGCGACCCCAATCTGTGGCTGGCCGAAGGCTGGGACAAGGTGTGCGCAGGCGAGATCACGCAACCGCTGTACTGGGTCGAGCAAGATGACGGCTGGCACGAGTTCACGCTGCACGGCGTGCAGGCGCTCGACCCGGAACGTCCGGTAACCCATATCTCGATGTACGAGGCCGATGCCTATGCGCGCTGGTGCGGCGCCCGCCTGCCCACCGAAGCCGAGTGGGAATTCGCCGCGCGCCAGGCCGGCGTGAAGGCCGCTGACAGCCACCATCCGCTGGCGGCCGTCGGCGACGGCCTGCTGCAGATGTTCGGCGCCTGCTGGCAGTGGACCTCCAGCAGCTACGCGCCATATCCCGGCTACGCGCCGGCGCCGGGCGCGATCGGCGAATACAACGGCAAGTTCATGGTCAACCAGTACGTCTTGCGCGGCTCGTCCTGCGCCACGCCGGACGGCCATCCCCGTGCGAGCTACCGCAACTTCTTCCCGTCCGGTGCGCGCTGGCAATTCACCGGCATCCGGCTGGCACGATGAACCGTCGGCGGGACTGGCGCGCGCGCTTGAAGGACCAGCGCGCCAATATCTACATCCTCTCGCATCCCCTCAAGTTCACGCTGCAGGTGCTGAAGGGCTTCCGCGCCAACCAGGGCCTGCTGCTGGCCGGCGCGGTCGCCTATTACGCGCTGTTGTCGATCGTGCCGTTCCTGATGCTGGTGGTGGTGGTGCTGTCGCATTTCATCGCGCCCAGCGAATTGCTCGACACGCTGCAGCGCTATCTGGAGTTGCTTGTGCCGGGCCAGTCGCGCCCGATCGTCGATGAAGTCGCCCACTTCCTCGAGGACCGCGAGATCATTACCTGGGTGCTGGCGCTGACCATGCTGTTTTTCAGTTCGCTCGCCTTCACGGTGCTCGAAAGCGCGATGAGCGTGATCTTCGCGCACCGGGTCAAGATCCGGCGCCGCCATTTCGCGGTATCGGCGGTGCTGCCGTATTGCTACATCCTGGCGCTGGGCGTGGGGATCATGGTGGTGACGCTGGTCGCCGGCGCGCTGCAGGTGATGGGCACCGAGAGCGTGTGGCTGTTCAACTACCGCTGGTCGCTCGACGGGGTGTCGGGGGTCTTGCTGTACCTGCTCGGGCTGGCCGGCGAAATCATGGTGCTGACCTCGATCTACCTGGTGATGCCGGTGGGGCGGCTGTCGATCTGGCACGCCTCGATCGGTGGGGTGACGGCGGCGCTCTTGTGGGAAATCGCGCGCCACGTGCTGGTGTGGTATTTCTCGACACTGTCGCAGGTAAACCTGGTGTATGGCTCGATGACGACGGCGATCGTGGTGATGTTTTCGCTGGAGATCGCGGCCACGTTATTGCTGCTGGGCGCCCAGGTGATCGCGGAATATGAACGGGTGGGGCAGACTGGCAGCGGCGAAGCGCCGCAGCCGGTCTGTGATGTGCCGCCGCTGGCGCGGCATTGAGGCGCGCCAGCGGGGAATTGCCGCTTCTTATTTGACCTCGTCCTTCGGCTTGATCATCAGGCTGGCAACACAGCTACCAGCGATCAGGACAGCCACCACGGTCAGCGAAGCTTGCACCGGGATGTGGTACCAAGGCATGATCAGCATCTTGACACCGATGAAGGTCAGCACCATCGCCAGGCCATACTTGAGCAAGTGGAAGCGGTCAGCCACGTCGACCAGCAGGAAGTACAGCGCACGCAAGCCTAAAATCGCGAACATGTTCGACGTGAACACGATGAACGGGTCGGTCGTGATCGCGAAAATTGCCGGAATCGAGTCCACCGCGAAGATCAGGTCGGTCACCTCGATCAGGATCAGCACCAGGAACAGCGGCGTGACGTAGCGCAGGCCATTCTTGCGCACGAAAAACTTCTCGCCATGGTCTTCGTCCGTCACGCGCAGGTGCTTGCGAGCCAGTTTAAGGATCGGGTTGTTGGCCACGTCCGGTTCGTCATCGACCGCCACCAGCATCTTGATACCGGTGAACAGCAGGAATGCGCCGAACACGTACAGGATCCAGCTGAATTCACTCACGACCCAGGCGCCGGCGCTGATCATGATGGCACGCATGATGATCGCACCCAGCACGCCATAGATCAGGACACGGCGCTGGTACTGCTGCGGCACCTGGAAGGCGGTAAAGATCAGCAGGAACACGAACACGTTGTCGATCGACAGCGCTTTTTCGATCAGGTAGCCCGACAGGAACTCGAGCGACTTCTGGCTCGCGATCTCGGGGCCGACCGTGCTGTTGAGGTAGTAATACAGGCCGCCATTGAACAGCAGGGCCAGGCTGACCCAGACCAGCGACCAGATACCGGCTTCCTTGACACTGACTTTATGCGCCTTGTTGCCGCCAAAGACGAACAGGTCGAGCGCCAGCATGATCAGCACGAAGCCGACGAAGGCAGCCCACATCGGGCCGCTTGCGATGGTTTCCAATCCGTTCATCGGGCGCTCCTTGTAGTAGGGTTGGTGCAGCAGGGTGTAGGCATGGAGAGTCCTCCTGTGGGTAAAAACCTCACTATAGGTGGCATCGATACCTCGTACAAATCGAATATCATTTGATGTAAGATCGGTTTTTTCGATGTTTACGAGAGCGGGCCATGTCAACACTCAACTATAAGCACCTGCGCTACTTCTGGATGGTCGCCAAAACCGGCAGCATCGCCAAGGCGGCCGAGCAGCTGCACCTGACGCCGCACTCGATCTCGGGGCAGCTGTCCGAATTCGCCGACAACCTCGGTGTCGAGTTGTTCCGGCGCGTCGGCCGCAAGCTGGAACTGACCGACACGGGCCGGCGCATCGTCAGCTATGCCGAGCATATCTTCAATACCGGCGACGAGCTGCTCGAACTGGTGCGCGACCATGGTTTCGCCACCACGTCCTATCGCGTGGGTTGCGCCGATTCGGTGTCCAAGCTGGTCGCCGTCGATCTGGTCGAGCCGGCCCTGAAACTCAAGGAGCCGGTCAAGCTGATCTGCCGCGAAGGACGGCTCGACAGCCTGATCGCCGACCTGGCCGTGCACCGGCTCGACCTGGTGATCGCCGACCGTCCGATCCCGGGCCACTTCAGCGTGCGCGCCTACAACCACTTGCTGGGCGAGAGTCCGATGACGGCCTTTTGCACCGAGGCGCTGGCCGCCAGTTTCGACGCGCCATTCCCGGCCTGCCTGCACAATGCGCCGCTGCTGCTGCCAGGCGAGGACTTCGCGATCCACCAGCGCCTGCTGCGCTGGCTGGAGCGCTGCGACCTGCATCCGCGCGTGGTGGGAGAGTTCGACGACAGCGCGATGATGATTGCCTTCGGCCAGTCGGGTGCCGGCGTGTTCTTCGCGCCGGCCGTGATTGCGGCCCAGGTCAGCAGCCAGTATGGATTGGTGGCGCTGGGCCAGGTCGATTCGGTGGTCGAGCAGGTGTATGCGATCACCACCGAACGGAGAATGAGCCATCCGGCCACGGTGGCGATCAGCAGGCTGGCGCGCGACAAGCTGTTCGTGCGCGACGGTGCGGCTGTTGCGCTTGGTCAATCACCAGCGGTGCAGTAACTGGCACAGTAGATTCTTGCGCGAAGCCAATCGGGCGCGCAAGAAATCTGTTTGGAGGATGTCATGAGCCAAGTCCTTGCCGTCACTCTTCCCTTGCCGGTCTTGCTGGCGCTGGTCGCCATGCTGCTGGTCTCGGTCCTGGTCGCCGTTGTCGCTGCCACGCTGCACCGGCCGGCGCCAGTACCGCTGGCGCCGCCGGCCGGCGACCTCTCCGCCAGCGCCGAACGCGCCTGAGCCATCCCGCGTCATGACAATGCTCAGGGGCTGCGATTCGCCGTTCGACATTGCCAGTCACGGCGCGGCGCTGCGGCGGCGCGGCATCGACTTCGTGATGCGGCGCTATAGCCGCGATCCCAACCGCAATCTGGATGCGCGCGAAGCGCGTGGCCTGTCCGGCGCCGGCTTGCGCATCGGGACGTTATGGGAAAGCGGCGCGAGCCTGGATGGTCTGTCGCGGCGCCAGGGCCTGCTCGACGGCGCCGAGGTGCTGCTGCTGGCGCGCGCCGCCGGCCAGCCGCCGGGCAGCGCAATTTATTTTGGCGTCAGCGCACATGCGGCGCGGGGCGACCTCGATGGCGTGCTGCGCAATTACCTGATGGGCGTGCGCATGGCGCTGGGTGGGATCGATGGCTACCGGGTCGGCGTACACAGCAGCCAGGCCCGGTGCGCCGGCCTGGTGGACCGTGGCCTGGCGGCATTCAGCTGGCTGGCGCAGGCGGCGCTGGACGCCGGCAGCGCGCGCCACGCCTTATTGCAATGGCCGGCGGCGCGCATCGTCCTCGATGGCGCCGAGCTGCGCCTGTCGCCGGTGCTCGGTCAGCCGGATTGCGATACCGGTTTGTTCCGGCTGGCCGGCCGCAGCCTGGCGCTGGGCATTGTCAGGCGCTGACCGCGACGCCGGCCGCGCCCTGCGCCATGCGGCCGATCACGGCCGCGTCACCGAAGCCTTCACGCGCGAACAGCGCCAGCACCGCGTCCACCGCCGCCGGTGCGCACGACACCAGCAGGCCGCCCGACGTCTGCGGATCGGTCAGCAGCGCGCGCTGGGCCGGGGTGATGGCGTCGGCCAGGGCGACGTCCTTGCCGTAGGCGTCCCAGTTGCGCCCGGACGCGCCGGTGAAGAAGCCGTCGTGCGCCAGTTGCAGCACCCCTGGCAGCAGCGGGATCGCCGGCATGTCGAGCTGCGCCTGCAGTTGCGCGCCGCGCGCCAGTTCCAGCAGGTGACCCAGCAGGCCAAAGCCGGTGACGTCGGTCATCGCATTCACGCCAGTCATGTCGGCCAGCAGGCGGCCCGGCTTGTTCAACTTGGTGGTATTGGCGATCATGGCGGCGTAGCCTTCTTCGCCCAACTGGTCTTTCTTGAGGGCGGCCGACAGCACGCCCACGCCGAGCGGCTTGCCGAGGATGAGCACGTCGCCGGCTTTGGCGCCGCTGTTCTTCTTGACCTTCGATGGATGCACCAGCCCCAGCACCACCAGGCCATAGATCGGCTCGACCGAGTCGATGGTGTGGCCGCCGGCGATCGGAATGCCGGCATCAAAGCAGATCGACTCGCCGCCGCGGATGATCTGGCCGATGGTCTCGAGCGGCAGCTTGCTGACCGGCATGCCGACCAGGGCCAGCGCCATGATCGGGGTGCCGCCCATCGCGTACACGTCGGAGATGGCGTTGGTGGCGGCGATGCGGCCGAAGTCGAACGGGTCGTCGACGATCGGCATGAAGAAGTCGGTGGTGGCGATCAGGGCCTGCTCATCATTGAGCTTGTAGACAGCGGCGTCGTCGGCGGTTTCGATGCCGACCATCAGCTCTTTCGGCACCGGAAAGCCGTTCGAATTCTTGAGGATCTCGGCCAGCACCCCGGGCGCGATCTTGCAGCCGCAGCCGCCGCCATGCGAGAACGAGGTGAGTTTGATGGGTTGGTCGCTGTTGCTCATGAGGTTTTCCGGTGGTCGTTGAAATGGGCGGACAGCAGATTATCCACCAAGTCGCCCAGCAGCGCTTGCTCGGCGCCCGGCGCGAACAGTGGCGCGCGGGCGGCGCACTGGGCCTTGAGCAATGTGTAGAACGCGGGATCGTCGACGCTGCGCTCGATCAGGCGCGCCAGCGCGGCCGCGTCGCCGAACGTGAAGTAGCCGGCATAGTCCTCGCCCAGCATGCCGCGGTTGCCGCCGATGTCCGAGGCCAGCACCGGCACGCCGCAGGTGACGGCCTCGATGATGACGTTGGCGCCGCCTTCCATGGCGGACGCGATGACCATCGCGTGGCTGCGTTTCAGGTGCTGGCGGGCACGGGCGCGGGGCAGGGCGCCGAGCCAGCGGTAGTGCGGGTTCGCACGGGCTTCTGCCACGGCCGCGGCGCCCAGTTCCGGCGCCAGCACGCCGCCGATATGGGTCAGGCGCAGATCGTCGCGCTGGACCAGGCGCGCCGCGCGCATGAAGGTGAGCGGATCTTTTTCCGGCCGCAGGTGGCCGATCATGCTCACCGTGTGCTTGCGCAGCGCCGGGCCGGCATGGGGCGCCAGCGGCGGCGCCGACTGGTGGATGATGGTGGCGTTGGCACGCGCCGTAGCCGGCAGGCGGGTCAAGGCGTCGGCCTGCAGCACGACGATTGCGCTTGCCTGCACGAGCGAGGCGCGCGCGCTGTCATCATGCGCGATGTCGCGGTAGACGTCGGTTCCGGTCAATACCAGCAGCGCGGGCCGCTCCGGGCAGACCGCGCGAAAAGCCGATAGCGACGCCGCCGAACGGCGCGCGTGCAAGGCGATCAGCAGGTCGGGCGCCGCGTCGCCGGGCGTCCAGGCCGTCGCGATCTCGACCCGGTAACGCGCGCGCAGGAAACGCGCCCAGCGGCTCGCGCTCTGCCAGTTGCCGTTATTGTCGCGGGCGGCGGCGGGACTGACGATAAGGATGCAGGGACGTGGCATTGCGGGGACTGAACTGGCGGGATGCGCGATGATAGCTCTACGTAAAAACGGCTGCCGAAGCAGCCGTTTCTTGTGTCACGCAGTCGCCGGCTTATTCGCCGAACGAGCGGCGTGCGCCGTCCATCGAGCGCGGGTGGGCGCCCTTGTAGCCGCCTTCGCGACGCTGGCCCTGGCCTTCGCGTGGGCCGCTCGGCGCGCGTGGCGCGCCAGCGGTGTAGCCGCCGGCACGTGGTGCGCTGCTCGGCGTGCGTGGAGCGAAACCTTCACGCGGACCGCGGTCGGCGTAACGGCTGTCAGCGCCACGGTCGCCGCTTGGCGCACGGTCGGCGTAACCGCCTTCACGCGCACCGCTTGGCTTGCCAAAGCCGCGCTGGGCTGGCTTGGCGGCAGCATTGCGGCCATCGCCTGGCTTCCAGCCTGGACGGGCGCCGGCACGCGCTGGTGCTGCGCTGCGCTTTGGCTCGAAGCCTTCCACGACATTGACCGGGATCGGCTGGCGGGTGAAACGCTCGATGCGGCGCACGTTCATGTTCTCGGCGTGGTTCACCAGCGAGATCGCGACGCCGTTGCGGCCGGCACGGCCGGTACGGCCGATACGGTGCACGTAGTCCTCTGGGAACTTCGGCAGGTCGTAGTTCACGACGTGGGTGATGCTCGGCACGTCGATACCGCGCGCGGCGACGTCGGTCGCCACCAGCACGCGCACCGAACCACGGCGCATGCCGTCGAGGGTACGGTTGCGGGCGCCCTGGTGCATGTCGCCATGCAGTGCGGCAGCGGCGAAACCGGCGATGTTCAGGCGGTCGGCGATCATGTCAGCGTCACGCTTGGTGGCGGTGAAGACCACGGCCTGGTCCATCGATTCGTCGCGCAGCAGGTGGTCCAGCAGGCGATTCTTGTGCGACAGGTCGTCAACGAAGTGCACGCGCTGCGAGATGTTCTCGTGGCGGTTGCTGGCGCTGGCGATCTGGATCGTCATCGGATCGGTGGTGATGCGGCGCGCCATATTGCCGACGACGCCGTCGAGCGTGGCCGAGAACAGCATGGTCTGGCGGGTCGACGGGGTGGCGGCAACGATCTTCTCGATGTCGTCGATGAAGCCCATGTCCAGCATGCGGTCGGCTTCGTCAAGCACCAGGATCTCGAGCTGCGAGAAATCGATCTTGCCCGATTCCATGTGGTCGATCAGGCGGCCTGGGGTGGCGACCAGGATCTCTGGATTCTTGGCCAGCAGTTGCATCTGCTTAGGGTACGGCATGCCGCCCAGGATCGAGACGCAACGCAGGCGGCGCATGTGCGCGGTGTACTGCTCGGTCGCGCTGGTCACTTGCAGGGCCAGTTCGCGGGTCGGGGTCAGCACCAGCATTTTTGGCTGGGCTGGCTTGAAACGGACGCGCTCGCCGCGTGCTTTGGCAGCCTGCGCTTCTTGTGCGGCGGTCTTGCCGGCAGGCACGATTTCAGCGTTGGCCAGCGTGTTCAGGGCCGGCAGCATGAAGGCGGCGGTCTTGCCCGAACCGGTTTGCGACGAGACCAGCAGGTCACGGCCGCTGATTGCGGCAGGAATGGCTTGCGCCTGGACTGGGGTCGGGGTGGTGTAGCCGGTGTCGGCAACTGCCTGGACGATAGACGCGTGAAGGCCTAGTGCTTCAAAACTCATGTGATCTGTACTTTCGGAATAAATCATGTACGCTCGCACGGATGGCGCGAACGAAAAAATGCAACGCGAACCAACAAACGAAATGACTCAGTAATGAAAGAAATTTCGGCACAAAAGCTTTGCGCCGGGACGGTGTCTGATTGCGACACACAGGGCGGGAGGGCTTTAGAAAGGCGCTCTTGGCGAGCTGCCTGGGGTTTGCGGTGCTGCTTGTTTTACTGCTGTCGCTGCTGTTACCGGCCTGAAGCGGGTGTTATGTCGCAGCGCACAAACAGGACTATACAGGTTTTTCAGAAAACCTGCACGCACAACGTAAAACTGTGCGCTAGATGCTGTCAAGCAATTTTGACGGCATCGATGCACACAGTGTTGCGGTATCCGATCAGCGCTGCTTGCGCTTGGACGAGGTGTTACGGGCGATGCGCTTGCTGTTATTGCTCACGCCAGCCTTGGTCTTGAAGCGCGAGGCGCTGCGCTTGGCGTTGCCGCGGTCGGCTTCGAACGCGACCATCGCATTCTCGATGACGTTCTCGGCGATATCGCTATGGCTGGAGGCCGAAGTCTTCGGCACCAGGATGGTCGAGCCCACTTTCAGGCGCGACTGTGCAGGGATGTTATTGGCCTGACGCAGTACTTCGGGCGTGGTGCCGAATTTCGACGCGAGCTGGGCGATGCTGACACGCGCGCCGGTAATCTTGTGCGTGGTCCAGCTGGACAGGGCATGGCCCCATTGCGCCAGGTTGATATGGAATTTCTCGGCGTTTTCTTTCGGTAGCAGGATCTTGGTCTGCGCGCCGCCGATGATCACCGGCTTCTTGAACTGTGGATTGAGCGCCTTGAATTCGTCGAGCGACATCTCGGCCAGCTGGGCCGCGACCGCCAGGTCGATATCGCTGGTCTTGTCGACCGTCGTGAAATAGGGCTGGTTGTCGATCGCCGGCAGCGTCACGCCATACTGGGCCGGATTGGCGATGACGTTCTTGACCGCTTGCAGTTTTGGAACGTAGTTACGGGTCTCGGCCGGCATCAGCTCGGCCAAGCTGTCGAAGTCGGTCGGCTTGCCTTCCGCCTGGTTTTTCTTGATGGCACGCTGGACATTACCTTCGCCCCAGTTATACGCAGCAAGCGCCAATGGCCAATCTCCGAACATCGTGTACAGGCGTTGCAGATAGGTCAGGGCCGCATCGGTCGAGGCGATCACGCCGCGCCGCTCGTCCTTGAACATATTCTGCTTGAGGTCGAAATCCTTGCCGGTGCCCGGCACGAACTGCCACAGGCCGGCGGCATTCGCGCTCGACATGGCTTGCGGGTTGAACGCCGATTCAATCACCGGCAGCAGCGCCAGTTCGGTCGGCATGCCGCGCTTTTCCAGTTCCGACACCACGTGGTACAAATAGGGCGAGGCGCGGCCCGAGATGCGCGACAGATTGGCAGGGTGCGCCGCATAGGCCTGCGCGTGGCGGGTCACCAGGGCGTTGTTCAGGTCGGGAATCGCATAGCCGCTGCGGATGCGGCCCCAGACGTCGGTCTCGCGGTATTCGTCGGCGGACGCCAGGTTGAGCGGCGTCAGCGATTGCGGCAGGGTGGGGCGGGCGGCGCTGTTAGCGGCTGGGGCGGCCGACAGCGGTGCGGCATCCATCGCCTGGCAGAATGGTGCGGCTGCCAGCAGGGCCAGCGCAGCCAGGGCGAAAGTAGAGCGTTTCGTGTCGAGCATGGCGTTCCAATGTTGCGTTCAGGAATGAACTGACCTAGGACAAGGAGGCAGTGTACGGATCAATTGTCGAGTCAGTCAAGAAGTATGTCACCGCCGTTACAATTTAAAAACCAGCGCCGGATATCGTGAATTGGCATCATGAAAACGGAAGATGCCGTCAAAATCATGGATATTGATGAGCAGGCACCGGATTTGACGCGTCCCTGTTTACAGCCCCGTCTGGCAAACCATAACCCCATGCAGGCGGCATTCTATGAGCCCGCGCAAAGAGTGCGTACAATCCTGCTTTCGCTGTTCGCTACGCTATTGAAAGTATCACCATGAGCACCCCCAATCTCAACGCCGATGATGACGCCATCATCGCTGCCACCCGCAACTGGCTGGAGCGCGCCGTCATCGGCCTGAACCTGTGCCCGTTCGCCAAGTCCGTGTACGTCAAGGAGCAGGTGCGCTTTGTCGTCGCTCCAGCCACGTCGCCCGAGCAATTGCTTGAGACCTTGATGGACGAGTTGCAGCGCCTGTCGGACACCCCATCCGAGCAGATCGACACCACGCTGCTGATCCACCCATTCGTGCTGACCGATTTCGAGGACTATAACGAGTTCCTGGATGTGGCCGACGTGGCCGTGGAAGACATGCAGCTCGAAGGCGAATTGCAGGTGGCCAGTTTCCATCCGGACTACCAGTTCGCCGACACGGACGCCAACGATATCTCGAACTTCACCAACCGCGCGCCATACCCGATCCTGCACCTGCTGCGTGAGGACAGCATCGCGCGCGCGGTCGATGCCTTCCCGGAAGCCGAAGAGATCTTCGAAAAGAATATCGCGACCATGGAAAAACTCGGCCACGATGGCTGGGACAAGCTCGATGTCGGACCAGCCGCTTGAATTTGGCGCGCCGGCGCCCTTGCCGGAACGCCCGGACACCCCGTGTGTGGCGGTCTGCTCGACTACCTTCGACGATGTCTGCCGCGGCTGCGGCCGCACGGTGGCCGAGGTCGCCCACTGGGTCTCGATGAAGCCCGAAGCCAAGGAACTGGTGTGGCAGCGCATCCTGGCGCAGGGCTACCCGCGCCGGAATACCTGAAACTACTATATTAGTAGGCGCCGACAAAATCCTTCTTGCCGATCGGCACGCCGTTATGGCGCAGGATGGCGTATGCCGTCGTCACGTGGAAGCAGAACTGCGGCAGCGCGAAATGCGTCAGGTAGCGCGCGCCGTTGTCGAAGTGGCGGGCCCGCTCGCCGCTGCCGTGGGTGATGGCGCGGCTGGCGCCGGCCTCGACATCCTGCGCTTGCAAGCCATCGATGAAACCCAGCGTCTTGCTGATGCGCTGCTGTAGTTCGGCGAAAGTATGCTCGCTGTCTTCGAAGCGGGGCGGCTCCACCCCGGCCAGGCGCGCGCTCGCGCCCTTGGCAAAGTCGGTCGCGATCTGGACCTGGCGCGCCAGCGGGAACATGTCCGGGAACAGGCGCGCCTGCAGCAGGGCGTCCGGCTCGATGCGGCCGGCCTGGGCATGCGCCTCGGCCGTCTCCAGCACTGCGGCCAGGCTGCCCAGCAATTGACGGAATACCGGCACCGACGCCGCGTACAGGGAGTGACTCATCAGTTTCTCCTTTGAAAGATCACCCATCATAGCAAGCCCTGTCGCGCCATGCCGACACGCAGGGTCTTATCTAGTATGCATAGTTAGTGACGCGCAGCAAGCAACTGTGCATAATCCTGCCATTCTTCGCATCAGACCTTGGCCCTGTAGGCGCGGGCAACAGTCCAGTTCAACCGAGCCCATGACCAGTTCGCTTCACGCCTCACGTACCTTGTTGTCCCGCTTGCGCGGCCTGTACGGCAATTCCCTGTATGGCGCCCTGCTGGTAGTGGTGTTCGTCGGCCTGCTGGCGCCGGCGGCAGTGGGCAGCTACCTGTTGCTCGGTGTGCAGGAGCGGCAAGCTGCGCGCGCGGTGCTGGACGAAGCGTTGCGGCGCAATGCCGACATCCTGGCGCTGGGTCTGCAAGAGTCTGCCTGGACCATGAATATGAACGCCGCGCGTCCCTTGCTCGAATCGATGATGCGCGACCCGTCGGTGGTCGCGATCGAGATGCGCGACCTGGAGGGCGCCAGCGCCCTGCAGCTGCGCGCGCCGGCGCGGCCGCTGGGCAAGGTGCTGCGCGCCGAACGGTCGATCGTACTGGGCGGCGCGACCATCGGCAGCGTGCTGCTCGAGATGGACGACTTCCGCAGCCGCCAGGGCCTGCGCGCCAAGCAGCGCAATTATGCGCTGGTGCTGGCGCTGCAGCTGGCGGTCTCGCTGCTCTTGATCGCGCTGCTGTTGCGCCGGCGCCTGCTCGCGCCGCTGCGCAGCCTGATGCGCTTCTCGGACCGCCTGGCGCGCGGCGACTTCGACACGCCGCTGGTGCTGTCCGACCCGGACGAACTGGGACGCCTGGGCGAGCAGATGGAGCGCATGCGGCTGGCGATCCGCGACCTGTTCGCCGACGTCGCCCGGCGCGAGAAGCAGTTCCGCACCATCGTGACCCAGGTCCCGGGCGCGGTGTTCCGGGTGCGCGCCGGCGGCGCGGTGGAATTCGTCAGCGATGCGATCGAGGACATTACCGGCTATTCATCTGCGCGTTTCATGGGCGCCACCACCGACGACTGGACCGCCATCGTGCATCCCGAGGACCGGCGCGACTACTACCGCACGGTCAGGGCGGCGGTGCGGACCGGCCGCGCCTACCAGCTGGAATACCGCATCGTGGACGCCCACGGCATCGAGCGCTGGGTCCAGGAAAACGGCCAGCCCCAGGACGTGGCGCCGGAAGGCGCGGGCGACGACGCGGCGGCCGCCGGCGATGTGCGGGTGGACGGCATCATCGCCGACATCAGCGAGCGGCGGCACAACGAGATGCGCATCGAGGCCCTGCTCAGCGAGCAGGGCGCCATCCTCGACAACGTGATGTTCGGCGTGCTGTTCGTGCGCGCGCGCCGCATCGTCTCGAGCAACCGGCGCGGCGAACAGCTGTTCGGCTACCCGGAAGGCGGGATGGACGGCCAGTCGACCGAGATCCTGTATCCGAACCGCGCCGCCTACGAGCGCATCGGCCTGGAACAGTATTCCCGCATGGAGCGCAGCATGGACCGGGGCGAGGAGCGCCAGTTGCGCCACCACGACGGCAGCCTGTTCTGGTGCCTGATGAGCGGCAGCGCACTCGACCCGGACCATGCCAACGACGGCAGCATCTGGGTGTTCGCCGACATCACCGAGCGCAAGCTGGCCGAGGAAAAGCTGCGCCTGTCGGCCAATGTGCTGGAACACATCGCCGACGGCGTGATGGTGCTGGACGTGCATGGCCGCATCATGACCACCAACCCGGCCTTCAGCGCCATCACCGGCTACGCCGAGTCCGAGGCGGTGGGCCGCGAGTCCAGTCTGACCCGGGGCACCCGCAACGACCAGGTCTTCTACGACGAATTGTGGCGCCAGCTCGATGCGACCGGCTTCTGGCGCGGCGAGATCTGGGACACGCGCAAGGACGGCGAAGCCTATCTGGAGGCGCTGACCGTGTCGGCGGTGCGCGACGACGATGGCGTCACTACCCACTATGTGTGCGTGTTCAGCGACATCACCCGGGCGCGCGAATCGCAGGACCAGCTCGACCACCTGGCCCACCACGATCCGCTGACCGCGCTGCCGAACCGCCTGCTGTACCACGACCGCCTGCGCCACGCGATGGCGCGCGCCGAGCGCGATGGCGAGCAGCTGGCAGTGCTGTTCATCGACCTGGACCGCTTCAAGAACATCAACGACACCCTCGGCCACCACGTCGGCGACGAGCTGCTCAAGCAGGCCGCGACCGCGCTGGCGCGCTGCCTGCGCGAAGGCGACACCCTGGCGCGCATCGGCGGCGACGAATTCATCGTGCTGCTGGAAGACGTCGACGGCATGCACGGCGCGACCCGGGTGGCCGAGAAACTCATCGCCATGTTCGAGCAGCCGTTCGATGTGTCGGGCTATGAGCTGTTCGTCACCGGCAGCGTCGGCATCAGCCTGTATCCGCAGGATGCGTGCGATATGCACATGCTGATCCGGAACGCGGACGTGGCGATGTACCAGGCCAAGGCGCGCGGCCGCAACGGCTACCAGTTCTACGCGCCCTCGATGAGCGGCGACGGCGTCGAGCGCCTGCGCATGGAAGCCATGCTGCGCCGTGCGATCGACAAGAAGGAAATCTACCTGGCCTACCAGCCGCAGGTCGAGATCGACAGCGGGCGCCTGATCGGCGTGGAAGCGCTGGTGCGCTGGAACAGCCCGGAGCTGGGCCAGATCGCCCCGGGCCGCTTCATTCCGCTGGCCGAGGACACCGGCTTCATCGGCCAGCTGGGCCAATGGGTGCTGCAGGACGCCTGCCGCCAGATGGTGGCCTGGGAAGCGGCCGGGCTGGCGGTGCCGAAGATGGCGGTGAACCTGTCGGTGCGCCAGTTCGAGCGCGGCGGCATGGCGGCGGTGGTGCGCGCGGTACTCGACGAGACGGGCCTGGCGCCGCAGCGCCTGCAGCTCGAGGTGACCGAGTCGGTCATCATGAATACCGGCGACGCGCTGCAGTACGTGAACGACCTGCATGCGATCGGCGTATGCCTGGCGATCGACGATTTCGGTACCGGTTACTCGTCGCTGGCCTACCTGAAACAGCTGCCGGTGCAGACCCTCAAGATCGACCGCAGCTTCATCAAGGATATCCCGCAGGATCCGGACGACGAGGCGATCGCGATCGCCATCATCCAGCTTGGCAAGAGCATGAACCTGTCGGTGATCGCCGAGGGCGTCGAGCGCGAAGACCAGGCCGCCTTCCTTGCGCGCCATGGCTGCAACCTGGCCCAGGGCTATCTGTATGGCAGGCCGGTGTCCTGCGACGAGGTGCTGGCGCGCTGGGGGACGGTGCAGCATGCCTGAACCGACCCTGGCGTTAAAGGATGGCTTGCCCGGCCGGCGCGGGCAGCACAGCCTGTCGTTGAGAACGGGCTGAAACGCCTGCACGATTGAGGCAGGTCGTGAAACCTGTGATCGCGTTATTCCACACTCTGGCGGTGACCACGAAAAAGGGCTGCCATGATTCCCAACCGTATTGTCGTCGCATTCGTGTCAGGCTTGCTGGTCGTTAAAGAACGGCGCCCTGCCGAGGCGTACGCGCTGGCGGCGCAGGTTCCTCAACTCGGTAACATCACTGTCAGCGGCGTCGGTGGCGATGGCGAACAAAATATTCTTCTGAATCAATGGATTGGCAAACTGCGGGCGAATGGCGTGACATCGGTCGCGGTGGCCGTGCGTGACGGTGCGGGTGAAGCAGTGGACGGCCATCATCGCGATGGGCGGGGGCGACGCGTGCCGGCAGATGGCTTGCCGATCGAGGTGCGCGTCGATACCAGGCGTCATGGTCCGTGCATGTGCAGGGGACCATGCCCGGGCCCAGACTGTCGCTCGCCGCGGCGCTGTTTCTCGAGCTGATCGGCGCGCAGGACGAACCGGATTTCTTCTGGTCTGGCGTGCTTGAGCACGTCAATGCTTACCGCGAGGAGGACGGGCGGCGCGGCATCGCACGACGGGCCTTGCGCAGCTATCTGTTGTCGCAGGAAGGAGAAAGCGACTGGCAGGTCCTGGGACAGGACATATTTCACAGTGTACAGGTCGATGCGCTGACGGTTGAGCAGCCCTTCGTGATACCGGACGTCTTGCTGCAGCATGTCGAGGAAATGACGCCAGTCAGTGTCGAGCTGCCATTCGAGGTATTGCTGGACGCCTATGAGGACGAGGATGTCAATGGCGCTGCATTGCTGCGATTGATCGAAGCGCAGGATTTTGGCGACCGCATCTGGCAGCATGCCGCGAACTGGGAACTGCTGGTGGAGACGCTGGATGACGAGCTGGGCGTAGAGGGAGCGCTGGATGATTTCCCCACCGTCGCAGCAGCCGACTGGCCGCGCTTTCTCGCCAGCTTGCCTGATGACGAGGTCTCGTACGTGAGCGCTATCCTGCTCGAACTGGTTCGCCTCGAGTGCGAACGCCGGGGCGTCCAGCCGCGTATTCCCGAGGATCTCGCCGAGATCTTCGGCCCGGACGACGACGAGCGGCGCTGGCTCGCATTCAGCGAACGCGTCGGGCACGATCTCGGCTGGACGATCTGCGAGGACGATGCGCCATGGACGCTGCATGCCGTGGATGGCGCTGACGGTAGTCAAGTGCCCATGCCGACTACTATCCGGGTAGCCCAAGCGTGTCAGCAGTTCATTGCCGCATTGACGCTGGCTTGGGATTGCGCCCGGCGAGTTGACTCACCGGTCCATGCCGTATTGAGCGACGCCCGGCGCCTCGCCATGCTGGCCGCCGACCCCAGTCGGCTGGATCCGGCCGCGCTGCCGCCTGGGGTGGACTGGCAACCTGGCGTCGCGCAGCTGATTCAGCTGTTCGCGGCTGCGTTCGCGCCGTTCGAATGGGGCACGGATCGCCTGCTCCGGCTGGTGGCGGTTGCCGTGGCCGATGTGTTTGGCGGCACGGACTCCTGGGATGACAAAATGTTCGGGGCCGAGGACGAGGCGGTCATCGATGCGGTATCGCTGATGCTGGCGACGAGTACCAACCGCTATTTCGAGGCGCTGGTGTCGATCG
>Ga0265798_10004442_pt1 | contig 19329 bp, 25 predicted proteins | sample P3T30metagenome_FD_192430 | JGI IMG/M metagenome (GOLD analysis project Ga0265798, IMG submission 192430) | Plant litter microbial communities from East Loma Ridge, Irvine, California - P3 T30 | ecosystem: Environmental > Terrestrial > Plant litter > Unclassified | place: USA: California... | reverse complement strand
TGACCAGCTCGACCGCCTGCACTTCGCCGGTGTCGTCGCGCTGAATGGAGCCGGTAAAGCGCAGCTGAATGCCGTCCACGGTGGTGGTGCCCATCTGCTTAATCAGCAGTGCTTCAGTGCCGCCAATGGTGAATTCCGTATCCAGCGCGCCGTCGTCCAGGCCCATGTCGATGTCCACAGCACCGGCCATGCCACCACCGCGATACTTCTCAAACTTGCGGGTGAATTTCGGCAGCGTCACGGACTCAACCAGCCCCTGCCAGTTGTTGCCTGCGTTGAACATGTTCAGGTGCTTGAGTTTGCGGGGTAATGCCATCTTTCCGTCTCCTTATGCGCTGACGCGGCTGCTGAAATCGAGCAGGTAACGGTCAGTGATGCGCTGGCGCAGCAGCAGGTTTTCCAGTGGGGGCACCGGCGTGTAGTCGTAATCGATCAGCAGCTTGCCCGCCTTGAGCGTGTCTTTATCGTTCACGCTCTCATCCAGCCAGCAGTCCGCACCAATCAGATAGCCCTGAGTCACCAGGCTGCGCAGCTTCGCGCGGATGCTCTCGATGATGTCGCGGGCCAGCGACGGGTTCAGCGCACCGTCAACGGACCACATCTGCCCTTCAGCCATCGTGTCCATCAGCACCTGCGCGGTGCGGGTGTAACACTCAAACTGAAAGAGCGGGTCATCACTGAGGCAGCGGGAACCCCAGAAGCGGAAGCCGTCTTTACGGATCAGCGTAGTGACGTCGTTCTGGTTCAGCAGACCCGCATCAGTGGCCGGATCCTGCAAATCCCAGAAGACGTCTTTTGAAATGCCGGTGACGCCGTTCACGCCAACGTTTGACAGGGACTTATGCCAGCCGGTCTGCTCGTCGATTTTGGCGCGCAGGCCCAGCGCGCGGGCGGTGGCGTAGGCCGTCGCGTCCGCCTTCAGCACGGTGTCAAAATTGATGAAGTCAGGCCAGATCAGCATTCCTTCGCGCTGGCTGAAGTTGCTGCGGTAGGCAATCGCCTCTTCAACGCTCTTGCAGCCATACGCGGACAGGTAGGCAAAGCCGCGCAGGCTCTGCGCCACGCTCAGCAGTTCGGTGGCTACGGCTTTGTTATCATGGCCCGGCACGCCCAGAATGCGGGGTTTGACGCCGCACTTAGACTGCGCGGCCAGCAGCGCCTTCATGCCGGTGCGCTGGCCGTCGGTCACGCCGCCGATAATGTTGGCGGTGGTTTCCGCTTCGGTTTCGCCCTGCGGCACGCGCACGACGACGGTGACGGGTTTCGACTGATCGGCGATGGCGTCCAGTGAGCGGGCCAGCGTGCCGGACTCTCCGGCCTTACCGCTGGCGGTGAGTACGTCGGTTAACAGGACCGGGCGGTTAAGCGGGAAGGTAGCCGCGTCGGCGTCGTCGCCGGTGCAGACCAGCCCGACAATCGCGGTGCTGACGGTGGTGATAGTTCGGGTGCCCTCGTTGATTTCCTCAACGCGCACGCCGTGGTGATAATCCTGTGCCATGTGGCGGTTCTCCTGTGAAGGGGTTCCGCTATGGTCTATGGTCCGCTATGACGGGGCACGCGGTGGCTGTTGTGCCATATCTGACACAACAGGTGCGGCGTTTTCGCGCAGGGCTTTCTGTTCCGGGGCGGGGATATACCGGTAAAGCGTCTTTACTGATACGTCCAGCACCAGTGACACCTGCAGCAGCGTTGCGCCCTGCGTCAGCATCCGCCGGGCACGTTCCACCGTTTCCGGCGTCATCTTCCGCCGCCTTCCCCCGATGCGACCTTTATCACGCGCGGCGCCAGCCCGGCGCGGGTGCGCTCTACGATCAGTTCGCGTTCCATTTCCGCCAGGGCACCCATAACGTGGAAGAAAAACCGGCCCATTGGCGTGCTGGTATCGATGCTGTCGGTGAGACTACGAAAGTTCACGCCGCGTTCGCGCAGCTCTTCGGTCAGCATGACCAGATGGCGCATACTCCTGCCGAGCCGGTCCAGCTTCCACACGATCAGCGTGTCGCCGGGCTGCAGGCATCGCAGCGCCTTCTTCAGCCCCGGCCTGTCGCTGGTTTTCCCGCTTATCCTGTCCTCGAAAATCAGTTCACAATCTGCGCTCTGCAGCGCAATCCTTTGTAAGTCCGTGTTCTGGTCATTTGTTGACACCCTGATGTAGCCAATCAGCACGCTGAGTTATCCGTAAATGGCCGCAAGTTTGCCAGTGCCGCCCGGCACCGGGCCAGGTGTTTGTTTCTCAGAAACCTCGGTTTAGGCGACGCAGCAAAAAAGACCGTTGGTAATGGCGCTAATCAACTGCCTGATATGAGTTTCTTCGCCGCAGTGAAATCGGGCAATGGTTATACCCGGCTACCAAACGGAGTGATTCTGCAGTGGGGTTCTGGCGGCTTTAAGCAGAAAACAACCACAACCGTTATTCTGCCGATTGAATTTCCTAATGCGGGTGTCGTCGTGATCGCCTGTAAGGGATCGGCTTTACCGTCGTCCGGTGAATATGGCTTAGGGGCGGGATTTCGTAATAAATCCTCTTTTGATCTCACAAATACAGGCCCTGACTCAACCCTTCAGGGTATTACTTGGCTGGCGCTGGGGTACTGAATGAAAAAATATTCACCATCTGCAAATGCTTTTTACGATACCAGCATCAATCTGGTTATCCCTGATGATGCCGTAAAAATTACCGATAAAAAATGGGCTGACTTACTCGCCGGTCAGGCAAAAGGCAAGCTGATTACCTGCGGTGCTGACATGCTTCCGTGCCTGACTGAACAGCCGCTGCCAACAGCAGAGGAACTTATCAGCCAGGCAGAAGACAAGCGCAGCAGGCTGAGAGCTGAAGCCGATACAGCCATTCAACCTCTGCAGGATGCGAACGATTTAGGGATAGCTACAGATGATGAGGCAAGCCAGCTCATCGCCTGGAAGAAATACCGCGTCATGCTGATGCGGGTGAACATGGAAGACGCTGAAAGTATCATTTGGCCTGAACAGCCTGCATAAACAAAAAGCCCGCAAATGCGGGCTTTATTCATTCAGGCTTTTCCGGCCATTCAATATCAGGAGCCTTACCGGTATCAATCCGGCTGAGTTCTACACGGTATCGCTTCCACGCTGCCAGACGGGCGAACTCCGCATCTGTTGCAATACTGATATCAACCGCATCCTGCAGCGGTGCAATGGTTTTGTTTGCCTCGTCCATTTCAGCTGCCAGTCGGCTACTGGCAATCAGCGCCGCATTTTCAGCATCTGTTTCCGGGGCAGTAAATACGCCGTCACTGTAGCGATAATTTATATCGGGCTGCTCGGGCAGCGCGGTGATATCCACCCATAACAGCGACGGGTGGTAAAGTTTTTCAGGCTTCACGTTGAGTGAGACGATTTCCGCGACGCGCTGATTTTCAATGCGGGCATACGTTTTCATCAGCTGAATTCATCAATATAAATAACGCCGTCCGAACCGTAGTTGCCAATAAAGGGATCGGATCGGGTATTACCGCCACCTCCAGCCCCAAAGGTTTTTCCTTTACCGGATAAATTACCGTCCCCGCTTCGCTTTCCACCCCCCCAGTAACTCACGCCGCCATCACCAGAACCGCCCCGGTAAGGGTTTGTGCTCGTCGAGATAAGGCCTGGCGCATCGCTGCCGTCACCGCCCTGAATATTCAAATCACCGCCGATAGCTGTTCCGCCTGCGCCGCCCGCATCACCCGACGAAGTATTAACGCCGTTGCCCGCCGTCAGCAGGCCGTTGAATGTGCTGCTTGTTGCTGACAGGGTTTCATCGCTGCCACGGCCTACCACGCCGGGGTAAGTTCTGGTGTCGTCCACGTTCAGCAATGCGATGGCCGTTCCGCCCGCGCCACCCCCTGCGCCACGGCTTGTTAAGCCGCTACCCCATCCGAGATAGCCGTAGCCTCTGCCGCCGCCACCTGTCAGGATAATCCTGATGCGTTTCGTGCCGGGCGTAGGCTTGTAGTTGATTGCTCCAGGCGTGGTAAAAATCTGGCGGCCAATAAAGCGCCCGGAAAACTTTTCTGTTAAACCGAGGTTTTTGAGAAGGTCAGCAATCAGCCCGGCGTCTTTGATTTCTGCCAGCGCATTCGCTGTCTGCAAGTACTGGTCATGCGGGTTTTCAGCCGCAAGATGATCCGCCAGTAACTTATCGGCGTACTGGCGAACCGTCAGGATACTGTCATCCACATACTTGCGCGTTGCCAGCACCACCGATGGGTCAATCTTCAGAGTGATGGCGTCGGTGCTGTTAATGATCAGGATCATGCGCACGGTCTGCGTGCGGCCACTGCCTTCCTGCAGTGCGGGCTTGTAGGTTTCCGGCGTGTTGCAGACCGCAATCAGCGTGCCGTCTGCGTCAAACAGCCCCATTTCCCGGATCCAGAATCCGCCCTCCGTTTCAGGGATCACCTGTTCGGCAATCACCTGGCTGGCATTGGCCGCATCAATGCTCAGCGAATTGATGGCGGCGCGGCGCATCTCGTTAACCAGCTTCGTCTGGCTGGCGTTCGGTGTCGGCAGCGTGCCGCTGCCGTCGCCCACGGCCATCTGCGTGATATTCAGTTTTGTACCGAGTGCGGCGGCGTTGGCAATCTTCGCCGCGCCCTGGTTGGTGACAATTGCATAGTATTTTTGTGTCATGGTCCCACTTCCATCAGGTCAATAACGTGAACCGCCGCGCCGCCATAAACTGCGCCGCTGACGGAGATAATTTCCGGGGTATACGGGTAAACGGTCAGGTCATCACCGTCATAGCTGGCCGCCGCTATAAGCGTTTCACCGCTGACCTGCAGGTTTATCGACATTCCCAGCAGGTGACGGCTGCACGGCTTCGCATCGCTGATCAGCCGCTCAAGCTCCTGATAGGTTTCTTCAGTAATGCCCTGGTCCTGCACGCCAATGTCCAGCCGGAACGTGCCGGGCGGCTCACTGGTTTTCCACCACTCAATAACCCGGATCAGGAAGCCGAACGGCTCCACCACGCGGCGGATGGCGCTGATGGTGCCTTTGTGCTGATGAATATAAAACGCATCGCTCACCACCTGCCGTTTGACGCTCTCAGCCCAGCTTTCGTCCCAGCGGTCCACCGAAAAGGCCCAAGCCAGATAGGGCAGAAAGCTTACCGGGCAGGTGGCCGGGTTCCAGAGGTCGCGCAGCGGCACGTTCAGCCCGGAAATCCCGCTGCACGCCTGCGCCAGGCGGCGCTCCAGCGCAGACGAACCGGGCGGCATCAGGCTGCTATTGCTCATGTCACCCCCTGATCACCCGCCACGGAAATGTCCGTGCCGGAGCAGTAACCCGCCTGCGTGCGGTCCATGATGATGTCCTGCGCCGGTTCGGTGATTTCCACCCAGTCCACACCGGCCACACGCATCACTGCCCCGTAGGACTCACGCCGCACGCTGCGCCCCAGCTTTTTCTGTTCAGCAAGGTAAGCCGCCAGATTAGCGTTTGCCGCCTCAAGGCAGGGACCGGCGGCCACGCCATCGAACAGGTGCAGCCTGGCCTTCACGCTGTAGTTGCGGATTGTCGCCCCCTGAACCGTCACACGGTCGGCAACCGGGCGCACGCTGTCGGCGCTCAGTGCTGTGTACACTGTAGTCAGTAAATCCGCTGCCGCCGTGCCATCGCCTTCGCGGCTCAGGACAGTGATCAGCACTGCCGCCGGTGACGGGCTGATGGCTGACACGTCCTGCACCCGGCCATCGGCGCTTTTAGCTTGAAACTCATATGCGCCCGTCGGTCCGGCCACGCTCAGCCCCTCAAACGCCTCCGGCACGCGGACACGCAGCGCGTCGTCCGATTCCATTACCGCATCCACCGGCGGCACCGCATCGGGATTCGCAGGCGTAATGGTCAGGCGCTTCACGTTATTGCGGGCGGCCTGCTGGTCCAGATCGCTGCCGATGGCGTAGGCCACCATCACCGCCTGCGCCGCCTCATTGATGCGCTGGCGCAACAGGATTTCGCGGTAAGTATTTTCCTGCAGGCTTTTCACAATCGGCTCAGACTCCAGCGCCAGCACGCGGCGCATGGCGGCCTGTTCATCCGCCGGATAAAGCGCAATCAGCGCCTCTTTGCGCTCAGCCAGCAGCGATTCAAAGTCCGGCACCTCAATAATCTGCGGTGCGGGCAGCTGGGAAAGGTCAATTACCGCCACTGTTCACCCCCGTTGGAACAGACATAGCAACCGGCGAACCGTCATCGCGCTGGCCGGTCAGCTCAACCACCATAGAACCGTCAAAATCGCTGGTAAGGTTTACGGTGCTCAGCCTCACGCGAGGCTCCCAGCGGCTGATGGCGACATACACCGCCGCCATGACCTGCAGGCGGATCACGTCGTTCTGTGGCTGGTCAATCAGCACCGACAGCAGCGAACCGTAATCACGCCGGGCGATGCGGCTGCCTTCCGGGGTGATCAGGATGTCGCGCACACTCTGCCGAATGTGATCGATGTCGGTAATGGCTTCGCCGGTGTCGCGGTTCATGCCGAGATACATCATTGCGGGCCTCCTGACATATCTGTGCCGCTCTTCACCTTGTTGTGTAAGTGCTTATCAGCAATCACACCGTTAGAACTCATTGAACCGCCGCCGTGGGTTACATCACCGTTCATCGTGGTGTCACCGTTGATCCGTGTCTGGCTGGCCTCTATCCCCAGCGCATCGGTGATCAGCTGAATGCCGTCTGCCGCTTCAATGCGCACGCTTCTGATGTTCTTTATCAGCAGCTGGCCGGTTTCCGGCTCGTACTGAAACCAGCCGCCGTCCCTGAACACGGTGGCGGTGCCGTCTTCCGAGTAGTCAGGCGGCGGGAAGGCTTCGGAATAAATGGCGGGCAGCGCAAAGGCGGTTTCGAGGTTGCCGCCCAGGCTCAGTAGCATGACCTGTTCCCCCACGGTGGGCTTCCACCATGTACGGGTGCTACCGGCACGCAGGGTGAGCCAGTTGATCCAGTTGGTTTCGAGGTCGCCCGTTTTCACCCGGCACAGCCAGTTCACCGGGTCCACTTCGGACACGGTGCCGGTGCGGATCAGGTTGGTGATAAGGCGCATAATTTCGGTAAGTTGTGTATTCATCAATTCACTTTGTTGAAAAAATGAATTTTTTAAAAGCCTTTGCATTTGTTCTGAGGATGATACAAATTGATTACTAAATCTTAATGCAGATGGAACCCGCATCGAAATGAACCCTGTAGTGTCAAATGGTGAAATTACCTTTATCTTTTGGAACTGTGCGTTAAACCCGCCTAAAGTTAAAAAAATACCCACATTGTCGGATGTAGGATTTGTCATATTCCAAATATCCGAAATAATTAACAGCAGTAATGCTGATGTCATTGTGCTCTCTGAAATAACTCACGTGAGCTTTGACCAGTTAGGTAAGGCTGTTGATCCTGAAAAATATGACGCTGAACTATTGAACTTCAAAACCAATCGTAGCATTTTTGATATAGCAATTATTTACAAGAAGGAAGTAAAAATATTAGAGGCGGCCCCTCTTATAAAAGAGGTTTATGGAGCTGAGTTGAAGGTGGCAGTAAAAATAAAAATTGAAGAGCCATATCAAAAGCAACCCATCAGTATTTATGCATCCCACTGGCCTAGCTTTAGAACTCCAGATTCAGAAATATTAAAAACGCACGCAGCAACCGCTTTAAAAATTCAAATTGAGAATGGGTTGGCAAATGATGAAAACATTGTCTGCATGGGTGATTATAATACCGAACCTTTCTCTAGTATTATTTCAGTAAACTTATCAGCAACAAACGACAGGCATAACGTGATAAAAAAACCTCACCATTGGTTATACAATCCTTTCTGGAAATTGTTGAATTCAAGATTGTGTTTCGAAAATTCAGAGGGAAGTCATGATTTAGGCACATGTTTTGGCAGATCTAACCACAGACCGAATTGGGCCACATTTGATCAAATGTTTTTCTCCGCCTCCTTCCTTCGCAACAAAGGCTGGTCTATAATTGAGGAGGATACAGGAAGGTATTTCGATGATTCATTGTTGATACAACTAAGAAAAAACACATCTTCAATTAATCACTTTCCAGTTAAAACTAAGATTAGGTATTTATGATGGTCATGAAAAATAGATTCGACTCTATCCTTGATAGCGGCCTCGAAGAAGCTGATAAAGTTCAAAGCAATCTAAGTGAAATCTATGAGGTTTTTAATGAGCTTGATAACTCGATTAAAAAAAAGGTTGGCGGTGAGTTTTCTCTTATTCTGGAAACAACTTCAGGGGGTGAAATCTTCTTCGATATGATTACGAAAAAAATGGATAAGCTTGAAAATTATGAGCTACGTGGCAGTTTAATATTGAAATCCAATGTTGGTGCGCTAAAGGTATGTAAGTGGCGTAGAACTCAAAATGGCTACCCCCTTACTTTAATAAATGACATGACTCAATATGAATGTTATGAAAAAGATACGCTAATTGAGGCGCTGGGAGATATTTTTTCATCAGGAGCACTTTGGTTGAAGGTGAAAAAAACCCTAAATTCATCTAATTCTCAAGCAAAAGCCTTTAATGCCTCCGCAGCAAGCATTAGTGATAAAACCATTATCACAACAGATTCTAAAGTTGAAAAAGATGAACACTCCGAACCAGAGTGATGGATATCTTCTTAGCATGTACTTTATTTTCATTTTTTTGTATGTGCTTTTCAATAAATTAGCAATTAAATATTAGTGCCTCCTTTAATAAGCCAGCTAATTAAAATTTTTTCCACTATGTCTTCTGTTGTGCCATTTACACCCAGCAGCGGACGTTCAGCATATTTCACCATCGGGCCGCGACGGCTTACCCGGTCCCGAAGGCCGTAGTGATGGACGCGTGCCAGCTTCTGCACCCCCGGAACAAAGGCAACCTCAGCGGTGTCTGCATTCGCCTGCACCTTCAGATACTTCGCTGTTTTCAGCTTCGCAAACATACCGCGACGGATGCGGCCTTTTTTGCTGCGGGCGCTGACGCGGCGCGGCTCCCATGCGGTGCCATCCGGGGAACGCTGTGCGGTGATGTTTGCCTGCTGAATGCGGCGCACATCGCGCGCCACTTCCCGCAGCATCTTTTTCCGGGCCGCCGGTTCAAGCTGTGCCAGCAGCGCGGCCAGCCAGGCATCCACTTCATGCAGTTCAGCCATGCTTCACCGTCCAGAATTCCTCCGGCGCGTCCGGCTCCGGCACCGCCTCAATGTGTGCCTTCCCGTCCTCCACTGTCGCTATAACGCGCTCGGTCAGCTTCAGGTCCATGCTGATGTCGCAACGATCATTTGCCAGAATATCGACCTCAAACGTAAACAGCTTTTCGCGCGTCTCGCTATTCTGCAGCGCATCGGGCTGGTTTTCCCGCAGCCATAAAAGCACCGGGGCCATCAGTAGATTCTGATCGCCGGTGAAGTCGGTGATCACCACGTTCAGCGTGTAGCGATACTCCCACGACAGGGACGCGGCGGACGTGGCGACCAGCTGACCGCTGTCAACGAAAAGGTGCAGGCGGTCCGGGTTTTCGGCCACGTAAGGGACCGACTTATTCAGGGCGCTGCGTAAGGACTGCGGCTTGTTCATCGTCTTTTTCCTGACAGCTGATGATGGTATCGACCTTACCGGCACACGCCGCCCAGGCGGCCTCCGTTTCGTCCAGCAGGGCCAGAAGATCGCCGTTAGTGCGCGGCGCTGCCGGGTCCAGCTGGCAGCGGGTGATTTTCGGACAGCCACTCACGGTAAGATTCACCTCCTGCGAGGGCCGGTCGCTGGCGCAGCCGGACAACAGGATCAGGCAAAGCGGTATCGCTCCAGCGGCGAAGGTCTTCATTTTCACGTTTCAGCTCCTCAATCTTTCGCTGCCGGTCGCGCAGCAGCTGGCCGTTGCGTTCGGCGGCGGCGTAAAGCTGCGTCTGTGCCTGGCTGCTGGTCTGCGTCAGGATGTTCAGGGCAATCAGCTGGCTGTTTTTCTGGCTCAGCTTTTTTCCCTGAGTTTTTATGACTGCCTCATGCGCGTGAATCTTCTGATAGGCGTTGTGCAGGTTCCACGACTGCCACAACACAATCCCCAGAAAAAAAAGAACCATCACGATGATGTTCTTCATGTGCTCAGGCTCCCTTAAGGCACCAGGCCAGTTCACGTCCGCGCCGGTTATCCAGCCCCTGATTAAATACGCCTTTTACGTACACCCAGCGCGGCAGCTGATAACACGCCTCGCGCCACTGGCCTTTTTTCAGCAGCGCCACCATCGTGGAGCCGCACACGTTGCCGGTGCCAACGTTGAACGCCAGCGACACCAGTGCGTCATAAACCTGCTGCGGCATGGAAACCGCCACGCAGCGCGCCAGTGCCGCCTCAGTGCGTAACACGTTGGTGATGAAATTCCCCGCTGCCTGCCGTTCCGTGATGGACCTTCCCGGCACCACGCCGGACGTGTTGCCAATCCCGTCAGTCCACTTCCCCGCGCTGCACTGGTACGGCTGCAGGCGGCAGCCCTCATAATCGGCAATGAGCCGCAACCCCTCCACGGAGGTGTGCAGCTGCTGAAAACCGGGCAGCGTGGCGGCCAGTGCCAGTACCACGCCCACGGCGCAGCGCTTAACGATCTGCAGATTCATATTCCTCCCGTGTGATGCGCCCGCTTGCCAGCAGCTGATAGGTTTTGTGTTTGTAGTACCAACTGATAAGCGCCATCAGCAGGCCGATAAGCACACCGGCCACGGTGGACATGTCTTTCAGGTCCATGCCGCCCAGCCACGCCATCACTATCGCCATGCACCAGGTGATAAAGGTGCTGATTTTTTCCCACATGATTCAGTCCCAAAGCTGGACGGCCTGCACGGTGGCCGTCGCTGTCACGTCCGGCAGCTCCACTTCCAGCCCGTGCGGTAAGAGGGGACCGTGCTCCGCCAGCCCCGGATTTGCCTGCAGCACCTGTTCCGTCATGCCCCGCCTGCGCCCGTAGTGACGCCAGCAGAGTGCGTCCACCGTGTCATACTGCTGCGCACGCACTTTCATCAGATAAGCTCCACGGTGCAGTGCGGCATGTCCTGCACGCGGCTGATGGCCCAGCGCGCATCGCGCCACAGGTCGCCGCTGGCATCATTCAGTTCTTCGCCGCGCTTCACGGCGGAGGCGGTGGCGTCAAAGTCCTGATAGCGCTCATTTAGCACCGCGCGCGTCCAGCACCACACCGCGTTCATGTAGTGATGCAGGCGCACGCTCTCACCGGCCAGCTTCTCCGCCGGAACGTCGGCCAGGCCGTTATGACCGGCCAGCTCCTGCCGCTCACGCCACGGGTAAAGCTCCGCGTTAACTTCCGCCATTGCGGTCAGCACCACCTGACGCAGACGCTCCGGCGTCACGGTGCCGTCAACGCGCATGACGCTGCGGAACTTCGCCAGATCGACATCCGGCCAGAATGAGTTATTGGGGATGATGTCCGGTGCTGCCGTCGCCTTCTGTGGCGCGATAAAATCCATTGCTCTGTTACTCCTGAATAGGTGGGCGGTGGACGGGGTTTTGATGCGGCGCTGCCTGTCGCCACCCCGTGCCGCCCCGCGCGTGGGCACGTCCGGTTATCAGCTGCCGTTACGGATTTTCCGCTCCAGCTGCTCAATGTCTTTTTTAACGCCGCATTTCTCGTCCAGCTGCAGGGCGCGCTTCAGATGGTTCAGCGCGGACGCAGGGCTGCTTTCCGTCAGCACCCAGCCGATGGACTTATGCAGACGGGCGCGCGACTGATCGGGCATGTCATGTGCGTCGACCACCTCCAGCGCCTCCAGCAGCAGGGCCGGGTCAAAAGGCGTCTTTGCCAGGATGGCGGCCTTTGCCGCGTCGGCAATTTCTTCGGCCAGCACCGTCGCCGTGGTGCGGCTTCCCAGCGGCATCGCCCAGCCGTGTTTCAGCGCGTGGCGGCCAATTGCGAGCGCACCGGCATAGTCACCGGCGTCAACGCGCCACAGCATCACGTACATCAGCACGTCGTCCTGCTGCGCGCCGTCCGCGCTCAGCACGCCCTCAGCCCAGGCGGCGTACTTCGGCAGCACCTCCACCTTGATTTCGGCCTTTCGGACGTTGGACTGAATACCCTTGAGGCGGCGGCGGTCTTCGTTCAGCTGCAGCAGCATCAGGTCATAGCCCTTTGTACTGCGGCCACTGCCGCCCGACCGGGCGGCCTCCTGTGCCTGAATAAAGCGCGTATGCGCGCGGAAAGGATTGGTCACGGGTTACGCTCCGGCGTTCTGGTCAGCGCCAGCGCTGCCGGTTGAGTCACCCGCGCCGCTCATGGACTTCACCACGCTGGCCGCCACGGCGGCGATGCGTGCGATTTCCGCTTCGCTCATTTCGCCCGGCTCTTTCTCCGGCTCCTGCTCCAGCAGTTCGATGTTTTCCACCAGGCAGGTGCAGTCGTAGTCCTCAACCACGTAAGCCTCGTTAACCGACTCAAGGTTTTCGATGCGGTCACGTTTCGGGTTGTCGATGATCGAGCGGCGGCGGGTTTCTTCCTGCCAGTAGATGGACATGTTATCCAGGCGGGTGATCAGCAGCGCATTCGCCGGGAAGTACGGGGCGCGGACCGCCTGCAGGCCGCCGATGCGCTTCTGGCTGATGATCAGATCAGCGGCCAGCGCTTCAGTGTTGGGCTGGCTCTGATTGACCAGCGGGAAATACTTATCAGCCAGCAGCTGGCGTCCGCAGATCACCACCAGTTCGGTGTCGTCCTGATACTGCACGCCGATTTTTTCCGACACCGCGCCCATCACCACGGCGTCCAGGTTACGGAACAGGCCATTTTTACCCACGGTGATTTTGTCCGACACCACCTTGCCGTCGTCACCGATGTGCTGACCCAGCACCTGCGCCGGTTTTTCCTGTCGGATTTTTTCCAGCCAGCCGATGTTCACGTCCTGTAGCAGCGGGTTCTGCACGCGGTTGGAGGTTTTCTCACGCTTCAGGCCGTTGAAGCCGATCATGATACGGTCCAGCGCCTGACGCTTCACGATGGCGTCACGGATGCGCACCTGGAAATCGCTGAACTTCGCCCACATGTCCAGCTTTGAATAAGGCAGCGCCGTGTCAAAGTTGGTCTGCGTGCATTTGTAGCCATCGCCGTCGATGTAGGTCGGATCGGTCGGCTCGCGCTCTTTCTGGGTGGTATCGGTGGTACCTGCAATGGTGGTGCCGATCCCCAGCCCCAGCCGTTCGCCGCTCTGCTCACTGACCGGCATGATGTTGATGGCTTGCAGGAACGCGGACGACTCCTGAATTTTGCTTTCCAGTGTCTGCGACACGGACGGCTCAATGGTGAATTTGCTGTTCAGCGCGGACAGGTCAATCTTGTTGATTTCTGCCAGCACCGACATGTAAGCATTCAGCTTAAAACGGGTAGTATTTTTCATCGCTTCGCTTTCTCTGTTCGTTAAAAAAGTTTGCCGCCGCTGTATCAGCAGTCGGTGCGCACTTCGCCGCCGCTGCCGTTACCCTGCGTGCGCGGGCGGACCTGCTGGCGGCCATCTTCCCGGCTCAGCTGCTGCTGCAGTTCGGTGAAGTCCGCCTGCAGCTGTTCGCGCTTCAGCACTTCCTCACCCAGCGCACTGCTGAAATGCGATTTCAGGCTGTCGGCCTGTTCGCTCAGTGCCGTTTCAATGCGCGCGCTCAGGTCCTGCTGCTCGGTGGCAATCAGCTCAACCGCCTGATACACGTCGCTGAAGCGTGCCGCGTCGGTCTGCTGCTGTCTGCTGAACATCGCTTTGATGCGGGTAAACAGGGCGGGCTTTTCGTCGGCCACTTCCTCAAACTCGATCAGGGTTTCTTCAGCGGCAGAGAAAACGTTGTCAGGATGCTGCTTACGGTTTGCCAGCGGGTTCGCCCCGGCGCTGGCGCTGAACTGCAGCATTTCCGTGCCGAGGCTGGCCGGATCGTCGGTAACGGCCAGGCCAATCAGATAGGCCGCGCCGGTGTCCGCGAACTCCGGGCGGATTTCCATAGAGGTAAAGATTTTCTGCATGGTGCCGGTCAGCGTGACCAGCTCGTCAGTCGGGTTGATCAGGGCATACAGCCCCAGCTTGCCCTTCAGCGGACCGTCGCTGATTTCTTCAGCGTCCAGCGCTTCCACTACGCCAAAGCGACGGAATGGACTGTCTGCCGTGTAGCCCTTGATGTGCTCCATGTTGATCACGGCGGTGTACAGCTCAGGGCTGTAATTTGCCGCCATCTGTTCAAGCCAGCTGCGCTCGATGGTGCGCCCGTCCGTGGTGGCACCTTCCACCCCGATACGAAAACGCTTTGCTTTCTTTGCCATTGTCCAGGCTCCGGTCAGTAAAACTCTGTGAGGCTCTATGGTTGCGGCGGCAGGGGTATCGAAACAACGCGCGGACGTTGTACGGGAAACCACACAATGAGGGATGGCGGAAAAGGAAGCGGCGGGGCCGTATTTTGGCTGCATGAACATGACACCCGCCCCCGACGACCTCGATCCCCGCAGGCAGGCTTTACTGCTGTACTTTCAGGGATACCGCATCGCCCGCATTGCTGAAATGCTGGGAGAGAAACCCGCAACCGTTCACAGCTGGAAAAAGCGCGATAAGTGGGGCGACTATGGCCCGCTGGATCAGATGCAGCTGACCACCGCCGCACGCTACTGCCAGCTCATCATGAAGGAGCAGAAGGAAGGGAGAGACTTTAAGGAAATCGACCTGCTGGCGCGTCAGTCCGAGCGCCACGCCCGGATCGGTAAGTTCAGCAACGGCGGCAATGAAGCGGACCTGAACCCGAACGTGGAAAACCGCAACAAAGGCCCGCGTAAGCCCCCGGAAAAGAACCTGTTCAGCGACGAACAGATTGAGAAGCTGCAGGAGGTTTTCCACAGCTCGATGTTCGGCTATCAGCGCCAGTGGTGGGAGGCCGGAAATAAGTACTCAGTCCGCAACCTGCTGAAGTCGCGCCAGATTGGGGCCACCTTCTTTTTTGCCCGCGAGGCGCTGATCGATGCGCTGACTACCGGGCGCAATCAGATTTTCCTGTCAGCCAGTAAGGCGCAGGCGCACGTCTTCAAGCAGTACATTATTGAGTTTGCCCGCGAGGTGGACGTAGACCTGAAGGGCGATCCGATGACGCTCAGCAACGGCGCGTGCCTGTACTTCTTAGGTACCAACGCCCGCACCGCGCAGAGCTACCACGGCAACCTGTACCTGGATGAATATTTCTGGATCCCGAAGTTTCAGGAACTGCAGAAAGTGGCGTCCGGCATGGCGCTGCACAAGAAGTGGCGCGAAACCTACTTTTCCACGCCCTCCAGCCTCACGCACAGCGCCTATCCGTTCTGGTCCGGTTCGCAGTTCAACAAGGGCCGGGCCAAAGCGGACAGGGTTGATATCGACCTCAGCCATCAGTCACTGGCCGCCGGTCGCCTCTGCGAAGATGGCCAGTTTCGCCAGATCGTCACCGTTGAAGACGCGGTGCGCGGCGGCTGTGACCTGTTTGACCTGGAGCAGTTGCGCACGCGCTACAGCCCGGAAGACTACCAGAACCTGCTGATGTGCGTCTTCATGGACGATCTGGCGTCGGTGTTCCAGCTGGCCATGCTGCAGAAGTGCATGGTGGACAGCTGGGAAGTCTGGACCGACTTTGAAGCGCTGGCACTGCGCCCGTTCGGCTGGAAAGAGGTCTGGATCGGCTATGACCCGGCGAAGGGAACGCAGAACGGTGACAGCGCCGGATGCGTGGTCATGGCACCGCCTGCCGTGCCGGGCGGTAAATTCCGCATCCTTGAGCGCCACCAGTGGCGCGGAATGGACTTCCGGGCACAGGCTGACGCCATCAGGACGCTGACGCAGCAGTATAACGTCACCTATATAGGCATCGACTCCACCGGCGTCGGGCTGGGTGTGTACGAGAACGTCAAAGCCTTCTTCCCGCAGGTGAAAGAATTTGTCTATAACCCGAACGTGAAAAACGCCCTGGTGCTGAAGGCTTACGACACCATCGCCAGCGGGCGGCTGGAGTTTGACGCCAGCCACCTCGACATCGCGCAGTCATTCATGTCTATCCGCAAGGCCACTACGGCCAGCGGCAACCGTCCGACCTATGAAACCAGCCGCAGCGAAGAAGTCAGCCACGGCGATTTAGCCTGGGCGACCATGCACGCGCTGGCAAACGAGCCGCTGCAGGGACAGGCGGCACACACGCAGAACATTGTGGAGATTTACTGATGAGCAAACGCAGGAACCGCACCCGCACGCAGCCCGTGCCGCAGCCGGATAACATGACCAGCGGGGCAGCGTCGGAGGCGTTTACCTTTGGCGACCCGATCCCGGTTCTGGACCGTCGCGAACTGCTGGACTACGTGGAGTGTGTTATCAATGATCGCTGGTATGAACCACCCGTGAGCGTTGACGGGCTGGCGCGCACGTTCCGCGCCGCCGTGCATCACAGCTCACCCATCAGCGTAAAGTGCAATATTCTGGCGAGTACCTTTATCCCGCATCGGCTGCTGAGTCAGCAGGCGTTCAGCCGCTTTGCGCTGGATTACCTGATTTTCGGCAATGCCTACCTGGAGAAGCGGACCAGCCGCCTCGGTAACGTGCTGAAGCTGGAGCCGTCGCTGGCGAAGTTCACCCGGCGCGGCCTCGACCTGGACACGTACTGGTATGCGCACTATGGCATTAACACGGAGCCGTATGAGTTTGCGAAGGGCAGCGTTTTTCACCTGATGGAGCCGGATATCAATCAGGAGATTTACGGCCTGCCGGGCTACCTGTCGGCCATCCCGTCGGCGCTGCTGAATGAGTCGGCTACGCTATTCCGCCGCAAGTATTACCTTAATGGCAGTCATGCGGGGTTCATCATGTACATGACCGACCCGGCGCAGAGCCAGCAGGATGTGGACAATATCCGCGGTGCCATGAAAAGCGCAAAAGGCCCTGGCAACTTCCGTAACCTGTTTATGTACAGCCCGAACGGGAAAAAGGACGGCATCCAGATCATTCCGCTGTCAGAGGTGGCGGCAAAGGATGAATTCCTAAATATCAAGAACGTGAGCCGTGATGACATGATGGCTGCGCACCGCGTCCCGCCTCAGATGATGGGAATCATTCCAAATAACACAGGAGGTTTTGGAGATATAGAAAAAGCTGCAAAAGTCTTTTTTAAAAACGAAATAATACCTTTGCAGCAACAAATTTTAGCTATAAATAGCTGGCTTGATCAAGAGGTAATTTCGTTTAAAGAGTATAACTTAGACTAATAATAGCAAGGCCAGATAATGATCTGGCCTTGCTGGGAAAGTTATTTAAATTCAATCAAACATTGTATTTATCATAATACACTGCTGACAACCTGCGATATCCGCAGCCTTTAAGAAATCAGTTTGATTTATCATGACGGCGTTACTGGAGCCTGAAAACTGTAGCTGTCCAAAGACTCCCAATACCGATTTCTTGGTATAATATTTAGACTTACCTGCATAAGCCTCAACGCCTTCATTAAGAATAAATCTTTTTGTTCTCTCCACATCAAGGCGGTTGCTAAGCAAGAAAGTCTCAATAGATGATTTTAGAGAGGTAACTTTATTATCAAAATGACTCAAAAGAAGGTCTTCAAGTGTCCCTTTGTCCGTCTGATCACCATGGAAAATATAGCCTCCCCATTCGATACCCTCAAACGTAACAACCTTACCATTCGAAAGCTCAACAGACTCATCTAGACCAACCTCTCCGTGAATTTCAGATAACCTATCCCTTATTCCTATATCATCCGCATCGAAAAAGTACAAAAACCTATAAGGAATTTGAATGCTGAAATCATCATCACCAGATAAATCCCTATACATTTTTATCAATTTTTTACGTTCTTTGACTCTTCCATCACCATTCAAATTGTGGACAAAAACCAATCGACCATCTTTTTCAAAACTTACTGATGGTAAGTTTGGCCCGGGCGCCTGAAAACCTAACTTTCTATCCGGGACCCTTACTTCAGTTAATTCAACTTCAAATCTTTTATTAAATGGCTCAGGTAATTGGCCAATCTTTTTGTCCTGAATAGAAAATCCATTAACCAAAAGCACTCTGCTTAAAAAAGCGACGTCATGTTGTCCTTCACAGATAGCAACAATGACTTTTCCATATAATTCTTCAGCCATTAAATTACCCTCTAATATCAAGATCAACATTCTTAATTAAATAGCCAAATCGCTCACCTTCGGCACTTTTTACTTGGACTTTGCCATCTTTTTTGCTCAACTGGAAACCAGTGATATCCTCATTCTTATAACCATTATCCAAAAATGCCGATATACACTCGCCAGAATGCGAGGTTAAAAACAGCTGAACATTAAATTTCTCAGATAACTCTTGTGTAAATCTAGTAAATTGTAGCAGCAAACTATAATGTATTGCAGTTTCAAATTCATCAATAAATAGAACACCATTTCGACATGCAGCAAAAGATAGGGCAATATAGAAAATACGCTGAATCCCTTCACCATATGAGGTTAGATCAAAATTCCTATCAATGTCGAACGAAGACTCGACAATAAATCGTTTTAGATCCATATCCTCGGTAAATCTAACATCCTTAATAGTCGGCTCAATTTTGTTGAGGAAATCGACAACCAAACTTATTGCGGACCTAATTTCTTCATTTTTTTCCGCTTCTTTTGATATTAAATTAGCACCTAAACTTTTATTATAATCCTTTAGTAATTCATCAATGTCGTAAAAATAAGGACTTTTGAAGGATGATGAACAAAGGTGAGAAACTTGGTCCGCATTTCTACGCATGCGCTCATGCATGAATGTATGGACTGTGTTACTTACAGATTCACCATCAACACAAGAATTTAGTTTGTAGGAAGCAATGTAATCATCCTGCTTGTCGATAGAAGCATCGTCATATTTCAACATTTCAACTGACACACTACAATTATCGAACTCTCCTTTAATATCTACTTTATCTTGGAAGAGAGCATTTAATAATGTAGGCGTTAAAGTAGTGATTTTGTTTTTTTGGCGAATTAAATTGAAGTGCGAAGATATGTCATTTCTTTGGGTAAGAAGGTAGATTGCCTCGAGAAGTGAAGTTTTACCTGCATTATTAAAACCAGCGATAATATTTATTTTATTGAATTTATCAAGCTTAAACTTTTTGAAAAACTTATACTTTTCTATATTTATTGATTTAAAATGATCTCTTACTCCATATTCAAAATTAGTAGTAAAATTGCCATCCTCAATGTTAATAGAGCTTTGTTTAGGTATGATCTGTATTAACTGCTCCTTAGCTTCATCAAGGAATCTAGAATCCTCATGAGCAATTAGGTTCC
>Ga0265798_10004441_pt1 | contig 19329 bp, 16 predicted proteins | sample P3T30metagenome_FD_192430 | JGI IMG/M metagenome (GOLD analysis project Ga0265798, IMG submission 192430) | Plant litter microbial communities from East Loma Ridge, Irvine, California - P3 T30 | ecosystem: Environmental > Terrestrial > Plant litter > Unclassified | place: USA: California... | reverse complement strand
TATTTATATGCAATTCGAATAAATTAATATACTCAAATTGAGTGGGTCAAGCGGAAGTTCCCAACGTGTGTACCTCTGAAACAACCGAAGTGCTGAATCGGCTCAAGCATCTGTTGGCGGCTTCCAACGACGCAGCGCTGGCCAAGGCCCTGAGCATCAGCCCGCAAACCCTGGCCAGCTGGCGCGCTCGCTGCAGCATTCCTTACGCGTTGTGCATGGACCTGGCGCGCACCGACGGCATTTCCCTTGACTGGTTGCTGTTGGGCCGCGGTGCCATGCTGCTCGAACCGCAGACCCTGCTCGCCGACGATGCGGTGGTTGCGGTGCTGGCCACCCTGCAAGGGCTGTGTGCCCAGGACCTGGAGCATGTTCACCAGGTTGCGCTCGAGCGCAAACGGCTGCGTGAATTGGAACGGGAAGTTGCCAGCCTGCGGCGCTCGAACTGACGGGCTCAGGAACCTCTGAAACGCCGCAGAATGTCCTCGATGTCCAGCCGCCGAACCCAGTCTCGCAACTTCACGCTCAGCGGAATCACCAGCAGTGCGCAGCCGAAAGCGGCAATGCCCCCGGTAAGTTGCGGTACCTGATCGTGCACCATTGGCGCGAACAGCAGACCGACGCCGGCAGATAGCAGTAAGTTGGTCAATTTGCGCGTGCAGCTCGCGCCTTGTTGTCGGCTGATCACCAGGCAGGCGCCCAGTGCCGCGCCCAGCAGGTTATCGAAGGCTGGCCAGGAAGCTGACGCACCCAGTGCCAGGCCCGATGCCGCGGCGGCGCCAGCGACCAGAGTGTCCTGGTTCATGACGCGTCCCCCGGGGCCGGTGACCCGTCGCAATGGCACGATCCGTATTGTTCAAGCACTTGGCACCTCGCCTCGGGTCTGGAGCCGCAACCAGCGGCACTGGACCCATCCTCGCCCGGCGACTCTCATGGCTCAAGGATCGAGCCTTGTAGGAAAGCCGGACAGAGGTACCCCGCTTGAACGGCGCAGATGAACTCAGCCGATGGTCACGGCGGCGTGAGCCTTTTCCAGCAGGCGCTGGTTGCGCGAGGACAGCTGGCGCAGCTGAAGCTGCTTGCCGAACTTGCTGTAGCGGGCGGCGAGATTCTCCATGGTGGCGATGGCCGAATGATCCACCAGGTGCAGATGACGGCAGTCGATGTAGACCTGGTCCGGGTCGTTCTGTGGATCGAACAGCGCCTGGAAATGCGTGGTCGAGGCGAAGAACAATGTGCCGTGCGGGGTGTAGACGCGTGCCTCGTCGCTGTCGTGGACATCGCTGCGCATGTCGCGCGAGTGCTGCCAGGCGAAGGCCAGCGCCGCGATCAGGATGCCGCACAGCACGGCAGTGGCGAGGTCGGTGAACACGGTGATGATGGTCACCGCAATGATCACCACGGCATCGTTGGCGGGCACCTTGCCCAGCACCCGCACCGAACCCCAGGCAAAGGTCTGCTGCGCGACCACGAACATCACCCCGGCCAGTGCAGCCAGCGGAATGCGCTCGATCAGCGGTGACAGGAACAGAATGAACAGCAGGATCATCACCCCGCTGACGATCCCGGACAGCCGCCCGCGGCCCCCGGAACTCAGGTTGATCACGGTCTGCCCGATCATTGCGCACCCCCCCATGCCGCCGAACAGGCCCGAAGTGATGTTGGCCACGCCCAGCGCCACGCATTCGCGGTTGGGCTGGCCACGGGTCTCGGTGATCTCGTCGGTGAGGTTGAAGGTCAGCAAGGTTTCCAGCAATCCGACCATGGCCATCAGCAGGGCATAGGGGGCAATGATTTTCAGCGTCGCCAGGTCCAGCGGGACGCTGGGCCACTCGAAGCTGGGCAGGCCGCCGGCGATGGTCGCCATGTCGGCCAGGGTGCGCGTGGGCAAGTGCAGCCATTGCACCAGCAGACTGACGCCGATGATCGCCACCAGCGCGCCGGGTACGGCCTTGGTCAGGCGCGGCAGCAGGTAGACCACGGCCATGGTCAGCACCACCAGCCCGGTCATGATGCCCAGCTCACCGAGCGGCAGCCATTGGCCGTCGTGGGTCTTGAAGTGTTCGAGCTGCGACATCGCAATGACGATCGCCAGCCCGTTGACGAAGCCCAGCATGACCGGGTGAGGCACCATGCGCACCAGCTTGCCGAGCCGCAGCACGCCGAAAATCGCCATGATCAGGCCGCTGAGCACGACGGTGGCCAACAGGTACTGCACGCCGTGCTGTACCACCAGCGCCACGATGACCACGGCCATCGACCCGGCAGCGCCGGAAATCATCGCCGGTCGGCCGCCCAGCAACGCGGTGAGAGTACAGATGATGAAGGCGCCATATAAACCCATCAATGGGTTGACCTGGGCCACCAGGGCAAAGGCGATGCACTCGGGCACCAGCGCGAAAGAGGACGTCAGGCCAGCCAGTACGTTACGGCGAATATCGGTCAAGGACATGCAATACCTATCAGCACAAACACCCCGCGGCTTGGCAGCCGTGGGGTGTGTCTAGCGTTGTTTTGGGAGACGATCAGTTTAACAGGTGTTGCGGGGTGTGTCTGTCGAGCGCCCGAGTCAGGCGCCCATGTCGAAGGTGTCGGGGTTGGGGCCAAGCCGCCCGGTCTGCGGGATGTGGGCGATGGCCTGCATGTCCTGCCCGTCGAGCACGAAATCGAACACGTCGAGGTTCTGCGCGATGCGCTCCGGGTTGCTCGAGCGCGGAATGACCACGTGCTGGTTCTGGATATGCCAGCGCAGGATCACCTGGGCGGCGCTTTTGCCATGCTTCTCGGCGATCTGCGACAGCACCGGCTGGGAGAGCAGGGCGCCGCCCTGGCCCAGTGGGCTCCACGACTCGGTCACGATGTTCAGGCCCTTGCAGAATTCGACCAACTCAATCTGGGCGAAATCGGGGTGCAGTTCGATCTGGTTGACCGACGGCGTCACCCCAGTATCGGCAATGATGTGCTGCAGGTGTTCGGGATGAAAGTTGGACACGCCGATAGAGCGCACGCGGCCTTCTTCCTGGAGCCGTACGAAGGCTTTCCAGGTGTCGCGGTAGGCGGCCTTCTTGGGCAGCGCCCAGTGGATGAGGTACAGGTCGAGCTGCTCCAGGCCAAGCTTGGCCATGCTCGCGTCGAACGCGCGCAGGGTGCTGTCGTAGCCCTGGTCGGTGTTCCACAGTTTGGTGGTGATGAAGATCTCGTCGCGTGCCAGTCCGCTTTCGGCCACGGCGCGGCCGACGCCGGCCTCGTTGCCGTAGATCATGGCGGTGTCGATGTGGCGGTAGCCGGCCCTGAGGGCGGCCACGCTCGACGCGTAGGCCTGATCGTCATCGAGCTGCCAGACGCCCAGACCCAGTTGTGGAATCTGCACGCCGTCGTTGAGGGTGATCAGTGGTGCATGTGGCATGGGAGGTTGCTCCTGATAGCGGTGAGTCGATGGGGATGTCGACCCGCCGCTACCCGGCATAGTTCACGCCAGCAGCGCTAGACGAAGAGCATCGCCGGCTGCTCCAGCAGGCGTTTGACCGCCTGGATGAAGCGCGCCGCGTCCATGCCGTCGACCACGCGGTGATCGAAGGAGCTGGAGAGGTTCATCATCTGTCGGATCGCGATCTGGCCATTGACGACCATGGGCCGTTCCACCACGCGGTTGACGCCGACGATGGCCACTTCAGGCCGGTTGATCACGGGTGTCGAGGCGATGCCGCCCAGGGCACCCAGGCTGGTCAGGGTGATGGTCGAGCCGGACAGCTCGTTGCGCGCCGCCTTGCCACTGCGCGCGGCATGGGCCAGGCGGTTGATTTCCCCTGCCGTGAACCACAGGTCTGCAGCTTCGGCATGGCGCAGCACCGGCACCATCAAACCGTTGTCGCTTTGCGTGGCGATGCCCATGTGCACGGCACCGTGGCGAGTGATGACCTGCTGTTGATCGTCGTAGTGCGCGTTGATCTGCGGGAACTCGCGCAACGCCACGACCAATGCCCGGATCAACAGCGGCAGCAGGGTCAGCTTGCCGCGGCTCTCACCGAACTGCGCGTTGAGGTCGGCGCGCAGCGACAGCAGTGCGGTAACGTCGATCTCCTCGACATAGCTGAAGTGCGCCACCTGCCGCGTGGCTTCCTGCATGCGCTGGGCGATCTTGCGGCGCAAGCCGATGACGGGGATGCGTTCCTCGTCGATTCGCGGCGTGCCGATTGCCGCCTGTGGCGCGGTGCGGCTGCCACTCAGGAATGCGTCCAGGTCTGCATGCCGAATGCGCCCGGCAGGGCCGGTGCCGCGCAGGCCGGCCAGGTCGATGCCTTCGTCGCGCGCGCGCTGGCGCACGGCCGGCGAGGCCAAAGGCCGCGAGGTCGCTTCGGCGGTGGGCTTGTTGCAAGCGGCCCTGGCCACCGGTACGGCGTTCGTCGGCGCGCTGGCCGGTACAGGCGCAACCGCCACTTCGGCGTCGTCGCTTGCGTCCACGGCTACCGGGGTCTGGGCCTCGTGATGATTGCCGGTGCCCTGGACCTCGATGCGGATCAACTCGGCCCCTACCGCCATGACTTCACCCGGCACGCCCCCCAGGGCGACCACGGTGCCGGCCACCGAGCTGGGAATTTCCACGGTCGCCTTGTCGGTCATCACATCGGCCAATACCTGGTCTTCACTGACGGTGTCGCCGACCTTGACGAACCATTCCACCAGCTCGACCTGGGCGATGCCTTCGCCGATGTCCGGCATACGGATTACATGCGTGCCCATTCAGACCTCCATCACACGTTGCAAGGCAGCGCCGACACGCGCAGGGCCTGGGAAATAGGCCCATTCCTGGGCGTGCGGGTACGGCGTGTCCCAGCCGGTGACGCGTTCGATGGGCGCCTCCAGATGGTGGAAGCAATGTTCCTGCACCAGCGCCACCAGCTCGGCGCCGAAGCCGCAGGTGCGGGTGGCTTCGTGGACCACCACGCAGCGTCCGGTTTTCTGCACCGAAGCGACGATGGTGTCCAGGTCCAGCGGCCACAGGCTGCGCAGGTCGATCACCTCGGCGTCGATCCCGGTCTCCTCGGCGGCGGTGACCGCCACGTAGACGGTGGTGCCGTAGGTCAGCACCGTGACTTCGCTGCCCGGCCGCACGATGGCGGCGCTGTCCAGTGGCACGCTGTAGTAGCCCTCGGGTACCGCGCTGGCGGCGTGCTTGGACCACGGCGTCACGGGCCGGTCGTGATGGCCGTCGAAGGGGCCGTTGTAGAGTCGCTTGGGCTCCAGGAAAATCACCGGATCGTCGTTCTCGATCGCGGCGATCAGCAGCCCTTTGGCGTCGTAGGGGTTGGAGGGCATGACGGTGCGCAGACCGCAGACCTGGGTGAAGATCGCTTCCGGGCTCTGGCTGTGCGTCTGGCCGCCGTAGATGCCGCCGCCGCAGGGCATGCGTACGGTCATCGGCGCGCTGAACTGCCCGGCCGAGCGAAAGCGCAGGCGCGCGGCCTCCGATGCCAGTTGGTCGTAGGCGGGGTAGACGTAGTCGGCGAACTGGATCTCGGCCACCGGGCGCAGGCCATAGGCGCCCATGCCGACCGCGATGCCGACGATGCCGCTTTCGGAAATCGGCGTGTCGAACACCCGCGAGCGCCCGTACTTGGCTTGCAGCCCTTCGGTGCAGCGGAACACCCCGCCGAAGTAGCCGATGTCCTGGCCGAAGGCGACCACGTTGGGGTCGCGCTCGAGCATGACGTCCATGGCCGACCGGATGGCCTGGACCATGCTCATGATGGCCGTGCTGTTTGCTTTCTCGACCGGTGTTTCTGTAGGCATGTTCATGATGTCAGGCTCCCATCTGCTGACGTTGCCGACGCAGATGCTCGGGCATGTCCTTGTACACGTCTTCGAAAATGGTCGCGGCGCTTGCGACCCGACCACTGACCAGCGTGCCGAATTGTTCGGCCGCCTTCAGCGCGGCAATGACCTGTGCCTCGATCTCGCTTTCCAGGGCGGCGTGGCGCTCTTCGCTCCAGACACCGGTAACGATCAAATGCTGCTTGAGGCGGGCGATCGGATCACCCAGCGGAAAGTGCTGGCTATCGTCGGCAGGGCGGTATTTGGAAGGATCGTCTGAGGTGGAGTGGGGGCCGGAGCGGTAGGTGACCCATTCGATCAAGGTCGGCCCGTGGTTGCGCCGAGCGCGTTCTGCGGCCCAGCGCGAGGCGGCGAACACCGCGAGGAAATCGTTGCCGTCCACCCGCAGCGAGGCTATGCCACAGCCCACGCCGCGCCCGGCGAAGGTCGTGGCTTCACCGCCAGCGATACCCTGGAACGACGAGATCGCCCACTGGTTGTTGACCACGTTGAGAATGACCGGCGCGCGGTAGACGTGGGCGAACGTCAAGGCGGTATGGAAGTCGGCCTCGGCGGTGGAACCGTCGCCGATCCACGCCGACGCGATGCGCGTGTCGCCCTGGATGGCCGAGGCCATGGCCCAACCCACCGCCTGGACGAACTGGGTGGCCAGGTTGCCGGATATGCTGAAGAAGCCTTCGTTTTTGTACGAGTACATGACCGGCAACTGGCGACCCTTGAGCGGGTCTTTCTCGTTGGAGAACAGCTGGCAGATCATGTCCACCAGCGGCAGCTTGCGCGCCATCAGGATGCTCTGCTGGCGGTAGGTGGGAAAGCACATGTCGTCGGCGCGCAGTGCCAGCGCATGGGCGCTGCCAATGGCTTCTTCGCCCAGGCTCTGTATATAGAAAGACATTTTCTTCTGGCGCTGGGCGGTCACCATCCGCGTGTCGTAGATGCGCGTGGTGAGCATGGCGCGCAGGCCGTCGTGCAGCACCTGTTCGGGAATGTCTTCGGCCCACGGGCCCTGCGCCTGGCCGTCCTCGTCGAGCACCCGTACCAGGCTTGCGGCCAGGTCGGCGGTGGCTTGCGGGTCGACATCGACGGCGGGCTTGCGCACAGCGCCTGCGGCGCTCAGCTGCAGATAGGAAAAGTCGGTCTTGCAGCCGGGACGGCCGCTGGGTTCAGGCACATGCAGCCTGAGGGGAAGATAGTCGTTCACGTCGTCACTACCCTTGATCTTGTTGTTGTGGGTGCAGCGTTGGGGTTGAGTCTAGTCGGCGTTTGCCGACCGCTCGCAATGCAGACCCCTTGAAACCAATGCTACGGCGCGGCGCAGGCAAAATCATGCCGAAAACGGTAAACGGCGTCAGTGCAATTGCATGAATCATGCGCTTTTGATCCGCTTTCGCAATGATTCATGCCGAGTCAGCAGTGGTGTTTCGGCAGGCCCGGAAACGCAAAAACCCGCCGAGGCGGGTTCTTGTGGTTGCAGCGGGGCGCGTGTCAGCCCAGGACGGCTTCGGCGCCTGTGAACAGCGGCTGTGCAGCGGAGCGCCCAGTCACCAGGGACAGGTCCTCAACCAGGATGCGTGTACCCCTGCGTTGTTGCAGAACGATGTCCAGCGCGCGGCTAGGCTGCAGATCGACGTCGTCGAAGGTGATCATCTGGCCTGGCTCGACGGCGCGCTTCATGACCGCGTGGCTCATCAGGCCGATCGGTACGTGATCCTCGTGACGGTCGATGATCACGCTCTCGCCGCGCAGCTGGAACCCGCCGATGCCGCGGCTGATCAGCTCGCCCGCCGGCATGGCATGCTTGGCGATGGCGGCGACGCCAACGGTGGGGTTGGTCGAGTTGTTCAGCAGAATGCCGCCGCCGTTGAGTACGCGGCGCAGTGTCTTGCCGACCTCCAGCGAACACAGGTGGAAAGGGCGCAGCAGGGCGTAGTAGGGGCCCGCACCCAGCTTGAGGTACTGCAGCGCCTGGCTTTGCACGCGGTCATGGCGACCGACCAGGAACACACCGCCGGCAGCGTAGCCGCTGGGAATCACGTAGTCGACGATCGACTGGCCCAGGCTGTCGGCAAGGGCGCCCAGTATGGCCGAGCTCTCGTCGAGATTGGTCGAAGGCAGGCCTTCCATGCCCTGGCGGGTGATGGTCGCGCCGAAACCGTTGGCCACCAGCGCCTGTTCGATCTGCACCTTGGTGCCGTCGGTGAATGAGGTGGTCTGCTCGATGCTGATGCCCTGACGCGACGACCAGTAGGCCATGTCCTCGTGGCTGGGGTTGTGGTTCAGGTAACCCTTCATGTTGCCGTACACCAGCGGTTCGAAGCCCATCATGATGGCCTCTTCACGCAGGGCTGCCAGCGAGCCGGGCTGATCGCCCTCGGCTTCGGTGATGAAACCCTTGCCGGCCAGGTACGAACCGGTGGTCACCTGCAGCTCGGCGTTGACGGTGATGACCCGCAGGCCGGCAATGAAAGCGCGCTCGATCACCACGGTGCCGTGGCACACATCGCCGCTGCATTCGATGATCAGGTCACTGTGGTCGATCAAGTCGTCGAGCGAGTTGGTGAGTACGCCGTCCAACGGAAAATTCGCCAGCTCACGCACCGGGCGACGGGTCAGGACCCGCGTCACCTGTACGTCCTTGTAATGTTTGGCCAGAAGCAGAACCAGCGCGCGTGCAATCATGCCGGTACCGCTAACACCGATTCTGGTAACAGTCGTTTTGTCCATGGGGCGCACTCTCGAAAAGTTGAACAGCAGGAAACAGCTAGGCACAGCAGGCCGTCCGCGATCCTTGGTCAGGGACGGCGCCTGGGGTGTGCAGGTCCATCAGGGCAAAGCAAAATCCGGGTAAAACGTCATCAGCGCAGCGGGAACGTCGAACTCATGCCCAGCTTCGAGTTCTCGCCGTCATGAATGGCCCGCTGCAGCAGCGCCAGGCGATCCTGGGCATTGCGGCGACGAGCGAAGTAAGTCAGCAGCGAATTGAAAATCTTGCGGTTCAGGCGGTACATCAGCGGTGATGCCAGCCACACGTGCTTGTCGAACCAGGCCTGGTTGCGCGCCGAGTAGTAGGCGCGAAAATCCGAGTTGCCCAGCAGGAACGATTCATAGATGTTGCGAGTGTTGGCCTTGTTGTTCCAGGAATCCTCCAGCTCGTCGATGACCGCATCGGTGAGCAGGTAGAGGTGCCCGCCGTTGGCAGTGATACGCCGGGTGTATTCGGTGTCGTCCACGTACAGGACCAACTCGCGGCGCGGCACGCCGATGCTTTCGTACAGGCTGCGATGGCCGAGCATGCCGCCATAAGGCGCGAAGGGCAGGCTGAGCATGGCCGCCGGTTTGCTGCGACGCTTGCCCCAGGGGCGACGGCGCCACAGTTTGTAAGGGATCTGCGCAACGTGGAAACCGAAGTAGCTCGAAGGCCGCTGCGTGGCGAAACGCAGTGGCACGCCCTGGGCGATGTCCTCCTGCTGGCCGGGGCGGAAGCCCAGCACGGCGACCTGGCTGCTGCCGTGCACGCCTTCCAGGCGTCTGAGCTCTGCGTGCAGCAGCTCGACTGCGGCCGGCGTTGGCGTGTTGTCGTCGTCCATCATCCAGATGTACTCGGCGCCATTGGCCAGCGCGGCTTCGATGCCCACTGCGTAACCGTTGGCCGAGCCGCTGTTTTCCGCCAGCTGTATGACCCGCACGCGTCCCGGCCAGCGTTCGGCGAGCTGGTCCACCGGGGCGGTTGCAGCGTTGCTGACGATCAGCACTTCGTCGATTTCTGCAAAGCTCAAGGCATCGCCGACCAATTGCTCGAGGTAACCCAGGCGATCGCCGTAGGTCACGGTAACGATGGTCGTCCCCTCTTTGGGGCTTTTTTCCGCACCCGAGAACACTTCCAGGTAGGAGTAGCCATCAATGAGGATTGTCGAGTGTTGTTGCCGAGTATCGACCATGTGGATGCCTTCGCTTGAAAAGAGGAGGGGGTTTGCACCGCCCGTTGGTTAATGCTTTTTTCCGCGTGCTGCAGCGGAGCGCATTGAAACGAGTTTCAAGCGAGGCGAAAACTCTGCATGTTCTGTACTTGTGCTCGACATTTCTGTGCCCCATTCCATTTCGAGTTCAACTCTGTCAATCCGGATTCGTCAATCTGAATCCGTCAATCAGAAGTTAAAGCTACCGCCGGTCCATGCAACGCAGTGGGCGTGGTGTTTCATTTATTTGAATGGCGCTTTCACCGGAACCGGCTAGACGCTCTTCTTGCCTTCGGAAAGTCTCTGGAACGAGGTTTCATGGGCGTTGAAGCGAATTTAAGGTGGTGCTGGCATGTAAGTCAATGCAGCGAATCATGATTTTTGACAAAAATTTTACATTTGCCTTGTGTTTCGCGTAAGTCATTGATTTATATAGTAGTCAATGTTCTGTCGTGGCCATCTGTCAAGAATCCGTGCGCCAAATCAGGCGCGTCAAAAAACTAATTGGCTGTATTTCAACGGCTTTAACAGGGCGGCTTGCGATAAGAACTATCTTCTTATTGGAGGACTTGCGCAGCGCATAAGTTTGCGACATTCTTCTTTCCGTTCGTCAGGGGCAGTGAACTTTCTTCGTGCCCCGTTAAAAGTACCGTTTTCCTACTGCCCCGTTTCATGAATCTGCCACCGGCCGGACATGTGCGTGGGGCGTCTGGCCGTGTGCGCATCTGGACGACCGTTTGTTCCGAAAGACTTTTCAATGTCGCGCCACGCGTGGGGTATTACCGATGTTGTTCAACTCGATGGTATTCATCGCCGGATTTCTGCCGGTGGTCTTGCTGGGGTTCTTTCTGCTTGCCGGAACGGGACGTCAGCGCCTGGCTGCCATATGGCTGACCTTGGCGTCGCTGGTGTTCTACGGCTGGTGGAACCCCGCCAACGTCCCTTTGTTGCTGGGCAGCATCGCCTTCAACTACGTGCTGGCCGGGCAACTACTGCGTACGCGTTCCAAAGCACTGTTGATCATGGGTGTCAGCGCCAACCTGGCGTTGTTGCTGTATTTCAAATACACCGGTTTTCTGTTCGGAAATATCAACGAAGCGTTTGGTCTGGGCTGGACACTGCAGAACATCACTCTGCCGCTGGCCATCTCGTTCTTCACCTTCCAGCAGATTGCCTACCTGGTCGACACCCATGACGGCGAAGTGGTTGAACATGACTTCGTCAACTACTGCCTGTTCATCACGTTCTTTCCGCATCTGATTGCCGGCCCCATCACTCACCACCGGGAAATGCTCGAGCAGTTTCGCCATGGCGACAACTTTCGTCCGCGGCTGGTCAACCTATCCATTGGCGCCAGCATCTTTCTGATGGGCCTGTTCAAGAAAGTCATCATGGCCGACCCCATGGGCGAGAAGGCCGCTCCGGTATTCGCCATGGCGGCAGACGGAACCGTACCCGCCCTGCACGAGGCCTGGATTGGAGCGTTGAGCTACACCCTGCAGATCTACTTCGACTTTTCCGGTTACACCGACATGGCCATCGGCCTGGGGCTGCTGTTTGGCATCAGCCTGCCGGCCAACTTCAACAGCCCGTTCAAGGCACGCAATGTCATCGACTACTGGTCGCGCTGGCACATGACCCTGACCCGCTTTCTTACCAGCTACATCTACAACCCGATCGTGCTGCGCATCGCCCGTCGACGCATGGCGGCAGGATTGCCGATGCCCAAGCGCGGCAAGATGAGCCTGGGTACGTTCTGCATGGTGGTGGCCTATCCGACCGTGCTGACCATGTTCATTTCCGGCGTGTGGCACGGCGCGGGCTGGCAGTTCGTGGCGTTTGGCCTGGTGCACGGCTTCTACCTGGTGGTGGCGCACGGCTGGCGCGCCTGGAAGGCTCGCCGGGGCTGGGCCGTGGACAGTGATCGCTGGATGCACCGGATACCGGCCGTGCTGCTGACCTTCACCTGCGTGGTGGTGGCCATGGTGTTCTTCCGCGCGCCGACCCTGACCAGTGCCCTGGCGGTACTGGGCGGTATGCTCGGCTTGAGCGAGCTGCCGGCACAACTGGCGGCCAACCACCTGCGCAGCCTGATCATGATCGCCGCCTTGCTGGCGTTCGTCTGGACGCTGCCGAACATCCAGCAATGGATGGGCCATTTGCGCACCGCCCTCAACGCCAAGCCGGAGCTTCACTGGTTGCAGCGCCGAGTGCCGGCCAGTGCCTGGCAACCCAGCGCCACCGTTGGCGTGGGCATCGGCGTGCTGGGCTTCTTCGCGCTGGCCACGGCGTTCTCGGTTGCCCCCAGCGAATTCCTTTACTTCCAGTTCTGATCAATCGCCCCGTTCTGATCAATCACAAGGTGCCGACCATGGAACAGTTAGCCTGGCTTGCCCAACACCCCGACCTGGGTGCGGCGATTTCCCACGCCAAGTCGCTGAGCGATCCTCTGGCGCGTCTGTATGAAACGGCGAGGCTGGCCGCCTACCGTCGCGATTTCACCCAGACGCTGCGCCTGGATCGCCTTGCGCAGCAGGGCATCGAGCTGCTCGTTGGTGAAGGTGAACAAAGCGTACCGGGCTTCACCGCGTTGCGCATGGCCGTGCTGGCGTCGCATACCGTGGACCATTTGCTGCCGGGTATCCGCGTCGCCGCGCTGCAGCGTCAGGTCGGCGTGTCGGTGTACCTGGCGCCCTATGGCCAGTATCGCCAGGCGTTGCTCGGTGATGATCCCGCGCTGAAGGCTTTTGCCCCGCAGGTCATTCTGCTCGCCCTCGACGCCATGGATTCGCCACCCAGTTTCGCCCTGCATGCCAGTGCCGAAGAGGCCGAAAACGCGGTGCAGGCGCGGGTTGAAGAATTGCGCCTGCTCTGGCGCCAGGCCCGTGCGCGCTACGCTGCGCAGGTCATCCAGCAAACCCTGGTGCCCGCGACCCCGGCGCTGTTCGGTCACTTCGACGCGCTGGTGCCAGGCTCGCCGCGCGCCTTGCTCGAACGGCTGAACAACGAGATTCGTCGTGCCGCCCGCGAAGACGGCGTGTTGCTCATGGACCTGGCCTGGAGTGCGGCCGGTGGCCAGTACGGCGACGGCCTGGCCAACCCGGTCCGCTGGCATCAGGCCAAACAACTGGTGAGTCCGATCTGGGCACCGTTGTACGGCGACCAACTCGCGCGCATCGCTGCCGCAGTGGTCGGTCGCTCGCGCAAGTGCCTGGTGCTGGACCTGGACAACACCCTGTGGGGCGGCGTGGTGGGTGACGACGGGGTCGACGGCCTGTACCTGGGGCAGGGCAGTGCCACCGGTGAAGCCTTCCTCGCTTTCCAGCAGTACGCGGCGCAGCTGGCGCGCCGCGGTGTGATCCTGGCGGTGTGCAGCAAGAACGACATGCAGGTAGCCGAGGCGGCGTTCGATCATCCGGAAATGGCGTTGAAGCGCAGCGACATCGCCGCCTTCGTGGCCAACTGGGAAGACAAGGCGAGCAACCTGCGGCGCATCGCCGAGCAATTGAACATCGGCTTGGACAGCCTGGTGTTCGTCGACGACAACCCTGCCGAGCGCGACATCGTGCGCCGTGAATTGCCCCAGGTGGCGGTCCCGGAGCTGCCCGATGACGTCGCCGACTACCCGGCACGGGTGGCTGCCGCGGGTTACTTCGAGGCCATTGCCTTCACTGCCGACGACAGCGCCCGTGTCCAGACCTACCGGGCCAACGGCGAACGCCAGGCGGCGCTGGGTCAGGCCACTGACATGGCCGGTTACCTCAAGGGCCTGGAAATGGTCATGCAGGCGCGGCCCATAGGCACTGCGGAACTGGCGCGGGCGACGCAGCTGATCAACAAGACCAACCAGTTCAACCTCAGCACGCGGCGCTACAGCGAGGTGCAGGTGCAACAGCTGGCAGACACCCCCGGCGCGGTCGCCTTGAGCCTGCGCCTGACCGACAAGTTCGGCGACAACGGCCTGATCAGCGTGGTGTTGGCGCGCCCCGACACCACTTGTGCCGCCGACGAGCTGTTCATCGACACCTGGCTGATGAGCTGCCGTGTGCTGGGCCGCCAGGCCGAACAGGCGGCCCTGCAGGTACTTGCCCAACACGCCGCTACCGCCGGCTACAGCGCGTTGATCGGCGAATACCGCCCCAGCGAGCGCAATGCGATGGTCGCCGAACATTATCCGCAGCTGGGCTTCGTCAATGCGCCGAACCCCGATGCCAGTTCGCCGGCCACGCTGTGGCGTTACCCACTGAACGCGTCTTCCACGTTCAACCATCACATCGAGATCCGCCATGACTGAAACCACTACCGTGTTGCACGAACTGACCGACCTGTTCCGTGACCTGTTCGACGACGAAGGCCTGGTGCTGAGCAGCGACACCACGGCCGATCAGGTCGAGGGCTGGGACAGCCAGATGCACGTGATGCTGATCGTCGCCGCCGAGCAGCGCTTCGGCATCAAGTTCCGCACCGCGGAACTGGAGTCGTTGCGCAACGTCGGCCAATTCACTCAGTTGATCGAAAGCAAACTTTCCGGGAGTTGACCGATGCAAACGACCGCACAGCCACACGCATCGCCGCCTGCGGGCGCCGCGATGGGCCCTGCCTACCTGATCTGGATGGGTGTCGGGCTGTTCGGCAGTCTGGCGCTTTTCGCCGGCTTGATTCTGGGGCTGCGCGCCACCGGCAACCTGCCGCCGCCGGCGTTTTCCAACAGCCTGTGTGCGGACGAAAAGCTCTCGTTCATGCGTGAGCACCCGGCGCAGGCGCCGAACCTGCTGGTGGTGGGTTCGTCGGTCGCGTGGCGGCACTTCGACGGCCAGACGGTCGCCGACAAGGCCCCTGGGGTGCGGCCACTCAATGGTGCGTTCTGCGGACTGCGCGCCAACCAGGCGGTGTACGTCGCCAACTGGCTGCTGGACCGCGAAACCACCGTCGAGCAAGTGCTGATGATCGTCGACCCGTTGGACTTCGCTGGTTGCAGCACAGTCGCCGCGGCCGTGTTCGACCGCCGCGATGCCGATGCCTACGTGTACGGACAGGGCTCGGCCTGGCTGCCCTACATGCGCTATTTCACCCCCGGCTCGCTGCTGCGCAACGCGCGTACGGTCAAGGCGCAGCGGGCCGGGCAGGTCGAGTTCGATCCGTTGGTGTTCAACCGCTACGGCGACGGGCCGTTGGATACCCGCAATTCTCGCGCGCTGCTGTACGGCCAGCCCGACGCGCTTGACCCGACCTGCTTCGCAGCTCTCGACAGCCTGGCGCAGCGCCTCCAGCGCGAAGGGCGCCCGCTGACCGTGGTAGCAACCCCATTGCATCCGCAGTGGAAGGCCGAACACGATGGCGACGGTCGCCTGCTGGCCGCGTTCGACAGCGCGCTGCGCCAGACCCTGGAGCGCACTGGCGCGCGGTTGTGGAACGCCGACACCGAATACCGGGTCGGCGAAGCTGCGTTCGTCGATGCCATCCACCTGCGCTGGAGCGCGGCGCAGACGCTGTCCGTCGACCTTGCGGCGCGCCTTGCACCGGTCGCGGAGGTGGCCGTGGTGCAGCGCCAGTAGTAGTCGCCGCCGGTTGTTGGAAGGGGGCTCGAACGCTGAAAATAATCGTTCAAATACCGCTGAAACGTTAAAAACCTGTCACCTCACGGCCCTGTTAGTCTGCCCGTAAGCACCTCACGGACAGCTGCACCATGAAGGCTTGGGTCGTTCCCCTGATCGCGCTGTGCTACAGCGCTTCGCTCGACGCTCGAACGCTGGCGTTGACCGAGGCCGAGCGCGGTTGGATCCGTGACCACCCGGTGGTGGAGTATGCGGTGGATCCCTACTGGCCCATCGAGTATGTGGAAAATGGCCAGCACCAGGGGCTGACCCGTGACTACATCGATCATATCCAGCGCACCACCGGCCTGCGTCTGGTCCGCGTGCCCAGCCCCGACTGGCAGGCGACGCAGCAGGCCTTGGCCAGCGGCCGGCTGATGCTGGCTTCGGCAGTGTCCGAGCGCTTGCTCGACGCACAGCCTCGCAGCCAGTTGCTGTTGAGCCAGCCGTACTTCTTTGGCGCGACGGTGGCGATCACCCGCGCCGGCAAGCCCATGCTGTTCACTGCCGGCCGCCTGGCAGGGCAGACCGTGGCGGTGAAAGGCGGTGGTGGCTATGAACACTACCTTCGCCAGCACCATCCCGACGTTCGCCTGCTGTTGCTCGGTGATGCCGAACAGGCCCTGGCCGCGGTGGCCGAACAACGCGCGGACGTGGCAATCGGTCTGGACGCCGTGCTGCAACCGGTGTTGCGCCGCAAGTATGCCGGTCGCCTGCACCTGGCCGGCGTGGTGGCCGACATGCCGGTGGTGCTGGCCATGGGCGTGACACCCAGCGAGCCGCTGTTGCGCGCCATCGTCGACAAGGCGCTGGACAGCCTCACCTCCAAGGCCACCGATGATATCTATGACCGTTGGTTGGCGCAGACCGATTTCGGCGCACCCACCTGGCAGACCCTGGCGCAGTATTACTGGCTGGAAATCGTCGTCGGACTCGGGCTGTTGCTGCTGCTCGCCACCCTGGCCCGCCGCGCTCGCGTGGCGCAACGCCGCGCGCAACGCAGCGAACGGCGCATGGCGCGCTTTTTGGCCATGCTCGGCCACGAGATTCGCACGCCGATGAATGCGGTGCTGTCGGCCATCGAACTGTTGTCCCGCAGCCATCTGGGTGCCCGTGAACAGCAGTGGGTTGGCCTGGCCAACGATTCGGCCGTGAATCTGCTGGAGCTGCTCGACGACATTCTAGAGATCACGCGCCTGGACGCCGGCGCGGTACGTCTGCACCTGCAGCCCACCGACCTGGCCGCGTTGGGCCGCAGCGTCGCCGAGCTGTACCGCCTGGAAGCCGAGCGTAAAGGCCTGCGCCTGGATTACCGCGCGCTGGGGTTCGATCAAACGCTGCTCAGCGTCGATCGCCTGCGCGTGCGGCAGATTCTCACCAACCTGCTCTCCAATGCGGTCAAGTTCACCCACCATGGCCAGGTCAGCCTGGCCCTCGAATGCCGCCCCACGGCCAAGGGCGCAGGCGGATGGCTCGAGATCCGCGTCAGCGACAGTGGTGTCGGCATCGCGCCGGATCGCCACAACGCTGTGTTCGAAGCATTCACCCAGGCCAATGGCAGCACGACCGAGCGCTACGGGGGCAGCGGCTTGGGTCTGGCCATCTGCCGCGAGCTGATCCAGCTCATGGGTGGCAGCATCGCCCTGCACAGCGAAGTGGGCTGCGGCACCGTAATCAGCTGCCGGTTGCCGGTGACGCTGCAAGCGCTGTCGCCGACACTGGCAACGGCGCTGCCTGCCGCTGCGGTGGACACGTTGGTGGCGCTGCGCAAGACGGTACTGGTGGTCGAAGACCATGTGCTTAATCAACGTGTCATCGCCCAGCAACTGGAATTGCTGGGCTATCGCTGCGAAGTGGTCGGGAGTGGTACGCAGGCCCTGGGCACCCTCAGTGCGCATGACGATTTGGGTCTGGTATTGCTTGATTGCCAGCTGCCGGACCTTGATGGCTACGCCCTGGCCCGCAAGATCCGGCAGATACCCGGCGGCTACGGGCACGTTCCCATCGTCGCCATTTCCGCCGCCAGTGATCCCGAGCACGTGCAGCGCTGCTATGCCAGCGGCATGAACGATGTGTTGCTCAAGCCCTTGCAGCTGTCGGAGCTGGCACGGGTCTGCGGCCAGTTCCTGAGGGTCGCCGAGCGATCGGTGGCGCCGCTTGCGCCGGCACTCGATGCAGCGACCCGGCGAACGATCGAGCAGCTTCTGGTAACGACCTGTCGAGACGATTTGCGCGAGCTGACCCAGGCCTTGCAGGAGCAGCGCCTGCAGGCGGCCATCGGCCTGGCCCATCGCATGGAGGGGGCCGCGCGCATGGCGGGCGCGCTGATGCTGGCCGATGCCGCAGAGCACCTGCAGCAGCGCCTGGAAGCGTGGCCGCTGCCGCGCGAAGCCTGGCAGCACGGGGTGGATGAGGTCTACCGGGCACTGGATGACATCGACAAGCTGCCATCGCGCTGAGCTTATATCCGGACATAAAGTGCGAAGATTGATTCTACAGACCTATAAGTGCTAATATCTGCTCTGTAGATCAGAAAAAGGGCCTGACCATGACTGCCTCGCTGCAAACCGCCGAGTTCACCCGCGACCAATGCGTGGCGGGTCTGCGCACCGCCTTGCGCATTCTGGACAAATGGAATGCGTCGGGCGAGCAGGCCTGCAAGATCCTGCGCATCTCGCGCAGCACCTATAGCCGTGGCCGGCAGGGCGATTCCCGATGGTCGGTGAGCCTGGACATGGACCAGATGCATCGCATCAGCTTCGTTCTGAACATTCACGCGGCCTTGCGCACGATCTTCGATAACCCGGAAAACGTTTATGGCTTTGCCAACATGGAGAACGCCAACGCTTTCTTCAACGGCCGCAAACCGCTCGAGGTGATGGCCCAGGGCGACTTCATCTCACTCTACGAAACCTTTCGTCGAGTGGACGCCTTGCGTGGCGCGCAATGGTGACGGCCGCTCGATTGCCTACCGTGGCCGGTGCTGCCGTGCAGGCTTATCGCCTGGTGAATTCGCGGTTTCCGCCCATCGCGCTGTTCGACGATGTCGCCGATGCCGATGAGTTCGACATGCTCTATCGGCTCCAGGCGCTGACCAATCCCAGGCTGCAGAACGAGGTCGGCGCATTGCAGCTGATCCCCCTGGATCAGATTCCGTTCGGCATCGTGGGTTGTTCCTACGCCACGGCGCCGTTCACCCATGTGAATGCCGATGGCTCGCGCTTCAGTGATGGCAGCTATGGGGTGCTGTACCTGGCCGATACGGTGGAGACGGCGATTGCCGAAGTGCACCACCATCAAAACCGCTACTGGGCAAAGGTGAGCGGCTTGAACTACGAGCGTTTCGTCTTCCGCAGCCTGGTCTGCGCTTTCAATGATGCCGCTTGCCGCGATGCCACCGGGCTGTCGTTGCAAGACCCGGTCTATGCCCCGGACGACTACAGCGCCGCCAATGCGCTGGGTGCGCACGTTCGGCAACTGGGCGCCACGGGCTTGCTCTACCATTCTGTACGCTCGCCGGGCAACCATTGCTGGGCATTGATGACGCCCAGGCCTGTTGCCTCGATCATTCAGGCGGGGCACTACGAAATGATCTGGAACGGCGGGATCACCAGCGTCAACCGGATTTCCAATCCCTAGCGGCGTACCGTTCGCCCGTCATTGCACCCAGTCAGGTTGAACCCGTGCTGCGTCACCGGGCTCTGAACAGACACTGTTTCCAATCCCACGGGTGCCCCATGATCCAAATCAACAGCTACACCACCGTCAAACGTCGACCACGGGTACCGCACGACATATTCGCCCACTACTGGCGCGACGTGCATGGTCCGCTGTGCGCACGGCTGCCGGGATTGGGCCTGTACATCCAGCACCATCTTTCCCGCGAGCAGGATGCCCATCTGTGGCCGCTGGCCGAAGGTATCCAGGAAATCAGCGACTACGAGCTCGAC
>Ga0265798_10004438_pt1 | contig 19348 bp, 17 predicted proteins | sample P3T30metagenome_FD_192430 | JGI IMG/M metagenome (GOLD analysis project Ga0265798, IMG submission 192430) | Plant litter microbial communities from East Loma Ridge, Irvine, California - P3 T30 | ecosystem: Environmental > Terrestrial > Plant litter > Unclassified | place: USA: California... | reverse complement strand
AATGTCCGACTACTCCAATGCCCAAGTCGTGCCCACCGAATCGACCAAAGTGCAAACCGTGCGATGCCAACAAAGGAATGAAGCTTCAGCTGTTCCCAGAATTCGTAAACACGACCAAGTTCTTCACGATCGGAACCGTTCCCCACCCATACACGCTGACTTCGTTACACTACACGCGCGACATGATAGACAAGAATTTTCTGCGCAACAGTGCAGCACGCGACCTGTGGATTAAGAAGCTGACGGACAAATCTATTCCGGACGATCACACTGAAGAGTACCGCGTACTCAAGTTCAAGGAGCTTGTAGCAGCAGCCCCCGCTCATACTTTATGGCTCACAGCCGAGCGCATCACCCAAGACGACCTAGACTGGATCTTCGGTTTCGGTCTACCCCAGAACGCGTCTGCGAATGCCGAGCCCAGTTCGCCCAGCAAGGAGTCCGAACTCATCGTCTTCCCGCGTCCAGATCCACCCAAGCCCATCGAGGGTATAGATATCCCGGACGAAAAGTGGATCGAGAAAGAGGAAGAGCGCTTGAAGAAGGCACGCGAGGCCATCAAGAGCAAAGATAGGAACATGAAGCTGGTAGTCGAAGCCGTGGAGCAGTGGAACCTGGCAGACACGGAAGCCTGGAGGTTTTCGCGTGCCTACTCAGCGAGAAGACGCCAAGAGCGGAAGAAGTGGGAAGAGGAAGAGGCAAAGTTCTCGGGTAGTGAAAAGAAGGCTGGCGTTAGACCTGGCGAGGGCGGTGGAAGATGGACCGATCGGAGTTGATTCAGTTAGCGATTTGGGTTGTTCTATAGGAGTATCTATTGGCGTTCTTGGGGTTTGTTCAATACTAGCGTGTACAGCTTAGAGCTAGTATCTGGTGAGAACGTGAGACTGGCTGGGCCATGACCGTACAGCGGCGAACATGAGAAGAGGCTGTAGGACGTCGCAAAAAGAGATGGGCATCCGCTTGCATAGGCAAAAAGAAGGTCAAAACATACAACAATGGGGTACAGTAGTAATGGATGAAGCCAAACGGTGCTCAGGCGGTCTTACGAGCGGATAACAACACGAACTGTCGTGACATCAGCAGCATCCCCCGAGAAATTCCTGCGTTGGGACTTTCTCAGCCTTGTGCAACAGTCAACCCCTCCTGCAGTGCCTAACCTCTACCAAGGTAGACAGTGGCGTGCAGGCGAAGCATCTGGAAGAGGGAGGCGGAGGTCCCCGGGGACATCAGCTGCACAGTGATGGATTGGGATAATGAGCAGCAGAAAACCGGTGTATGATCAATACACGGTGTAAGGCTTCAAGGGTGGTACACTGCTCTCTCCTGCAGTGTTTAACCGCCGCGCCAGTTGTGGGACTCCAGAGTTACGTCCGCTCCTATGATTTATTACTCGAACCTAGCACAGAAACCTATTTCTCGCCATACGGCGTGAAAAATACGCTGAAACATAACAAGTTCTTGGAAGATAAAAGATAAATCGTTCTCAGTATACCTGCGACGTGCAGAAAACAAGACTGCGCAAGCCGCTCTTCGGAAATCCTCATCGCGTGCTGGACGGCTACGACATGGCTGCTCATCGCAGGCTTACTGGTCGCTAGTAATGAAATTCCTGGGACCACATGGGTGTCATACGCTACATGCGCCGCGTTCATAGGATGGTCAGTAATTCTGCGCCTCATCGAGTACCTCAACGTGGTGACGGCACCCGCCGAACGCCGGAATGTAAACGAATCCGACGCGCCCGATGCTGTATTCATCATGGGCCGCAATAACTCTTCATTTGTGCTTAAAGGAAGCCGCCAAGATGTGAAAGACTGGACGAGTCGCGGGCTGATGTACCGCGAGGCTCCGTGCGGCGTACCAGCGTTCATATGGCAGGGCGTCACCCGCATGGCTAGCCTGATGGTGTTGTTGTTCATCTTCTCAGCGGTGCCGAATGGAAGCACACTAGATCAAGTCGCGTTTATTCTTCTAAACGCGGTTGCGCAGCTCAATGTGCTCGTTGGACAGCGGCTGAATAGTCGGTGTGTGATAGCAAGGCTAAGGAAGGAAGAAGACTCAAGGGTGGAGACCAGGACACACGTTTATGCGAATCTGATCAGAGAGTTTAGGGATGCCGAGAGCGAGAAACAGTGGGTTGATGCGTCGGGGATTTTGCCCAGGACCGAGGTGTGGAAGGAATGGAAAGAACGGGTTGTGCACGATGAGGGAAATGATCCAAAGAAGTTGTACCGGGTGATATCAGATGACTTTGAGGATAAGAGCAAGAGCAGAAATGCAAGTTTAGGTGATATGGACAGGTTCGTTGAAGTGAAGGAGAGAAGTTAATAGCGCAGCGACATGGGAGTACATGTTGGGCAGCACCTCCTCGCCTTCCTCAGCGTAATTCGTAAATCCACTCTTGCTCCTTCCTATAGAACCGTTCTCGCACCGCTTCCCCGTCCATATATCCGTGGACATAGCTCTCCCCTTTGAAGGTGTAGAACGAACCCTCATCTGGCTTGAACCTCTGCTTTGTGGTTTCCTTCTTGCCATCATCCCTGACCAGCTGTTCCAAGCGCACCTTCCGTTCCTTGTCTTTTTTGAGAATGTCGTTAACTTTCTTTTGGGCGATTTTTACCTCTTGCTCCCATTCTGAACCAGAACTTGGATGACCTTGTCCTTTGTGCCTTTCTTTTTGTCTCTCATATCTTTCTTTACGTACAAGGATCGTTTCCAGCCTCTGAACGCACGAAAGAAATGCCTGATATCCATCCTCGAAACTTTCTTCGATTTTGTCCTCCTCTTTCTTAGACTCAGCGCGCAGAATGACCGGAACAGTACACCCATAGAGGATGCATACCAGATCTCCTTTTCGGACATCTTTGCCAAGTCCTAGCTTACCTGCTCTAGTTTTGAAGAGAGATCGACCCCAAATGACGGCATGGACCCGCCGACAAAACGCTGCAATGATGGAATTTCGTTCGTTGTTGATCAAAGCCGCGGTATTCACGCTCCCACTTTCCCGCCCACCTTTGTCCACAGATTCTCTACATGCTCTTGCATAATAGTACGGTGGATTGTTGTTGTCAAGGCCTCTGTCGGCGACTATCGTCCTCCAGAAGTCAGCTGGTGGGTCGTTCTCGTCGTATGGTGGTTTCCATCCACTCAGTTCCAGCCATGAGTTCGGAATGCTCCCTCCTTGGGATGCATCTCTGACCTCATCAACCTCGTCCACTTTGAAACCCGTAACATAGAGACTGTAATGTCCCATGTAAGGTCTTTTCTTGAACTCGAGCAGCCCAAGCTGTACAATCTCAGTTTGTGCGGCGTTGTAGTTTCTGTGCCCATCTCGCGGCGACCCAACCAAAGGATCTGCATTTGCCCGTCCTGTCTTCTTGATCTGAATACCAGGGTGGCGATAAATCTCGAACGGTGCATTCTTAGCACGAGGTACCCATGACGGTAGATCAATATCCTTGAAAAGCTCCATCTCGTCGATATCACCCTGATTCTCTTTCTTCTGATGTATCTTTTGCCTCCGTGATTCTTCGCAACGCTTTCCTGTTTCCTCCAGACTCCAGTCCACTTCACTCTCCAGGTGCTCTTTTCGGTACTCTTCGAGTTTCTTGTCTTCGTGCCATTTCTCACTTCGCACACGTGTAAGCGTTCGTTGTTTTTCTGTTTGATTTGCAAGTGACTTTTTCTTCTTTTTCTTCGCCCTAGCCGAACTGCCGCGCTGGGGCTCCAATGCCCACGGCCGACACAATATGTCCAAAGCCTGTACTGGGTCATATGCGCTCTTCCTCTGAATGCAAAACTCCACAAAGTCTCGACATACGTCTGAATATGGTCTGGTATAATCGACTATGAATGGTTTCTCAGCCAGAAATCCCTGGAAAAGCGACAGTGCAAATGGCAATTCCACATCACTAGTTGCGTTGGTAGGCTCAATGCCTGGTACCACGTCTCTGGTATCGGGTATCGTATCTGAAGCGAATGGTGCCGCGTCTCTAGCGATGGCTAGCATGGAATACACCGAATCCCTGCACTCGCTTGCTTTGAAAATGAACATAGTCGTCACTAGGTACTCCAGGCTGAGAAGGCTTCTGCGATCCAATGGATCAATCGTTTGTATGCTCTTGAGTGAACTTATTCGGTCGTCATGTTTCTGCTTGGCGGCTCTCTTCTTCTCTTTTTCTTCATTGGCAGTCCTTTGTTCGTCGGTCAAGTTCTCGTCGGTGTCCTTGTGGTTCACTTCATTTTTGTCCATGGGCGTCCCATAACTGCCAAACACCTTGCCTGTTGCCTGGACGAGAAGGCTAGCTCCAAGCTCTGAGACATACTCAAACCAGCCGGGTACATGTCGAAATTGCACGTCCTTCTGCATTACTTCTGACAGCCGATGTGTAGCGTTTTCAACCTCCACGAAAAGCTCTACGGCAACAGCGAATTCTTTCCATGGCATTGAGTCAGGTCCGCACCATATTTCAGCCTTCTTAGCTAAAGACAGCTCTTGAACGACCCAGCGACGGGAAAACCATTCTCGCTGCATGAGTACCATTAATGCACGCCACTTGCTGCTGTAATCCTTATCAGAGCTGATGGAATCAAAGTCTTTTAGGTGCGTAATCTCTTCTTTGATGAACTTGAATGCGACCTCGCTCTCGTCATCCTGCTGCCCAAGCCAAATGCAGACATTGGCTGCTCGAGTGTAGACCCTGGACATCATCTGAACTTGTTGATTGCGCTCGACATCATTGTCTTGGTCGATGCAGATTGCATCAATCCAGAGAGTTCTCGGCTTCCCTTGGTGACGAAGGTATTTTAATGCAAGAGCCAGGTCCTTCCTCACTGGCATTTTGTAGTCCTCGTCTCCTTTCGTGACAGATACTGCGTATTCAGAGATAGCTCGACCCCAGCACCATGATAGTGCTTCGTACTCAATTTCAATCTTTCCCACTGCCTCCAACTCTTCTTCTAGAATGGTTCGTTTCAGCTTCTCGAATTGGCTTTTGAGGGAATCCTTTTCTTCTTCCAACGCTCTCGTATACCATGCATCATTCGCCGTTTGCCATGAACTGTTCGCCGTCTGCTGTACGTGCTCCGTGATCCTCCATGTGCCATCTAGCGCCTGCCCCTTCAGTTCCGTTTTCTTTATTGATGCCCTTAACAACCGTTTTACTCTTTCCAGGTCTCGCTCGGCACTTGTCTGGCTACCCTTGCGAACCACATGTGTGGGGATATGGAAAGAATTATCGTAAGCCGCCTCGAAAAGTTCACATTTGAGGGAGTCGTCGCGGTTACCCCCATATAGACGCATCAGACGGATCATCTTTGGTGGCAAAGGATCGTATACGAATTGCTTCATTCTTCTCAAAGATGGGTCCATGAAGCGAAGTAGTTCCGAGCTAATCCTGCTCGAGCTCGCACCTCTGTCTGTCTTTTGGAGAACAACGGTTTCGTTCCCGAGTACGCTGATCGGGTCATGCAGTTTTCCGATTGGAAGAAACTCAGTGTCGACACCGGAAATATGAGGCAACGACAGTAGAGCAATAGATCCGAGGTGTTCGCTCACATGCTCCCACAAAGCTTGGTATCGCGACTCTGTATCATGATCTTCCGCGTAGTCTGACACGTGAGTGCACAAGGGACAGGCGAACGGCCCTCTACTGTATCGTTTGTTGATGCTCAGTCGACCACGCAGGCGAGACACACTCAGATGTGTCCCATGCTGATCTTGCAAGTGCGCTTCGAAGACACTTTGTTCTTCAAACTCGTGCAGATGATCATCGCACGAATCGCAGTACCACCGGACTGAATGAACTCGAGCAGTCCACTCTCGTGTGTGCTTTCTCAGCATGTGCTCTTCCCAGTCAGATGACTTCTCAAAGAATAGAAGGGGTTCTTGACAGGACTCTGACAAACAGATTAGAGGCTGGATGTCCCTTCGAATGTGGGCCCTATGCCTTGATCAGCACATCGCAGACCATTGGCGACGAACAGTAATACTGACCTCCAGATATCCTCTGTTAACGATGAAACCTCGATGGGGGAGAAACATATAGGACATGAGACAATCGACGAGAAGGCTGTGCGCCCCGGAAGTGGCGGATACATATCTTCATTGCGTTGCAACACCTGTCCATGGTTTTTGGGTTCATCTTCTCTTCGCGTGCTGCGCTGCACTTCGAGGGCTTCACTCAGCCGGGCTTTACTGTCTTTGAGCTGACTCAAATAACCCATAGACCTTGTGCGGAGGTACACTGCGCGTGAGATATGCGTGCATAAGCTTGTCGGAGCGCCTGGTAATCGCAATTGCATCATCTTGGTGCAATCCTCGACAGATATTGCACAAACTGAGGAAGCACTTGATGCATCGTATGCACTTGACTTTCGTCGCAACGTCTGAGTGATTGCAAAAAGACGATCGATTGCTGTTCCCACTACAGCCAGACCGACTCGATCACCCCTCGCACTGGTTTCTGCGATCAATTGCAGACCGGAGGCTTGGTGTAATCGAGCCCATTCGAGGTTTTGTCGCAGCATGTATAACAAATCCAGAATCATCTCCCTTGTCGTCTGGGTGAGTGCGAGTCGAGAGTCGAGAGGCGCTCTGGCTTCGGGCCTCGCACCTGCATAAGCAGTCCATCTGACGAACAACGTCCGCAGATCTTGCACAAGGCTATGTGCAGATTCATCAGTTTCAAATTGTTTCAGTGCGTCCTCAAACAGAGTTGAGCAGGCGTTTGCGGCTTCGTGGATCGGGAGTGTGTGTGTGGGGTATCCGGCTGACGCTTCTGCCATCCTGGTGTAGCTGGGTCGAGAGCAGACCGAGGGTTTGTGTCTGCGCAAGATTGCGGAGGTGCAGGCAGTAGGTAAGCGGGACGTGTTGGGGATCGTCATGCATAATCTATCACCAAAACAGTCGGGTGGCGCAGGCACGTGATTTCCTCAGCTGAGGCTGTGTTAAACCCACCTGCATTCTCCCAGCTGGACAGACATTCTGACACGCGATTTATCAAAGGCCCTGAAAATGCATCTCAAAACGTTTCGAGAGTTCGACGTGAAGCTCTTCTTTGACACGATCGGCTATTTCGTGTCTTGCTGCCCGGCTGCCCCACGCCGATACCCTTTCAACCCCCACAAGCCTGATGGTGACATACACTTGGACAATCAAACCCAAGCCCTTCGACACGAAATAGGGCTCCTTCCGTTGTCACTTTCAGAGGCACGCGCGAGTCTCTCACTCTCCGCGCACGATCTCGATGATGCAGCTCGAGCTCTACAAGATGTATTGCAGCTTATAGACGATTGCATCGCCACCCCGCGTACTGACAGCGGACCACATGGCGTGCGTTCTGTTCCTTGATTATGATATCGCAGTCATATGCTAATTACAACTGTGTAGAGATATCCCAATCTCAAAGTGCTACGACAGGGTCTTCTTCAAGCCAGAGTTACCGCCCTCGTTCGCTTTGCTGATCCGAAAAGAAATGAAGAAGTTCCTGCGCAATACAAAGACGTGGCAGACCGTGCTTACAAGCTCAACAGAGCCCTGGCAAGGATATTCGAACATGAGAACAATGAGACCAGTCTGATGCACACCGAGGGGGGGGATAACGCATGTCATAAAGCAAAACGAAACTTCAGTCTGAAGACGTACGACAGAATATCGGCGGCGACAAAGGCACTATCAATCGTCATCAACAATCGTTACACTGAATGTCCGCAGAGACATTTGACGTGGGTAAATCTTGACAGCTGCTGCGAGTCGCGAGATGAAGTACTGATCAAGACCATGGTCACAGCCTGCGATCAGCATCATCTACCTGGTTGGCGCACCGTACACTGGACAATGAGCCCAGATGAATCGTCTCGGAAACAAGACCCGAATTGGAAACTGTGTCAAACACTTCAAATGACTTCTAGTCAGCAGAAAGCGGTCCATATCGAACTCTCGCCCGACGGATCCTGGGAAGATGTCAGTCAGACACAGGCTTCAACCATTAAGTTGCGGAGACAGAGGATAGAGGCGCTTTCCTGGGTACCGCAAGACTGCTATCCTGTACACATGTCGTTGGCAGGTGCTTCACGACACAAGAAAGAGGAACGTCTGGCCTTTGCGGTCAGAGTAGTACAGTCAGTTCTATGCCTCGTGGGCAGTCCACTTGTCCAACGTCGCTGGAAGCCCGAAGACCTCATTCTTCCTCACAGAACTACCTCAGATGATGGACAACGTTCCCTCCAACTATACTTGGGCGAAAGATCGGGACCTACGCAGCGAACATCCTCACGATCGTTGGCGCATTTTTTCACTTTTCTTTTGGTGCACTTTCTGGGCTTGTTAGCTGGCTGGATATGGCACCTCATAGGCGTCTCTCTCCAATACCAATACACGCTGACTATAGATCTTCATGGCCTGCTCAAGTCAACGTTCAATGGCTCTGGCAGTCTTGATGGGCACAGCAGACTAGGCAACCTGTTGACGAAGGCTTATTTCAGTGAACCTGGGGCGCAGTCAACTGCCAGCTACACTACGCCAATACATGTGCCAACCATGAAGCACCAGCTGGTCCTAGATCTCATTCTCACGCTGTTTCAATTGTTGTTCCTCAAGAAGGTTGAGATTACGGTCGAAGATCAAGAGCTGGGACTGGGCGGCGATCTGCAGCATGGACGAAGTCTATTCAACGCCCTGCGGCGCGAAGCCGATGCTTATCTCGATGAGCACCTCGCTAAGGATGCTTATATGACCCTCATAGAAACATGCTTGGATCTGTACCAACGGCTTGGTGATATGGACGATATGAACTTCCGATACACCGTCCATGACATGATTTTCACGCCACTGGAAGCTCTGATGATCGACAACGGTGCATCGAAGACCTCTGAGAACGAAACAAACATCGCAACGCCTGGTTCACGAGAACTTCTTGGGTACGAACGAGCATCTATGGTCTCTGGTCGTTCGCAAGCCGTCCAGCACACGTCATCTCCAACGGCCGCACCTGTTCCGGAAGAGCGGCAAGATGTATCTCCCTTTTCCACTGTCGTGAAACACCAGAGACCGCAGATGTCTGCTAGCTGCAGGTGCGACAGTCCGGCATCTATAACACTGGAAACCTGAGAACACTGACTTCGACAGTTCTGCACTCCTTGACGAGCCTGCAAACCGAATGACGGCTGTAGCGAACAACGATACAGGCGAATTGTTTGACTGGAATATCTCAACCACGTCGTCACAAGAGTATGATGCTTCGACAGCACAGCGTCTTATGCTAACATGAACAGGTCGGAACGTGCCACGAGGTGGTTCGAGAATTTCGAGCTTCTTTTCGGGAGCAAGGTTGCGATGTCGCGAGATGGTCAGGATGAAGGAATTAAAGTCGCCGTTCTTGATACAGGACTTGACGTAGACCACATTGTCTTTAAGAAGAGCCTGAAACTGCATGGATCGAAAGTCTTGTGTCGGCGAGATTGGACTAAGCTATCTTCCGCCACCGAAGACGAGCAACAGGACGCCTCGATCGATGAGTCAACAGATGATATGGTAGGACATGGTACCGCTGTTTGCGACATTATCGTTCGTGTTTCCAAGGTCCAACTATATGTTGGCAAGATCTCCAAAGCAGCTCAATTTCCAAAGGATGCTCCAGCAACGGTCGCTCAGGTCAGTCAACACGTTCGAATAGGTTGAACAACACTGAGAAGAAGATAGGCAATTCTGTACGCAACGAAAACGTGGAAAGTTCACATAATTGTGATGTCATTAGGCTTCGAAAAGTCTGATGAACGAATACGACAAGCAGTAAAGACTGCCACTGCAGCGGACATCATCATATTCGCGGCTGCATCGAATTCGGGCTCTCAATTCCCACACAAGAGAGTCGCTTTTCCCGCAAGATTGAGTGGGCATGTGTTCAGCATTCGCTCAGCCACGGCTCAGCGTAAGCTAGCCGATGCGTCTCCCGTACCTCGGGCTGGTGAGGACAACTTCGCGGTGCTTGGGGAAGCGATCACAGCCGCTTATGTTGGAAACAAAGATAGCGCCTACTTCTCGGGGTCTTCATTTGCCACGCCAGTCGCTGCTGGAATCGCAGCATTGATCCTCGAATTTTCAAAGCATAAGCGTTACATTCCGCCGAAACAGAGAGGGTCCTCGAAGAACAAGTATGTTGATGGAGTCAGTCTGGAAGCACAAAAACTACTTTGCTCGTATGAGGGTATCAGGAAGATGCTTCGGTACATGTCCGCTGTGGACGACCTCGCTGTTACCGAGGGGTTCGCTTTGATCTCTCCCTGGACGTTGTTCGCGGAGGGCCGCGAAAATGAATGGTTGTGGGAAGAGCTACGCTTCCAAATGATGAACCTCTGATTGGTTAGGATGAGTTGACTCTGCGCTGAAGGCCCCAACCCAAGTTCGTCGAAACAGAACGGGGAGCTCAATTCCACATGTTAGTGCCCAGACAGAGAGCAGATTAGCCCCCATGTCGATGCATGCACACAACCACTCGCAATCATATAGTGGCGTCACAGCGTTGCTGCCTGGACGCATCAAGGCTGTGTGATTGCTGACATGCACTAGGCGTCCAATCAGTCAACCCCACGTCTTCTCTAGCGCAGTCGGTCTCCAGCTGGAGCTGAAGTCTCAGCCTCAGCTCCAGCTCGCCCGTTGTTATATTCAGCAGATTTCCTGCCATCTAAGAGTCAGAGAACAAGTTGGAACTTCTCAATCTATACTTGAGAATGCCCAGACATACGTACCTCCGACCGGCGAACGATGACTATGCGCCTGATGAGAACATCAAGCTTGGCTACGTCTGGCGGGATCCTCGAGATCCTGGAACCTTCATCGGCGAGCCAGTCGCAATTCCAGAGACTATCAAAGTCAATCACAACTTCAAAGGGGCCTGGGTGAAGGATATGGGGAAGAAGACAAGCGGCTCCTTTGCTCTACTGGCGAAGCTGTTCTCACTGCCAATTGGGGGCTCCCTCAATGCTAGTTATGAGGATGTAAAAGATGGCAAATATACCATCCCAAGCATGGACACTTACTCTTTTGAGCCCACTGAAGACTACGTTTTGGCCAGCATCGAAGCCGTCTCGCAAGATATTCTCAGAACGGGCGCCAGTTTGTACATGGTCACGGGAACCAAGATCGCACGTGGAGGACAAGGCTCGAGAAAGGAGTCCAGGAAGGTCGGGTTTGAGGAGAGTGCGCGCATCGATGGCTCATCCGTTGGCGCGCCTGTAGAGGCTGGAGAGAAAGCTGGGCTATTCCGGGAGTCGCACGATAACGAAGAATTCGGTTCCACGGGCGATTTCGTCTTTGCATACCGAATCCGAAAAATCATCTATCGGAAGGGTATCCTCAAGACAGAAGAGTACAATAAGGGGGCCGTGATGGGCGAAGAGACCATGGGAGGTGCGGAAGAGGCCCGATTGGAGGTCACAGCGGCCGAGGTCGATGATGAGGATGTTGTGTCAGACGGAGACGTTATATCTTGCGCGGACGATGATGGCGAGGAGTGGGACATCATAGTCTAGGGCGTGCGTACAGCGCTAGTTCCTTTTGTCTTGTATGCACGCGTTCTAGTCCGAACTACCTGCTTTTGGGATCAATTTGGGTCATTCATAGAGGTGACAGTGCAGATACATCACGTTCGTCTCACCAGCCAAGCTATCGATATGCCAGACGCTCCCTCTTGGACCTGTTTATCGCAGTGGGGTAAATCCATTGATTTTGAGCGAAAGCAGTTGGTACATTGGGCCAAATCGTACGAGATAACTATCGATCAACTGGGCCACTCTGATGATGATCTCGATGGGACAGCTTATGGTCGAGACGAAACGCCTTCAGATCAAATCATGGGTTTCCAACAAGTAGACACGAGACCGCTTCGATTTCGAGGTTATCTCATCAAAGCAGATGTAGAGCTAGGCAGTTGGTCACCTTGGTTTCCACAAGCGTGGGGACAGCGTGTGACCACGCGTCATACCCGGGAGGACATGGGACTTTTCTTCCCCGACTCAGATCCGTTCAAAGAGCCCATACTAGAGGTTACATGTTGTCTTTGTGTCGTGTGTGAGGATAGACATAGCGCTGCGTATATGTGGTTAGCCTTGATGTCCACATCTCAGCCCGACGTCTACGAACGAGTCGGTATGGGCCGGCTCACCATTGACGACAAGACTCAGCCTTTGCCATCATGTTGGGAAGCTGAGGACAAAGCGACGTTCACTTTGGTGTAAGAGGTGGTGAGCAATGTGTGATTACTTTTTCGAACGTGCGGGGCGCAGGTGGCGTGGCCTCGCCCTGCGCCCATCCCCGGCCTCCAACTCGCAGACCAATCCATCTCTTGACTGTGATGCACGGTGAAACAAGTAGAGGTTAGTTCTTTCGCAAACTTGAATATACTCTGCAAGGGCTCATTCCTACGTCAGCGCTCTCAGAGCAGACAGGACCTGACCCCCGAGCCTTTCAGGCGTCAACGGGTTCCCGCAGTCCTGCGATCCTACATAGCCTGCGCGCGTCTCACGCTTATCCTTTGCCAACGATCGCTCGCGCAACACAGGACAAGCAAGCATGGCAACACAAGAAGAGAGCCAGATGAACGACTGTAAAGAATTCTTGCAGAAGTTTGAAAGATGGGCAGATCCGACCTGGGGCTTCTTCATTTACGGCACCTATACGCGCCCACAAGGCCAGGAAGTCTCAAACGAAGATACAGACAAGGAAAGCAAAGCAGGTCAGTGGAAATCAATGCAGCCTATCGAGTGCAAGTATTGATGAACAACAGATGCGACCGATGATGATGCGCACTTCCAAGCAGTGATCCGCAAAGTCTACGCCCACGCAACAGATAACCTGCGTTACAGCAACCCCGCGCCATACAACCAAAAGATGATAGACATCTTACGTCTCGATCCTGCTGCTTATATGCCTGGCGCGTCGCTTGACGTCGTCTGTAGGCATTTCCGCCAACATTATGCTCAAAAAGTCTTCCCGGAGACAATGGGTGAACCTGGGCCTCCAGCAATACAGGACGACATTCCCGATGAGGAGAAACTCGGTCCAAAGTGGGCCTGGTGTATAGTCATCGATGATGAGGCGCTTGAGAGTTTGAAGAACGGCCCCGAGCCCGTAAGAGATACGCCGCCAGAAGGCGTAAGTTCTCTTCAACTGGCCTACAATGCTAAAGAAGCATTTGTAAAGTTACTATCTGGGATGAAGACGACGATGGAGGGGCCTGAAGTGATCGCTGCGGCAGGTCGTCCAGGTAGTGGATGTCCTCAAACAGTGTGGAATGGATGGCTCAAGTTCTCGCCTGTGGATCTTATGGGTGTTTGGATTCAGGCGGAGAGCAACGGTATCATCGATATGTTTTACGGGGAGGATAAACTTTTCGACTGGTAATCATCGAGGTTGATGTGCTGCATATGCAACGACAGCTTGGGTACGTACACTTGGCACTCCAATCAATCAGATCAGATCCTCCAGGCAACCATCCTTCGATCAAAAAAAAGCCGATATATCCGGACTCATCTGAATCATCTTGGTAGAGGCATGGGAAGACTGACACAACACTCACAATGGCGCATCAGATATCGTTGACTTTGGTAGGAGACAATCCAGTGAGCATGTATCGGTGGCGATGTTGACTTTTCGAAGGGCCATGAACTGCATTCAGATGTAACAACGCTGACACGCCCTTACACCTTCCTAGTAGCCGTTACACCAAAATCATCCACCATCATGAGCTACAGGTCAACTTCAAGTCCCTCACGCCCCTTCATCCAGCTGCATACACAGCTCACACCTGCTCAAATCCAACTCATCCAGTCCCACGAAGATTTCGGCGAAGTACGCGTCCCAGTCAGCGAACTCAATCTCGCAAGTTTCCTCCGCAACCATATCGATCTTGAGGCTCCATCAAAAGACGCGTGGACGGTATCAAAGCTCGTCGCCAGACTTCGAGATGCAAAGGCTGCCCATGATGACGACAGTGACGGTGGCGATGGCGTTTTGGTCCACATCCTAAGCTTTACAGTCCTTGGTGATCAGAGCGGGGGGCTGGTTCCAGAAGGTCGCATGTTACTGTGGAAGTGGGCTAAACCTCAAAGTCAGTACTGGAAGACAGGCTCCTGGAGCCATAGCTTGACACAGGTCCTGGTCGATGCCGAGTGGAACACGGGTAAAGATGTCACGATGTACGTGAAGGCTGTTGAAGAGGAGGAGTATGAGAAGGTGTTGAAAGGCGAGAAGAAGACTTAAACGGAGTCACTTGCACTGAGAGCAGATTGCAAAATATGATAGCTCCTGTAGCCCATCAAAATTTCCCGTTCTGTGTCACGTTACTCTCGACCATCCGGGTCCAAAGCTGTACCTAAATCTTCTACCCTCTGACTTTCCGGCTGGCTTGTCAAACGTAGACCGCTTGAACTTTGATGCAATCTCAGAATCCATCACTGCCTCATATTTTCCACAACTTCTTGACTGTCATCCACACCAGTCTCCCTGTTTCTGAGTCTAATGTGAGCCTCGCGATCTTCCTCCTTGGTTATCGACAACACCCTTCTGTGAAACGGTAGCAAAAATTGCGCGATTCTGTCGCCTTTCCTTGCATTGATAATCACACTCTCGTAGGCACGAAGATTTGATGCGCGCCGGCCACGAACGGCATTGGTGATATCTCCATGTGCAACATCTTGCGAAAACTCTTCAACCGCTTTTACTATATCTTTTGACGCCTCTCGCAGACGCTTCCAAGTAGAATAGGGTACGTATCGCTTGAAAGGCTTCGATATGTGTCGACCATACGGATCAAAGCTCCCCACGGAGTAGGGTCCGTAGAGATACAGCCTTCTGATAGCCATAGCATCGGATGTGTGCCCCAGGTCTGCAAGTACAGCAGGTATGTTGAGCCAGTGACGGGTTGAACGATTTGATAACTCTAAACATCAAGGATATACATCAGCTTGCATAAGACTGTGCTTTGTGGAACAAGACCTACCGTGGCTTGGAGCCCTTAACAAAAACCCATCTGCTTGGGTATATGGCGATGGCCGCTCCCCAACTGTAGCCATGAGATCCCAATGCGCGATCTGAGCTCGTGTCCCGACGAAAATAGTGCCAGCACCCTTGGTCATTAGGACTCTTGTGCCAAGTGACAAAGCAAATAAGTGGCAGTTCTTCTCTTGAATCGTGTATCCGCGGAATTGACTCACAACGAAGTGGGCTAAATCTTCTATTTGCGTCAAATTGAACTGAGTCTGTCCGATTCCAAAAGCAATCATGGGTACATGTCCGTTGCTGGCAGCGTGTGCATTCAAACGATGGACATTGTCACAGCGGATCTGCCAATCGATAGACTCAAGCTCGGATTTCGCATGCTCCAGGGTAAAAGGGTCGACTTGCAAACGAATCCCATCTTTGTGCAGCACTAGGTGGAAAAAGCTACCCTGTGAGTAGAGGGACCAGTGCTTGAAAGAAGCTGGCCATTGCGGGTGCGGGACACTAACAAGATACACATCGTGTGTTGGGGATGCTGAAGTTCCGTACTCGGCCAAAGCTGGGTGCCATTGGATTGCGGACGACAGCTGTACCAGATACACACTATGAGACCAGCCTGCGGGAAAAGATTGAATACTGTCAATTAATTCCCGAAGTCCCTTTCTTTTCCTCTTTTTGCGGAGGATGTCGTGGAGGGTGTCCAAGTAGCTGGTGAGATCTGCTTGTAGAATTGTTTGGTTGGTTGGCCCGAATCCGACCATGTTGGATGCGCTCAGACTGACTGATGGTAGCTGTAAGACAGGGTCGACCCCGTAAGGTGATGAATAACGGTCCTGGCAGAAATGACCGAAGAGAAGCAGTGGGAAATGGGGAAAATGGTTGCTGAACCCCAGCTCGTTTCGCCATCTAAGCGATCGACACACCGTCTCCATACCTAGGTAGATAAGATTGCTCCATACTTTTGACAGGGCGTGGTAAGACCAGTCGGCGGCTACGAGCTTATCCGGTTTTGCTATTCTTGGCTCTACCTATGACAGTTCTGTACAACCTCAACAGAGGCTGTGATTCGACAGCCAGGATGCGGGGGAGGTCATGCTGCCTAAAATGATGTCGGTGGCCCTGAAAGTCAGACCAATGAGACAGATTAACTTGAGTAAATTGGTGAGGTATTGATTATAGGTAAATCCCCCGTGTGATCGTCACACCTTCCCCCGCCTATTGCTGAGCAAGCCTCTGAACACAGACTACCTACACGACCCTGGAATCATGTTCAAGCGTAAAGGTCCAGCGCGCGCCCATCGCTCAACGTTACCCGATTATTACTTTCCAATTTTCCAGCAATGTAGCTTGACTGACTACAATCCGAGCTCCCACAGATGCGAAACAGACCTGGCCGACCCCCCCGATCCTTTGTCGTCCTCCCAACCTTCAGCGATCGAGACTGGAGTGAAGCGACGAGGCTTCGATGGCGCCGACCACCGTTTCTACCATGAACAGAAGGAGCTACGATTTCCTGCCAGCGCCTACTCCGATACATTCCTCAAAGAAACTGCGCAAAACCCGTGCAAGTGGTACGAAATCGGCGTCGCCTTCAATCCACAGCATGCCTCCATCATCATACACGATATAACCGGCACCAATACAGACAAACCGGAGATACAGTTTGCATACATTGGCATCGAGGGAAAGGCGCCCACGAGCTTTGTCGAAGGAGAGGTTCGGCGGCTTCACCTTGTGAACCGGGACGAAAACGGTGACTTGACACTTCATGATCTGCTATTAGAGGATGTTGAAGTACCCAAAGACTTCCAGTCGTACTACAACGTCTTTCGGCTTCGGACGACCATAAGGACCATCAAATACAACGCCAATTTATCGTTCCCCAGATACTACAAGATGGTGGCAAGCGACTGCGCCACATTCGCACACAACTTTCTCATTAGAACCCTCACGGTTCTTTGCGACGAGCGCAAAATCAAACAGCCTAAATTCGATGCCATAGTGAAGAATCTCGTTGAACACAATCATATCAAGAATGGTCCCGTAGGAGAATCGGAAGTCGCTTCTCGTAGGGACAAGGCCTTAGGCGAATCGGGTGGGACTGTCGCCGGAAGTTCAGTCGCAACAGGATACTGAACCATATGGTCAGTAGCCAGAGTGCTGTTGGGCGAGAAGAAGACCTGGACCGGGTTCCCTTGGGTTGATCGTAGGTAGCGCAGTGTGTCTTGGTGTGAGACACCTCATGTTAAGACATGAGGAAGGAGTGACTGTGCTTTCTAGTAACAGCTCATTCTGTGGAGGCGCTATCCTGAATTAGTGTTAGGCTCACCACGTATCAAAGGAACGTTCCTTCCGTCACTCATTTCCAATGCGGAGGCGAACTTTAACGTCATACATGCAACACCAATACAAGCGTTGTCTATGAGCCCTTGATCAAGCAGGACCCCATCTGTACATCCGCGACCAACTAAGCATGTTCAAAAACGTGAGCAAAAGCACATCTCTCATCGTCTCTCCAAGCCAGACCCAATCACTCATTCTACGAACCATTACTACGCTTCCGCAGCAGCGGCATCGACGGCATCTTCGTCAACCGCCTAACCTTCGCCAACGCCTTCGGACTTGGACTCAGGCTCGCCGTCGGTGTCTTATTCTTCATCGCGTTCTTGGACTCCGCAAGGACCACACCCGTACCAGACTTGTTTGGCACGAGAAAAGAGTCGAACGTCGTCGCTGGGTCAGCGCGGAACAGTACTTCTTGGTTCAGAGGGCTGCGTACATGGTTCGAAGAGCTAGACGATGACGGGCCTGATGGGCTTGCTAAAGGCGAGATACGACGGGTGTTGTATGTGCTCGCGCGAGGGCTTGACGGCTGGTAGAAGTAGTCTCCGCTGCTGGCTGCACGAGCGTGTGAGTAGCGACGGTTGCGTGGCTCTTCGTACTCGTCAGGTTGTGCAGTTGGTGTTGACCGAGGCAGCGGAGGTGGCAGCATAGAAGAGCGAAGGTCGTATGTCGACTGAGAAGACTGCCAAAACTGTGTGCGACTATGTTCCTCGTCCTTCTTATTGTCAGTTGTTTTCCTAATCCGAGGTATGTGCACCATATTACGCACCTTCTCCTTCGTCTTGGGAACAGCGCGTTGGCTTTGCTGCATCTCGTGGTCAATCTCCGCGAGCGCGATCATCTTCTCTTCTAAGGGCATGGCCTGGGGTATCAAGCCCCTGCGATCCCCATGGTGAGTGAAAAGGCGCTCGTCCGACCACTCTTGGAGGTTGTGATTCTTCTCGCCTCGTGCGAGCGCTTTCAGGTCCTCTTCAGACAGCGCCTGAGCGTAGTAGCGTGGTTTCGGCGCGGGTTGCTCCCATGAGTAGAGCGACATAGAGTCGACTGAGTGACGACGTGCGCTTGACTCTGTAAGGCGGTATCGAGGTTGCGGGTTGGTGCTTGTAGAGCGATTAGTCGCGTTGCTAGTCACGACAGGCGTCAAGAAGTCGGTGTCGAGTGGACCAAAGTGCTCTTGCAAGGAAGAAGTGAAAACAGGTACTGCCACTGGCTGCTCAAACGGCTCACTCAAATTTGCAGCGACATTGTACGAGGTAGAGTCCTCTGTGCACCCTGGGATTGTGTGGGTCAAAGGCTCACGCGGGATCGCATCAAAAGAGAAGTCCGAAGCCGCATCAGAGTCGTCCACTACGCGTGGGCAGTTTTCATCGCCAATTTCATCATCACATGCCTTCATCTTCCCTTTCGCAGACGCTGTAGGTCGTGGGTAGCCCATGAGCGCGGTGGACACTCGTTTCGAGAATTGCGAGGTGAAAAGAATATATTTGTGTTTCGCAAAAGCTCCTCCAAAATAGGTACGTGTGACGGGTTGGAGATGCGTGCAATATTGACCTCGAAATGATGAAGACGCCTTTCTTGGAGCAAAAGATACCTGCTTTTATGCGCGTGGGCAAAAGTCAGTGTGAAAACCCATCGTCTGTACGATGCGCTTCTAGGGTAGAGGAGCCTCCGTCATTCACAATGAATGATACCTTGATGAGTGAACAGAGCAAGACGCCCAGAGAGCCTTGTGCGAGGCACCGGCCCATAATTCACTGCCATCTCCCTAGCTCCTCTAATCTCATGCTGGGACTTCTGCCTTCGCTTCTTCTTCATGCATCTTGCTCTTCTCTTCCTCGGGTGTTCACTGCCTCCTCGCGGATGTGTAAATAGCTGCCATACAGCTCACTTCCGACACTTGCCTTCTCTTCGTGCGATGCATCAGCCGTGGGAGTATCGACATGGCTTCCGAATGACATCGTGTGTCAGATGTCTCAGTTGTGCGTCGCCGTTTGGCGTACGAATGTTTGA